>JACXTT010002003.1_pt1 | contig 33034 bp, 27 predicted proteins | sample 9270951 | NCBI WGS metagenome assembly JACXTT01 (sample SAMN15532306, study PRJNA645909) | rock metagenome | isolation source: weathered quartz diorite | place: Puerto Rico | collected 2017-06-21
TTCCGTTGCGCCCGTACGCGCGTTCAATGCAACAAGCTTGCGGCCCAGTGTGACGATAATGCGCGGAGCGTGCGCATTGTCGCCGGGCCAGTACGCCACGCCTCGCCGCGAAGGCGGAGTATCTTTCGCGACGTACCGCCAAATCTCTTTGCCTGTTTCCGGCTGGAGCGCAACCACGCGAGTCGCCGCCGAGAGATACATGACACCGTTGATGATGATGGGTACGGCCTCGGACGCTTGGAATGGAGCGCGGTCGTCGCTTCGAAGCCGGAATGTCCAAACCTGTTTTAGCTTCTCGACGTTCTTTGTATTGATTTGCGTGAGTGGCGAGTATCGTGTTCCGGCCAGGTCACGATTCTGTGTCGGCCAGTCTTTCGACGGTTGAACCGCGGCGGCGAGCAGCGCGAGAGCGGCAATCGCAGCTTTCACTTCGTGCACCGATTCGCTTTATTCGATGGATCGAGAGGATCAAGGCCGGCCCGCCGGCGATCGCGATAGACCTGATGACAATTGAGGCACGAGTCGTTGACGGTGTTGCTGATATCGCTGACGGTCTCTTGATTCCGTGTCTGCGATGCCTTATACGCGGCCTTTCCCGCCTCCGCGAGTTCCATCGTAAATTTGATCCATTCGGGATCGTTCACCGGGACCGGCTTTCCGTTCTCGCATCTTCTTCCCGGCGTCAACATGAGCGGCGCGGCCTCGGCCAGAGCGATGGCGGCGTAGTCAACCATTTCCCATCCCGAATAAATATTGCCGCCCCAGACCATCCAGTTGAATCCGCCTTCCGTTGCTGCGGTGTTTGGTGTGGTCTTCTTTTCACCGGGATCATGAGTCTGCACCGTGAAGATGATGTTCGCGCTCGGAAACAAGATGCCGCGCATGACTTGCGCAAGATTACCGGCAGCCGGAAACGCCGGACCTTGCGCCGCCGCTGATGCCGGTCTGGGCTGCGGAGCGTTGCCCGCGGGCCACGTGATTTCCTTTAGCGCGCCTTCATCGGCGCGAAGTTCGGCACGGCCTGCAGGGAATTTTGAGGTCTGAAGGATGTAGGCCAGGATGTCTGCCGTTTGTGCACCGTTGAGTTTGCCTGGATTGTCTTGCGGCATCGTGTTCCGGATCTTGTTGAAGAGTTCCGATAGCGGATCCTTGTTCCAATTTGCAATGAAATCGTTTCCGGTAAGCGGGGGGCCCAGCGCGCCTCCAAGCTTGTCGCCATGACATGACGCGCAACTTTCCTTGTAAACCGTCTCTCCACGTTTTGCCTGGTCATCCGAGTAGATACCTTGATTCACCGATCGCGACTGCTGGGCCGCAACGGCAGCTGTGCAGGCGAACAACACCACAATGAGAGCGCATCGCTTGAGCGACCAGGACATGGCTTTGCCTCCGTAAGAAAAATCTGCCGAATCATAGCACGCCCCAATAGCTATACTCTGCGAATGCCTTCGACTATTTCTCACTTACAGTGCTCGCGCGAGTCTTGCGGCAAAACCGTATCGTATGCGTCTTTGCAGAATCTTTGTTCGGTATGCAGCGCGCCGTTGATCGCGAGGTACGATCTTTCCAAGGCGAAATCCACATTCGATCTGAAAACGATTCGCACAAGGGTTCCCTCGATGTGGCGTTATGAGGAGGTTCTGCCTGGAGAGGCTCCCATCACGCTCGGTGAGGGCATGACACCTTTGATTCACGTGCAGCGACTGGGGCAGCGGCTGGGCCTGCCGCAGCTATATATAAAGGATGAGGGTCTCAATCCGACGGGTTCATTCAAAGCTCGCGGTCTTTCGGCGGCGTTGACGATGGCCAAGGCTCTTGGTGCAAAAACCATCGCGCTTCCGACTGCTGGAAACGCCGGCGGAGCCGCCGCAGCTTACGCAGCAAAGGCCGGCCTCCGATGTGTGATTGCGATGCCGGCGGATACGCCGTCGGCAAACATCATCGAGTCGCGAGCGTTCGGCGCCGATGTGCGGCTTATCAATGGTTTGATTTCGGACTGCGGTAAATTCATCGCGGAAAACAAAGACCGCGAGGGTTGGTTCGATGTGTCGACGTTGAAGGAGCCGTATCGTATCGAAGGCAAGAAGACGATGGGATATGAGCTATGGGAGCAATTCGAGGGCGCCCTGCCGAATGTCGTCGTCTATCCGACAGGCGGGGGTGTTGGCCTTATCGGCATGTGGAAGGCTTTTGAGGAATTGGAGGCGATGGGGCTCATCGGTCGTCAGCGGCCGCGGATGATTGCTGCACAAGCGGCTGGATGCGCGCCGATCGTGAAGGCTTTCGCGCATCGAGCCGGTGCTGCGGAGTTCTGGAACGACGCTGCTACAGTTGCTTCAGGCCTTCGTGTTCCAAAACCCCTCGGTGATTTTTTGATTCTTGCAGATCTCTATGCCAGCCATGGCGAGGCCATAGCCGCAACGGACGAGGAGATGATGGTAGCGTGCCGTGACATGGCCTCACTTGAAGGAGTCTTCGCTGCACCGGAAGGAGGCGCGGCGCTTGCGGCCGTGCAAAAGCTAGCGCATGAGGGCAAGATCAAGCCGAACGAAACAGTGGTAGTCTTCAGTACCGGTAGCGGCTACAAATATCTCGAAGCGTGGAAAGCGCAAATGTAGTTTTTGGTGATTATGAAATGAAAATTCCGGGACGGTTGCGTCGTTTCCCTAATTCGGAACCCAGAATTAGGGAAACGACGCAACCGTCCCGGAATTTTCTGTCCCTTTCACTGCTGCTGCGCTTCCGTATTCGACGAACCGGCAAACAACCGCTTCCCGTTTGTGAAGGTGATTGAAGAAACGTTCGCCGTTGGCGTTCCATTTCGAGCCTGCCATCCTTCAACGAGGAGGACGGCGCCTACGGGCAGATCTTCTTTTCTCCATCCGCGCCGGTACAAGGCGTTGGCGCCGCCTGTTTCTAATGCCCAGTTGACCACTTTGCCGTCGGGGCCGGTGACATCGATATAGATCCAGCCGTGCGGGTTGGACCACTTCATTTCGGTGAGCTTACCCGACAGCTTGATCGGCTTCTTCTGATCGAACTCGGCCGTGAAAGAATGATGTCCAAAGGCGAGACCTGCAAATGAACTCACGCTCACCGCGATAGCGGCGAAAATTCCAGCCTTTGTGATTCCGGTCATTCGCTATTTCTTCTCCTTGTGTTCGGCCCGGTATTCATCGCGAACCGCTTTAAGATTCTGCAGATCTCCGTTGTCTTCATGACACGCAATTTCGAGCATTTCCTCATCCTGGCGCCTCAACCCGATTTCGATCGTCCACGGCCGCGTATAGACGACCGGATCCGTGATCGTGGCGCGATAGGTCATATTATCCGAATCGATTGGGGTAATACGCTCGACGACATGTTCGGCATGACTCACAATCTCGCCGACTTCGTTCAGCCAGGCCTTGCCGTTGAAATTCGTCGAATCGATAACGAGCGTGTCTCCCTCCCAATGTCCGACCGAATCGCCTTGCCACAAGCGGATATTGTCGGGAATGTGAGCGCGGCCATCGAGAGGGACCTGGCGCCAAGACATCCGCTCGAACAACATCACGATATAACCTGGAGGCTGCAGGATCTGGTAAGGCGACGGCGTGTACATCGATCGCGGCACGCCTGCGACGAAACAGTGAGCCGTCGGATCGTCGTAACCGCGGTGTGGAAGCTCACGCTCGATGCGCTCGGCTCTCGACCAGTCCTGATACGGAAGTTTCCCATCCGGAGGATCGACAATGACGCCGCGTGTGCCGGGCGTCAGAAAATCGCGATCGTGGCGTTCAAGGCCGTAATTCGCTCCGCCGGAATTCGCGCTCCAATAACCGGTCAGGTCCGGTTTTCCGTCGGGCATCCGGCGAATAGGTCCCGCTTTGCGTGCCGGCGCCTGCCCGCGCCCGCCTTGACCTCGTCCGCCCTGGGCGATCAAGGGAACTGTTGTGAGTAATGCAAGTATTGCAGAGAAGATGATCTTCATTGTTTTGGATACCAGGTTCGCGTATCACGTTCAAAATCGCCGCTGGCTTCCTCTGCTTCAGCCTGGCATTGATATTCGAGAATACGATCCATATTCTTCTGGCGATACAACGGCATGCTGATTTTCCAAGGTCTCGTGAACACCTTCGAGTCCTCGATCATGGCTTCGTACTGAATCGTGTCCGCGTCGAGCATTTTGTATCGCTCGACCACGTGTAAAGCGTCGCTGTGAAAGTTTCCCGCCATGTCGAACCACGTTTTGTCGTTGTGGTCGGTAACGTCGACGACAAGCGTGTCGCCTTCCCAATGGCCGCGTGAATCGCCCATCCAAAAGTCGATACCCTTGGGGCCGGGTTTTCCATTCGTGTAGATCAGACGAAAGACCTGCGACCACTCGAATGTGATCGCAACGTGATCGCGCGTTTGAAAAATATGAAATGGAAATTCCATGTACATGATGCGCGGGACGCCCGGCATGTAGCACTTCGACAGCGGATCGGCGGTTTGCCGATGCGCATAGTTCTCCTGCTTTTTCGCCGCGGCCCAAGGTTGATATGGAATCTCTCCGCCTTCCACGACACTGAGGCCCGCCGGCATTCCATTTCGCGCGGCATGATCCTGCAAATCGTATGCGGCTCTGTTGCGGACTTGCCAGATTCCCTGCAGGTTGGGTTTACCGTCCGGCGTGCGGGGTACGGCAGTTTGCATGAATAGAAACGCCGCCAATGAAATTGAGAAGAGCATAAATGCACCTGTAGGCGCGGGCTTTATGCCCGCGTTCAAATTCAAACAGGGAATTTGTTTTGGTGATTGAACGCGGGCGTAAAGCCCGCGCCTACGGATCAATAACTATCAACGTTAGTCGCACGCGTCGGTGATACAGATCGAGTCGAGTGTCCGGCCCATCGGCGGTGGCGTCAGGCCGACCTGCGTCATCAATTTACGAATCAGCATGCCGGTTTCCGGATGTGAGATTGCGGATTGTACGCCGACTCGGACGAGTCCATCGGCGTAATCCACGGGCTCCCACGTGTGGACGGCGAGCTTACCCCCGCGGTTGTCCGTGTTGCCGTAATCTCGAATGTTCAATTTGGCGCCGTGATCGAAAAGCAATTGAACGACCTTGGTGCTTCCCTTATGGGCGGCGCCATGCAGTGCGACACGGCCGGTGTCTGCTTGAGCATTCGGATCCAGACCCAAATCCAGGAGCAATTTTACAGCTTCGTCGGTTTGCTCTTGCGACCACTGGTAAGTAATACCTTCCACCCAGCCGATTCCGGCAGCAGCTTGCAATGCGGTAACACCCAGGAGTGTCGCGATCTTCGGATCTGCACCATGGGCGAGCAGAAGCTTCATAAGAACGATGTCGCCGGATTGTGATGCGCGCAAAAATGCCGTCGCGCCGTTTTCATCGAGCCACTGGTTGGTAAAGACGGTGCGCGTTTCCGTACTGTCCTTCATGCGGGCGTTGACGTTGGCACCCTTGTCCAGAAGGAGCTTGATGAAATCGAGATGGTCCATGTCGCCTTTGCGAACGGGATAGTCGCCACTTTCAATGTTGCGGTTATCCGTCGCCAGGTACAGCGGTGTCCATCCACCTTTGTTGGCGAGGTTCACATCGGCGCCGTGCTCCATCAGATACGCGCCAAGTTTGTAATATCGATTTTGCGTCGCGACAAGCAATGGACTCCAGCCATAGCCGGAAGTCTGATTGATGTCCACTCCGGCTGCGAGTAGGACTTTGACCGATTCGAGATCGTTCGCGCGGGCCGCATAAATGAGAGGCGTGAGTTCTCCGCCGTCATTGGGCTCAGCTCGTCCACGTCCGAAGCCGCCGACACCTGCCGCTGCGGCTGCATCGTCGCCGTCGAAGCTGAAACCAAGAGCCAAGGCAGCGGCGGCAGCATCATCTGCCGCACCAGCGGCGCCACGTCCGCCGCGTTGTCCTCCACGTTGACCTGCAGCAGCACCACGTTGCGCTGCGGCCGCGGGCTGTGCGGCACCATTCGTATTTCCTTCTGTCGCTGCGCGGATTTGGCCCAGATCCAACGCATTGCCTGCTGCGAGAGCCGCGCCCTGTGCCGCGACCGCTCTCCTCGGATCATTTGCTTTACCTAGCGCCGGACCTCTGCCACGAGGCGCAGGACTCGAACGCGCGTTGATGTCGGCTCCACGTTGAATCAGGTACTGGATTGCCGGCGCATGACCTTCATCCGCAGCCCACATTAAAGCCGTGGTTCCACGTGCCGTCTCTTTCGCGTTCACATTAGCGCCGCGATCGATGAGTACCTTCATCGCTTCGATATTGCCCGTACGCGATGCGGCCATCAGCGGTGTTCTTCCGAGGGGAAGATGCTCATTGGGATCGGCCCCGGCATTGAGCAGCGTCGTGATCATTGCCGCATCGCCGTTGATGCTGGCCAACCAAAGCGGCGTCATGCCCTCACGATTCGCAACCTTTGGATTCGCTCCAGCGCTGATCAGCATTTCGGCCAGTTCTTTGTCGCTGCGGTAGGCGGCCCAGTGAAGGGCAGTCGCACCGTCGGGTTGAGCAATATTGACGTCGACCTTTTGTTGAATCAGTGTCCGAATCGCGGCCTTGTCCCCGCGCATTGCGGCATCCGCAACTTCGAAGCGGCCGGCACCAAAGATGACAACCGAGATTGCCGCAATTGTTGCCACTCCAACGAGGAGTACCAGAATTCTATTCATGAATCCTCCAACGATTATAGGTTGTCCAGCCGGCCTGTACTGTCGCCGATGCTTTCCTGATGAATGTCGAATTTATCCAGCACGCTCAATAGCAGATTACCGGTCGGCACCGTCTTCGACGGGAACGCGAGATGCCGGTAGCCTTTGAGCTTTCCATTTGCGCCTCCGATCAGCACGTGAGGCACATCGTAATGAAGATGCTGATTAGGATTTCCCATGTTGCTGCCATAAAGAAGCAGCGAATGATCGAGCAAGGTGCCGTCGCCTTCCTGAACTTTGGCGAGTTTGTCGGCCAGATACGCCATCATTTTGATGTGGTACTGGTTGATCTTCGAGAACTGGTCGATGCGTCTCGGGTCCTCGCCGTGATGCGACCCGCCGTGGAAACCCAACGTCGGTGCATCGCTTTCGGGATAAGTCCGGCCCGTAAGGTCCCGCGCGAAGAGCAGTGTGCCGACACGAGTAATGTCCGCCTGGAATGCCAGGGCCAGCAGGCTGAACTGCAGTTTGATGTGTTCATCGAAGGTTTGCGGGATTCCAACCGGTACGCTCATGTCTTCCGGCGCCACCGTCGAAGCCTTCATTGCGATCTGCAGCCGCCGTTCGATTTCGCGCACATCTTCGGTGTACTGTTCGAGGCGTGTGCGATCTGAGGCGCTCGACTGATTGCGTAAGCGAGCGAGGCTGCCGGTGAGCGAGTCCAAAATGCTGCGGTCCCGCGTTCGCCGGGATGCCCGTTGGTCGGACGTGCTGCCATCTCCGAACATGCGTTCGAAGACCACCTGCGGGTTCAATTCCATCGGCAACGGATCGGTCGGTGAGGACCATGAGATGGTGTTGGTGTAAACGCAACTGTAACCTTCACCGCAGTTGCTCGAATTGGCGCCGGGGTCCTCGACCGCGAGCTGCATCGACGGCATCAACGTATCCTGGCCAATCTTCTGCGCAATAAGCTGATCGATCGTGGTTCCGGCTCGCACGTCCGCTCCGGCCGTCTTCTTCGGTTTGTCTGCGCACAGGAACGCGGCGGCTACCCAGTGGTCGGCGCCTGTCACGCCGGGAGGAGGCTCTGCGGAACGGGAGTGGAGACCACTCAAAATCACGACGTTTTCCTTGTAGGGCTCCAGCGGTTTGAATATGAACGGAAACTCGAAGCCCGTGCCTTCCTTGTTTGGAACCCAATAGCCGGGTGCCATACCGTGGCACACGAATCCTCCGAAAAATCGAGGTTTCGGACTCGCAGCCGTTTGCGACATTGCTGTTGCGGCCGGAACCATCGATTCCAGGAATGGCAGCGCAAGAGCGGCACCGGCACCACGGAGAACAGTGCGGCGAGAAATATGTTTCTTAGTGATAAACATGTTGTATGACTCTCCTATAAATTAACGCGCCGCGCGTTGTTCCGTGGCGGCACCCTTCATGTTCATCTGGAATGCGGGGCTCTTCACAATGCCCAGCACAAGCGATGAGAATTTGTAATTGCTGCCCGCCGAGTCGCGCAAAATCGAGCGGACCAACGGCATGTCTTGATATTCCACTCCACGGCCGAGTCCGTACGTGAGCAGTTTTTCCGCGACAACTCTGATGAACGTATCGGACCTTTTCACCAAAGACGCGCGCAGGCTTGCAATACCATCGACCTTGGTTCCGTCGACGAGTGTGCCGCTCGCGTCAATGAGCATTCCCTCGTCCAATGTGCGCCATGCGCCGACCGCGTCGAAGTTTTCCATCGCGAGTCCGATCGGTTCAAAGATTTGGTGGCACGTGTTGCAAGTTGGATTGGAGTGATGTGCTTCCATGATTTGGCGCATTGTCGGCGCCTTCGTGTTTCCGGTGGTGTCCGCAGGTTTCTCTTTGATTGCCGGAACGTTCGGCGGCGGCTGCGGCGGAGCTACACCTAAGAATGTTTGCAAGAACCAGCTTCCGCGCTGAACCGGCGAAGTTCGAGCTGCGTTTGACGTGACGGTGAGCAACGCGCCTTTTCCGAGCAAGCCGCGTCGCATATCGAGATCGGGTCCCAACATCACACGGCGGAACTGCGGGCCATAGATGTTTGGTATGCCGTAGTGCTTTGCCAGCCGTTCGTTGACGAATGTGTAATCGGCAGTCAACAAGTCGAGAACACTGCGGTCTTCGCGCACGATGCTGTCGAAGAACAATTCCGTTTCGCGTTGGAACGCCGCTCTCAGATTGTCGTCGTAATCGGGGAACAAATTCACAACGGGTTCCGCTGTCTTTAACGAGCGGACACTCAGCCACTGACCTGTGAAATTGGAAATCAGTGCTTGGGACTTCGGATCTTTCAGCATCCGGCGCACCTGTTGCTCGAGCACTACTGGATCTTTGAGCTTGCCTTGCGCTGCGATATCGATCAATTCGTCATCGGGAATGCTGCTCCACAAGAAGAATGAAAGCCGCGAAGCGAGGGCAAGATCGCCGATACGATAAGCCTTGCCGGCGGTCAGACTCGCCGGCTCCGCTTCTTCGCGGTAAACGAATTCGGGATCGGCGAGGATACGCTGTAATGCCGATTCAATGCCATCATCGAAACTTCCGTTATTCTTTCGCCCCTCCAGATAAAACTCATTCAACGTTTCCAAATCGGCTGGAGTTGCGGGCCGGCGGAAGGCATGCTTCACAAGCGTTGAAATGATTGTGCGAGCACACGTTCCTTCGTCACGAGGGGTCGCAGGAAGGCACACGAAAATCTTCTTACGGCTCGCCGTATCAACGGCACCTGCGGCACCCATCGGCCCTTCGATGATGACCTGGCCGACATGAGGGTAGAACTGGAATCCCGGGATTGTTCCTGGCGTATTCATTGTTCTCTGAAATGGCCTGTTCAACTCCGTGGCTGGCAGGTCATTGGTGGCGATGAAAGTCACGCCCACCGTGTGGAGGCCGGCTGTAATCGGAATGCGTTGAGTCGCTCGGCCGCCCGCGTTTCCGGTATTGGCAATTTCGCGGTCCCAATCGAATAGCCTCACGCGTTCGCCATCCACAGTAACCTCGAGTTGTTCACCTTTGATCTGGCCGAGCACTGCTTGGAAGTATCCGGTAACACCCTTGACCCTAAATGTATATTCGCCGTCGGCAGGGAATTCATGTTTGATGAGCAACCCACCGCGGGTTCCGAACGGCAGTCCCTCGATGTGGTAGTTTTGCGCCGTGTCGGCAGCAGCTTCGAACACAGCCTGCGTCGGAGCGTTCACATCACCAATGGCAAGACGGGTGATCTTCCCGGCGGCCGAAAGATACGCTTCCATCAGCGCCGGCGACATTGTCAACGCGCCCGCGATGTTATCGAATCCGCGCGTTGAATCGTCCGCCGGCAGGAACTTCGTGGTATCGACTTGGAGCGCGAGCAGGTCCCGAATCGCATTTGAATATTCGGTGCGGTTCAGGCGATGCAGGCCCGGAGGAGGTAGATAAGTCACTGCACTCTTGTCGAGTTCATTTTCCATCCATCGGATCAGCGCTTCCATAGTGGCCGGATCCGGGCGTTTCATATTGGTCGGCGGCATCATGCCGGCTCGAAGTTTACGCACGACCTTTTCAGCTATTTCCGCATGCTCTCCGAGATGGGCAACGTCGAGTTGATCCAACATCAGGTTGGCCGTCTTGGCTCTGACGTTGTGGCAAGTCACACAATATTGATCGATTAGTGCACGCTGCGCCGCCACGTCCGGGGCGGGAGCAGATGATTTAACAGGCGAAGCCGGAGCTTGAGGTTTGGGTTGCGCAGTCGCTTGGCGAGTGGCTTGCCCAGCCTGGGCAGAAACAAGAGCCACAGACATCATCGCGACGCAACCTGCTACGAGTAGTCTCGTGTTCACAGATATCCCTCCGTCTGCACGAACTTTTAGCTTATTTGTTCAGTCCAAAAACGCCGACGCCTACCTAGCAGGTCCGCTCCACTGCATGTTCAGGAGCCGCAAGTACTTACGTTGTACTTTGCCTGCGTGGTCCTGTCAAGAATTCTTTAATACGATGGGCCGCGGGTTACGGTTACTGAAGCGGCGGTTGAATGAATTGCCGCAAGACACGCGGCAATTCATTCACGTTTCAGTGTGGTATTCTGGCCCTCACCCTTATGAAGGCTTTATCTAGTTGCCTCATACTCGTCCTGCTTGTTCATCTTCAGTGTGCCGGCTCATGTCTGGCCGAATCTTCTGCTCCGAAGACGGCGCCGGCCTGCCCGCAGCACGCAAAGACTCCATCGAACGGTCATCAGCCCAATGAATCGAACGGTCCTTGTACTCAAGGACCGCAGCTCGAATCCAAATTGTCCACTGGGAAAGTTGTGTTCGATTTGGATGCGCTGTTCCCAGCGTCACCTGTAATCGCGCAGGCGACCGACGCCACTGTTCGTTATACATTTCTCGACCATCCACTCGTCGTCTTGTCTTTGCCGGTTCCCATTTCGATTCTGCGGATCTAGTCGCTACTCCTGACACCAAATTCACCACAGATTCTCGAGCATTTGCTCGACCGGAAGGGGTTATGGCGACAAAGAACTCTGGTCTTCTCGTCACAGCATTGATCTTTGGTTCCTTTATAAACGTCGATTCGGCTTGTGCTCAGATGCAGATGCCTGGGATGGCGGCAATGGAGAATTCTGTGGGCTTCCAATCTTCGGGAACGAGCGTCGAACCGCTGGCGACTTCCGAGTCGGCTCCGATGTTTCACAGCTCTCTTGGAAATTGGGCCTTCATGTTTCACGCCAACGGATTTCTAGTAGATACCCAGCAGACTGGCCCGCGCGGAAGCGACAAACTCTTTTCGGCGAACTGGTTGATGCCGATGGTTTCGCGAGATTTCGGGAAACAAACCGTGACACTGCGGACCATGCTCAGCGCAGAACCCGCGACAGTCACCAAGCGCCGGTATCCCGAACTTTTTCAGACCGGAGAAACGGCGTATGGACTTCCGATCGTTGACGGTCAGCATCCCCACGACCTCCTTATGGAAATCAGCGGGCGCTACGATTTGCGAATGAGCGAGCAGAGGCGGCTTTTCATTTATGGAGGTCCCGTCGGTGATCCTGCACTTGGACCCACAGCCTACCCTCATCGAGCTTCCGCTTCGGAGAATCCGTTTGCGGTGCTCGGGCATCATCAGGAAGACTCCACGCATGTTTCGAACAGCGTGATAACTGTAGGATTCGTTGAAGGGCCGATACAATTGGAGGCTTCCACGTTCCATGGTAAGGAGCCCAACGAGAATCGTTGGAATATCGATAAGGGCAAACCGGATTCGTTTTCGTCGCGTTTAACAATCGGTGCCGGCAAAAACGTCTCGGGTCAGTTTTCAATCGGCAGGATTAATAACCGCGAGGCGTTGGAGCCGGATCTGGACACACTTCGTATGACAGCGTCCGTTCACCACAATGTCCGTTTTTCAGCAGGGCACATTTCATCGAGCCTCATCTGGGGGAGGAATAAAGATCTGCCGGGACAAGCTCCTCGCATTTTCAACGCATACACGGCAGAATCGACCGTAAATTTCTGGAATCGCAACTGGGCATGGACTCGAATCGAAAATGTCGATCGCGATCGAACATTGCTCGCGGGAGAAACACGGGCAGCGTTACACGTCGAAGAAGATCGAATCGGACGCGTTCAGGCTTACACATTCGGATACGAAAGGGATCTCGCAATCGGACCATCGTTCTTGAATACTGGAATAGGATTTCAGGCGACGGTGTATGGCCTTACACCTCAACTCAAAGCTGTCTACGGCGATCATCCGGCTTCATTCGCGGTCTTCCTGCATCTGCGGCCGTCCGGCAACATTGCAGCGCACATGCAAATGATGCATCAGCATTAATCGAGGCGAATTTATGAGGAGAACCCGAAGTCGCTTTGCCGTCTTAGCCGTTACGATCATTGCGATTGTATCGGCAGGTGCGTATGTGTTCTGGCGCGGCTTCAGCGCTCGCGATGAACCGACGACGGCAGAGGCTTTCGTCGCTCGGCGCTTGCGACATTTTGCGATTCCGCGCGGTGCGCGTCAACTTACGAATCCCGTTGCGGCCAGTCCGGACGTGTTGTCGCGAGCGACGGCACATTTCGCCGATCACTGTGCGTCGTGTCACGGGAATGATGGGCGCGGAACGACGCTCATCGGAAGAGGACTGTATCCCAAGCCACCAGACATGGCGGAAAGAGCGACACAACAACTAACCGATGGTGAGATCTATTACATCATCGAAAACGGCGTCCGCTTTACGGGAATGCCCGCGTTCGGTGAAGAACCGGGCAACGATCAGAATAAGGAAACTTGGGAACTGGTCCATTTCATCCGGCACTTACCCACGATGACCGAAGAGGATCTTGCGGAAATGAAAAAGATGAATCCGAAGAGTCCGATGGAATTGGCGAAAGAAGAAAAGATGAGAAAGTTTCTGCAGGGTGATGACAATCAGTCTCCGGAGAGTAATCATGAACACCACCATTAAGGAGAAACAACCAATGTTGAATCGATTTGTTCTTTGCTTGATCACGATTGTTCTGTTCGTCGGATTGCTGCATGCGCATGGCGATCCCATTATGGGAACCGTAACAGCTGTCACAAACGACACGCTCACAATCAAAGACAAGGACAATAAATCTGTCGTGATCATGTTGGAGAAGAACACAAAGTACCTGATGAACGAAAAGCCCGCGAAGAAGACAGACCTCAAGACCGGCGTGCGGGTCGTTATTGACGCGCATATGGATACAAAGACGAAGACGTACGCCGCTGAAGAAGTCAGCATCGGAACCGCAGCGGGCGCAAAGAAATAAAAGAATTTTGAAATTGGACAAATCCTGCACCTCAAATCCGAAATCCGAAATTACGGATTGGACCCGCCCAGTTTTAGGTTTCGGATTCCGGATTGGGGTAGTGGCTCTTTTGAAACCGCGGTCTTTCCGCCCTCCTCGAAGGGGGGCAGAGAAAACGTGGTTTCAAAGGAGCAATTGAAGCTACAAGAGGGAATTGAGATATGCGAGCTATTTTTTCCGTCTCGATGCTGAGCTTGATCTTTGGTCTGCAAACGGCGCAGCGTCCGATCACGCAAGAGGATTTGCTCGAGGGTTTGAAGAATCCTACACGCTGGCTCACTTTCTCCGGCGACTACACGGGACAGCGCCACAGTCCTTTGAAACAGCTCACCCCGCAGAATGTCGCGGGTCTCGTCCCTCAGTGGTTATTTCAAACGGATGTCCCGGGCTTGCCGGGCCGCGGTCTCGAAAACACGCCGCTTGTCCTTGACGGAGTGCTTTATGTGACAGGCAATAACAATCAGGCGTGGGCGATCGATGCGCGCACCGGCCGCTCGATTTGGACCTATCGTCGCCGCCTGCCTGAGAATTTTTCTGCGAAGGTTTGCTGTGGCCCGGTAAATCGCGGCTTCGCGATGCTGGGTGACCGCTTGTACATGGGCACGCTCGATGCGCATCTGGTCGCGCTCGATCGCGCGAGCGGCGATCTGATCTGGGACGTCGCGGTCGGCGATCTCAAAAACGCGAATGCCATCACCGCTGCGCCGCTCGTCGTCAAGAATAAGGTGATCATCGGCGTCGCAGGTGGAGACTTCTCCAGCCGCGGTTACATCGATGCCTACGATGCGAACACGGGACAGCGCGCGTGGCGCTTCTACACCATTCCATCGGCCGGAGAACCGGGCAGCGAATCCTGGCCGAACGTTGAAGTGGCCATGCGTGGTGGCGGAGCGGCGTGGGTCACCGGGAGCTACGATCCCGCACTGAATCTCGTGTTCTTCGGAACGGGTAATCCAAATCCGGATTACTTCGGCGACGATCGGAAGGGCGACAATCTTTATACGTGCTCTCTCCTGGCGCTCGACGCCGATACCGGCAAGCTACGCTGGTATTACCAATTCACTCCTCATGATATTCACGATTGGGATTCCACGCATGTACCGGTGCAAGCGGACCTGACCATCGGTGGCCGGCTTCGAAAAGTGATCATGGTCGCGAACCGGAACGGTTTTTTCTACACGCTCGATCGCGAGACTGGAAAGCTGCTTGTCGGGAAGCCGTTCATCGATCGTCCGAACTGGGCCAAGGAGATTGGTGCGGACGGCCGCCCAATTGTGCTCGACGATATCGGCTCCGCTGAAAAGTGTCTGCCGGACAACCATGGCGGTACAGATTTTCAACCGCCGACATTCGATCCGGAGCTGAAATTATTCTTTGTGACGGCCCATGAAACATGCGCCGTCTGGGAACCGAAGAAACCGCCGGAACCCATCGGGCTGGGCGTGCGCGTTCCCAGCGGCGGCCGTGTTCTCGTTGAAGGATTCAATCAATTCAGTGCTCTGCGCTCGATTGATCCGACAACCGGTCAGCGACGTTGGGAACATCGTTACCGGCCCTATCCGTCTACCGTTTCACATGACCTGACCGGCGGCCTCATGTCGACGGCGTCGGGACTCATTTTCACCGGCGACAATGACGGATACTTCTACGCGTTTGAATCAGCGACGGGCAAAGAGCTTTGGAAATTTCAGCTCGGAGCTCCGGTCTGGGGTTCAGCTCCTGTCACCTACATGCTCGACGGCCGTCAGTGGGTCGTCACCACATCAGGTTTAACATTCACAGCGTTCGCACTGCCTGTGCGCTGAAAGCTGGGGAGTACGTCAATGCTATCTCGACGTGAACTGATTAACGGCGCGCTCGGTAGCGCGGCGATGATCGCGGGCGGCGGAATCTTCGCCGCCGGACCGCAACAAAGGGCATCCACGAATCCGGCGCAGATCCGCTTGGACGGCGATCTTCTTCTCGTCAATGGAAAGTTTGTGGATGGCCGCGGAGTCGTTGCATCGGCTCTGACGATCAAAAACGGCCGAATCTCGAACGTTGGTCAGGCAATGCCGCTTGGTCCCGGCGCACAGACCGTCGACCTTGGAGGGCGAACTGTCATTCCCGGTTTCTTTGATGCTCACGTGCATTACACGCGCGCCGGAGTCAACCCAGGTTATGAGGCACGCCGAATCGAAAGAGCCTTTTCAATTCCTGAGCTGCAAGAAGCGATCGCACGCCGCAGCGAATCGGTCCCGCCGGGCGCCTTTATCACGTGCATTGGCGGCTGGAACCATACACAGTTCGCCGAAGCACGGCGGCCGACGAAAGCGGAACTGGATGCCGCCGCTCCCAAACACGCCGTCTACATTTCTGGGACGGGCGGCGGAACTGGCGCGCTTACGAATAGTCTGGGCCGCGTCTTCTTTGCCGCTAAGGGCGTGAACGTGGACGAAGCCAGCGGCGTTGTAGCAAATGCTAATGCTGCAGTCGCTGCTCTTCAGACTGTGCAAACATCCGAAGACAAGTTGCGTGGAACGTCTGAGTTGAATGCTCACGCAAACAGCCTCGGTCTAACGGGTGTTATCAACGCCGGCAATTTCCCGGACCAGGAATACCCGCTTCAACTCTGGCGGAAAGATAAACTCACGATTCGGATGCGGCCGCTGTTTCCCGCGGACTCCGCACAGGAAGTCGAGGCGCGCGTCCTCAACAATTTCAGCCAATCGGGTCGTGCGGTCGGCGATGATCTGTTCAGAGTTGCTGGCTTCGGCGAGCGAATCGGTGGCAACGACACTACATCAGGGCAGTTCGAGCCGGCAGCCCGCATGATTGCCAAGCATGGCTGGCTCCTCCAACAACATTCAATCACTCTCGCGGAGAACGATTTTCACCTGAACGCGTTTCGTTCGATTGCGCGGGAATACCCTATCGATGGACTCCGTTGGTCCCTGTTGCATCTTCAAAGTATCGATTCACCTCGGCTCAAGAGTCTGATGGAGCTGGGCGCCAGTGCGAGTGCGCAAACGTGGACGTACCTGTCCAATGGTGGTGGTCCGCCATTCCGCCGCATCGTGGATTCTGGAATTCGAGCGGGCGTCGGCACGGATTCAACGAATGTATCGGCTCTGGATCCGTGGTTATCTTTGTTTTATATGACCACGGGGCGAAATCTCGCGGGCATGCTCACGAACGATGGTCAGCAGATCTCGCGCGGCGAAGCGCTGCGTTTGTACACTGAAGGCGCTGCTTGGTTCTCGTTCGATGACCATCACGTGGGATCGTTTACGGTAGGCAAGTATGCCGATCTCGCGGTTCTCAGTGACGACTACCTCACCGTTCCCGAACAGAGGATTCGGAAAATTGAATCCGTGTTAACACTGCTCGGCGGGAAAGTCGTCCACGCGACGGGGCCGTTCGCGAAATTGTAGCGGCGGTTATGATGCCTCAAAACGCCGGGACACCGCGTTTGGCAGCGTAGTAAAAGAGGATATCGAAATTACCCGGCGCGTATCCGAGCACTCTCAACAGCAGCGCCACCTGTCCTCGATGATGGATTCCATGATTGGCGGCGTGCTGCATAAGTTCTCCAACTGGCATCGACCGTTTTTCGCCGCGATCATTCAAGTATTCCGCATTGCGGAAGAGGTCTTCGTCTTTCAGTTGCGACAAAAACTCGCGGACGTAGGTCTCAACTTTATTCCAGGTCTGCATGACGGATTCCGCATTCGGATAGTCGGCGGCGTTGAGACGCGCTCCTCGCTTTGGCCCGCCGCACCGATCGAGCCATCCCCATTCCGCGCTGAGGATATGAACCAATGTGTTCCTTAAGGATCCGTAGCTGCCTGCCACCAACTGCGTGAATTGTTCCGGCGTGAGCTGCGAGATCACATCGAAAAGTTTTCGGTTTGCCCAGTATCCGTAATCGAAAAGAGTCTCGAGATCTTTGACAGTCATATTTCGTGGCTCCTTTTGAGAGGTGTAAAGAAAGGCCGCGCACCAAGAACACTCTAATCGCGGCCTTTCTTTGTGGCTTCGTGCCTTTGTGTCTTTGTGTTCTCCTCATATTTTTTCAAATTAGACCACTATGAGATTGTGGCAACGCGGGCTAAAGCCCGTGACTACATGCGATACTATCGATCCAATGAATTGTCCGGGTTGTTCGGCCGAAATGACAAGTATGAAGCTTGACGCTCACTTGAGCGCCCCCGTCGACATAGACGTATGCACCCGGTGCCAGGCCTTTTGGTTTGACAAGTACGAAAGCCTGAAGCTCTCCCCCGGCTCGACTTTGAAACTGATCAAGCTGATCGGTGAGAATTCAGCCTCAGCAAAAGCTCCGGTACCGGCAGCTCTTCAGTGTCCGAGATGCGCTACGGCCTTGCAGTTCACACACGACATGCAGCGAAGCACACGTTTCAATTACTGGCGCTGCGAGAACGGACACGGACGATTTATAAGCTTCCTGAATTTCTTGAGAGAAAAAGATTTCATTCGGCCGCTGTCGCCTCAGCAGATTGAAGAATTGCGGCGTAACGTTCAAACGGTGAATTGTTCCAATTGCGGAGCACCGATCGATTTGGCGTCCGGTTCGACTTGTACGCATTGCGGGTCGCCCCTTTCCATGCTCGACATGAACCAGTCTCAGCAGCTATTGAATCAGATCGAGCGAGCCGCGGAGCCGCACCCGATCGATCCCACTCTGCCGATGGAACTCGCGCGCGCAAAGCGGGACATCGAAAGAGACTTCGGTGTCCACGACGACGGCACACAATGGTGGAGCGATGTCTCCTCATCGGGTTTAGTGGGGGCCGGACTGAACGCCCTGGCTCGATGGCTGTCTAAGTCCGGGCTGTAGGCGGACCCGTGTTACTCTTCAGAGATGCGAAGTTCGAGCCAAGAGAGCCTTGACGTCCGTTACAGTGTGCAACCCAGTGCGCAACTCATACTCGACGTCGCGAAAGCTGCAAGCAGCCACCTGGAGCTGGCGGAAGTACTCGAATCCTTGATTGCGGCCCTCAAGCCGATTCCGTTTCATGCCATTTCGGTTTTTGTCATCGAGCAGGAGTACGTGCGGCTTCATTCCTTGCATGTCGAGGGCATCACGAGGAGGCCGGGCGAGTCCGTTGAGAGCGTCGCTGCACGTGCAGCTTCTTCGGTTAATGCACCGCCGAAACCGATCGTTCCCCACCGCCTCAGTGAACACCATGTCAGTGCGGTCGCCTCGTCGCGCAGACCTTACGTTTGCACAGACCTTCAACTCCAGCAGCGATTTCCAGAGGACGCAAGGCTGCTGGAGTACGGGGTTCGAAGTTACATTTCCTTGCCTTTGCTCAAACGCGGCGAACTGCTTGGCACAGTGGATTTCATCTCGTTTGAGAAACGCGTGTTCGATGGTACCGAAGTGCAATTGCTGCAAGACGTATCGGAAATCGTTTCAATCGCCGTTTCCAACGCTCTCGCTTACGAAGAAATCAAGGCGTTGAAGGAACAACTCCAGGCGGAGAATCGCCTATTACAGGATGAGATCGTTCAACGATCCATTTACGAAGAGATTGTAGGTTCATCGGAACGTTTACGGAACGTTTTAAATGCCATCGACAGAGTCGCGCCTACGGACTCGACAATACTTGTCACTGGGGAAACCGGCACCGGCAAAGAACTCATCGCGCACGCCATTCATCGGAGATCGCTGCGATCCGGCCGGGCTTTGGTGAAGGTCAATTGTGCGGCTCTGCCCGCCGAATTGATTGCCAGCGAGTTGTTCGGACACGAGAAAGGCGCATTTACGGGCGCTTTGCAGCAGAGGATTGGACGCTTTGAAACTGCACATGGCGGAACGATTTTTCTGGACGAAGTCGGCGAGTTGACTCAGGAGATGCAAATCGCGCTCTTAAGAGTCCTTCAAGAAAAGGAGTTCGAGCGCGTTGGCGGCAATAAGACCATCCACACCGACGTTCGTGTGATTGCTGCGACCAATCGCGATCTCCAACGCGAAGTCGCTGACGGCCGTTTCCGGATGGACCTCTATTACAGGTTGAACGTTTTTCCGATTCATATCCCGGCGCTGCGCGAGCGTGAGGATGATGTTCCGATCCTCGTGGATTATTTCATCTCGCGATTTGCAGGGCGGATGGGAAAAAAGATCACTCAGGTCGATCGGCGAACTTCGGAAGAACTGGAACGATATTCGTGGCCTGGAAACATTCGTGAGTTGCAAAACGTGATCGAGCGCGGAGTCATACTCGCCGATGGCGGTGTATTTCGCCTGGAACCAGGCACTCTTCCAGGGGAAACCAAGCGAATCGAAACGACTGTCGCCGATTCCGGCGGCTCTCGTGACGACCAGAAAGCTCAAATAGAAGCCGTGTTGAGAGAAACCCGAGGCCGCATTGCAGGACCGGATGGAGCTGCGGCGAGGCTTGGTGTGCCTGCCTCGACATTGGAGTCGAGAATCAAAGCGCTCAAGATCAATAAGCATCTGTTTCGCGCTTGATCGTGGTCTGCGGCGTGCAAGGCTGGTACGATAGGAGTCATTAAATCGTGTTAAAAATAACGCCTGATCGACAAGACGACGATCATCTCCGGGTGCGGCTTTGTGGCCAATTGACGAAGGAGTACATACCGGAACTGGAACGCACGCTGAACGCCGGTCGCACAGAATCCCGCGACCTGGCCTTGGACCTCTCGAACGTTACATTTGTGGATCGGGAAGCGATGGAGTTTCTCTGCTCGGCCAAGGCAAGAAATATTGTGATCGAAAATTGTCCGTCTTATGTGATTCGTTGGATCCAGCAAGAAGGTCTCTGCCGTAAGTCCACGTCCGATCCTCAGCAGTCGAAGCCTTCCGAATAATCGCGAACTCGTCGCGATTTCGCGAAACCTTTCGCGAAGAAATGATCGTCGCTTGATTTGCTTCCCATAAATTTCAATCACTTCCTCTTTGGCAAAACCGTTGCAAAAGCACGGGAGGTTATAGAAAGGGAGGTAAATCACAAAATGATTCAATCAATTGTTTCCATACGGAGAATCGGTGGATTGGCGGTATTGAGCGCCGCATTGTTTGTTTTCGCGACGACAGCGATGGCGCAGGTGGAGAACCCTTCACAGGTGACTATCCAGGGCACGGGCTTGTTTACGAAGGACACCACTAACGACCCGACGTCGCACAGTGCGACAAAGTCGGGCGGCTTCCTTGTGGGGTATTCGTACCGGTTCAATAACTGGGCGGGTGTTGAAGGCAATTACGGCTACACGCGCAATACGCAAAATTATCTCGGAACGATCAGTGGATCATCCATTCAAAGTGATTTTCACGAGATCACCGGCGCGTTCGTCGCTCATGTGCCGATCGCGGTTGCCAAGGTTCGGCCTTATGCCCTCGGCGGCGCGGGAGCTTTGGTATTCGATCCAACCGAGAAGTTTCTAGTGAGTGGGGCGACGCGCCAAACAAAGGCTGCGTTCGTATACGGCGGTGGATTCGATTTCGATCTAACGCACAACTTCGGTATCCGCACGGAATATCGAGGGCTGGTTTTTAAAGTCCCCGATTTCTCGGTCAACAGTTTGAACCTCGATAAAGTTACCCACCTCGCACAACCCTCAGTTGGTTTCTTCTTCCGCTTCTGATTCCCGCCGTAGCGGCGGTCTGTGACCGCCGCTACCGTTGAAAGGATACGACGATGATTCAAATGAAACTTCAGTACGACGCACAAACACGAACATTAAAACTCGTCGACCAAGACTTGAACACCATCCTCGAGAGCGGCCCTATCTATGATTTCGGGCTTCCTTTATCACCAGAAGAAGTGGAGGAGTTGGATTTGGGAAGGAGAATTTATGACTGCTAGTTTGAAGCAGTTCCTTCTGCTCGGCACTATTTTCATAACCGTTCTTATAAGCAGCAGTTGTTCTACTCAAGCAAATGCAACGAAAGCTGCATCGCTGCCTCCTGCGCCTGAAGTAGCTGTGATTACGGTCGTGGGCGAAGACACGCCTATCTACGTGCAGTATGCAGCTCAGACGTTTGCGCGTGACATGGTGGAGGTGCGCGGCAGAGTCGATGGTTATATCGAGAAACGTTTGTTTGAAACGGGTTCGGACGTGAGCGCCGGTCAGCCGCTCTATATCTTAGATCTGCGTCCATATGAGGCCGACGTTCAACGCGTTCATGGAGAACTCTCACAGAGCGAAGCCAATCGGGAATTTGCGGCGAAGCAAGTAGCACTTCTTCAGGCCGAAGCCGATCTCGCGCAGGCGCAGGCGAACCTTGTCAAAGCGCAACAGGACGCGGATCGCTTACGGCCTCTGGTCAAAGAGGAAGCCGCCCCGCAGCAGGATCTCGATAACGCTCTCGCTGCCTTGCAGGCGAATCAGGCGAATGTTCGCGCAAGACAAGCTAGCGTCGAACAAGCGCGCCTCTCAACGAAGGCACAGATCGAAACGACACAGGCGCAAGTGCAATCGCAGCAGGCAGCGCTCCGATCCGCAGAACTCAACTTGGAATACGCGACAATACGCGCCCCAATTAGCGGACGCATCGGCGACAGTCTGGTGCAGGTAGGCGGCCTCGTCACTCGAAACTCGGGGCAACCTCTGACCACGATTGTTCCTCTCGATGTCATTTGGGTGCGCTTCAAATTGAGCGAAAACGAGTATTTCGAGTACGAGCGCCGAAGAGAAAAGGAACCGGTTCGCAATATTCCTCTCCAGCTTGTGCTGGCAGACGGCAAGGTTTATCCCCATGAAGGGCGTGTTCAAAACACCGTGAACCAGATCGATTCCAAAACCGGAACGATCGAGCTTCAAGCTACCTTTCCAAATCCGGAAAGGCTTCTGCTTCCCGGCCAATTCGGCCGAATACGAATGCGAGCTGAGGAGCGCAAGGCTGCGATTCTCGTACCGCAACGAGCTGTGCAGGAGTTGCAAGGGCTTCAGTCCGTCCTGATTGTGGGGCCGGAGAATAAAGTTCAGGCACGAACCATTGTGACCGGTGAACGGGTCGGCGACCGATGGGTTGTTCTTCAAGGACTCGATGGTGGTGATCGCGTGATCGTGGAAGGTCTTCAGAAAGCAATGCCGGGAACACTGGTGGAACCGAAACCTTACGAACGTGAGGACTAAGCCATGGCCAAATTCTTCATTGATCGTCCGGTCTTCGCCATCGTTATCGCGATTGTGATCGTGATCTTGGGAGCGGTCGCGATTCCAAACCTTCCCGTGGCCACTTACCCGGAACTGGTTCCTCCCGTCGTGCAAATCGTCGCGAGTTACCGCGGCGGAAACGCGCTTGATTTGGAGCGGACCGTCGCTCAGCCGATCGAGCAACAGCTTACTGGCCTCGACGGTATGCTTTACTTTTTCTCGCGTAGCTCGAATGATGGAGTGTTGACCATCGACGTGACGTTCGAGTTGGGCACCGATGTCGATCTTGCAACAGTCAAGACGCAAAACAAAGTCAACGTCGCATTCCCATCATTACCACCGGAAGTCCAGCGCGTCGGCGTCACCGTAAAGAAGGTTTCATCCGCGTTCCTATTGGCGATCGGTGTCGTCGCGAACGATGAACGCTACGATTCGCTCTTCCTCAGCAACTACGCGACGATCAACCTTGTCGATCAGATCGGCAGCATCCCCGGCGTCGGCGACGCACGCCTCGCGGCCACTCAGGATTACGGCATGCGGGTATGGATCAATCCGGACAAGATGGCGAAGCTCGGACTCACGGCCACTGATGTCAATCGTGCGATCCAGGCGCAGAACCGTCAGAATCCCGCGGGCGCTCTGGGACAGCCGCCGGCGCCGATCGGAACCGACTTTCAATATCCGGTAAGTGCGACCGGCCGTCTGCTTCAACCCGAACAGTTCTCCGACATTATTCTGCGCGCTGAGCCCGATGGATCCCTATTGCGGCTTGGCGACATTGCGCGGGTGGAACTCGGCGCTCAGGATTACAAATCGTTCAGCCGGCTATCGAAGAAACCGGCAGCCGTCATCATTGTTTATCTTTCACCGGGAGCAAACGCCGTTGATACGGCGAATCGGGTACTCTCGTTCTTCGATCAAGCGAAGAAGAACTTCCCATCGGGAATCGATTACAAGGTCGGTTACGACGCGACGAAATTTGTTCGCGCGGCCATCACAGAAGTCGCCGAGACGTTGCTCATCGCAATCGTACTGGTCATTCTTGTCGTCTTTCTGTTCCTTCAGAATTGGAGGGCGACACTCATTCCGCTGGTAACCGTACCCGTTGCGATTATCGGTACGTTCGCCCTGTTTCCGTTATTGGGCTTTTCGATCAACATGACCAGCATGTTCGGTCTCGTCCTCGCGATCGGCATTGTGGTGGACGATGCGATCGTTGTCGTAGAGGCAGTGCAACACAAGATCGATCATGGAATGACTGCGCGAGACGCCACGATTCAAGCGATGCATGAAGTGTCGGGGCCTGTTGTGGCGATTGCATTGATCCTCAGTGCCGTGTTTATTCCTGTGGCATTTCTCGGCGGGATCAGCGGCGAAATCTATCGACAGTTCGCGTTAACGATCGCTGCGTCCGTGTTGATCTCTGCATTTAGCGCTCTTTCGCTGAGCCCGGCATTGAGCGCCATGCTGCTGCGGCCGGAGAAGACGACGCGTGGTCCGCTTGGCCGCTTCTTCGGATGGTTCAATCGAGCATTCGAATGGTCGACTCAAAAGTATTTATCCGGCGTGCGGGCTTTTATTCGAAGGTCGGTCTTCGCCCTTGTTGCTCTTGGCGGGTTGTTTCTGGCCGTGGGTGGGTTGTTCAAAGCGGTGCCGGCTGGCTTTCTTCCTGATGAAGACCAAGGTGTGATCTTCGTGTTGCTTCGGTTACCTGATGGCGCGTCGCTCGAAAGAAACCAGAAAGTGACTGCGGAAATTGAGAGTGCGGTCTTATCGATACCGGGCGTCCAAGATACGACTACGCTAGGCGGTCTCGACATCAGCACCCGAACCAACAGCTCTAATGTTTCGACGGTCATCGCCGTATTGAAACCCTGGGAAGAAAGAAAATCACAAGCCCTTCAGTTCGGAGACATTCTGCGTCAGGTGAATATGCGGGTCAGCCGTGTGCCAGGCGCGTTTGCCTTCGGATTTGGATTGCCACCGATTCTCGGACTCGGTACCTCGGGCGGTTTTGAATTCATGGTAGAAGATCGTGAAGGTGCCGATGTCAACAAACTCGCCGGTGCAGCTCAAGCTCTGATTGGCGCCGCACGAACTCAACCCGCCCTCGGTCAAGTCGCGAACACGTTTCGAGTAGCGGTGCCGAGCTATCACGTGGCTCTCGATGACGAGAAGGCACAGACTCTGGGCATTCCAACCACGGATGTCTACGACTCTCTTCAGACTTTTCTAGGCGGTCTCTACATCAACGACTTTAACCGCTTTGGCCGAACGTGGAGAGTGATCATGCAAGCGGATCCCGAATATCGCAAAAATCCAGACGACGTGAATCGTTTCTATGTTCGGACCGCGAGCAATGACATGGTGCCGTTAAGCACTCTTGTGAGAATGAATCCCGCAAGCGGCCCGGATGTTGTGTATCGATTCAACCGGTATCGAGCGGCAGAGCTCATTGGACAGACGGCGCCCGGATTCAGTTCCGGTCAGTCTGCCGCCGCAATGGAGAAGATTGCGCGCGAAAATCTGCCGTCGGGATTCGGCTTCGAGTGGACCGGAACGGTTTATCAACAGAAGCTATCCGAAGGTAAGGAAGGATTCATCTTCGGTTTCGCCGCGATCCTCGTCTTTCTATTTCTCGCAGCTCAATACGAGAGTTGGGCAATCCCCTTCGCCGTGGTTTTGGCAGTACCGCTAGGCCTCTTCGGCGCGCTGACTGGGGTTCTCATTCGAGCATACGACTACGACGTTTACACACAGATCGGCATCGTCACGCTCATTGGTTTGGCTTCAAAGAACGCGATTTTGATTGTAGAGTACGCCAGACTCCGCCACGAGAGTGGAATGTCGGTTGTGAAGGCAGCACTCGCGGCCGCTCAGCTACGGTTGAGACCGATCATCATGACGTCCCTCGCTTTCATTCTCGGTGTCACGCCGCTTCTTGTGGCTACGGGCGCCGGTGCCTCTTCAAGGCGTGCGCTAGGCACCACAGTCTTCTCAGGAATGACCGCGGCAACTTTGTTGGCGGTGCTGTTCGTCCCCACGCTGTACGTCATTACGCAAAGGGTGGCCGAGCGTTTGAGAGGAGCTCGACACATTCCGCACATTGGGGTTGCGGAGGAGGTGCAGGGATGAGGTACGCAAGCGTTTTGCTGATTCCGATTCTCCTCGCCGGCTGTGTTATGGGACCGAACTATCAACGACCGAAAGTTGAAACGCCGGCAGCTTTTCGAGGCGCAAATGCCGCGGCGGAGGAATCACTCTCGGATACGAAATGGCCGGACCTGTTCAAGGACAGCGTCGTATCCGATCTCGTTTCGACTGCACTAAAACAGAACTACGACATGCGCATCGCAACCGAACGCATCGCGGAGGCGCGCGCAGCGCTTGGCATTGCGGATTCCGACCTTTTTCCTACTCTCGAGATCGATGGAGCTTTCGTGGCCCAGCGTAACTCTCAAGTCGGTTCGATCCGATTCCTGCCGAGAGGCGTGAGTACCGACGTGAGTTACACCCAAGTGGGCTTTCATCTCGGTTGGGAACTCGATGTCTGGGGACGACTGCGGCGCCTGAAGGAATCCGCGCGTGCGGAATATCTTGCGACTGAAGAGGCGCGCCGCGGAGTCACCACGACTCTCGTGGCCGATGTGACGTCGGCATATTTGGCATTGAGAGAATTCGACCTGCAACTCGAAATCGCTCAGAAGAATCGTGACAGTGCGGAAGACAGTCTCCGCCTTACGACGGTGCGGCAACAAAGAGGCGCCGCCACTGCCTTAGATGTACGTCAAGCCGAACAATTCTTGCGCTCTGCGACGGCGCAGATCGCGGCATCCCAGCGGCTGATCGCGCAACAAGAGAACGCGCTGAGTGTGTTGCTCGGCAGCGTGCCGGCAGATGTTCCACGCGGCAAGCGTTTGGATGAGCTCCAAGCACCTGCCCAGGTGCCGGCCGGGCTGCCGTCGGCCTTGCTGATGCGGCGCCCGGATATTCGTGAATCCGAACAGCGGCTCATCGCCGCAAACGCCGAGATCGGCGCCGCACGCGCTCTTTACTTTCCACAGATTTCCCTGACGGGTTTCATGGGAGGACAAAGCCGCGCGCTGACGGATTTGTTTACCGGTCCCGCGAGGCAGTGGACGATTATTCCAATCGGGAGCTTGCCGGTTTTCAATGCCGGCCGTCTTCGTTCAAATGTCAAATTGACGGAAGCTAGTCAGCGAGAGGCCGTCGTCCGTTACCAGAAGACCATCCAAACATCATTCCGGGAAGTCTCAGACTCTTTAATTGGGTACCGCAAGACAACCGAGCAACTCGAGCAGCAGCAACTTCTCGTCAACGCATTACGGGAATCGAATCGCCTGTCGGTCGTTCGCTATCAGGGCGGCCTCGATAGCTATTTGCAGGTTCTCGATGCCGAACGAAATCTGTTTCAGGGCGAACTTGTCGAAGCACAGCTTCGCCGCGATGTCTTGTTGTCCATCGTCGAGTTGTATCGAGCCCTCGGTGGTGGTTGGCAGTGATTCTGATTTCGTTTCGTGGCATATTGCAAGACCGTGACCGACTGGCGACGGCACTTTCTTTATCGGAAGGAATCCATCAGGACGACATGGAAACTCCGCTTGTCCGTTCTGCTCGCACTCTTTCTCTTCGCTTGGTTGAGCCGCGGCTTCTGGGCTCTTAAAATCGGCGAGAGCCTCATATGTGCGGAACAAAGTAGCCGCAGCGATGCGTTCCTGCTTGATAACTTTGATCCGAATTACCTGGTTTTCGAACGCGCGAACGCGCTGCAACGCTCGGGCGTAGCATCGCGAGTGTTCGTTCCCATAGAGACATTTAGTGATCTCGAGACTTCGAATCCGGTTGCCGAAGGACTCGCGGAATTGATGGCGCGTGTGGCGCGGCTCGAGCCCATCGAATTTATTCCCATCGACACTCGGAGGGAACCGATTACTCTGAATGCCGCAATGCAGATTCGAAACGCGCTGACGCGGCAACATGTAACATCGGTGACGGTTGTCACACCGGCGTTTCGCAGTCGACGGTCGGTACTGATCTACAGGGCTGTGATGGTTCCTGCCGGCATCAGAGTTGATTGTGTTCCAGTTTTCGGAGAGAGAACTGCGAATAATTGGACCCACTCGTGGCATGGCATGGAGGAGGTCATGCAACAGTTCATTAAGCTCCAATACTATCGTTTCTGGGTTCTACGGTAGAACGAGCCCGCCAATTACGCCAATGGCCGGCAGGGATTTTATCCGCAATCTTGTCGGCGGAATGACCACATTCTGCCTCGGGTGGTAGACGCATTCCGTTACCTAACATACCTACCATACAAGCAAGTTCTTAAAGCTGAATGTCTTTCACCGCACACAGCTTTGGAAGCAGAAGTGCGAAAAGGACGTCCGTCCGAACTGAGACAGGAGAGGAAATCAGGACGATTTCCATAACTAAACAACTGTGAAGTCTGCATTCGAAGTGTCAGAATCGCGGATATTCGAAATCCTAATGTACTGACTGTGTCATCAGAGATCTGGCTCATAAGGTTACACGACGATACGGCATCTGCAGTCTCAGAGGTCTTCAGTTCTCACGGATATCTGATCGAACGTCGTCCGGATGTGCCTAGGCTATTCGATTTGGACCGGAGGCCGGCGGCGATCGTTCTAAACGTCGGAGATATTGGCATGCCGGGGCTCAACGCCTTGGTGGCGGCGCAGAAGGCAAGTCCTCCCATTCCGGCTGTGGTCCTCGTTGAGGCGGATCAAGCCCGAATCGCTGTTGAAGCTCTGAAACTCGGTGCGTCCGATGCGCTCGTTATGCCGGTGGATCCTTTAGATCTGCTATCGGCGATTCGGACCGCATTGCATACGGACGACAAAAGTATCAGTGCTAAGCCGAATGCGGAACCTCCTCAGCTTACGTCAGCGGAAGCTGCCGTTTTCGTTTCCAGCAGCCAAAAAATGTTGGAGATCTGGAACATCGCGACGAAGGTTGCAAGAACCGATGTGCCGGTTCTCATTCTTGGTGAATCCGGAGTTGGGAAAGAAGTGCTCGCTCGTTTCCTTCATCGGCATTCGCGACGTGCCGACAAGCCTTTGGTGAAAGTGAACTGTGCTGCTCTTCCGCACGACTTGCTCGAGTCGGAGCTATTCGGATATGAGCGTGGCGCATTCACGGGTGCTGTTGGCGAAAAGCCGGGGAAATTCGAACTCGCGGACAAGGGCAGCATCCTCCTCGATGAGATCGGAGAGATGCCGCCCAATCTTCAGGCGAAGCTCCTCCACGTTTTGGAAGATGGCGAGTTCAGCAGACTCGGCGGGAAGCGTTCCGTCAAAGTCAACGTCCGCGTACTTGCTTTGACAAACCGGAGACTCCACGAAGCCATTCCGCGTGGTGAATTCAGGGATGACCTGTACTTTCGGCTCAGCGTGGTGAAGATTAACATTCCGCCGCTTCGGGAGCGGAAAGAAGATATTCCCCTGCTGGCGTCGCATTTTCTGAAACGCTATCGCGATAGTCTGGCGGGTTCGGTCGAAGAACTCCCACAGGAATTAATCGAAGCGTTCATGTCCTATGATTGGCCGGGAAACATCCGGCAGCTCGAGAATACAATTCGCCGATATCTCATCCTGCCCGAAGTCGATATGGAACTGAATGCTATCAACGCAGCGCCAGCTCCAACGCCGGTACCCGCCAAACGGGCAGTTGCCGCCGCTGCAGGAGCTGGGGCGTCGAGTGCATCCATCATTCCGTTTCCGACGCCCAATGAATCGGTTTCTCTAAAGGAAATTGCGTCGATGGCCGCCGAACGCGCAGAACGGGAAGTGGTGTTGCACGTGCTGCAGCAAACGAATTGGAATCGAAGTCACGCCGCGCGGAGGCTGAACATTTGTTATAGAGCTCTCCTGAATAAGCTCAAGAAGTGGCAAATGAGCCAACCGCGCGCGTCCTAACAATGAAGATCGGTTGAATTTCACTACAGTCTGCGCCCACCTTGCATTTTGGGCCCAGCAAACATGAGGTTGAACTGGTACCGAAATTGCACTGAAAACACGAACCATCATGGCTTGGACGTGAATAGGATGTCAGTCTTTGGACGACAGACTGTTACAAACGGCTGGACTTCATGATAATGTCTCGCGGCATGGAACGCTTTCGAATTGGAGATCGCGTGGAAATCGTCGGAGAGGTCTCCGACCGCGTTCCATTGCGCGTCGGTATTATTACATCTGTAGAGGGTACAGGGTTCGAAAGAACTTTCGCCGTTACGCTTCCGGATGGGGCAGAGTCGACTTTTTCGGCGGCTCAATTGAAAATCCCCCCGGCGGTGTCGGCTGATTTGATTTTCGATACCGTGGTATCTCCGGCCGGGGAAGGAGTGCGTGGCGCGGCAACCGGCCGTCATCTGCGATTCGTTTCTCGTGATATCGACATCCACCTCAAACTCGCGCCTTCGCAAAAGAACAATAATCTGATTGGACAGATCACAGAGAACGGCGCGGCGCTGAAAACATCCCTAGTGACGTTGTTCTTGGAAGGCAAACCCTACGCCAGGACTGCCACCGATGCTGTTGGGGAATTCCAAGTTCATCAAATACGGACTGGAAATGCGTTACTCGAATTGCTTGTTCCTTCTCGTCGAATCGTTGCTCCCTTTGAAGTGAGCCCCGCCTGAACTAAATCCGTGGCCAGCCGCCGAAATCGAGTTGCGCCTAAGCGCTCAGTGCAACACTCATAACCAATTCATGGTATTGAAAGACCCAAGAAACGGTTTAGTACATTTGCCGTTATGCGCTGGATTCGCGCATCTGCGACATTGGGATAATCGAGACCCCAACTCCATGCGATCGCGCCGGCACCGAAGACCCAAGCAGCGCTGGGCGCCTGGTAGATCGATGAATTCGCGATTACGGTCTGGCCGTTTTCGTTGATAAAAGGCGATTGCGATAGGACGGTGTAAGTCCCGGCCACGGACGCCGGCATGGCAACCGTAGACGTGGACCAGTCCACTTCATAACCGACGATGCCTGGAATGCTGTTGCTGTCAGCGAGCCCCGTGCCGGCGTACACCCAGTTCGAACTGTTGGCGACGACGTATGCGGCGTTTGGATTGTCCGCCGGATGGCTCGAGGCATAATCCAGCCCGATGAGACGCTGTTCTGGGCGATTCACGAATGGATTCCGCCACTCGACGGTGGTCGTCGGGCCCTGTACAGGGTCAATGGTGCGATCTTTGTAGCACACCATCACTCGATCGAGCGCGCCATTGACCGTGGATGGCTCGAATCGAATTTGCCAGAAGACGGCATTTGCCCCGAAGAAGCCAAGATGGACGCCGGCGTCGCGCGCTTGCTCGGCTGCGTCGTACATGGCCTTCGACCAGTATTCATCGTGACCGACCGATAGGAATGCTCTTCCGTTGAGAAGGCGTCCGCCGTTCTGATGCGTATCCAAATCGGTGGAATACGTCACGTCATAACCGGAGCGTTCCATCCAACGCACGAAATAGTATTCGTACGCGAGGAATTGCCCGCTGCCATCCTTTGTGTAGGGTCGATTAAAGGATACCTTTGCCGCCCGTTGTGTACCGGTCACTGTATTCGGACCGTAGCTGTTGTACTCGTAGAGGCTCTTCCCGGTTGCTCCGTCATTCGGATAATCGTTGTATGCCTGATAGGTGGTGACGCTCTGTTGATAGAGCATGTCTGCGCGGCGTGCATCGTCGCGCACCACGAAAGCAATGTAGTTTTGATAACCCTGCGCATTGGTAAGTTGGGCGAGAAATACACCGCTAGTCCATGTTGGCGGAATCGTCAGCGTATAGCTCGACGTCCACGCGCACTCGATGAGCCCGGTCGTTGCATCCGCTGGGCAGTCGGGTTGTTGGATACCATTGAGCGGTCCCACTTGTTGCATCAGCCGTCCACCTAGGCCTTGGTACCAACCCATTCGATAAATATCCATCGTGTACGTCTGAGCGGGAGTGACGGTGACGTAAAAGGTGATCGAGCCGTTCTTGTTCACACTGGTCGCGGAGGCATAACCTTTGATCTGTTTGCCAATGTCATCGGCAGGAGTACGCCCGTTCAGCCACATCTGCCAGTTTGCCGAACCTGGTTGCTGGTTTTCGACGACAGTTGGCGACGGCACGAGATCAAACGCATCGACGACGACATAAGAATTCGTCGCGCTCGGGTTCTTTCGGCCCGTCGCTTCGATCGTTAACGTGTGATTGCCGGGCGACAGTCCCGTTTTTCGGAAAGTGGTCGGTTGAACCCATTCGCTATTGGAGAACGAATCGACCTCCGCCGCGAAGACTCCATCAACCGATACGCGAGCGATTCCGGCCTGAGGACCACGAAACCCAACCCAACTGATGGATGTTCCTGCGAAAGTCAGAGTCGCCTGCGCGCCTCCTGTCGACAATGCCGCACTCCCACCGCTCCACGCGCGCAAACCGCTGTCATGGATCCAGCCGTTGCTGTAAGCAATACAACCATCCGTGTCTTCAACGCGCACGAATGTTGGGGATGGATTGCAGACCGCGACGGTGACTGGGTCGGACGTATACCGCATGCCGACAGCGTCCCTTGCGACTGCGGTTAGCGTATGCGAGCTATTACTCGCAGTGCTCGTGTTCCAAGGGATCGAGTACGGAGCCGATGTGTCTTCCTGTCCGAGATCGGCGCCGTCTAGCTTGAATTGGACACCTACCACCGTTTGGGATCCGATCACGCTGATGCTGGCTTGGATCGTCGTAGTTCCGTTAAGGGTCGATCCCGAAGTGGGCGAGGTAATGGTGACGACTAAGTTACCGATTTGCGCCCATGCAACTGATGATGAAACCCAGGTCCACGCGAGCACTAGTACGAAAATTTTTCTCAATGTAATTTTCATCGCTAATCTTAGGAAGCCTTCGAATCCCCGGCTGTCGAGGTCAGCAAGATACGAAAGCGGTCATTGCAATACAGACATGTCCGAATGTGGTGCTGTTCTTTGTCCGTCAATTCGACATTGCCCTCGATATAACCGAGCAGGCGTCTGTCGTTTATGTGTTCAATCTTTGGTTGTGCTGCGTTGTTCATTGCATTGGTCCCATGAGTGTGATGCACGAGAAGGACCGACAAAATGAGAACTCAGTTAATACATTGATGTCGTGAGATGTAGCTCAGAACGGTTTACCGACCCCAACTCTGAATGCTTATTCCGACATGAATCGACGTGCATGTTTCGTCCGCAACCGAAATTCACACTGCAAGGCACTAATATTGCGGCGTAGCCTCGTCCTTTCCTGACCAGTTCAAAATTCAAACTGGCCCACTACAAATCAGCCCGATATTCCCCGCCTTGCCTGAGTTAAAAACCCCCACCCAACCGAAATTTAAAAAAAACCC
>JACXTT010002004.1_pt1 | contig 33008 bp, 29 predicted proteins | sample 9270951 | NCBI WGS metagenome assembly JACXTT01 (sample SAMN15532306, study PRJNA645909) | rock metagenome | isolation source: weathered quartz diorite | place: Puerto Rico | collected 2017-06-21
CCTCATGGAAGCGATGCGCCTGATGGATGAATCCAATCGCGACGCGGTTGAGACCCAGTGATCTCCACGAAATAATCCACGCAATGCGCGTCGCCATTCTCACCATCAGCGATACGGTCTCGAAAGGCGAACGGGAAGACGCCTCGGGTCCTGCTGTTGTGGCTCACTGTCGAGGGCTCGGCTGGGAAGTCACCTCCGCGCTGCGTTGTTCTGATGATGCCGCGAATATCCGCCAACAGTTGCGCGAGCTTTCCGATTCCGGCCGCCTCGACCTGATTCTAACCACTGGGGGAACGGGGATTGGACCGCGGGACAATACTCCGGAAGCCACGCAGGCTGTTGCCGAGCGCCTCATTCCCGGGATTGCCGAGGAAATGCGCCGAAAGGGAATTGAGGCGACTCCCAGGGCCGTACTTTCGCGTGGCGTCGCGGCCTTTCGCGCCAAAACGCTGATCGTGAATCTGCCCGGGAGCCCGAAAGGCGCGACGGAGTCTCTGTCCGCTGTAGCGCATCTCCTGCCCCATGCTGTTGCCGTGTTGCACGGTGCCCGCCATGACTAGAGATTTCTGCGCCTGCCCGAAAGTACAGTTACCCTATCCTTCATCAGGGCACCGTGAGTTGCTGCTCAAGCGGTTTGCGTCTTGGGATACTTACGCTTACGGACTTGAAGGTCTGGAGGCAGGATGACTCCCGGCGTCGTCTATCTCTCGCACGGAAGGTTGTTCCTCAAGCAGGGAGAAGGTCCCGCGACAGCCATAGAAAGCCAGTTTGCGCAGTCGATTCGGGAGCGCGCGTTCGAACTACAGCGCCGGCATGCCTGGAAATCGCAGGGGCGGGGTGCAAAGTTCATGGGCGGAGGCGCGCTCTGGGGCGCTGACGAAAGTGACCCGATGGAGATGCCCATTCGGATCACGAGTTCTTGCCCGGGTGCCAATAATGGTGATCTCTACTACTCCCTGCAATCGCAGGAAATTTCCGGAGTGCTCCTGCTGAAAAATGGTGGAACGACCGAACAACGAATTTTGCATACGGCCGACTTTCGCGTGGGCCACATTGCCGCGCAGAATGGTACCGGCCGGCTGGCCATGAGCGTCCAGCACCGGGGCGGGTCCACGATCGCGGTGATGGAGGGCGACGGCAGCGGATTCGCTGAAGTCACGCAAGGGGAGACAGTAGACGAGTCTCCGCATTGGTTTCCGAGTGAAGAAAATCGCATCGTGTTCCAATCCGCTGGCCTGGCGATGAATCAGCATGGGCAATATGCCGGCCGAGGACCCGCCACGATTCAGTCTCTCAACTTGGAATCTGGCACGATGCAATGCCTGGCGGAAGACGCGAAGTTTGATTTTCTCGGACCTCAAGTCGGTCCAGAGGGAACACTTTATTTCATCCGCAGGCCGTATCGTGAGGCGCAACGGCAGTTCAACCTCCTGCGGTTTCTAGAGGACATTCTGCTCTTCCCCTACCGCTTGATCTACGCGTTGTTCCAATACTTGAACTTTTTTACGATGAGGTACACGGGCAAGCCATTGTCCAAAGCAGGGGGGAACACTCAACACCGCTACGCCGATATGCAAAATATGATGATTTGGGGAAACCTCATTGAGGCTCGCAAGAGCCTGATGAAGAATGGGAAGGAAGCAGTCAGCTTGGTCCCTTCCTCCTGGGAACTATGCCGGAAGCCTGCGAACGGAAGTCTTGAAGTGCTGGCGAAAGGCGTGTTGTCTTTCGATCTCGAACCCGGCGGCAGCGTTGTGTACTCCAACGGAATAGTGATCTACCGGCGCACTGCCGATGGACAGATCGCAAAGTTGCACAACGACGCGATGATTGAGCAAGTAATCGCAATGTCTACGGGTGTGGCGGACAATCGAGCCTGACTTTCTTCACCTGGATTCCTCCTCACCACGTCAAAGCTGCACCTTTTTTCCATGCTGTCAACTCGCTCCATGGCGCCGGCAATGATTAAACCTGTCTAGCGAGGAATTACTGACAATACGATACGCGATGCGTGGTCGGCATCGTGGTGGATACGGATGTGGCCTATTTGTGCGCGCGCGCTCGTGATTTCCGATTCTCCCGTCTGCAAATTCCGTGAGAAATGCGGAAAGAAAGCGCCGGATATTTGCACGCGAATCCGATGGCCGGTGAGAAAAACATTGCTGGTTAGCAGGCGATCGAAATCGAGACGGTAGACTTTGCCGGCCGTGAGGAAGTCAGGCTTGAACAGGCCCTTTTCTTGCGTTTCCGGGAAACGATAGTTGCGATAGCTCGCGCGCAGAACATCAAGCCCCGGACTCATAAGATTTAATGCGGTGCCTTCGGGAGCAACGTCGAGCAGGCGCACCCAGAGGTCGAGATCAAGGACATCGGCAGAAACATAGATCTCCGCGCGAATTGCGCCTGTGACTTCGGTGTCAGCCACCAGCGGCTCAGTGTCGAAGACCAAAACATCTTTGCGGCCTGCGAACGCACGGAAGTCGTGCGCGCCATACTCCTCGTAGGGATCGCTGACCGGGTGTGCCGGATCTGAAACGAAAGTGCTATATCCCTCCGTTGCTTTGCTTGGACTGGCTAGCAAGCCTCCGGTGGAAGCCCCGGGCGTTTTTGGCTCCAGATAGTACGATTGCTCCTTCGCTCGCGCCAGTGGCCATGTGTCTTCATCCCGCCAGGAATTTTCTCCCATGACAAACAGCTGCACCGGTTTTTCACGTTCGACGCCGTTGTCAATGCCACGCAGGTAGTGGTCCATCCAGCGGAAAATCAATTCGTCGTAATCAATTGCCGCCGTGGGACCGAATTCGCGTTCACCGGAACGGGATTCCTCTTGGCCACCGTGCGTCCAGGGACCGACGATCGTGCGCGTGTGCGGATTTTGTCGGTTGTGGCGCGCGGCGAGAAGTCCGTTGTAATTTGTCGTGGCGCCGTCGGGGCCGTACGCTTCGTCGTACCAGCCCGAGAAATTCAGAACGGCTGCGTGGACGCGATCATACTTGTTCCTCAACTCGGCCCAATCCCACCAAGGATCCGCGGGGGGATGCGAAAGCCAAGCGTAGTAGAAAGGCGCGACCTGTTTCAGGTCCGGGAGATCCCGCAGTGGCAGAAACCCCTGCATTCGTTCGTGATCGCTCTTCCAGAAGGAGGCGACCTCTTCGCGCGTTCGCGGCCCAGGAAAATTCTTGCGGCGTCGAATGTCGGGAGCGATATTGAACCAGATCCAATCTATCCACGAGCCGTCGAAGACCCCACTCGAGTAGAAGAAATTGCGCGGCGTCGAAAACGTCATCGCCGGAACCATGGCCTTCAGGTGCGGCGGATTCTCCACCGCCGCGAGCCACTGCACCGCTCCCGGATAGGACAGGCCAAAAGTCCCCACGTTCCCATCCGACCAGTTCTGGTGCGCGGACCACTCGATCGTGTCGTAGCCGTCACGCCCCTCGTTTTGATAAGGCGCAAACTCGCCGTCGGAGGCGTAGCGCCCCCGCACGTCCTGGACGACGACCGCGTAACCTCGTGTCACTGCTTTTTCGAAGGTCTTGTATTCCTTCCGCGCGAACTGTTTGCCGTACGGCGTGCGGTAAATGAGCACGGGATAGCGGCCCGAGCTGGCGGGCAGCATCACGTCGCCGCGAAGGATTGTGCCATCGCGCGTGGGGATGGCCACGTTCTCGATGACGCTCTTCTCCGCTGACGCGCTTTCCTGCCGCCAGGAATTGGATGCGAGCGGCAAAAGGCTCGCCAACAGCAGAGTGCCTGCAAGAAAATAGGCTCTTCGCATCACCTGGAGTCCCCTCCCAGCTTCAAGTGTCTCCACGGAGATAGTAATTGTACTCGAGGCAGCGGCAAAACGCCGGTTGACGCCCCTCGACGGGTCGTCAACAATACTTGGACCATGACAAACAAACTATCGGGCAAGAAGCTGGCCGTATTGGGAACAGGAAAGCTGGGCGGGATTCTGCTGCGAGCGTATTTGAAACAAGAGCTGTTTTCGCCGAAGCACATGAAAGCCTCGGTGCGGCACGAAGAAAAGACAACCGCGCTCGGCAAAGCGCTTGGCATCACTGCAACCACCGACAACCTCAAGGCCGTGCAGGGCGCGGATATCGTCCTTTTGTGCGTAAAACCCCAGGTGGTTAGCGAAGTGTTGAAAGAGATCGCGCCGGAACTGAGTGAAAAGACGCTGATGATTTCGGTCGCTGCGTCCGTGCCTACGAACTACATTGAGCAGCATTTATCCGCAAAGGTCCCCGTCGTGCGCGCCATGCCCAATACTTGCTCGGCGGTGGGTTGCGGTATGACAGGAATCTGCCGGGGCGCATTCGCTGGAGCCGAGCATCTAGAAATCGCGAAGGCCATGTTCGACGCTGTAGGCCGAACTGTTACCGTCGACGAGAAGAACATGGACGCCGTTACCGGTCTCTCGGCCAGCGGCCCGGCGTACGCCTATATTATCCTCGAATCCCTTGCCGAAGCCGGCGTGAAAGTTGGCTTGCCGCGCGATGTGGCGACGCTCCTGGCCGCGCAAACGATGAAGGGAGCTGCAAGCGTCGTGCTCGAGACCGGCGATCACCCGGCTCTGCTGAAAGATGCGGTGACAACACCGGCAGGCTGCACCATCGACGGCATTCTCGAACTCGAAGAAGGAAAGCTGCGCGTGACCCTGATTAAAGCGGTGGTCAAGGCCACACAACGCGCCGGTGAACTGCTCTTCGAGAAGTGACAAAAGCGCACTAGCAAGCGGGAAAGAAGTTCTCTCGGCGCCCGAAATCGAGGATCATCGATGACAAGGGGAGGATCTTGGGATGTGCAAAATGGGAAGATGTGTCCTGTGGGGGGTGCTTGCCGTGATGGCAGGGCTCAGCGCAAGTGTTGGTCAGGTGAAAAAATCAGATGCGCCAAAGGCGGCGGGATACGCCGCCGCGGAGCAGGCAGTCACCAAGTTGGAGCAGGAGTGGTTTACGATGCAACTGGCACACGAGTGGGGAAAGCTCGAGCGCATTGTCTCCGACGATTTTCTATTGACGGAATCCGACGGCAAACTGGGAAACCGCGAGTCCATGATGGCCGGCTATAGAGAAGAAGCTGAAGCGACCGCGAATATCACGATGGGTCTTTTGATTTCTCATGCCGTTGCGCCAAACGCCGTCATCGCCGTCGGCCTGGACGACATTACGCTCAAGGATAAGCAGGGCCATACCACGCACCGTTACGAACGCTTCACCGATACCTGGATCATGCGCGACGGCCGCTGGCAATGCGTGGCGGAGCAGCTCACGCTCTCGCATCCGTGATGGGCTGACTTTTCAGACCAAGCTCTGCTGAGTACGGGGTCATTTGCATGCGTCCAAGATTCGTACGAGCTCTTTGGGTTGCTTCCTATCTATTTGCCGCCGTCAGGCGGTTGCTGCTGCACCCAATGGCGGCTGTAAATTTCCGGCGGGCCTCGGCGACGAAATCTCAAAGAGATTTCCGGGCGCACAAGGCTCGTCACTTTGGCCGATTTGGGTGAGTACAATAGAAAGTTGTTCTAGAAGGACGACGGTACTCGCTGTCCTGGTTTAGTGGGGGTGAATTTCTACTGCGACGGAAAGCCCACATGGGCTCTTGTCCTAGTCGCACGACAGAGCCCGAAGCGGAAACCGGAACTCATCGTAGCGCACAAGCTGGACAAAGATTGGGAGATTCGCTCTCTGGAGAGCGCGGATGGAACGCCCGTCATGTGGCGCGAACCGCCTGGGGAATATGAGGGCTTTGACGGAAACAAGACCATTCGTGCTAGCAGACCGGTCGTCGTGCTTTGCTACTTCGAGTCACCCGCCATTGTTTACGCTTGGAACAGAAAAGAAGTAGAAAAGGTTTGGGTCTCGGATTAGGGCATGATTATGGACGATACACCGAATAGCGAAGGACCTAGATCGCCGGATTTGGAGAAGGCTAAAAAATACTCGACGCAGACAGCGCTGGCGTTCGAACTACCATTTACCCTCGTAGGGGCCGTAGTTCTCGGCGGCGTCCTGGGCTACTACCTGGACCGCTGGTTGCACACGAAAATGTTGTTTACCCTTGTCCTCGGCGGAGCCGGGTTTTACGCCGGATTGCGCGAAATTTTAAGGCGGCTGGATGGAAGCAAAAACAGCTGAGGCACCAGCGGGAGCGACAACCGAGCGTCGCATCGCATGGCTCACGCTCCTGCTGGGTCTCGCCGCCGCCCTCGCGGCAGTTCTGTTGCGTCGCTGGACTTGGGCGGGTGGTCTCGCGGTCGGCACTGCGCTGGCTTGGCTCAATTTCCGTTGGCTCCGGCGAGGACTCGACGGTCTGGTAACCGCGTCGATCGCGCAGTCTGGCGCTGAAAAACCGCGCGTCCCGTCGACAACGTACGCGTTGATGATTCTCCGCTACGGCTTGATAGCCCTCGCCGTGTATGTTATTTTTGAGGTTCTGAAAGTTCCCCTTTTGAGCATGGTTCTGGGTCTGTGTGCTCTGGGAGCCGCGACAATCGCGGCGAGCGTGTACGAAATCTTGCGTCCGGCGGAATGAGGAATGGAAGAACACATAAACCTGATAACGAGAATCATCAATCACTTCCTCGGCCCCATCGCGCTCTCCATTCTGCATGCACTGCACGTCAACCCGAATAATCCGGAATTGCCCATTCCCCAGCAAGTAGCCATGGCGCTTGTTGTCCTGGTAATCGGAACCGCATTCGCTCTGGTTCTGAAATCACGCCTTTCGGCTGAGCGCCCCGGGGCTTTGCAGCAAGTCGCGGAATTGTTGATCACCAACCCCCTCGGATTCGGGATTCGCGATCTTCTCGAAGAGAACACCGGCCACAAAGGCAAGAAGTACGTCGCCTTTGTCGGCTCGATTTCGATTTTCATTCTGATTTCCAACTTGATGGGCATTTTTCCGTTCCTTGCAGCGCCCACTGGCGTGGTCACCGTTCCGTTGGCTTGCGCTGTTCTTACCTTCCTCTACTTCAATTGGCAGGGCATCCGACATCACGGCCTCGTCGGATACATGGGTACATTCGCTGGTTCGCCGCATGATCTAGCGGGGTGGTGTCTCGCTATTCTGTTGTTCCCTGTAGAGATAATCAGCACCACCGCTCGGCTGCTCTCCCTGACGGTTCGTCTTTGGGCCAACATGTTTGCGAGCGACCTGATCTATGGAATCTTCCTGAGCCTGCTCGCCGGCGCAGCGGCTTTTGGCTGGTCTAGGTCCACTGTGTTAGGCGTGATTCTGGGCATTTTCCCGGCGACCATCCCCGTGGCATTCCTGGCTTTGCACGTATTTGTTTCCGTGGTTCAGGCCTACGTGTTTACGGTTCTGCCGTCAGTCTATCTCGGACTCGCGACTGCGGAAGAACATTAATTGATATTTGCCGGATGAAGTTGCCGGCAATTTGCTGTTCCAGCGTGAGCCCGGCTGCACGGTGTCCGGGAACCACCTCCTGGCGGCAATTCATAAGGAGGCAGTAATGAAGAAAGCCATGAGTGTAATGTGCGTCCTGGGGGCGGTGCTTCTGGTTGCACCGGCTGCATTTGCGCAAGGTGGGGAGCAAGCCGCAGGCGGCGCTGGGCTTGCCGCGATTGCGGTTGCCTTCGGCATGGGAATCGCGGCATTCGGCTGCGGTCTCGGTCAGGGCCGTATTGCATCGGCGGCCTGTGAAGGCATGGCGCGTAATCCCGGAGCGTCAGGACCGATTCGCGCGGCCATGATTTTGGGCCTCGTGTTCGTCGAAACTCTAGTCCTGTTCACCCTTGCCATGATTGCGCTCAAGGTGAAATAAGCGCTATTCGATAAGTATTGCGAAGTTCGGCCCGGAGGCTATAGCCTCCGGGCCTTTTTCATGTGCCGAGCAGAGTCGATAGCTTAGGGGTGAAAGTCCTCTTCACAGCCTGATGGAGGCGAAGGGTTAGGGAAACGCAAGGGCATCGCTGTGAGGCGGGGTCTGAAGGAAGCGTGGACCAAAAACGCGAGCCGATGGACAAGAACTGGATGTGAGGCCGACGGTGCCGGGCGAGCGGGCATGTGATCGCGAAGCCCTTTCCACTAAAGGTGTTGGAAAGTGATGAAGGCCCAAACAGTAAGAGAGCGGCAAGTAGGACGCAGGACTCGATGATCGACAAGCGGCAGAAAAGCCCCATTTCGCCCGCGAGGTTGCTTTGGTATAGTTTCCGCCCATGGAACTGCGCAATCCGGTACCTGGGGCACCCCACTCGGCAGGATTAAGCCCGGAGGAATGCTAGGAGTTCGGCAAGGGTTTCGTCCGGAGCCTCTTCGGGCAGGAAATGTCCGCCTGGCAAGGCTTTGCCCGTCACGTTTGTGGCGCGCTCCTTCCAGGCAGCGCCTACATCGAATAACGGATGCATGGCCCCATGCTCCGCCCATAGTGCCAGCAAGGGACAAGCGACCTTACGGGTGAGATCGGCTTCATCGTGTTCCAAGTCAATGGATGCCGCGGCCCGGTAATCCTCGCAAGACGCGTGAATTGCTGCCGGATTGCTGAAGCAGCGAAGGTATTCGGCAAACGCTTCCGGTGTCACCGCATTTGGGATTAACCGCCGGAAGGCTTGTTTCAGGAAGAACTCGACACTGTTGCCGATCAAAGTTTCCGGGAAGGGAGCAGGCTGAATCAGAAAAAACCAGTGGTAGTACGCCGTGGCAAATTGCTTGTTAACACTGTGGAACAGCTTGTATGTGGGCACGATGTCCAGCACTGCCAAATTCGTGACCCGATCAGGATGATCGAGAGCCATGCGATGAGCTACACGCCCGCCGCGGTCGTGCCCCACGACGGCAAACTTCTCAAACCCGAAGTGGCTCATTACTTCCACCTGGTCTTGAGCCATGGCACGCTTCGAGTAGTTGTAATGGTTTTCGTTATCAGATGGTTTGCTACTGTCGCCATATCCACGCAGGTCCGGAATTACCAGCGAAAATTCCGCCGCAAGTTGCGGAGCAACCTTGTGCCAGATCACATGCGTTTGAGGATAACCGTGGAGGAGCAGGACGGGCGGCCCTTGACCGCCGGAGACCACATGGATTGTCGCTCCCTTGGTCTCGACCTTCGAAGCCTTGAAACCCTTGAACAGTGACGAAGAATTGCTTGCAGCCTGGTGGGCCGCGGTTTCGGGAAGGTTGCCAACTGCTGCAGCCGCGGCCAAGGCTGTTGATTGCTGGAGCAAACGACGCCGGGTAATCACGCGGGAGGCCTCCCTTGTCCGAAGTGGCCGAATTGTAGCACACAGATCTTGCAGGCTCTTCCACGCAAGAGGCCGAAGAGGGCTGTAAGGAATTTAGCGACCGAGGAGGGTCGGCTGGAGGACGAAATTCAGGACGGGATTGGGCAGGACGCCGAAGAGGATCGTGCCAATCGCGGCAATGGCGAGAGCGAGATTGACGGACAGGGGGAAGCGCATAGGTGCAGTAGCGGCTACTTCCGCACTGGGATCGCGCATGTACATCAGGACGATCAACCGCAGGTAGTAATAGGCGCCGATCACGCTGTTGATGGCCATAAGGATGGCCAGCCAGATCAAGTGCGAGTTTACGGCCGCCTTGAAGATATAAAACTTGCCGAAGAATCCGGCGGTCACAGGCAGGCCAAGGAGCGAAAGCAAAAAGAGCGCGAGCGCAGCCGCCGCGACAGGCTGGCGCTGGCCAAGCCCGGCATAGTCGTCGAGAGAGAGATGCTTTTCGCCCTCGCCGCCGAACTGCGAAACGATGGTGAACGCGCCGAGCTTCACTAGCGCGTAGCTGAGCAGGTAGAAAAGAATCGCCGCGTACGCAGGAGCCGCTGCATCGCGACCGTCCCGCGCAAGAAAAGTCACCGCCGCGAACGCGACCAGGATGTAGCCGGCGTGCGCGATTGAGCTGTAGGCCAGCATGCGCTTGACGTTGGTCTGAACCAGCGCGCCAAGATTCCCGGCGAACATGGTAAGCACGGCAAGGACCCAGAAGGCCCAGAACCAGAATTGCGTGGCCGCAGGCACGCTGGCGAAGATGCGCAGCAGAAGCGCGAAAGCCGCCGCCTTGGGCCCCGCCGAAAAAAGCGCCGTGACCGGCGTGGGTGCTCCTTCGTAAACGTCCGGCGTCCAGATCTGGAACGGCGCAGCGGCAACCTTGAAGCCGAGGCCAATGAGAACGAGCGAGAACCCAAGGCGAAGAAGGTTCTGCGACGGGTCGGCGCCGGCCATTTGGGAAAGATTCGTGCTGCCCGTAGCGCCGTAGACAAGGGCGATGCCGTAGAGGAAAAACGCGGTTGCAAACGATCCGAGCAGAAAATATTTCAAGGAGGACTCGCTGGATTTGAGCGAATCGCGGCGATAGCCGGCCAGCACGTAGCTCGAAATGGAGCTTAATTCCAGGCCGATGAACGCCGTCAAGAGTTCCTGCGCGGAGGCCAGGATGCCCATGCCTGCAGTGGCGAAAAAAACAAGCGCGTAAAATTCCGGAAGAGGAAGCCGCTCGCGTTCAAGGTAGGGTCCCGCGGCGAGAACCACCAGAAAAACGACCAGGCCGATCAGCAAATGGAAAAAAAAGCTGAACGAGTCGGCTTGAATCAATCCGCCGAACGCGGTCCCGCCATATTGGGAGATGCCAACCGCCGCGGCAGTCCCGAGGGCGGACCCGAGGAGCGTAAGAAACGTGAAGAATTGGCGGCTGCGAACGAACGGCTGAAACAGCATGACCAGCACGCCAAAACCGCACCAGATCAGCTCCGGCATCACGCGGAAAATGTCTTCGCGAACAGGAAACATTTAGCGGGTTCCGACCCTTTCGAGAGAAATTTTCTGCGGTGCAGCGGCCGCGGGAATTGCGATTGGCGCCGCAGGTTTCGCCGATGCGGCTGCTTCGTAAGCGCTGTTTGGCCGGTTCATCTGATCGAGCACATTCTGACACGCGTCGGCAAAGCGCCGCGTAAAGAACGCCGAGCCGATGCCCATCCAGAGCGTCACGACGGCCATGGTCACCAGAATCCACTTTTCGCGCGCGGAAGTGTCCGGCAGCGCGCGGTTTTTGTCGCGCGTGACTTCGCCGAAAAACACGCGCTGATAGGACCACAGCAGGTAGCAGGCGGAGAGAATCACTCCTGTAGCTGCCCAGGCGGCCCAATTCCAGTGCACCTGGTACGTCCCGAGAAGAATCAAATATTCTCCGACGAAGCCGTTGAGCATAGGAAGTCCAAGGGATGAGAGCGCCACGAACAGGAAAAATGCTGCCAGACGCGGCATGGGCGTAGCCAATCCGCCGTACTCGGAGATTTCAAACGTGTGTCGTCGGTCGTAGAGCATGCCCACAAGCAAGAAGAGCCCGCCAGTGGAAATGCCATGCGCCAGCATCTGGAATACGGCGCCCTGCATCGAGATGTTTTGAAACGCGAAGATGCCGAGAACCACGAAGCCAAGGTGGCTGACGGAAGAGTACGCAACGAGTTTCTTCAGGTTTGGCTGGACGAGCGCCACAAGTGCGCCGTAGATGACGCCGATGATCGCAAGGGTGGCGACCCACGGCGCGGCGCGGTGCGCGGCGGCAGGAAAGAGCGGCAGGCAGAAGCGCATCATGCCGTAGGTGCCCAGCTTCAGAAGCACGCCGGCAAGGATCACGGAGCCGGCCGCGGGAGCTTCGACGTGGGCGTCGGGCAGCCAGGTGTGCAGCGGGAACAGCGGCACCTTGATGGCGAACGCCACGAAAAAGGCCAGGAAAAGAATCATTTCCTCGCGCGGCCGAAGCGTGAGCGAGCCGGACTGAAGCGCCTGCTGGATCGTAGGCAGATCAAACGTTCCTGTGCGGTTATACAGCCAGATGATACCGACCAGCATGAGGATCGAGCCGGCCATGGTGTACAAGACGAATTTTACCGCGGCGTAGATGCGGCGTTCGTGGCCCCAGATTCCGATCAGGAAGGCCATTGGGATCAGCATCACTTCCCAGAAAAGGAAAAACAGGAAAAGATCCAGCGAGAAAAATACTCCGATGACGCCGACTTCGAGCATCAGCAGCATAACGAAAAATTCTTTGACGCGATGCGAGATGCTTTTCCAGGACGCAAGCACGGAGATGAGCGTCAGGAACGTAGTCAGGATGACGAGGAAGATGCTGATGCCGTCCGCGCCTAGGTGATAGTTGATCGGCGGAAAATTGATCCAGCGGGAAAATTCTTCAGCCCGGTATCCGCTGGGCCCCTCGGGAAGATTGCGGAGCAGGAAAAGCGAAAAAATAAACTCGATGGCGGAAATGCCGAAAGACAAGCGGCGAATCCACTCGTGATCCTCGGAGCGGAGCATCAAGAGAGCGAGAGAGCACACCGCGGGGAAGAAGATGAGAACGGAGAGCAAGTGTCCGCCGTGCGGCATCAGGGCACCATTCCTGCGACCTGCCGGTGATAGGGCCAGAAAATCACGGCGATGATGACGAGCGCCCCGATGACTACCCAGACGGCGTAGCTGCGTGTGTTGCCGGACTGCGTGTGGCGAACAGAATCGCCAATAGCGGTGGCAGTATCGGCGATGCCGTTGACCGTGCCGTCGATAGCGCCTACATCAGCCGCCTTCCACAGGACGTTCGTCGAGAGCCACATTAGAGGATTGACGACGACGGCGGCGTAGAGTTCGTCCACGTAATATTTGTTCAGCAATGTCGTGTACGCGCCTTTCATCGATTTGGCGAGTGCTTCGGGCTTGCCCGGCTGTTTGAGGTAGAACCAGAAGGCGATCCCGAGCCCAAGCAAAGCGGTGAAGAACGCGACGCCAGCAAGCGGCAGTTCCGCTGCGCGCGCGGCGGACTCAGCGGCAGCCGATTCACCCCCGCCGAAGACCGGATCGAGGAACTTCGCGAAATAGTCCGTGCCTCCTACGAGGCCCGGAGCAGCGAGCCAGCCTCCGACGACGGAGAGAACTGCGAGAATCATCAGCGGCACGAGCATGCTCTTCGGCGATTCGTGCACGTGAACGTGGTGTTCGTCATAGCGCTGCTTGCCGTGGAAGGTGAGGAACACCAGCCGGAACATGTAGAAAGCCGTGAGCAGGGCCGTGAGCAGGCCGAACCCGTAGAGAACGTGGCCGACGTTCGGGCCGCCATTCTCGCCCAGGAAGGCGCTCAACAGGATGGAATCCTTGCTGAAGAATCCGGCGAGCGGCGGGAAGCCCGCGATTGCCAGTGTGGCAGTCAGCATGGTGATGTACGTCCATCGGATCTTCTTGCTGAGCCCGCCCATGTGCTGCATGTTCTGCTCGCCGCCCATGGCGTGGATGACGCTGCCGGCAGCGAGGAAGAGAAGCGCTTTGAAAAACGCATGGGTCATGAGGTGGAAGATGCCGGCGGAAAATGCGCCTACGCCGCACGCCAAGAACATGTAACCGAGCTGGCTGACGGTCGAGTAAGCGAGAACGCGCTTGATATCTGTTTGCACGAGGCCGATCGTCGCGGCGAAGAACGCGGTGGCGCAGCCGACGATGCCGACGATGAGCATGGCGGTCGGCGCGTGAGTGAAGAGCACGTGCGAGCGGGCCACGACGTAAACTCCCGCGGTGACCATGGTCGCGGCGTGAATGAGAGCGCTGACGGGCGTAGGACCTTCCATGGCGTCGGGGAGCCAGACGTAGAGAGGAACCTGCGCGGATTTGCCGCACGCGCCCATGAAAAGGAGCAACGATGCGATCGTCAATGTCCCGAGCTGACCCATTCCATCGGCAGGCCAGTGACCCGCCTTATCAAAGAGGGCACCAAAATCGAGCGTTCCGAACGTGCGGAACAGTAAAAACATTCCCAGCATGAAACCAAAATCACCGATGCGGTTGACGATGAAAGCTTTCTTGCCGGCGTCTGAAGCCGATTTTTTCAGGAAATAGAAGCCGATGAGCAGATAGCTCGAAAGTCCCACGCCTTCCCAGCCGACGAAAAGCAGCACGTAGTTCGCCGCCAGCACCAAGATCAGCATGAAGAACATGAAGAGATTCAGATAGGAGAAGAAGCGGTAGTAGCCGCCCTCGTGCGCCATGTATCCGGTCGAATAGATGTGGATAAGCCACCCCACGCCGGTGACCACCACAAGCATGACGACGGTGAGCTGATCAACCTGCAAATCGAAGCCCGCGCGGAACGTTCCGGCTGTGATCCACGTGAAGTATTGCCTCACCCAGGGGATTTGCTCCGGCGAAAGCTGCGTGAATTCGCGGACAGCTTCAAGCGCGGCGGCGAACGAGAGTCCCGTCGAGCCGACCGCGACGATATTGACGATTTTGTTCGGCCACTTCGCGCCGAAAAGGCCATTGATCGCGCTGCCCAGCAGCGCCAGAAGCGGAATGATCCAGAGGTAGTCGAGTATGGGATTCGTGGGCATTAGAGTTTGAGCAAATCAACGCGCTCGACGTTGAGCGACCGGCGGTTGCGCGCAATCAAAATGATAATTCCGAGCCCCACGGTCGCCTCCGCCGCCGCAACCACAATCACAAACAGCACGAATACCTGCCCGTCGAGTTTGCTGAGCGCCTGACTAAACGCCACGAACGCCAAATTCACGGCATTGAGCATCAGTTCGATGGACATGAAAATCGTGATGATGTTGCGCTTGAAAACGAAAGCAATCACACCTAGGCCGAAAAGCACCGCGCTGAGAACGATGAAATAGTTCGTGGGGATCATGGTCATTCATTCTCACGCTGGGCAAGAACGATTGCGCCCAGAATCGCGACAAGTATGAGGAACGAAGTCAATTCGAACGGATAAACGAATTCCTTGAAGAGCATGTTGGAGATGCCCTTGGTGGAAGCGACGACGCCGGTCTGCGCCGCCGTCTGCACGGATTCGTTCGAACGGGCGATGGCCGCGGCGATAAATCCGGCAAGCGCCACCGTCAAAGGGATGCCGGCAATGCCGGCGATCCTCGAAATGTTGGTGTGCTCTTCCGCTCCGGCGTTTAGCAGCATGATGACGAAAACGAAAAGCACCATGATGGCCCCGCCGTAAACGATGATCTGCACGGCGGCGACGAATTCCGCCCCTAGGAGGAGATAAAGTCCGGCCAGCGAAACCATCACCACAATCAGCGAAAGCGCGCTGTGAATCGGGTGCTTTTGGAAAATCAGGCTCACCGCGCCGAGAATCGAAAGCGCGGCGAGAATGAAGAAAACGGCGAGCTGCGGGCTCATCGCTCACCCCACAGAAGAACAGCGGCGGCGGTGAGAATCACGTTGGCGATAGAAACGGGGAGGAGCAGCTTCCAGCCGACGTTCATGAGCTGGTCATAGCGGAGGCGCGGCAATGTTCCCCGTATCCAAACATACGCAAAAAGGAAGAAGAGAATTTTCGAGAGGAGCCAGAAGGGCCCTTGAACGAATTCGTTGACCGTGGGAAAAAGCGCGAAGGCTGCGCCCAGGACGGCGATAGCCGCGCCGATGGCGGGCAAAATGAGCCGGCCAAAAATCGTTTCGTAGCGAATGCCATCCCAGATGACCCACAGGCCGAATGGAACCAGGGTCACGGTCGGCAGGTAATGCGTCCACGCCCAGGCGGAAGTGGCGGGGAAGGGAGAGAGCCAGCCGCCGAAGAAGAGGATGGAGCACAGGCACGAAACAGTGATCATGCTGGTGTATTCGGCGATGAAAAACATCGCAAACTTGAAGCTGGCGTATTCCGTATGAAATCCGGCCACCAGCTCGGATTCCGCCTCGGGGAGATCGAAGGGCGCGCGATTGGTCTCCGCGACGGCCGAAATAAAAAAGCAAAGGAAGCCGAGAATCTGGGGAAAGGGGCCCGAAAGGACATTCCAGCCAAGAAATCCATGCGAACTTTTTTGCGCATCGATGATTTCGCGCAGGCTGAAAGTTCCCGCCATGAGGAGAACGCCGACCACCGACATGGTTAAAGAAAGTTCGTAACTAATCATCTGCGCGGAGCTGCGCAGGCCACCCATCAGCGGGTATTTGCTGTTTGAAGACCATCCGGCAAGGGCGATGCCGTAGACTCCAAGAGCGGTGATGGCAAACAGAGCGAGGATGCCGATGTTGAGGTCGGCGATGCCGAGATAAATATCGCGGCCGAAAAGGTGAAGCGGCTCCGGACCAAAAGGAATGACGGCGATGGCGGTCAGCGCAAGCGCCAGTGAGAGCAGCGGCGCGAGGAAATAGACAAATTTGTCCGCGCCCGCAGGGGTCGGATCTTCCTTGAAAAGAAACTTAATGCCATCGGCCAGGGGCTGAAGCAGGCCGTGCGGGCCGACGCGGTGGGGTCCCCAGCGCGACTGGATGTGCGCAACGACTTTGCGTTCGAACCAAGTGAGGTAAGCGTTGGCGGTCAAAACGATGAACAGCAAGAGAGCGATCTTGACGACCGTGATGATCAAGGTCGCATTTGCGGAGAGAAGGGCGCTCACGGTTTGGCTTCGGCCTCCGGGAGGGATTCCATCATGCTGCAGAAGCGTCCCAGGGTTCCGCTGGTGAAGAGTGTGTCGTGTGCGGAGCGAATCAAGCTCACGGGAACGTCGTAGGGAGCGTGACCGTTCCGAGCGAGTGCCGTGTGGGTGTGCTCCGCGCCACCGGCTAGCAGCCCAGCGGAGGGCACATTGTAGCCGGGAACAGCCTTGCGAATCTCTTCGAAGACGGCGGCGGGCGATTTGTAGTGAAAGGCTTTGCCGAGGCCAAGCTTCTCAAGTTGGTGGGAGAGGATGCGCAAGAGATCGAAATCGCTTCGCGGCCCCATGACTTCGGCGGCTTTGTGGAGAAGCTGAATCTCGCCGGACGTGTTGGTGACGCTGCCCTCTTTTTCGTAAGCGGAGGCGGCCGGGAAAACGATATCGGCTTGTTTCGCGGTTTCCGTCAAAAACATTTCTTGGACGATCAGTAATGGAAGCTTTCCGCGGCCGAGGCCCAGTGTGCCGAAATGCGCCAGCGGATTGGCACCGACGACGTAGAGCGCCTGGAGCTTGCCGGCCTGCGCGGCATCAATCATTTGGGGAGCGGTCCTGCCGGGTTTTGACGGAACGGTGCAGCCCCAAAGTTTTTCGAATTCCCGATGCGCCGCGGAATTGTCGACGTAAGCGTAGCCGGGAAAGCGGTCGGGCAAAAGCCCCATGTCCGCCGCGCCGCGCGAATTGGCATAGTCGCCGAGCGCCATGTAGCGGGTTTTGCCAGGAAGTTTTGAGCCAAAAGCAAAGAGCTGGGGGATTGCGGCTCCGAAAATTTCCGCGCCGAAAACCACGGCGACATCCGATTCTGCCTCCAGTCCAGCCTTGAGAGCGACCAGCTGTTCCACCAGCTCTGGCGGGAGCTGACCCTCTTCGTGGGCAAGCCAGCGAAGCGCCGTAATTTCATGACCCGCGGGAACCTTCACGAACTGCGTGGCCTTGCGCTTCAGCTTGATGTCGTTGGCGTTGATGACGAAAAGCTTCGTGCAGTGATGGCGAATGCCGCTGCGAATTTGCCAGGCGACGAGAGGATTCTGATTGGTCGGGTCGTTGCCGACGAGCAGCACGGCCTTTGATTTGTAAAGCTGCTCCATCGTCAACAGGGAATCGGAAGCGCGATCACCCAGGGCGGTGATCAAGCCAGTGAAATCAGCCGTGCGGTGATGATCAAGATTGTTCGTGCCGAATGTGGCGCGGGCCAGTTTTTGGAAGAGATAGTCTTCTTCATTGGAGGTGCGGTTCGAACCGATAAACCCAATGGAGTCCTTGCCACCCGCGTCATAGGCCTGTTTCAACTTTGCCGCGGCGGCCTGCGCGGCCTCTTCCCAGGAAACGGGATAGAGCTTTTCGCCCTTGCGGAGCAGCGGCTGGCGAATGCGCTCGACATGCCGAGTGAAGTCAAAACCAAAGCGGCCCTTCACGCACAGAAAATCGCCATTAATTCCGGAAAGATCGCGATTGTTGGCGCGCAGGATTTCGTGGTTGCGGACGCTGAGCGTAGTCTTGCAACCGTTCGAACAGTGCGTGCAGATCGTCGAGACGTACTGCATCTCCCAGGGCCGAGTCTTGTAGCGGTACGTGCCGCTTGTGAGCGCGCCGACGGGACAAATGTCGATGCACATGCCGCACTCTTCGCACTCGAGGTGATCTTCCTTATTGGGAATGATGATGCTGTTGGCGCCGCGCATGCCGACGCCCAGTGCCTTTACGTCCATGCCTTCATCGCAAACGCGCACGCAGCGGAAGCACAGTATGCACCGCGGAGCATCGTAATAGACGAGTTCCGACCACTTCTCTTCGGGGCGGTGAATTTTCTCCTCGACGAAACGGCTGGAATCTGCGCCGTAGCGGAAAACCATGTCTTGCAACTCGCACTCGCCGCCCTTGTCGCAAACGGGGCAATCGAGCGGGTGATTCGTCAGGAGAAACTCGAGCATATATTTCCGGGCATTGCGGACCTGGTTGGAGTCCGTGCGCACCACCATGCCTTCCGTCGCGACGAGCGTGCAAGCGGTTTGCAGCTTAGGCATTTTTTCGACTTCCACGAGGCACATGCGGCAGGCGGCCTGCAAGGACAGGCCGGGGTAGTAGCAGAAAGACGGAACTTCCGTGCCGATGCGGCGGGTCGCTTCGATAACCAAAGTGCCGGGGGGCACTTGTACGTCGCGATCGTTAATCTTGAGATTGACCAGCTTCAACCCTGTGTTCAGTTCGGCCATGAGTTCCTAGCGCGAGCCGATTAGATGCTCGACGGATTTATAGGCACAGCGCCCATTTAAGTGATCTTCGAATTCGTTGCGCCACTTCTGCACGATGCTGATGGTGGGAAGCGCAGCAGCGTCGCCGAGCGGGCAGAAAGTGCGGCCGAGCATGTTTTTTGCAAGCTCGCCGATAAGATCGATGTCCTCGGGGCGTCCCAGGCCGGCATGGAAGCGCTCGAGCATTTTGCGCAGCCAGGAGGTGCCCTCGCGGCAGGGGATGCACCAGCCGCACGATTCGTGCGCGTAAAAATGCATGATGCGGCGCGCCATGTCCACCATGCAGGTGTCCTCGTCCATGACCACCATGCCGCCGGAGCCGAGCATCGAGCCGGCCTTGGCGACAGAGTCGTAGTCCATGGGGATATCGATTTCATTGGCGTTGAGAATGGGGCAAGAGCTGCCGCCGGGAATAACGGCTTTGAGTTTTCTCCCGCCCGGAATTCCGCCGGCCATTTCGTAGATGAACTTTTTCATGTTCATGCCAAGCGGAATTTCATAGATGCCCGGCTTGTTGACGTTTCCGGCGACGCAGAGCAGGCGAGTGCCGCCATTTCTCGGAGTGCCGCGATTGGCGTAGGCTTCGCCGCCTTCGCGGATAATCGCGGGGACGGCGCTGAGCGTCTCGACGTTGTTGATGATCGTGGGGCAGCCGTAAAGGCCCACGACAGCAGGGAAGGGCGGCTTGATGCGCGGGTAACCACGCTTGCCTTCCAGCGATTCCATCAACGCAGATTCTTCGCCGCATTCGTAAGCGCCAGCTCCGGTGTGCGTCAGAATATCGAAATCAAATCCCGAGCCCAGAATATTCTGTCCCAAATAGCCGTGTGCATAGGCCTCAGCGAGGGCCGCTTCCATGATCTCCAGCACGTAGCGATATTCGCCGCGAATGTAGATGAATCCCCGATGCGAGTTGATGGCGCGCCCGGCTATGACCATGCCTTCGATGAGCTGGTGCGGGTCCATCTCCATCAGCGGGCGATCCTTGCAAGTGCCGGGCTCTGATTCGTCGGCGTTGCAGAGAACGTATTTGGGTTTCGCCGAATCCTTGGGCACGAAGGACCACTTCATGCCGGTGGGGAAGCCCGCGCCGCCGCGGCCGCGGAGGCTGGACTTCTTTACTTCATCGATGATGCCGTCCGGCGTCATCTGCTTGAGGGCTTTTTCGAGGGCTTGGTAGCCCTCGTGCTGCAAATAAACATCGACCTTGTGGGAATCCTTGATCCCCCAGCGCTTGCTGATAAGCGGAGTCTCCGCGGGGTGGCGCTCATGAAGAGCGCCGCTCGTGACCGGCTCGGGCGCGGGCTTTCCACCGGCGTCAAGCTCCTCGATGATGCGGTCGAATTTTGTGGGGGTGAGATTCTCGTAGAAATCGTAGTTGACCTGCATGGCCGGCGCGCCGGTGCAGGCGCCAATGCACTCCACTTCTTCGAGGGAAAATACGCCGTCGCCGGTGGTTTCCTTGTGGCCGATTTCTAGGCGCCTCTTCGCGCGTTCGAGAAGCTCGGTGCCGCCGCGCAACATGCAGGCAACGTTAGTGCACACCTGGACGTGATGCTTGCCCATGGGCTTGCGGTGCAGCATGGAATAGTAGGCGAGGGTCTCTTCGACCTGGACGGTATTCAGGTCGAGACGCCCGGCGATTTCGGCGATCATTTCGTCGCTAATAAATCCGAATTCATCCTGCGCATACAGAAGCATAGGGACAAGTGCGCTGCGCTTGAAGGGATAGCTGGTCTGCAGCTTTTCGAACTTGGCCGCTAGCTGGGAAGAAAGTTGCATGGCGATTTCGGTCTTTTCTCCTGTGCGACGCTAGCGGTCGACTTCTCCAAGGACAATGTCTATGGTGCCGATGCAGGCAATCACGTCCGGGACCAACTGGCCCACGATCAATTTCGGGAGCGCTTGCAGGTTGATGTACGACGGCGCACGAAAATGGACGCGCAGAGGCTTGGGCGAACCATCGCTGGCCACGAAACAGCCGAGTTCGCCGCGGGGCGATTCGATGGTCACAAAAGCCTCGCCGGGCGCGGGGGAGAAACCTTCGGTGAAAATCTTGAAGTGGTAAATGAGCGCTTCCATCTCCGTCTTCATCTTTTCGCGCGGCGGCGGAACGATGCCGGGGGCGTCGGCCTTGATGGCGCCTTCGTTCGTAATCTTGTCCATAGCCTGGCGGATAATTTTCAGGCTCTCACGCATTTCCGCGACGCGGATTATGTATCGCGCGAAACAATCGGATTCGGTGCGTGTGGGAACGTTGAAATCGAATTCGTCATAGCTCGAATAGGGAAAGAACTTGCGATTGTCGTAGGCCAATCCGGCGGCGCGCAGCGTGGGGCCAGTCATACTTAGGGCCACGGCGTCTTCGGGGGAGATATATCCCACGCCCCGGGTGCGCGCCATCCAGATGCGATTTTCGGTCAGCAGCGTCTCGTACTCGTCGATGCGGCTGGGCATCATCTTCAGGACCCGATCGACGGCCTCGCGCCAGCCGGCGGGAGGCTCGAGAGCAACGCCGCCGATGCGGATGTAGCTGGTCATCATGCGCTGGCCGGCGAACATCTCGAAAATTTTGAGGATCTCTTCGCGTTCGCGGAAACAATAGAGGAAGACGGACATCGCGCCGAGGTCGATGGCGTGCGTGCCGAGCCAGACCAGATGCGAAGAGATGCGCTGCAGCTCGACCATCATCACGCGGATATATTGGGCGCGCTTGGGGATTTCCAGGCCCAGAAGTTTTTCCACCGCGAGGCAATAGACGAGATTGTTGCCGAGCGGGGAAAGGTAATCCATTCGGTCGGTGAGTGTGATGGCCTGCGAATAAGTTTTGTCTTCGCAGGATTTTTCGATGCCCGTATGGAGATACCCAAGATCGGGTACGGCCTTGACGACGGTTTCGCCATCGAGTTCAAGCATGATGCGCAGCACGCCGTGGGTGGACGGGTGCTGGGGCCCCATATTTAGGACCATGGTTTTCGCGGAACCGGTGGCGGTTTCGACGGTGGTCATGGCGTGCTCTTTCTGAATAAGGCGCCCGTAGAGGGTACGTCGCGAAACCCTTCGACGGGATAATCCCTGCGCAACGGATGCCCTTCCCAGTCATCGGGGAGCAGGATGCGCCGCAAATCCGTGTGGCCATTAAAACGAACGCCGAAAAGATCGAAGACTTCGCGCTCCAGCCAGTTGGCGCCGGGCCATACAGGTACCAGAGAATCGACGGAGGGATCGCTACCCGAGAGGCGCACGCGAAGTCGCAGCTTATCCGAGCGGGGGATCGAAACGAGATGGTAATTCATTTCGAAGCGTGGCTCGACCGGGTAACGGTCCACGCAGGTAGCATCGGTGAGGAGATTAAACTGAAGAGCGGCATGTTCGCGGCATCGCGCGGCCGTGGCGCGGAGCAGCTCGCGCGGCACAACGATGGTCGTTTCGTCGCGAAATTGGATGACTTCAGCGACCGCTTTCGGATTCCAGGCGCGAAGATGCTCGACCACAACATTAGCGCTTTGACTGGTGCTATCCGTCACAGTGTTCAACGCAATTTCCGGAAAAGGAGGCCGAGATTACTTATGCCAGTCCAGCGCGCCCTTTTTCCAAAGATAGAGATACCCGACCAACAAGATGCCGATGTAGAGGAGCATCTCGAAGAAGCCGTACAAGCCAGTGCTGGGTGAAGCCTTGACCATATCCTTAAAGATGTACGCCCAGGGATAAAGGAAAATTGCTTCCACATCGAAAAGAATGAAAATCATGCCGACGATATACCACTTGACGGAATAGGGCTCGCGGGCATCGCCGGTAGGCTCCATGCCGCATTCGTACGGCTGCATCTTCGCGCGCGTGGGACGCCGCCAGCCGATCAAGACGGAAAGCGCCGTCAACAGACCGGCAAGCGCCGTGGCAATCAGCAGGTGTAGCAGAAGCGGAGCGTAAGATTGGAAACCAGAACCACTCATAGCCAAAGCGGTATAATAACGAGAGAAGCGGTGTCGGTCAAATGCGATGCGGGTATTTCAGCGCAGCCGCAGCGGGCGGCGTTGCCCGGAAGTTACTTCGCGCGCGGCGACTTTTCTGCCGGATCAAAGCATGGTCTTTGGGCACAACACGAATCTTACGGTGGCAGGAACGGTGTACCACGTTCAGACCGAGGATCGTGGGGCAGGGCATGCGCGGATCGATACGATGGTCTATTGCCGCGGACGAGTTTTGCACCGCCGCGTGGGCAAGTATGACGACCTGCTCCCGCTGGATGCGGTGCGCGAGCAGACACTGAGGAAACGCGTCGATGAACAGCATCGCGCCGTGGTCGAGGAGATGCGCAGTGGGGCACTGCCGCTTCCACCCGGCGCGGAGAATGCGCCGGCTACCGTTGATGGGGCGATAACGTTGTCGCCTGCCGCTTCTCCGGTGCTCGCGTTGGAACTGCTGAACGCAAAGAGCTGGCTAACGGGAAAACGCGCCACGTTGCAAATCGCCGTGCGCGACAAGAACAATGGGACGCCGGTGGCCGCCGCTCAAGTTGCCGCGAGGATCGAGGGTGCCGCAACCACTTCCGAATTCACGGCACAGACTGACCCTCAAGGACAGGCGCAGTTGGAATTTGACATGCCAGCTTTTTCTTCAAGCGCCGAGCCGGCACTGGTCATTGAAGCCAGGAAGGACGCGGCCAAAGCACGCCTGCGATTTCAAATGCGCGCCCGGCCACGCGTGCCTTCAGCTTAGAGCAGATTCATGACCACTGCGGCAAACATCACGGTAAACGGAGAGACCCGCGAATTCCATCCCGGCATGACGGTAGTGGAGTTGCTGCGCGAGCTCGGGCTGAACGCGGGACGCGTCGCCATCGAGCGCAATCTGGAAATCCTGCCGAGGCCGCGCTGGCAGGAAACGCAAGTTGCGGCCGGGGACCGCTACGAGATCGTGCAATTTGTCGGTGGCGGCTAAAGAGGGCATTTACCCACCGTAGGGTCGCCCAAACCCGCCGGGTAGCGCGGCGACCACCGCGAAGCAAGAGGACACTACGACTTCCAATAAGGCTCAGGGTGTTCGTTATCGCGGGTCGCCATCCCAAAATCGGACGCCGGGCCGGTATGCTGCGTTGCGGCCTCACTGTAAGTCGAGCGGCACCGTTCGTTTACACCTTTCCCCGTTGGAGGGGAACGTGCCCGACTTACTCCAAAGGCGTTTTCGAAGGTGCGCTCATGACCTCTCTCTGGCAAGACATCCAGTACAGCCTGCGGGTGATCGCGAAGGCGCCGGGGTTTGCGGCGATTGCTATCCTAACGCTTGCGCTGGGTATTGGCGCAAACACCAAGATTTTCAGTTGGATCAATTCGTCGTTGCTGAATCCAGTCCCCGGACTTGCCAGCCCGAGCGAGGTTGTGGCGCTGACGCTGAACAAGCCCGGGGACGACCCCTTTCCGTTCACCTATCCTGATGTCGAGGCGATCCGCGACGGGCAACAGAGTTTTTCGGGCATCACGGCGTGCAACTTCGCTCTAATGAGTCTGACGGGCAAAGGTAAACCGGAGCGCGTCTGGGGCATGGTAGCGTCTGCGAATTATTTCGACGTACTGGGCGTGCGGCCGATCCTTGGGCGCGGCTTTCTGCCCGTGGAGGACGAGAAGCCGGGAGGCGCGCCCGTGGCGGTGATCAGCTACCGGCTGTGGCAAACGCATTTCGGTGCGAATCCGGACATAGTGGGTCAGGCAATTGAAATCAACCAACACCCATACACCATTGTGGGCGTAACGCCAGCGGTGTTTCAGGGGAGCCAGACGGGGGTGCGAACGGAGATTTGGGTTCCGATCATGATGGAAGCGCAATTGAACCCGCAGGGCGACCTGCTTCATGACCATCACTATTTCTGGTTATTTGCGTTTGCGCGGTTGAAGTCGGGCGTCGTGCGGGAGCAGGCACAGGAGGAAATGACGCTGCGAGTGAAGCGAGAGGTAAAGAATTATCCCGAGGAGCACAAAGGGCATGACAGTGTGACGGTGTACCCGTTGTGGCGTAACCCATTTGGCTTAAACTATTTTCTCGCGACGCTGCTGCCGATGCTGATGTCCATCGCAGGTCTGGTGCTGCTCCTGGCGTGCGCGAACGTGGCGAATCTGATGCTGGTGCGGTCGGTGGCGCGACGGCGCGAGATCGCCATTCGAATGTCGATGGGGGCGAGCCGGTGGCGGCTGGTGCGGCAGCTGCTGGTGGAAAGCCTGATACTCGCGCTGGCGGGAGGCGCGATCGCGCTGCTGATCACCTCTTGGACCGCGGGGACGCTCATGAAATTCATTCCGACAACGGATTTTCCGGTCTCGCTGGGGATTCCCGTGGACCGCGCGGTGCTACTGGCGACGATGGTGATCTCGGTGCTCACGGGCGTGATCTTCGGGATTTTGCCTGCACTGCGGGCTTCGGGTGTAGCGCCGGTGGCGGTGTTGAAAGAGGACACGGGAACCGCGTCGGGTGGACTCAGGAAGGCGCGCCTCGCGAGCGGGTTGGTAGTGGCGCAAATTTCGCTGTCGCTACTGCTGCTGATCTGCGCGGGATTGCTGATTCGCAGCGTCATGAGCGCACAGCAAATCAATCCGGGATTCAATCCCCATAATGTACTGATCGCTTCCTACGATCTGTTTACCGCGGGATATTCAGACGAGAAAGGCGCCGAATTCAATCGCCAGCTGGTGGCGAAACTGGAAGCGCTGCCGGGCATTCAGTCCGTGGCCCTGTCGGACCGCGTACCGCTGGGATTTGGCGGAGGCTCGACGAGCGTCAAGCCCGAAGGGTACATTTCGCAGGGCAATGAATCGATGGAGACGCAGGTGGCGATCATCACACCGAATTATTTCCAGACCATGCAGATTCCGATCGTAAAAGGGCGCGACTTCACGCTGCGGGACATGAAGAATTCGCAGCGCGTGGTGATCGTCAGCGAAGCATTTGTGAATCGCTACTGGCCGAATCAGGAAGCCTTGGGTAAACAGCTTAATTCGGATTTGACGCACGAATGGTTCACGGTGGTCGGCGTGGCACGGGATGGCAAAGTGAACCAATTGAACGAAAAGCCGACGCCATTCCTGTATTTGCCGCTGTACCAGGTTTACAGGGCCACCATGATCATCGATGCGCGGGTGGCCGGAAATCCGTTGACCTTCGGCAAGACGGTCGAGAAAACGATCCATGAACTGAATGCCGACCTGGTAGTGTTCGATGTAACCTCGCTCGAATTGCGCGAACAAATTACCAGCTTCCCCCAGCGCGTTGCGGGAACCTTTGTGGGCGCATTCGGGCTGCTCGCGCTGGTGCTCGCCGCGGTGGGAATTTACGGCGTCACGGCCTACACCACGCGGCAGCGCACGCATGAAATCGGAATCCGTATGACGCTGGGCGCGAGCAGAGAGGAAATTCTGCGGCTGGTAATCGGGCATGGGCTTCGGTTGACGTTCGTCGGCGTGGGTCTAGGCCTGGCAGCGTCGTTCGCACTGACGCATTATCTGGGGAGTATGCTGCTGGGCGTGACGAGCACCGATGCGCTGACGTTCTCCAGCGTTGCGATCTTGCTCTGCGGGGTGGCGCTCTTCGCCTGCTTTATTCCCGCGCGGCGCGCCACAAGAGTCGATCCAATGACAGCCATACGCTACGAGTAATCGCCGCACTGGAATTCAGCATGCTGCACGATGACCAGCAGCATTGGACGCTCCAGAACCGAAGAGTTGAGTACGGAAGAAATGCTCTTCAAAAGCCGTCCAGCAGATGGCCCATCTTTGATTTCTTTGTCTGGAGATAAGAGCGGGAAATTTTGCTAACGCGCGGCTGGCAGGGAATGCGCTCCACCACGCGGATGCCCGCGCTTTCAAGCTGGCGTACTTTTTCTGGATTGTTGGAGAGCAACCGGATTTTTCTTGCTCCAAGCTGTTTAAGAATGTGAGCGGAAAACTCATAGTCACGCGCATCGGCGGCAAACCCCAGGGTCTCGTTGGCTTCTACAGTGTCCATGCCACCGTCCTGGAGCTGGTATGCGCGGAGCTTGTTCATCAGTCCAATCCCACGGCCTTCCTGGGGCAGATAAAGCAGGACGCCCGACGGGGCGGTGCCGATCTTTTGCAACGAAAGCTCGAGTTGGGCGCGACAATCGCAACGCAGCGACGTGAGGACGTCGCCGGTCAGGCACTGCGAATGTACGCGCACCAGGGGTGCAACCTTGCCGTGAAGATTGCCGCGGACAAGGGCGACAGCTTCCTCTTGCGGGTCGCGGCCTGAGAAGCCATAGATCGTAAAGGTGCCGTAGCGCGTCGGCAAATCGGCGTGCGCGACCATGCGCAAGCTGGAGTGTTTTTTCGACCGCCTTCCAGAACTTGACTTTGCTCTCATCGGAAACGAGCAGTATAGCAGGGACTGCAAAAGCGAAAAAATCGCCCCGTATTATCAGGCTAGCTCCGTGCTAAACGCTGACGCTTTACTTCACTGGCGGGATTGGCTAGCGTAATCGGAGACGGACTGCCTCTCGACCATGGATACGCTTACCTCAGTCAAGGACCTGCTGTTTACCCTACTGCTGAAGGTCGGTGTGGCGTCCTCGATGGCTGCCTTGCTCGCCAGGTGGAATACGTTTCGCCGCGTGCTTTTCACCGAAGAACGTGATCCCGATCAAAAACTCAAATTGATGTTGTTTATGACGCCGCCGTTGGTTGTTGGCGTTACATTGCGCCTGGTTGGTTTTCCGTACCGGTTTGCCGACAGCTCACTCGAGGGAGCATTTCTGATGGGACTGCTCGGCGGCCGAGTGGTGGGACCCCTCGGCGGAGCGATTATCACCATACCGGCGCTGATGGCGCATGAATGGCTTGCCATGCCCGCAGCGGCCGCCGCGGGGCTTTTAGGCGGATTGATTCGCCAGGCGATCCCGAATAAAGAAGACCTGTGGAACTTTGGGCCGTTCACCTTCCTGAATATTCCCAAGGCCACCGTGCGTCTGCTGCGGCGGGGCCAGGTGTCGTGGGAAATGTTGCCGCTGTTTGCGTGCGTGGGGTTGGAGCTGGGCCGCGTCGCGCTGGCGCTGGCGACCAAGCCCAAGTGGCTCTTCGCGATCGATCCGCAGTGGAATTGGTGGCTGGGGTTGACTGTCATTGCCACGCTGATGTCTGTGGCCGCGCCGCTGAAAATCTGGAACAACACCCGTATTGAGATGAATCTCGAGCGGCACCAGCAGTTGCTCTTGAAAGCGCGCATGGATGCTCTTTCCAGCCAGATCAATCCGCACTTTCTCTTCAACACGTTGAATACGGTCTCGTCGCTTATCCGCTTCGATCCCGATTCGGCGCGGCGCGTGGTGCTGAAACTCAGCAACATTCTGCGGCGTCTGCTCCGAAAACATGAGACGTTTGTGCCCCTTCGCGAGGAACTGCAGTTCATCGACGATTATCTGGATATCGAAGTGGCGCGCTTCGGAAGGGAAAATCTGGAGATCCTAAAGCAGATCGACCAGGACACCCTGGAAGCGTTCGTGCCAAGCATGTTGCTGCAACCCATAGTGGAAAATTGCCTGAAGCACGGCCTGGCTCCGAAGATTGGCGGCGGCAAGATCCAGTTCCGTACCACCAATCGCGATGGCCGGCTGCACATCGAGATCGAAGACAATGGCGTCGGCATTTCCGAGGACAAGATGCCGCATGTCTACGTCGAAGGAATCGGCCTGAGCAACGTGCGTGAGCGGTTGCACGTCCTGTATGGGGCGGACTTTCAGTTACACATTGAAAGTCGGTCTGGCGAAGGAACCTTGATCCGGATTGATGTCCCCGAACTGGTTACCGCGATGCAGGCAGTGGGAAGCCTTTTGTGATCAGTTACGGAACTTGCAGGACAACTGTTCCCTCCCAACCTTTAAGAAACAAAACCAAGCTAGCTGGCCGAATGGCCGGGTACGCCATGGAAACACTTTGGCTCGCGATTCTTGCGTCCCATGATGTGCCGCGTTTCAATGAAAGCACTATGAAAAACACCAAGATTCCAGCCATTCTTGCGACTCTGCTGATGGGAGTGCTCTGGTCGCCTTCCTTCGGCCAGCAAAAAGTTTTCAACTGGCTCCCCGCCAACGACGAGAGCGTGCGGCTGGACCCCGCGAATTATCACACCGGGCGGACGTACCACCCGGGTTCGAACGGCGGCAACATTCATGTGGATATCAGAGCGCAACAGCCCATCACCATCTTCCTGACTCCGGAGGGGGATTGGAACCAGGCGATGCAGCATCCCGAGGGGTTAGCCGGACTGCGACAGCTTTGCACGCGAGAACATGTTGTGGAAACCACATATGTCTGCGATCTTCCGGAGCCCATGACGCTGATTATCCATGACGACCGCAACAGCACGGATCCGGCCGTTTTCGCCGGACTCGGCGCGGTCCTGGACCCGAATAATAAGACCGAGCGGGCAATCGGGGTTGGAATTGCAACGATCTTGACGGCGCAAGGTCCCGCCACGCGTCATTTTGCCTCTCCCAACGATGTGCACATCCAGTATTACCGCTGGGATTGCGTCGAAAATTGCATTCAACCGGAGTTTCAGTGGACCCGCCAGGTCAAGGAAAAGTACCAGCTCACGACATTTCTGAAAGTCTATGGCGGATTCGCGCCGGATCATGACGGCGAGCAGGTCAGCATCAAAATCAAGTCTCCCGCGCCGATGGTCGTCGCGATGCTGCCTTCGCAAGTCGCGGACCAACTGCACTCGCAGCCAGATGCGCTCGAGGCCGCGCTTCAGAAGAACTCCTGCCAGCAGCGGGGCGTGCAATCCTTGCAATTCGAGTGCACGTTCAACCTGGCCGATGGTCCGCAGTCGCTTATTGTCGTGCCGGAGTCAGGTGCGAGCGTCCCCAATCACAAAAAGGCCGAGATTGAGATGTTGGCGGCGCAATGCGTCGCCAATTGCGCTCTGCTCGCAGATAAGCAATAGAAAAATACGAGCGTTTTGTCATTCGGATGGCCCTGTCCTTTCGAGGAGATAGGGCCTTCGTTTCTTTTGGGGCGTTCTCTAAGCGCTCACCGCTTTAGCCATCGGCCGCGCCGTCTTTGCTTCCCAGGCGTTGCGCAATTCCACCCGGCGAGCGAGCACATACGTCTTGGCTTCTTCGAGGTTGGCGTACACGCGGGTGCCCTTGATCTTATTGCAAGGGTGGCAACAAGCCACCAGATTGTTGGGATCTTTCTTTCCCTTGCGGGCGCGAGGAACAACAAAGTCCACCTGCATAACTAGCGCGTTTTCGAAACTGGCTCTGCCGTCTAGTCCGCAATACTGACAGCGATAATCGTCTCGCTCCAGGATCTTCAGGCCTTCTCGCAGGGATACCGGTGAATCCACCATCGAAAATGTCATCAGGTTTAATGGCATGCATTACCTCCAAAGCGGAAATCTTGAGGAGTTGGCGGGAGCTTCCGACTTCCACTTCCTTAGGGCAAAACCATAAGACGGCAAGGGTTTGGTGTCAAGGTGGGGAACGTCCCGCGCAGCACTTCGCAGAAATCGTGGCCCACCCATTGTCGGAGCAAGCGCCGTTTTTTCCCGCGAACGATCAAGGCAAGCTCTCAAAGAGAATGCAAACGGGGTAGGAATCTGCCAGTGAATCGAAGAGAAAACAGGAACGAAATCCTTGGTGTAATGAAGAGATGGCTTTGCTACGCTGAAGCGTCGCCGTGAACCAACAACCGCGCCCCGGCAAGGCTCCGTTTGGAATTACAATTTTTCTCAGCGCCTTTCTTCTCTTCTGGGTTCAACTTCTACTTGGCAAATATATTCTGCCCTGGTTTGGCGGGGCGGCCGCGGTGTGGACTACATGCATGTTGTTTTTTCAGGTCTTGCTGCTCGGGGGCTACGCTTACGCGCACTTTTTGAACAGCCGCCTGAGGTCGCGCGTGCAGGTATTTCTGCACTGCGCGGTTGTAGTAAGTTCACTCCTCTTATTGGGATGCTTTGCGGTTTCCTGGAATTCACCGATCACCCCAGGCTCCAACTGGAAACCGCATGGCGCCGATCATCCGATCCTCCAGATTGTGACCCTTCTCAGCGTTAGCGTGGGTTTTCCTTATTTTGTCCTCTCAACCACAGGACCGCTGCTGCAAGCGTGGTATCGGAGAGCTTATGAGGGTGGTTCTCCCTATCGGCTATATGCCCTTTCGAATTTGGGTTCCTTCCTCTCACTTTTGGCATTCCCGGCGATGTTCGAACCCCGTTTAACATTGAAAACGCAGGCACGACTCTGGTCTCTGGCGTATTTTGCGTTTGCTTTGAGCTGTATTTACGGCGCATCGCGAGGAGTTGCGGGCAGTCCTGAAAAAAGTGTGTCGGCTAATGTCGGTTCAGCCGAATGTACCACTGGTGTCCCGCCCGGCAAGGGGAGCTATTTGCTTTGGGTGAGCCTCTCCGCGTGCGCTTCGATCTTGTTCCTCGCCACCACGAACCAGATCTGCCAGGATATCGGCATCGTTCCGTTGCTCTGGATTGTGCCGCTTGGAATTTACCTGCTCTCGTTTGTGATTTGTTTTGAACACGAACGCTGGTATTCGCGTCGATGGTTTCACCCCGCATTTGGATTGGCGATGTGGGCCGCTTGCTTCGTGTTGTACGACGGCGCGCTGGGCAGCATATTCATCCAGATCGGGATCTACACATTTGTTCTTTTTATTTTTTGCATGGTGTGCAACGGCGAATTAGCGCGCTCCAAGCCCCAGCCGTGCTTTCTAACTTCCTTTTATCTAACGGTGGCTGCGGGCGGGGCGATCGGAGGGATTTTTGTCGCGTTGGTCGCGCCGCTCATCTTTAAGGGATTCTGGGAATATCAGATGGGGCTGTGGATGGGGGCATTATTGTTGCTCGCTATTCTGGTTCGAGACAAGCAGTCCTGGCTCTATCGAAGCAAGTTCGGCTCACCCGTCGTGGTCGTTGCTGTGGCGGCGCTGCTTCCGGAGAGTGCGGTACTAACGACGACCAGGACGAATACAACGGGCAGCCACGTCTCCGCTTTAATTGCGTTGGCATTGATGGCCTATATGTTGAGCGATCGAAGAAAAACGGACTCACATTTGGTAAGGGAAAAGGCTGCACCGATCTATTGTGGCGCGGCCTTACTCTTGACGGCGATTGTGCTTAGTGGGACGGCCTTTGCACACGCACGGCATGCTATCGAGTCGTCCCGAAGCTTCTACGGTGTTCTTTCTGTCGTGCCGCTAAACATGGACGATCCGGCCCGGGCTGCCTACCGTTTGATGCATGGCCGCGTGGTACACGGCTTCCAACTGCGCGCGGAGGGTGATCGGCGGACGCCAACGGCCTATTATTCTTCGACAAGCGGCGTGGGGGTCGCAATTCTTCAGAGTGCTTTAGAAGTCTCGCGCGCTCACCGGGGACTGCGAATCGGAATTGTAGGGCTGGGCACCGGCACGATTGCGGCTTACGGCAAGCAGGGAGACCTCCTGCGATTTTATGAGATCAATCCGGATGTCATTCGAATTGCGAGCGATCCGAGATACTTCAGCTTCTTGAGCGATTCTCCCGCCCGAATCGAGGTGATTCCGGGCGATGCGCGTCTTTCCATGGAACGCGAATTGGAGCAGCATCAACAACAGCATTTTGATCTTCTCGCGATTGACGCCTTCAGCGGAGATGCCATTCCCGTGCATCTTCTAACGCTCGAAGCGTTTGAAATTTACTTGAAACACTTGAAAAAGCCTTCCGGCATTCTGTGCATCCACATTACGAATACTTATCTCGATTTGCGGCCGGTGTTTTTTTCGGCAGCGAAAAAACTTGGACTAAGGGCTTTTTTGTTCCATTCTGACGGGGATGGAAAAATTTCCAGTGACAGCAACTGGATTTTGCTTTCACAAGGAGACAGTTCTCCTGAGTCCTATATGTCAGGGCACGGAGTCGCCGACCAGGCGGCTCACCTGCCCGCGATTCGCCCTTGGACCGATGGATACAGCAATCTTCTTCAGATTGTGAGTCGCTGAGGCACTCTCAACAAGCGCCAGAATGGAGGGCAAAAAAGGGGCTTGACAAGGCGACGGTCCTTGCGGTATATTCTGTATATACAGAAATGAGCGACACTACGAAAACAACGCTAACACCAGTAGCCCAAAAATTCATCCTCCACTGGGGCGAGATGGGCACGCGCTGGGGCATCAACCGCACCGTGGCGCAGGTCCATGCGCTGCTGTTTCTATCGCCGCACCCGGTGCCGGCCGATTAGATTGCGACGACGCTATCCGTTGCCCGGTCAAACGTCAGCACCAGCCTGCGCGAACTGCGGGGTTGGGGCATCGTACGCGTCGTGCATTTGACGGGGGAGCGGGCCG
>JACXTT010002005.1_pt1 | contig 32999 bp, 26 predicted proteins | sample 9270951 | NCBI WGS metagenome assembly JACXTT01 (sample SAMN15532306, study PRJNA645909) | rock metagenome | isolation source: weathered quartz diorite | place: Puerto Rico | collected 2017-06-21
ATCGAAATCGTAACCATCCGCTGACCACGCCCAACGCCCCATCTCGACCCCTTCTTTCGCGCCAGTGTATTCGAACTTCACGCCGCCCGTGTTGCGAAAAAGTGAATTGCCTTTGGTATGCCCGTGGAACGCCTCTTTGGATAGGCCCTGCTGGACAGGTCCGAATGCGGGATCCTCGACGACTCGCTGCCCGGACGGCGACCACATATTCGCGACATAGAGATCCGGGCGGCCGTCACCGTCATAGTCAAACCATGCGGCCGACATGCCAGGCCCCATGTCTTCGACGCCCGCCTCCGCGGCAACGTCGCGGAACTTGCCGCCTTCGTTCTTATATAGGTTCTTACGGCCGAAATCGTTCGCCACATAGAGACTAGGCCAGCCGCTGTTGTCGTAGTCGCACCAGGCGCCGGCAAAGCTGTAACGATTGTTGTTGACGTTCATGCCGGTAGCGGCCGTCACGTCTTCAAAGAATCCACCGCCGTTCGCTTCGAGGCGATTGCGAAACAGGAAGTTCGCTGGCCCTAATTGCGCGTCGTGATACGGAACCGGATAGCGATACTGATCTTCACCTTGAAAATACAGATACGAGCAGACGTACAGATCGAGCTTGCCGTCGCGATCGTAGTCCGCGGCGGAAATGCCGGCAAACGTCCCTTGCGGCTGCGTGGCGAAGTGAAAGGCGTCGGGTACATGCTGAAAGCGTCCGTCCCCTTGATTGAGGAACAGCAGAATCATCGACGGCGTGAGCACGATGAGATCCTGCAAGCCGCGGTTGCGGAGGTCGAGGAACAGAGCCGCGGCCGTATCGTCGAGCACATCGACGCCGGCGCGTTGCGTGATGTCTTCAAACGCGCCGTCAGACGCGCGGCGCTTATACAAACGGTTAGGAAGTCCACTGGGCTGGCAGACGTACACTTCGTCGAAACCGTCGTTGTCGATGTCGCCGACGGCAATGCCGTTGTTGCCGAACATATTGATGCCGGTGGCGAGGTCCAGGCGCGACCGCCAGTACGGCACGCCCTTCGACAATTGATCGCGGAACGACGCCTGCGCGCCGAACAATTGCGGCGAAACATCGGCAAACAGGGGCTTGGGCGCGGTGGCGCGATCTTCAGTGAGAGGCTCGAACGTGGACTCTTTCCAGAGCCCCGTGCGATAGTGCAGCGCGCCTTTCGCGTCGGCGTTCGCCACTTCGTAGCGAACCCTGTCGCCCGCAAGCGGATAGAAGCGCAAGCTCTTGACGGCCCCGTAGCGGTCACGCCACGCGCGCTGTTCCGCCGTTAGATTCTGCAGGCGCTGCAGGGTCGCCAGGGCGCGTTTCTCGCATCCGAACTCATCGCGAGCCGGATCGGCAAAAGGCGCGAGCGTTTCATAAGGGTTCGGCTTGCGAGGATTGCGCGCCGGTTGGGCCTGCTGCGCCTTGGCTTTCGGCCAGGCAAGCAAACCCGCTGCGGCAAGAAAACTTCGGCGCGTGTTTGAAACCATCGCCGCGCCGCCGCTTTCCGTTTTGCGCGTTTTGCTCAAGGGAATCCCGCTGTTAAGGTTTGTAGGCGATTGCGTCGATTTCCACCAGCATGTCGGGGCTGGCGAAGTTCGCCTCGACCGTGGTGCGGGCCGGTTTATGTTCGCCGAAGAACGCGACATACGCCTCGTTCATCGCGCCGAAATCCTTGCCGTCTTTGAGAAACACGCCGCAGCGCACGATATCGTTACGATCCGCGCCAGCGCCCTTGAGCACGAGCTCGATGTTCTCGAGCACACGGGCGGTTTCTGCCTTGATATCGCCATGAATGAACTGATTGGTCGCGGGGTCCATTGGGATCTGGCCGGAGACAAATATGAAGCCTCCGGCCTTGATCGCTGGGGTGTACGGCCCGCGCGGGTTCACAACGCCCGGAGGAAAGATCCGTTCCAACATATGGCGTTTTTAATCCTTGCGCTTGCGGGGCGACGGCGAACGGCGAGGTCCCTTGTCCCCGGACTGCTTGGTAGCGCGCTTGCGAGGGGCAGCCTGCTTGCGGGCCTTGGGCGGAGGAGGATTCGGTTCGAAGATGGTCGGCTGGCCTTCCACAATCGGTTGGGGGCCGTCGTCTTCTTCCTCTTCCGGAGGCAATTCCACCTGCGGCGGCAATGCCGGCGGATAGAACTCGGCGCCGAGGTGCACAAGCAAACCCTTTTCTTCATCTGGTTGCACGCGAACCACGCCTTTATCCTGCGCGTAGTTGAGGAACTCGCCGATCGACTGGAAGCCATACGACTTCTGATCGAAGCTGTTCTGCTCTTCCTGAATCCAGCCCGAAAGCTGATCGCCAGTTACACCCTCTTCCACTTCGAGGCGGTGGTTTTCGAGCACGTCGCGCAGCAGCGGCAACGCCTCTTCAGGTTGCGGCAGCGGCCTGCCTGCGCCGCCCTTGCGTTCGATCAGAAGGCGGCCGCCGCCGCCGCTCACGAGCACAAGGTCCGCACGCTTCAAACGATCGATAAATTCAGAGAAACTGTGCGCGCCGTATGCGCGCTCATTGAAGGCCGAATCGAGTTGCAGCATCGTCGACTTCAACAAGCCCAACTGCGGCTGCACGCCGCGGCGTTCGAGCACCTGCAGCGCACGCTCGACGAGCGGCATGGACTGATTGAGATCGAGCGTGGGCGGACGTTCGCGTTTCTGCTGTTGCCCCTGCTGCGGCGCCTGTTGTTGCGGCTGCGCCTGCGCTCCGCCTTCCTTCTTTTCGTCCGTTCCGCCGGCAGCCTGCGCCGCGGCCGCCGCCGAAGCTGCGGGAGGCAGCGCCTGACGGCGTTCGCCGCGATCCCCACGGTCTCCGCGATCTCCACGGTCGCGTCCGCGATCGTTGGAGCGGTCTTCACGCGGTTTGACGCGCTCGCGCTCCGCACGCGACGGATCTTCCGAATCGGCCATCATCAGCAGCGATTCGTAACTGATGAACTCGTGGCAGTTCTGCTGGAGAATGGTCGAGGTGAAGGCTTTGCCGCCCACCACGAACACGGTTTTGCCGTACTCTTTGAGCTTATTGAGCAGCGGGACGAAATCGCTGTCGCCGCTGATGATCGCAAAAGCATTGACATGCGAATGCGTAAACGCCATTTCCAAAGCGTCGAGCGCGAGGTTGATGTCGGCGCCGTTCTTATCGCCGCGGAACGAAGGAATGCGTTGCACCATCTGCACCGCGTTTTCCGCCATCTGCCGCGTGGCGTGTTCCTGCCGGCCCCAGTTCGCGTAGGCGAACTTTGCGACGATATCGCCGCGTTCCTTGAGCGCTTCGAGCGGAAGCGAGACATCGAATTCGCGGCGGAGTGTAGACTTCACGCCGATTTCGATGTTGTCGTAGTCCACAAAGACTGCGATGTTCTGTTTATCTTGCATTCATTTTTCCATCTTCATTTCATGCGGGTTGGCTAGTGTTCACCGAGTTCCGGATGAACGTGACGATCTCATCGAGCGCCGCGCCCGGCTGGAACACAGCGGCCACCCCGGCCTGTTTCAACTTTTGTGCGTCTTCGCCGGGGATGGTTCCGCCTGCGATGACCAGCACGTCCGGCATGCCTTTTTCCTCGAGAAGCCGCAGCACCTCTGGAACAATGGCGTTGTGCGCTCCGGATAGGATCGAGATTCCAATCACCTGCACGTCTTCCTGCAACGCCGCGTTGACGATCATCTCGGGGGATTGGCGAAGACCTGTGTAGATGACCTCCATGCCAGCGTCGCGCAGCGCGCGCGCTATGATTTTGGCGCCGCGGTCATGCCCGTCCAGGCCAGGCTTTGCGACGAGAACTCTTATCCGGTTGTTCTGCACGTATGGGGTCGTCTTCAGTTTACCAGTACCATCGAAGACAGAAATGAATCCCACGGGACGCTTCTCAAACCGCGTCGAATACTACGTCCGCTACCGCCCCAGCTATCCTTCGGCAGCGCTCGATCTACTCGCGGACGTTTTGCATGTGGATTCAGCAGTCGCCGATATCGGGTCCGGCACCGGAATCTCATCGCGCTGGCTGTTGCAGCGCGTGGCCCAGGTCTATGGCGTCGAACCGAATCGCGAGATGCGCGAGCGCGCGGAACCTGCGCCGGGTTTTGTCAGCCTCGACGGAACAGCGGAAGTCACTGGCCTCGCTGACGCCAGTGTCGACGCGGTGGTTTGCGCCACGGCGTTTCATTGGTTCCGGCATGAGGAAACGCGCGCGGAGTTCCGCCGGATTTTGAAGCCAGGCGGTTCTGTCGTGCTCATTTGGAACCTTCGCGATCGCACCGCTTCGCCGTTCATGGAAGGCTATGAGCAATTGGTCGCGGATTTCGCGACCGACTACAAACCGGAATGGGATCATTCCTCCGGCCGGGCCGTGGACTTGTTCTTCACGGGACGATATCAGTCCGCGCGTACGGCAAATCTTCAAATGCTCGACTGGGACGGATTTGTCGGCAGGACACGCTCCGCTTCGTACATGCCCTTGCCTGGATCGCCGCGTGACGAAGACATGACGGAACGCATGAGGCAGTTGTTCGAGGCCAGTCAGAGCGACGGCAGGATTCGATTCCTGTACGAGACCGCGCTGTACTGGGGCCAGATCACTGAGGCTTAGCGGGAGGAAACTTCTGCACCAGGCCTCCGCCGGCCTTCACCAGCTTTTCCATGTCATTGAGTTCGGAGGCCAGAAAGTCAGTGAAATTCTCCACTCCGGTTTCCGTCACCACCACCACGTCTTCATACCGGATATACAGATTCTCGTCGGGGACTCGCAATTGTGGATCGATCGAGAAGACATGGCCGGGTTTGAGCGGTCCGGGCGAATAGGGTCCGTCATCGTGCACCGTCAAGCCAACGGGATGCGAAAACACTCCGCCGCCCCGTTCGACGAGTTCGCGCGCGGCGCCTTCATAAGACGGCTTCGAAAACCTGGTGCGCGCAAACACCGGTTCCATCGCCACCTTTGCTTCGTCCATGATCTGCCGCGCCGTGACGCCCGGCCGAATGCGCCTGAGGATCGCGTTCCGGTATTCGAGCACGAACTGCAGCAGTTCCCGCTGCTGCGGGCTGTAGGTTCCGTTAACGGGCCACATACGCGTCACGTCGCTCGTGTAGTAGTGGTAGTCTGGCGCGAAATCCATGAGCACCAACTGCCCGCTGTCGAGTTTCGACATGTTGCGGTAATAATGCATGTTCCAGATGTTCGCCGTGCCAGCCGCGGTGATGGAACGGTAGCCTTCGAGACGCGATCCGTTGACCAGAAACACGTAGCGGGCCGCGGCGTCGAGTTCGTATTCGTACATGCCGGACCTGGTGCTTTTCATCGCTTCGAGAATGCCTTGGCCCGCGATTTGCGAAGCCCGGCGGATCAGGGCGATTTCGCGCGGGCTCTTCACGCTGCGCAGCTCATCGAGGATCGGCGTGAGGTCGGCAAGGCGCATGCGCGGAAAGCGCGTTGTGAGCATCGCGGCAAACTGCATTTCGCGCGGAATGCGCGAGTCAAAGAAATCATTCGCAATGGCTGTATTTGCAGCGTTCAGCTCAAAGCGGCTCTGCGCGCTGCCCTCGGCGGGCGAGAGTAAGGCGTAAAGGGTAATCGTTGCGCCGCGCGCGTTTGGCGCGTTCAACCAGTTGCCTCGCATCGCTTCGGTGTCCTGCACGTCGTCCACGCCGATTAACTGTTTCAGCGTCGCGGCATCATCCGCCGACAACACGCGGCCTTCCGCGGCTTCGAGGCGCCGGTTCCGCGGAGGCGCAAAGAGCGTGACCTTACGCGTGCGGCCATCGAGCAGCAAGTACGAATGCGGCGTTTCGAGTCCGCACAGGTAGTAAAACTCGTTCGTCTGCCGCGGCATGTTGAAACCCGCCGTCAGTGAGACGCCCTGCAGTACCGCGACCGCGTTGCCGCCAATCTTGTCGAACACTTTCGACCAGCGCGCCTTGAACTCTTCAGGCGGAAAATCGGATTGATACCAGGGCGCGGATTGCGCGGCGGAAAGAGAAAGCACCGACAGAAAAGCAACGAGAGTCCGCATGGTTTTGTGCAGACCATCGTATCGTCACGCCAGTTCGCGGAACAAGAGCTGCAGGCCGTTGAGCAGTTGCTCTGTGCCGATGTTCGCCTGCAGCGGCGCCATCAGCACGCCCGCCGGTGAGAATTGTATCCCTGGCGTACCCTTCACGATCGACATCAGACGCGCCGGATCGATCTTCGATTGCGGGTGGAACTTGATGTTCAACTTGCCCGCGCGCCGGTCGACGTTTTCGACGCCCAGTTTTTCGGCGGCGCTCTTCACCCTGGCGAAGGCCAGCAGGTTCGCGACTTCGCCAGGAGCAGGCCCGTAGCGATCCGACAACTCGTCCAGCACTCGCTTGGCGCCTTCTTCGTCTTTAATGTCCGCGATGCGCTTGTAGGCGCGCAGGCGTTGATGCTCATCCGCGATGTAGTCCGGCGGAATGCGGATATCGAGCCCCAGCGTGATGTTGGCGTGGATCTCGATGGGCGCCTCTTCGCCTCTGAGTTCGAGCACGGCCTCTTCGAGCATGCGCACGTACATTTCAAAGCCGACCGCCTCAATGTGGCCATGCTGTTCGCCGCCAAGCAGGTTTCCGGCGCCGCGCAGTTCGAGGTCGAGCGCGGCGATTTTGAAGCCGGCGCCGAGGTCCGAAAATTCCTTGAGGGCCGCGAGCCGTTTGCGCGCGACTTCTGAAAGCTCGGTGTCCTGCGGGATGAGTAGGTACGCATAGGCGCGGCGATTCGAGCGCCCCACGCGGCCGCGCAACTGGTAAAGTTCGGACAAACCGTGGCGCTCCGAGTTCTCGACGATGATCGTGTTGGCGAGAGGAATGTCGAGGCCATTTTCCACGATCGTGGTGCTTACAAAAACGTCGAACTCTTTCTTCATGAAGCCCAGCAGAACCTTTTCGAGTTCGGCTTCGCCCATTTGCCCGTGGCCCACGCCAATTCGGACTTCGGGCAGTATCTCGCGGATCGAAGCCGCGCGCATGAAGATGGAATCCACGCGATTGTGAATGAAATACACTTGCCCGCCGCGGGACAGTTCCTGTTCGATCGCGGTCTTGATGATTTCGAGATCGAAGTGCGCCACCACCGTGTGAATCGCCAACCGGTCTTTTGGCGGCGTCTCGATGACGCTCATGTCCCGGATGCCGAGCAGCGACATGTGCAGAGTGCGCGGAATCGGCGTGGCGCTCATAGTGAGCACATCCACGTTCTTGCTCAACTGTTTGAGCCGTTCCTTGTGCCGGACTCCGAAGCGCTGTTCTTCATCGACAATCAGCAGGCCAAGATCTTTGAAGATGACGTCCTGCGACAGGATCCGATGCGTGCCGATGAGCACGTCTACCTTGCCGTCCGCCGTATCTTCGAGCGCCTGTTTGATTTCTTTCGGCGTCCGGAACCGGCTCAAATGCTCGATTCGGCAGGGAAACGCCTGAAAACGGCGCTTGAACGTCTCGAAGTGCTGGAACGCGAGCACCGTAGTCGGCGCGAGGACGGCCACCTGCTTGTCATCGCCCAGAGCTTTGAATGCCGCGCGCATGGCCACTTCGGTCTTGCCGAATCCGACGTCACCGCAGAGCAATCGGTCCATGGGTTGTTGCGCTTCCATATCGCGTTTGATCTGCGCCGTTGCTTCAAGCTGGTCCTTTGTGGGCGAGTATTCGAAGGAGTCTTCAAACTCTCGCTGCCAGTTGGAATCGGGCGAGAATGTGAAGCCTTCTGTAGATTTGCGCTGCGCGTAAAGCTTCAACAGCTCTTCCGCCATGTCGCGCATCCTGGTTTTGACGCGGGACTTGGTCTTGTTCCAGGTTGCGCCGCCCAAGCGGTCCAGATGCGGCTTCGATTCGCCCGCCCCGCGATATTTCTGGACGAGGTCCATGCGCGTGAGCGGCACATACAAACGGGCCTCGCCGCTGTATTCGAGCAACATGAAGTCGCCCTTTTGTTCCCCTTGTGCGATCTCGCGGAGGCCTAGAAAGCGGCCCACGCCATGCTGCGTATGCACCACATAGTCGCCGGGCTTGAGGTCCGCAATGTCAGCGGCGAAGGCCGCCATCTGAGACTTCGTCGCAGGCTGCCGGACGACGAGGTCAGAGGACTCGAACAGATCCTCGCTGCCGATGATGGCGAATTTGGCGTCCTGTATAACGACGCCTCTGGAGATGGCGCCTTTGACTAAATAAGTGGACGCGACATCGCCTGCGAGATACGAGCGTTCGGCCAAATACTGCCGCGCGGAATCGTTCGCCTCCACGCTTGCCTGAAAGGGCACCGAGTACTCGTGAAAGATATCGGCCAGGCGTTCCAGCTCGCCCGACGATGACGCGAAGAACGCCACGCGGCTCCCCTTCGCGACCATGTTCTTCGCTTCTCCCACCGCGATCTGCATGTTGCCGTGAAACGTCATCGACGGGCGCGTGTGAATATGCAGGGACTCTGGCGTGAATGCGCCAACCTCGAGTTCCCGCAGGCGTAGCTCGGTTCGCTGTCCGATCGTCGCCTGCAGTTCGCCCCACATGAAGAAGTTCGCCTCGGCCGGCGCCAGGCTCTTCTTGTCCGGATCTTCGAGGCGTTTCCACAAACGATCGGCGGCGGACGCGATCGCCTCCGGTTCATCGAGCACAATGATTGCGTTTTCGCTGAACGACAACAGCGAATGGCTGCGCGGGCGCACCAGCGGGACCATGTATTCCCAACCCGGAAACGAATCGCCCGGGCTCGCGACGCCCTGAAAGTCGATCTTTTGCGCAATGTCGTGAAACAGCTTGCGCGACCGCGGGTACTCGATCAGCGGCAGCACATGCACTTCGTTGACCTTCAGCACCGAACGCTGCGTATCCACGTCGAAGCGGCGGATGGACTCAATCTCATCGCCGAAGAACTCGATACGCACCGGTTTGGGAGACTCGGCCGGAAAGATATCCAGAATGCCGCCGCGCAGGGAGTACTCGCCCGTCATTTCCACCGGCTCGCGCCGTTCATACCCGATGTTTTCAAGGTGGCGGATCACATCATCCAGCGGCAGTTCCTCGCCCTTGCGAATGGTCAGGCTCAATCCCGCGTAAAATTCCGGCGCTTCGGTTCGTAGCAACGCGGCGGTCACTGGAGCGATGGAGATCGGAATCTTTTGCGTCGCCATACGCCACAGGCCAATGGCTCGCTGTTCCGACAGTTCCGAGTGGGGCGATAGCCGTTGATAAGGAAGAACGTCCAGCGCGGGAATCGATTGGGGACCAGGCAGGTCCGGACGCCGCACGAGAATATCGAAAAATGTTTGAATAGCGTCCGTCAGGATTTCAGCCTGTTTGTTGCCGTCCACGATCAGGATCTGTGGGCGCTCGGTGATTTGCCAGAGCAGGACGAGGTAGAGAGCCTTGGCCGTCGTGGTGAGTCCGGAAAGCGAAAAGCGGTCGCCTTCGCGGCGGGTGAGTTTGGCGGCGAGTTCCTGAAAGGCCGGCACGCGCGCGGCGCTTTGAAAGAGGTCGCGAATGGCTGGATTGATCACCGGCTTAGGGCGTCCGCGACTACGTTTGACGTGGAATAACCAGCCTCGAGCGGGACGGTCAGAACCTTGCCCCCGGCGGCTTCCACTTCTTCTTTGCCCGCGATGTAGTGCGTCCAGTCCGCGCCCTTCACCAGGATGTCGGGCAGGACGGCGGCAATCAGTTCCGTCGGCGTATCCTCATCGAAAAAGACCACCGCATCCACCGCCTCCAATTGTCCGGCGAGTTCCGCACGTTCGCGCTGGCTCAGAATGGGTCGCGACGGCCCCTTCATGCGGGCGACGCTCGCATCCGTATTCAAGGCGAGAATCAGCACGTCGCCGAACGATCGGGCCTGCTCGAGCAAGCGTATGTGGCCGGCATGCAGGACGTCATAGCAGCCGTTGGTGAACACGACGGTCTTTTGCTGCGCACGCCACTGCGCGCGCAATTCGAGCAGTTGATCTCGATCGCAAACACTCACGGTCAGGCGCCTATCGCGCCCGGGGGACGCTGCTGCAATGCCTTTCTCGACAGTTGCAGGATGCGGTCGGCCACGGCCTGCGGCTTGTCGATATTCGCAATGTAAATCTTGCTCGATTGCGAGGCGGTTTCGACGGTAAGGTCGCCGATGCCGACCACTCGCTGCTTGACCGATTGTTCGACGCGCACGTCGTGCACCTTCGACACATCGATGGCATGCATTTGCTTCGACAACAGGCCGCTCTCGAGCCGAATCCGGTCCTCGTTGATCACTAGTCTGGTGAGGGTGAGGCTAAAGTGGCGCGAGGCGATCCAAAGCAGGTAAAGGACCGGCGGCGCAAAGCAGACCCACCAAAACTCGCCGAATGGCAAGAGGTCCATTGCCTTCGCTCCGCCCAGGCATGCAATGGTGACCAACGCCACGCCGTATGCGGTTTTGAGCAGCGTGATGGAAGGGCGGACGACGTATTCTTCCATGGCTAAGTCGCGATGGTAGCATGCGGCCTCCGCCGTAAATTGGTAAAACAACTAAATGACTCGCGTAGCCGGTTTCTGCTTTTTAGCGGCTTTTTCTTTGACAGCGCAGAGTGTGTCGCAATGGAAATCTCTCCGGTTTCGCGAGGTCGGGCCGGCCAATATGGGCGGGCGCATCGACGACCTCGCGGTAGTGGAATCCAACACCAACATCGTCTACGCAGCCACCGCTTCGGCTGGCGTCTGGAAGTCGATCAACAGCGGCATGACCTGGACGTCGCTCTTTGACGAACAGTCGCTTTCGAGCATCGGCGATGTCACGGTCGCGCCTTCTGAACCCGACACCGTTTGGGTGGGCACCGGCGAATCCAACAACCGGCAGAGTTCGTCGTGGGGCAACGGCGTTTACAAATCGCAGGATGGCGGCAAAACGTGGGTCCACATGGGTCTCAAAGAGACGCACCACATCGGGCGGATCCTGATTCATCCAACGAATCCGAACATCGTGTACGTCGCGGCCGCAGGGCGCCTGTGGGGTCCCAATGAAGAGCGCGGCGTGTTCAAGACCACCGACGGCGGCAAGACCTGGGGCAAGGTCTTGTACATCAATCCGGACACTGGCGTGAACGATATCGCGATGGATCTGCAGAACCCCGACACGGTTTTCGCCGCGGCCTACCAGCGCAGGCGAACGGCATTCGGCATGAACGGCGGAGGTCCAGGATCGTCGATCTACCGCACGCTCGACGGCGGCGCGACCTGGAAGAAGATCAACAAGGGCCTGCCGCAGGAAGACCTCGGCCGCATCGGCCTCGACGTCTACCGCCGCAACGGCGAAATCGTTTATGCGCTGGTGGAATCGCAACAATCCGGCGTTTACCGCAGTGACGACAAAGGCGAGACCTGGACGAAGATGTCCAACACCAACCCCCGCCCGATGTATTTTTCGAATGTTCGCATCGACCCCAATAACGACCAACGCATCTGGGTGCTCGGCGTGAACCTGCATTATTCAGAAGACGGCGGCAAGACGTTCCGCATCGATCGCGGAGGCAAGATTCACGTCGACTTTCACGCCATGTGGATCGACCCCGCGAACTCGGCCAACATGATCGTCGGGTGCGATGGCGGCCTGCATTTCTCGCGTGACACGGGCCGGTCGTGGGATCAACGGGCGCAAATCCCGTTGGGGCAGTTTTACGAGGTCGGACTCGACAACGCGAAGCCGTACAGGATCTGCGGCGGCCTGCAGGATAATTCCACCTGGTGCGGACCCAGCGCATCTTTAAATGCGCTCGGCATCACCAACAACGATTGGGTGACGGTGCAGGGAGGCGACGGCTTCTATGCTCAGATGGACCCCGAGGAACCGTGGATCGTCTATGCCGAATCGCAGGACGGCAACGTCGTCCGGCGCGATCTGCGAACGCACGAGGCGCGATCGATCCGGCCCCGCGAAGAAGACGACAAGGCTGACCGGTACCGTTTTCAGTGGGATTCGCCGATTCTGATTTCGAAGCACGATCGGAAGACAATTCTCTACGGCGGCAACTACGTCTTCAAGTCCACGGACCAAGGCGACAACTGGCGGCGCATGAGCCCGGATCTCACCACAAATGTCAACCGCAACACACTGTCGATCATGGGTAAGAAGGTGGAGGATCGCACGATGCTCGCGCGCAATGACGGTGTCGCGAACTTTCCCACGATTTCGACGCTCAGCGAATCTTCCACACGCGCTGGCATTTTGTGGGCCGGTTCCGATGACGGCAATCTGCACGTCACCCGCGATGGCGAAACGTGGAAGAACGTCACCGGCAACGTTGCCGGCGTACCCAAGGGCACGTATGTCAGTCGCGTGGTTGCATCCTCGCACAACCCCGGCACGGCCTATGTCGCCTTCGACGGGCACCGCTCCGACGACTTTGGCATTTATCTGTTCAAGACAACTGACTTCGGCGAGACCTGGACGCCGATCAAGAAGGGCATTCCTGAAGCAGGCGGCGTTTTGAATGTGATTCGCGAGCATCCGCGCAATGCGAACCTCCTCTTCGCGGGCGGCGAGTTCGGCTTGTACGTCTCGTTCGACGCAGGCGGCAATTGGCAGGAATTCAAAAACAACCTTCCCCGCGTGCCGGTTGACGATATCGCGATTCATCCGCGCGAAAACGATCTGGTGCTTGGAACGCACGGCCGTTCGGTCTGGATTCTCGACAGCATCGCCTCGTTCGAGCAGATCACGCCGAAGGTGGCGGAATCGGCTGCCCATGTGTTCGATGTCCGGCCCGCCATCATGTGGCGCATGGCGCGAACGAGCGATGGATTTGTGGGCAGCGACTGGTTCATCGGCAGGAATCCGCCATACGGCGCGATCATCGATCTGTACTTCAAGGCCAAACCCGAAGCGAAAGATCTGAAGATCCGCATCCTCGACGCGGCCGGCAAACCCGTGCGCACACTGCCGGCGCCTGGAGCCGATGCCGGGGTGAACCGCGTCGTCTGGAACCTGAAGATGGACCGCGCCGTGCCCGCGACGCAGCAGGAACGGGAGCAGGCTGCGCGCTTTGCCGAAGCCGGTGGCGAGGATGTGGAAAGCGCGCTCGCCGGTCCATTCGTCGATCCCGGCAAGTACACTGTGGAAGTCACGCTGGGAACCACGAAGGTGAGCACGGTCTTCACCGTGGAAGACGATCCCCGCATCACCTGGTTCAGCGCCGCGGATCGCACGAGGCGCCGCGCGGCTATCGCGGAGTTGATGGATCTGGCCAAACAAGCGGACGACATCCGCAAGAAATTCACGGCTGCGGATACGGCGCTCAAATCGTTGACGGATGCGTGGAAGAAGCCGGATTCGTGGAAGGCCCCGGCGGCCTTGACGAAGATGGCGGAAGACCTGAAGCAAAAACTCGACGACTTGCGGCCGAACTTTGCAGGCGCCGGACGCGGCTTTGCGCCTCCTTCGCCGGAAGAAATGAAGGAACTGCTGAAGAAGCCGGAACCGAAATTCGTTCTGCCGCCGTTGAATCAGCGCATCAATCAACTGATCAACACGATCGACGGATTTTCCGCGGCGCCCGCGAAGAGCCAGGTCGACCAGATTGCTCTCGTGAAGACTGCGGTAGCGGACGCTTCACAACGCGTGGACAAACTGGTGAAAGAAGAAGTCGCCAGGTTCAATAAAGCGGTGAACGAGGCGCAAGCCCCAGCGATTTACATTTCGCAAGAAAAATAGGGTATTTCAGTTCAGGCGGCGGCTTCCTCCAGTATGTCGACCCTGGCCTGGCGGAGGCCCCGCGCGAGCAAGGCGTTCTCAACGAGATTGACGTGAATGGTTTCCGCCACTGGAAACTCAATCACGCATCGCTTGCCATGCGTACGGATGTCAGGATCGATGGGAAAGGGAAGTGCCGCGAGGGTATCGAGGGCTTCTTCCAGTTGTTCTGAGTGAATAGATAGTTCGAGCAAGAGCGACATAGATCTTGGCTGTGACTTTCAATTCTGAATATAGCTTAATCGGCAGTGGCTGTCTACGGCCGAAAGGCTTGAATCATCCTAGTCGAGTTGGCGGTGAAACCTTAGCACGCTAACGCTGAGAAGGAACGCTCCGATCAACCCCAGAAACAGCATCGGCTGCCACAGAACGTCGAAGCCTGAGCCCTTCAAAAACACCCCGCGCAGGATGTCGATGAAATAGCGTTGCGGGTTGATCGCCGCAATCCACCGCACGCCGTCGGGCATGTTGCGTACGGGGAATGTGAAGCCGCTGAACATGAACACCGGCATGAAATAGAGAAAGACGCTGAGCACTGCCTGTTGTTGCGTTTTCGAGACCGTCGAGATCAGCACGCCGGAACCGAGCGTGGTGAGCAGATAGAGCGTCACGGCGCCGATGAGCAGCCCGAGGCTGCCGCGAAACGGGACATGAAACACCACGCGCGCCAGGGTGAGAATCAGCGCAAACTGCATGAAGCCGATGAGCACGAACGGCAGAGTCTTGCCGATGATGAGTTCCGCGGGTTTCAGCGGGCTCACCATCAACTGCTCCATCGTGCCGATTTCGCGCTCGCGCACCAGAGCCAGAGCAGTGAGCATCATGGTGATGATCATGAGAATGTTCATCAACACCCCGGGAATAAAGTAGTAGCGGCTCTTGAGTTCGGGGTTGAACCAGACTCGCGTCTGCGTGAAATCGGAGCTCGACCTGGCGCCGAAGTTGGCGATCACGCGGTTGCAGTAACCCGTGACGATCGAGGCGTTATTGGAATTGGTCCCGTCCACCAGCACTTGCACCTGCGCCGTGGAACCTCGCGCCAGTTCGCGGGCGAACCCCGGCAGGACGCGAACGACGGCAAGCACTTCGCCGTGATCGAGCAGCGCTTGCACTTCCGCTTCGGATTCGACGTCCGCGCTGACATCCAGGTACGCTGAAGCGTCAAAGGCTGCGCGAAGGCTGCGGCTCTGCGGCGTCCGGTCGCGGTCGACGAACGCAACGCGGGCGTTCTCGATGTCCAGATTGGCGGCAAATCCGAAGATGATCAACTGCATCATCGGCGGCACGATCAGCAGAAGGCGCGTGCGCGGATTGCGCAGCGTTTGCAGCAATTCCTTGCGGATGAGAACTTTGATCCGGTCCCACATCTCGAGTTATGCCACCTTGGTTCGCATGCGGCGCATGGCGAGGGTCGAGACCACGATCGCGTAAATCACGAGGGCGCCGAGTTGCGGCCAGAGATCCCCGAAACTCAGCCCCTTGAGAAATGACGCTTTGAGAATCACGATGAAGTATCGCGACGGAAAGAGATAGGTCACGATCTGGATCGGCAACGGCATGTTCTCGATCGCGTAGATAAAGCCGGATAGCAGAAAGGCCGGCAGGAATGACGAAAGCATCCCCAGTTGAAACGCCTGCAATTGCGATTCCGCGAGCGAGCTCAAGAAGAGTCCCCAGGAAAAAGCGCCGATCAGAAAGACCGCCGACGAAACGCCGAGGAACACGAGGCTACCGCGGAACGGAACTTCGAAAACATACACGCCGACAACCAGCGCGATGATGGCGTCGGCGACGCCCAGAATGAAAAACGCGCCTAGTTTGCCGACGATGATTTCGCTTGCGCGCAAAGGCGTCGAGAGAAGCTGTTCGAGCGTGCCTGTCTCCCATTCGCGCGCGATTGTCAGCGACGTCAGCAGTGCGGAAATGATCATGAGAATCACCGAAATCAGGCCGGGCACAATGAAATTGCGGGATTCGAGCGTGCTGTTGTACCAGACTCTGGTTCGCGCTTCGATGACTGGCTTTACCTCGAGCCTCGAAGCCGCCCAGGTAGTGACCACAGTTTCCGCGTAGCCGCGCGCAATCGAGGCAGTGTTCGAATCCGTGCCATCGAGCAGCAATTGAATCGGCTGCGGGCGGCGCGCGGCAAGATCACGTGCGAAGTGCTGCGGGATCACAACGGCGAGAAGGCACTCATTGAGGCCAATCGAATTCTCGATATCGGCGTAACTCTTGGTGTGCCCCAGAATGGTGAAGTAGCGCGAACCCGCAAAGCGGGCAATCAATTCGCGGCTGTCGCTCGAGCCGTCATGATCGAGGATGTACGTCGGGATGCGATCCACGTCGAGCGACAGCGCATAGCTGAAGAGAAGCAAAAGCAGCACCGGCATGGCGAGCGCGAGGCCGAGGCTGCGCGGATCGCGAATGATATGCAGAAACTCCTTGCGGAGCATCGCCATGGGACGCTTCAGGTTCATGCGGCGGCGCGAGCCTCCTCCGCCTCAATGCTCTGGATGAAGACTTCCTCCATCGAGTTCGCCTTGCGATCGCGCTTCAGTTCGGTAGGCGTGCCGAGGGCGATGGTTCGGCCGCGGTACATCAGGGCGAGGCGATTGCAATACTCCGCCTCTTCCATGTAGTGAGTGGTGACAAAGATGGTGCTGCCGCGTTCCGACAGGCCGTAGATGAGATCCCAGAACTGCCGCCGCGCGATGGGGTCAACGCCCGATGTGGGTTCATCCAAAAACAAAACGGGAGGTTCGTGTAAGATCGCGCAGCCGAGCGCGAGGCGTTGCTTCCAGCCTCCGGCGAGCAGTTGGGTCATCTCCCCGCGGCGGTCTTCGAGGCCCGCCATGCGCAGCACATAGTCTTCGCGATCCTTCAGATGCTGTCCCTTCACGCCATACATTCCGCCAAAGAACTCGATGTTTTCCTCCACCGTGAGGTCGTCGTACAACGAGAACTTTTGCGACATGTATCCGATATTCCGGCGGATCTCTTCGGATTCCGGCCCGACGTGAAATCCCGCAACTTCAGCCTTGCCGGACGTGGGGTTCATGAGGCCGCAGAGAATCCGGATGGTCGTCGATTTCCCCGCGCCATTCGGTCCCAGAAAGCCAAACACTTCTCCGCGTTCGACATCGAGCGACACGTCATCCACCGCGACAAAGTCGCCAAAGCGCTTCACCAGATTGCGAATGGAAACCATCATGCCTGGCCGCCTTCGACTGTCGCCACAAAGACATCCTCGAGCGAAGGCAGAATCTTTTCCACCTGCGCGGAACCGCGCGTCCAAATCGCATCAATCGGCGTTCCGGGTTTGAGAAACACATGCAGACTGCTTCCCGCCGGACGGGCCGACACCACCAGCGGGTTCGAGGCCAACCGGGCGCGCTCCTCGCGAATATTCGAGGTTTCGACCGCGTAGCAATCCGATCCAAGCGAGTGGCGCAAGGCATTGGGCGTATCGCACTGCAGCAGCCTTCCCTGATGCAGCAGGCCGACGCGGCCGCAGCGTTCGGCTTCGTCCATATAAGCCGTGGTGAGAAGCAGCGTGAGGCCGTCTCGCACGAGATGATGCAAAATGGTCCAAAAGTCGCGCCGCGAGACCGGATCCACGCCGTTGGTCGGCTCATCGAGCAGCAGCAGCTTCGGCTTGTGCAGCAAGGTGCACATGAGGGCAAGCTTCTGCTTCATGCCTCCCGACAGCTTGGCCGCGGGGCGATCGACGAACGGGGTCATCCGGGTCATCTCGAGCAATTGCGGAGACAACGCTTTTCGCTCGGCGGCGCTCATGCCGAACAAATCCGCATAGAACTGCATGTTCTCGCCGACAGTGAGATCGCCATACAAACCGAAACGCTGCGCCATGTAGCCGATGCGGTCGCGAACGGCCGCGCCATCCTTCGACACATCGAAACCAGCCGTGGTGGCGGAACCTTCCGTCGGATCGACCAGGCCGGTGATCATCCGCAACGTGGTGGTCTTGCCCGCGCCGTCGGGGCCTACGAGCCCGAAGATCTCGCCGTCTGCGATTTCGAGCGAGAGATGATCGACCGCTATCAGGCTGCCGAACCTTTTGGTCAGTCCGCGAAGAGAGATCATATGCCAATCACGGCGTCCACCGGCATGTTGAGCTTCAATTCCTGGTTGGGATTGTCGAGTTCCACCTTGATGCGGTAGACGAGCTTGATGCGTTCCTCGGGGGTCTGAATCTGCTTGGGAGTGAACTCGGCTTCAGACGCTATGAACGAAACGCGGCCAATGTAGACCTTTCCCGGATAGGAATCCGTGGTCACCTTCACCTTGGCGCCGAGTTTGACGCGCCCCAACTGCTTCTCTGTGACGTAAGCGCGCAGCCATGGTTTGGCGACATCGCCGAGAGTAACGACGGGTACGCCCGCATTGAGCACCTCGCCCTGATCCGCATTTTTGCTGAGCACCACGCCGTCCATCGGAGCCTCGGCGACTGTATCGTTGATCTGCACGTCGACCACGCCCACCTGCGCCTTGGCCCGCTCCACTTCCGCGCGGCGAGATTCGGCTTCCTGCTCGCGCCGCCGGACTTCGAGACGGTTGTTTTCCGACGCCTTCAATGCAGCCTGCGCCCTTTCGAGTTGCGCGCGAAGCATCTCAATGGTTTCTTTACGCGGCCCTTCCCTCACCATGGACTGTCGCATTTCGGCCTGGCGTAGAATCGACGCCGTCGAATCGAACCGGGTCTTGTATTGATCGTATTGCGCACGCGAGATGTCCTCGTCCTTGAATAGCTTTTGCGCACGATCCCAATCCAGCCTGGCTTGCTCATGCTGCGTGCGCGCGTCCGCTGCCGCGGCGTCCGCCTGCTGCAATTCCTGCGGACGCGAACCGGTCAAAGCCTCGTTGAGCTGCGCCTGCCCTGCGCGAACTTCCGCCTTGCGCAACTCGATTTCGCGTTCCACGGCCTGTTTCTGCCATGCCACAGTCGTCTGTAACTGCTGGTACGTCGCCAGGGCGGAGGCGACGCTCGCCTGGTCGCGTTCCCGCTGCTTGGTGATATTCTCGCGGTCCGCGCGCGCCAGCACCTGCCCCTTCTTGACGAGCGCGCCCTCTTCCACTTCGATGGCGATGACGCGGCCGGCCTGCTTGAATGCGACCGCAACCTGGGTCATTTCGATGTTGCCCGACAAGTGGATTTCATTTTCCGGAACTTGCTGCCGCGTCTGGTAGAAATAAGCGCCCGCTCCGATGACGGCGAGCAACAACACAATTGGCAAAATACGTTTCATTGAATTACCTTATGGATCACACCCATCGCGCTGGCCAGTTCGATCTTCGCCAGATTGTGCAGAAACAACGCGGACGTCCGGTTGTCGCGAGCGCGCGCCATCCGCGTTTGCGCATCGGTCACTTCGATGCTGGTTCCAACGCCGGCCTGATAGCGGCGCTGCGATTGCGCGAGTTCGCTTTCGGCGAGTTGCACGCCCTGCTCGGCGACCTTGATCTGCCCTTCCGCCGATTGCAGGCTCTCGAAGGCCAGCCGGACTTCGGATTCCACCTGCTGCGCGAGATCGCGCCCGCGAATCTGTTCCTGCCTGAGCAAAGACGCGCTTTCCGCGCGCTGGGCGTCGCGCCTTCCTCCGTCCCAAATAGGAAGGCGCACCGATACTCCGGCGGATCGGGTGTAGGGCACGTCGCCCGGGTTGAGCCCGAGGCCGCCCGCGTCCGCAAACGCTGCGATCGAAGGCAGACGCTCCCACTTCACGGCGTCCAATTGAATCTTCGTCACGGCTTCGCGCCGCTGCTGCACCCGAACCTCAGCGCGCGTTTGCGCCGCCGACGCCAGAGCTTCCTGCACCGTCACTGCGTCTGCCGGCGAGTATTTCAACTTGTCAGAAGGCTCAACGTGAACTGACATCCGCAAACCGATCGCCCGCAGCAGCTGAATCTCGGCGCGGTCGCGATCGCTCTGCGCGACAAGCAGCCGCTGCTGTTCGTTTGCCAGTTGCACCTGTGCGCGCGTGACCTCGATTCCAGTTCCCGTGCCGGCCTGCTTGAGGGAGTTCGCCAGGTTCAGAAGCGAATCCGCAAGCGTGACGTTCGACCGCGCGGTTTCGAGGCCCTCATCGGCGCGAACGAGCGCCAAATACGCTCGAGCAACGATGTCGCTGACTGCGTTTCTCGCGGATTCTTCTTCGAGCTTCGCCACCGCCACCTGCTCCTTCGAAGCCTGCAGCCGCTTGATGGCGCTGAAATCGAAAATCGTCTGCGAGATCGTGGCGCGCGCGTCGAAGGTGCTGATCGGGCCGACCACGTCGGGAAAGCCGGGAATCGGGATCTGTACGCCGAATGCTTTCAGGTTGCGTGTAAAGTTCTGTTCGGCGATGGATGCGTCGACGTTCGGCAACAGCGCGGCTCGAGTCTGCGCAACCCGCGTGGATGAGGCCTGAATGAGCTCTTTCGCCAGTTGCACCCTGGCGGCTCCGTCTGGAGATAGCGACAGATCGACGGCCTGCTTCAACGACAATGTCATCCGTTCCGGCTGCTCCTGCGCACGCAAGGCTTCAAAGGCTAACAGCGCGATCAGCAGTCCTCTCATTGATTTCCTCCCAGAACGCCGTGCAGCACAAAGGCCGTCACTTCGTTCGCAAACCTCGCGAGCGCGGCTGGTTCCGCGGGCATCTTCACGCCGAGCCGATCAAAGAGCGGCCGCGAGGTTTCGAAGTTGGCGCACATGCTCAAAATCATGCCCGCGGTCTGGCGATTCGCCGCCGCGGGCCTGCCGCTCAACTGGCCGATGATGCGGGCCAGATCGCCGTGCACGGGCCCAATAAAATTCCCCACCATGTGATCCAGCACCTCGGTCGGCTCCCGCAACTCATGCTGCATGATTCGGCTGATAAATGGATGATGGTGGCGGTGGATCAAGGTCAGTTCCAGAAACTGCCGCAGCCAGTTCGAAAGGGTTTCGCTCGGGCTCGCGCCTTCTATCGCCACGGGGCGCTTGTCACGCAGGTCGTTCGCCCCGGATTCGATCACCGCGCGATAGAGGCCCAGCTTGCCGCCAAAGTGATACTTCACCGACGCCACGTTCACGTTGCCGGCTTCGGCGCAGATTTCGCGCACTCCCGCCTTGTGAAAACCGTCGCGGGCAAAGATTTCGCTGGCGGCCGCAACCAGCCGCTCGCGTGTAGATCCAGGTTCCTGCATAAATGTAAACGGGTGTTTATAAACACCTGTTTGAATCATAGTCAGAAAATTACTCGCAGTCAATATCCAAGGCGACTATTCTGAAGGCATCTATGTCTTTCCCCAAAAATGCAGCCTCACTACTGCTGCTGACAGCTTCCGCGGCGCTCGCCCAACTGCCGGCGATCATCGATCGCGATGTCCTGTTCGGCGACCCCGAAGTCGCCGCGGCCCAACTTTCTCCCGATGGCAAATACCTTGCCTTCATCAAGCCCCTCGAAAAAACCCGCAACGTCTGGGTCAAAAAACGCTCCGAACCCTTTTCAGCGGCAAAACCCGTCACCGCGGTAACCAAACGCCCTATTGCAGGCTACTTCTGGAGCCGCGACGGCAAATACATCCTCTTTGTGCAGGATGAAGGCGGAGACGAGAACTTCAACGTCTGGGCGGTCAATCCCGCGGACAGCCCCAAAGCCGGAGAGAAGGCGCCGGCCGCCAAGAACCTGACCTCCGCGCAAAAGGTCGCGGCGCGCATCATTCACGTTTCCAAGGTCGATCCCGACGTTCTGTTCGTCGGCATCAACGATCGCGACAAAGCCTGGCATGACGTCTACAAAGTCCGCATTTCCACCGGCGAGCGGACGCTCGTGCGCAAGAACGCCGACAAGGTGGCGGATTGGGATTTCGACCAGAAAGACAACCTGCGCTTTGCGTCGATGGTTGCAAACAATGGCGATCAGGAAACCTATCGCATTGTGGGAGACAAGCTCGAGAAGTTCGCAACCTGCAACGTTTTCGAGACCTGCGGAACCATCCACTTTCACAAGGACACTAAACGCGTCTACTATCTGTCCAACGCGGGCGAGACGGATCTCACCAATCTGTACCTGCTCGATCCGGAAACCGGCAAGAAAGACCTGGTCGATTCCGATCCTTTGAAGCGCGTGGATTTCGGATCCGCGGTATTCAACGAAGCCGACGAGATCGAATCGCTCGTGTACAACGACGAGAAGCGCCGCATCTATTTCCGCGACAAGAAGGCCGAAGCGGACTTCAAGCTGCTGCAGGCGCGCTTTCCCGGGCGCGAGATCAACAAGACGTCGCGCACGCTCGACGAGCAGACGTGGCTGATCGCCGTGAACTCGGACACCGAACCCGGCGAGGTCTACATCTTCGACCGAAAGACCAAGAAGACCGACCTTCAATACAAGGTCCGCGAGAAGCTGGACCGTACGTTGCTTTCGTCCATGAAGACGATCAAGTATCCATCTTCAGACGGGCTGATGATCCCTGCCTACCTGACGATTCCCAAGGGACTCGAAGCCAAGAACCTCCCTGTCGTCGTCGTTCCCCACGGCGGACCCTGGGCGCGCGATGTATGGGGCTACAATTCGATCCACCAGTTCCTCGCGAATCGAGGATACGCGGTCCTGTCGCCCAACTTTCGCTCCTCAACCGGTTTCGGTAAGAAATTCCTCAACGCCGGCAACGGAGAATGGGGCCGCAAGATGCAGGACGATCTCACGTGGGGCGTCAAGCATCTCGTGCAGGAAGGCATCGCCGATCCGAAGCGGGTCGCCATCCTGGGCGGATCCTATGGCGGCTATGCGGCGCTCGCAGGCGTCGCCTTCACTCCGGACGTGTATTCCGCCGCCGTGGCGATCGTAGCGCCGTCGAACCTCATCACGCTGCTCGATTCCATCCCGCCCTATTGGGAAGCGGGCCGCAAGAGCATGTACACGCGCATGGCGGATCCCAACACGCCCGAGGGCAAAGCCGAATTGAAGCGAATGTCGCCGCTGCATGCGGCGGACAAGATCAAGACGCCGCTTCTGGTCGTGCAGGGCGCGAACGATCCGCGCGTCAACAAGGCTGAATCCGATCAGATTGTCATTGCGCTCCGCGATCGCAACTATCCGGTGAAATATCTGGTTGCGCCGGACGAAGGACATGGATTCGCCAAGCCCATCAACAATCTCGCCATGTTCGTCGCCACCGAACGTTTCTTCGAAATGCACCTGAAGGGCCGCAGCCAGAAGGATGTGCCCGAGGATGTAGCGAAGAAGCTCGACGAGCTCACCGTGGACCCGAAAAAGGTCACTCTCGCCAAGAAAATCGATGCATCGAAGTCCACGGCTTTGAAGGTCGCGCGGCCGCTTACGCCGGGTGTGTATCAATACGGCGCCACGCTGGAGCTAGGCTCTCAAAAGGTGAACCTATCCGTCTCGACCGAGATTCAGAAGACGGACGCCGGCTGGACGGTCGTGGACAAAATGGCGTCGCCGATGGGCGAGGCTGTCGATTCCACGGCGCTCGAAGGCGAGACTCTTTTCGTCAAGAGCCGCAGCGTCAAGCAGGGCCCGGTGGCGATCGACATTACCGTCGCGGAAGGAAAGATCAGCGGCAAGATGGCGATGAACGGCCAGGACCGTCCCCTCAACGCCGACGTCGGCGGCCCGGTGTTCGCCGAGACGGGCGCGCAATTCTCGATCGCAGCGCTGCCTCTGGCAGACGGCTACGAAACTGTGTTCCGCAATTTCGACCTGCAAAAAGCCAAGGAAAAGCTGATGAGCTTGAAGGTCGCCGGTTCTGAATCCGTGACGGTTCCGGCGGGTGCGTTCGACGCGTGGAAGGTGGAAGTCACTCCGGATGACGGTGGCTCGATCACCTATTGGGTGGACAAATCCTCGGGCAAACCGGTGAAGGTGAAAGCCGTCATGACCCAGATGAACGGAGCGATCATGACACTCGAACTCAAACCGTAAAAACTACTGCGGAAGCGTCTCGCGGAGGCGCTTCCAATCCTTCACGATTTCATGCACCACGGCGCTGCCCGCGCGGTAAATGTTTTCGAGCGACTGCGTGTAGGCCGCGTATTGTCCGATTTTTTCGCCGGCAAGGCTTTCGGCGGCAGTGACTCCAGGAGGTTGCATGTCGAAATTGCTCACGCCACGCAACACCAGCACGCGTTCACGATCCACCTTGCCCGCTTTGTTCAGCCACGTGAGCGACTGCAGAATCCCAGTGTCTTCCATCGCGGTCGTCACATAATTGCCGGCGCCGTCGGTGTAGTAGCGCACCCAATCGTTGGCCCACTGGTTCATCAGTTTGCCGTGCCAGAAAGTGGATGCTGACAGCGTATCGCCCTTCACGACCTTAGCCTTGCCTTGCGCGTTCGGGTACCCAGTGAAGCGCATCCTACGGTCGTTCAATTGATCCGAATCGTCGAGCGGAATGTCTTTCGACAGGTTGTATGCCCAGTCGACCAGCCGCGGATTCAGCTTGTAGAACTCGCCCTCATTGAGCTCACGGCGCGGCTTCTCATACGGCTTCGTCCGGCGTAGCGGAATCATTCCGGTGGGCCAATCCGCCGGAATTTCGCGCCCGTCGATCTCATGCGCGAGATCGCCGTCCACCACCCAATTCGCCCATGCGGCGGAACCCAGCGTGACATCGGCCGGGTCGCCTCCCGCGATGCCCGCCACAATCCAGTAGGCCTTGCGCAAATCGAAGCGGGGATCGAGTCCGAGCGCCATAATCGACGCGGCGGCGCGGGCGGTGCCTATGCCGGCGAGAATGCCGAGCACGCCCTGCTTGTTCATGCGCAGATCGTGATTGCCTGCGGGAAACGGAATGATCTCGTCCAGATGCTCGCGTTCGACCCAGTGCTGGTATTCGCCCGGCAGGTCGCCAGTGTCGGCGCCGCGTTCAAACAGCGCCACCACCACTACCTTCACTTCCCGCGGCCTTGTGTTTTCCGCGGCGAAGAGCCCGCCCACTGCCGCGACCAGCGCGGCTGCCAACACTTTATTCATAAGGCCAGTGTGGTTTGGAAAAGAGTCCGCCGTCAACCCAAAGCGTCTGGCCGGAAACGAAATCCGATTCCTCGCCGGCGAAGAACACGACGGCCTTGCCGATGTCGGCCGGCCAACCGACGCGTCCGAGTGGAGTCACTTTCGCCCACGTCCCCGCGTAGTCGCCGGCCTCGTGCTTGGTGCGTTCGATCTCGATAGCGCCCGGCGCCACGCAGTTCACCGCAATGCCGTGGACCCCGAGTTCCGCGGCGGAAACCTTGGTGAACATCTCGATGCCCCCCTTGCTCGCCGTATAGTCGACAAGATTCGGAAATGCGACTTTGTTGCAGCCGGATCCAATATTGATCACCCGTCCGCCGCCGTGATCCTTCATATGCCAAGCCGCGCGCTGCGTGCAGAGAAAGCAGCCTTTGAGGTTGGTGTCGATGACGCGATCCCACTCGGCTTCGGTCAGGTCGATCAGCTTCTTCCAGGTCTGCACACCGGCATTGTTGACGAGTATGTCCAGCCGCGGGCTCCACGCAAGCGTCTCGGCGAACATGCGATCCACATCCGCGGACACGCCAACATTCGCCTGCACAATCAAGGCTTCGCGGCCGGCCGCGCGAACCTCGGCGGCGGCTTCTTCCGCGCCCGCCTTGTCGGAATTGTAGTTGATCGCTACATTGCATCCGGCGCGGGCAAGTTCGAGGGCGATCCCCTTGCCGACGCCTTTGCTGGCGCCGGTAACGAGCGCGTACTTTCCAGTAAGATTGGCCATCCGTACCATTCAAACACGGCTCGCGGCGTTACTCTTGGAGCAGTGCGCCCGTACCTTTTCGTCATCGCCGCGTCTCTGTTTGCGCAGGCCCCTGCTCCCGTCGGCGGCATCCATGGGACCGTCATTGACACATCGGGATCCACCATTCCCGGCGTTCGTATCACCGCCCGCAGCGCCGACCGAGGAATCACGCGCTCCGCCGAATCGGACAACGAAGGCCGCTTTCAATTCGGCGCGCTTGCGGCAGGCGACTGGACCCTGCACATGGAGCGTGACGGCTTTGCGCCTCTCGATGTGAAAGCGTTTCCGGTCTCGATCGGACAGACCATCACGCAGCGCTGGACCATGGCGCTGCCAGGAGTAACCTCTTCCGTCGATGTCGTCGAGCAACCGGATGTTCTCGACGCGGGCAGCACCACCGCAAGCGTCGCGCTCGGCGGCGAACGCATTGAAGAGAGCCCTGCGCGAGGCCGCAACTACCTGGGCTTTGTAGCGCTCGCCCCCGGCCTCGCGCAGTCGTCGAGCAGCGGGCAGCAGCGTTCCATGACGGGCATCCGCAGTCCGCTCGCCGATAGCGGTTTCACATTCGCGGGCATACGCGCCCGCAACAACGGCATCAGTATCGACGGCGTCGACAATCGCGACGAAACCACCGGAGGCAATCGCGTTGCAGTCGGCCTCGAAATGGTGCAGGAATTTCGCGTCGCGGGCATCAGCGCAGGCGCCGAGTTTGGAGGCGCCGCCGGCGGACTCATCAACGTCGTCACGCGAACGGGCGTCAACGCCTGGCATGGCGACGCCACCTACTTCGCGCAGACGCAGGCGCTCAATGCCCGCAAAACCGAGGTGGAAACCTCGCAGCGTCCCCAGTTCGATAGACGCCAGCCCGGGGCCTCGCTTCTCGGCCCCATTCTTCGCGACAGGACCTTTTTTGGAATCGCGGCCGAACTCGAGCAGGAACGAACGGAGGAATGGTCCGAAACCCCGCTCTGGTCCGTCGATCGAATCAATCGAGCGCTCGCCGGCAGCGGCCGCCAGGTCTTCAGCGGACTCTATCCGGCCTCGCAACGCGGCGCGGATCTCACCTTCAAATTCAACCACCAGATCGATCGGAAAGACACGCTCGCGATTCGATATTCGTGGTCGCACGGCCGTGTGTTGGGCGACGTGCAGGGTCCTGAGAATTTTCTGGATGCGAGCGCCGCGGGCAACAGCCTCACTGCGGATCATGCCCTGACCGCAAGCTGGATGCGGATTCTCACGCCATCGCTGATTCACGAGGTTCGCGCGCAATACGGCCGCCGGGAGCAACGGCTCTGGCCGAACGGGCAGGGTCCGCTCATCGACATTCCAGGCGTAGTGAGTTTCGGCGAGGCGCCTCGCTTGAACTCGGAACGCACCGAAACGCACGCCGAGTTCGTCGACCAGTGGAACTGGACTACAGGGCGCCATCGGCTGAGCGCTGGTGCGAGCATCCACGGAGTTCTGTTCGACGGGCGCCTCGCCAACCGCTTTGCCGGAATCTACCTCTTCCCCACGCTCGAAGCCTTCGAACAAAATCAACCTGCAATATTTTGGCAGGTTCGGGGCCGTCCGCAGACTTCCATGACCACGATTCCCGTCGGCTTGTGGTTCCAGGAACGCTGGCAGGCGCGAGAAGGCCTGCTGCTCGAGGCAGGATTCCGCTACGACAAGCAGCGCATGCCGGACAGGCTGCCGTCATCGCCAGGCAACTGGAGTCCGCGGGCCGGCATGTCGTGGCGGCCTACTGCGAAGACGCCCTGGGTCATCCGCGCAGGGTTCGGGCTATTCGCGGATCGCTTCCCGCTGGCGTACCTCAACGACGTCGTGCAAAAAGGCATGGGCGGGCAAGCGACGGAATTCATTCGCGCAGGCGGCGCAGGGCCGGAGGTCGCCGCGCAGTGGAAGGCTTCTTCGTACTTTCCCGCAACTTACGGCCGAAAATTCAGTCTCGGTTGGGAACGGGGCTTCGGCTCTGCCGCCACGTTGCACATCGAATCGAACTTCGTGCGCGGGTATCATTTGCCGCGCACGCGCAATGCCGCTCTCACCTTGCCACCGGTGTATCAACTCGAGCAGACCGGTCGATCGGACTACCGCGGCATATCGATTTCCTACAATCGCCGCGTGGGCAGTGGCGTCGCGATGCTAATCAGCTATGACGCGGGCCGCGCTTGGGACGATGGCTCGGACTTCGACGAACATCCTTCACAACCTGACAACATCCGCGCGGACTGGGCGCGGAGCCGTCAATATCAATCGCAGCGCCTGGCCGCCAGCGCCGTCTGGGATCTTCCGTTCGATGAATTGATGGGCGGCTCGGCGCCTCACTGGTTGAAGAGCCTTGTGGACGAGTGGATGCTAGCCCCGGCCTTCATCGCGGGCGCCGGACGCCCGGTGAATGCGCTGCTGACTTACGATCCGTTGCTCACCGGCGCCTATCCTCTCACCGCGCGGCCTGCCGGACTGGAGCGCAACCCCGCCCTCGGACCGGCAACCATCAGCCTCGACGCCCGGCTGATGAAAACCATCCCCTTTCACGAAAATCGCGCCCGCCTGCAGATGGGAATCGAAGCGTTTAACGCGCTCAATCACGCAAACCCGGTCCGTCTCAGCGAAGCGTATGCGTCTCCGGCAGGACGTCTGCCCCAATGGGGATCGCTCGTTGAAAGCGCCGCGCCGCGTCAAATCCAGCTCTTCGTGCAATTCGAGTACTGACTATAATTGAACGTTGATGCGCCAATCGGCCACGCTCACCGCGCTTGCGTCCCTGACGATGCTGCTGTTTTGCAGCGCTCCCGCATCCGCTGCTTTGCTTCGTATCCGCTCGCGGAGTGAGCAGCACTCGAGCCTCACATTACGCCAGCGCCTGCATGTCAATCCATTGATCGCCGACATCGGAACAATCGAGATCGAGTGGAACCATCAGTTTTCCACGCTGGTGGGCGACTATTCGATGCCTTCGACCATCAAGTACACGCCGGAAGGCAGCAGCCTGCTATGGGGACGCACCGAGTACAGCGTCAATTTCGATTCGCTCGAGGCCTTTGCTGACAATGGCGCCCGCCCGGTGCACTTCAGCGATCGGCTGACCCTCAACGCCACGACAGTTGTGCTCGACGGCGAACACTTCGACTTCGCAGTGATTCCGCAATTGACCACATTCTTACGTGTGGAATCCGGCATCCGCGCGGGAGGCGCAGTGATCGGGCGCTTCGACTTCGGCCGCAACAATCTCGGCATCACGTCGAGTTGGAGCGGCGCGACGGCGGCTTCCGTGACGAACCCCGCGGGGACTTTCGATGTTGGGGTTGGCTATGGCAGAAGGCTCGCAGCCGGCGGATTGCTCGGCAAGTTCACGCCGCATGCGAACTTTGTCTACGAGAAGTCCACGGGGGTCGAACGCATCCGCGCCGCGTTCGAGGGCGTCGAATGCCAGATCACTGACAAGGTTTCGATCGACCTTTCCGGCCAGCATTTCAGCGTGCCCGGAGGCGGCGCCGTGGACAATCAGATCCTGGTTGGGCTAACGGTCAACTTCGGACGTTTGCACCGTTAATTCACTATTCATTCATTATGGGCACGTAGGCTTCCACCGACTCGGGGCAAACCTCGGGATGCGAGTTGAGGAACCGTGCGCAGGTATTCCAACGCAACAGCGCATCGTCATTGCCCGCGGGACGAACGGCTTCCGCCTGTTCGAACCAATGCATCGCCTGCATCAGCCAATCGTGCACGATCGCATTGCCGCCATATCCGCCCATTTCGAAGCGGGCGCGAGCCTTGCGTTCCCAGATCATGCCTGTGTAGTAGGCGCGTTCGTAATCGCTTTTCAGCTTGCGCACCGTCGCTAGCGCCTCGTCCACCAGCCGCGGGCGCTTGTCGAACTGATCGCTCAAGGTAAGCGCCAGCATCACCAGCGCGCCCTCGTGATCGGGAGCGGCGTCGAGAATGTCGCGGCAAATGCTCTCGGCCTGCTCTGGCTCATTCAACAGGCGATATCGCTCTACTTTCGCCAGCGCCCCGGGAATCGCTTCGAGCGCCAGCGGCTTGAGGTTGAACATACGTTGTCAATCCTTCTTTCCTCTGAAGATGCGGAACAGTTTATGAAACGGGTCGTAGTATTCGTCGCAAACGCGTTCTTTGAGAGGAATGATAGCGTTCTCTGTGATCGTGATGTCTTCGGGGCAAACCTGCCGGCAGCACGTGGTGATGTTGCAATAGCCGATGCTGTCGCGGTTCTTGAGATCGGCAAGCCGGTCTTCCGTATCGAGCGGATGCATCTCGAGCGCAGCCGTATAGACAAAGAAGCGCGGCCCGATGAATTCCTCATGCTTCTGGTGCTCGCGCAGCACGTGGCAAACGTCCTGGCACAGATAGCACTCGATGCACTTGCGGAACTCCTGCACGCGGTCCACATCCGCCTGCTGCATGCGCCATGTTCCGTCCGGCGCGTCCGGCTTGCGAGGCTTGAATTTCTTGATCTTCTTCTTCACCTCGTAGTTCCAGCTCACGTCGGTTACGAGGTCCTTGATCGGCGGAAATGTGTGCATCGGCTCCACCGTCACCGGCTTGTCGAGCGGAATCGCATTCAACCGCGTCATGCACATCAGGCGAGGCATGCCGTTGACTTCCGCGGAGCATGACCCGCATTTGCCGGCCTTGCAATTCCAGCGGACCGCAAGATCGGGCGCCTGCTCCGCCTGGATCTTGTGCACCGCGTCGAGCACCACCATGCCCTCTGAGATCTCGGTCGTGAAAGTCTTGAACTCGCCACCATTGGCATCGCCACGCCAGATTCGAAACGTTGCGTCCATATGGGTTACTTCATCTCCTCGATCACTTGTTTGAGTTCCGCTGGCACTTCCACCACCGGCCGCTTTTCCACCACCATGCCGCTATCGCTCTTCTTGACCACCAGGTTGAATTTGGCCCATTCGGGGCTCTTATCGGGATAGTCGTCGCGGAACTGCGCTCCGCGGCTTTCCTGGCGCATGATGGCCGCGCGCGTGATCGCCTCTGAAACTGTCATCAAATTGGGAAGATCCATGCAGGTGTGCCAGCCGCCGTTGTACTGGCGATTGCCGGTGATGCCCGCGCGCCCGGACCGTTCGCTCAAGCCCGCAATCACTCCGAGCGCCTGTTTCATTTCGCCTTCCACGCGCACGATGCCAACCAGTTCCTGCATCTTTTCCTGCAGTTCGTACTGGATCTGGTAGGGCGATTCGCCTTGGACGCCGCGATCGAACGGCGCCAGCGCGAACTTCGCGGCCGCATCGATCTGGCCCGCATCCGCCTGCACCTCGCCATTCTTCTTCGCGAAATCGGCTGCGTACTGGCCGGCGCGTTTGCCAAATACGAGCAGGTCGGAAAGAGAGTTTCCGCCCAGGCGATTCGCGCCGTGCAATCCCGCTGCGCACTCTCCAGCCGCGAACAGCCCCGGCACCGAGGACATCTGCGAATCGCCATCCACCCGCACGCCGCCCATCATGTAGTGGGTCGTCGGGCCCACTTCCATGGGCTCCTTGGTGATGTCGATATCGGCAAGCTGCTTGAACTGGTGGTACATGCTCGGCAGCTTCTTGCGGATATATTCTTCCGATTTCGGAATGTGCTGCTTGATCCACGAGATATCGAGAAACACTCCTCCGTGCGGGCTTCCGCGGCCGGCCTTGACCTCGCGGTTGATGCAGCGCGCTACGTGATCGCGCGTCAGCAATTCCGGCGGACGCCGCGCATTCTTGTCGCCCTGCGTGTAACGCCAGCCTTCGGCTTCGTTATCCGCGGTCTGGGCTTTGTAGAGGTCGGGAATGTCGTCGAACATGAAGCGCTTGCCCTGGCTATTCCTGAGCACGCCGCCCTCGCCGCGAACTCCTTCGGTCACCAGAATGCCGCGCACGCTCGGCGGCCACACCATGCCGGTGGGATGAAACTGCACGAACTCCATGTCGAGCAGTTCCGCGCCTGCCTGATAAGCGAGCGCGTGCCCGTCGCCCGTGTATTCCCAACTGTTCGAACTGATCTTGAACGCGCGCCCGATGCCGCCGGTGGCAAGCACCACGGCCTTGGCCTTCCACAACATGAACTGGCCGCGTTCGCGGTCGTATCCGAACGCCCCGGCGATGCGTCCGCCGTCCAGCAGCAGTGTCAACACGGTGCATTCCATGTGGACCGTCATGCCTTGGTGAATGCCATGATCCTGCAGCGTGCGGATCATCTCGAGGCCGGTGCGATCGCCAACGTGGGCCAGCCTCGGGTATTTGTGTCCGCCGAAATTGCGCTGCAGAATGCGCCCGTCTTTGGTGCGGTCGAACAGCGCGCCCCAGGCTTCGAGTTCGCGAACGCGGTCCGGAGCTTCTTTCGCGTGCAGTTCCGCCATACGCGGATTATTCAGATACTGCCCGCCTCGCATGGTGTCGGCAAAGTGGACGCGCCAGGAATCGCGATCGTCCACATTGGCGAGCGCCGCGGCCACTCCGCCTTCCGCCATCACCGTATGCGCCTTGCCAAGCAGGGATTTCGTGACGACTCCTACGGCCGCGCCGCTCGCTGCCGCTTCAATGGCCGCGCGAAGTCCCGCGCCGCCCGCGCCAACGATCAGCACGTCGTAGGAGTAAGCCTGGTGCTCGGCCATTTATAGAATCCTCCAGTCGGACAGTATGCCCATCGAACAGAGCCGGACGTAGAGGTCCGCAGAACCGACGGTGAGCAGGCTGGCCCAGGCGTATTTCTTGTGGTCGTGATTCAGGCACGAGACGCAATCGTAGACTTTGTGCTGGACCGGATGCGCGGAAATGCGATCGAGAAAACCGCCCGCATAATGGCGGAACGAATGGCATCCAAACACGTAGCAGGCCAGCAGAATCACATTCACGGTGAGGAGGATCGAACCGAAGCCGATGCCGACCTTGCCGTCGAACCAGAAGGCTTTATAGGCGTCGTAAGCAAGGAACGCGATAAACGGCATCGCGAGATACATGAAGTACCGGTGGACGTTCTGCAGGATCAACGGAAACGAATGCTCGCCGAGGTAGCTCTTGCGAGGTTCGCTGACGGCGCATGCCGGCGGATCGGCCCAGTGGGACTTGTAATAAGCGCCGCGGTAGTAGTAGCAGGTAAAGCGGAAGAGTCCAGGCGCCCATAGGATCAGGAGTGCGGGAGAAAACGGAAGGAAGTCCGGATACCACGAAGGCTTGGGCCCCAGGATCGCGTGAGGTGACGAGCCCCAGATTTCGGGTGAGTAAAAGGGCGAAAGGTACGGCCCGTATGTGTAGTGATTTCCCTGCCACGCGGCCCAGTTGGCGTAGATCAGGAAGGTCGAAAGTCCCAGGAACACGAAAAGGGACTCACGCCACCACGAATCGCGGCGGGATGTCTGGCCGAACTTGCCGTTCTTCCAGATGATATCGGCGGACGAAGCCATTGGTTTCGAACGATCCTCCTTGTCCGAATGTCCAACAACGATATCTCAGTGCAAGGTCAGGATTCAACTATAAGGCGCCTAAGGAGCTATTTCACTCCCG
>JACXTT010002006.1_pt1 | contig 32997 bp, 32 predicted proteins | sample 9270951 | NCBI WGS metagenome assembly JACXTT01 (sample SAMN15532306, study PRJNA645909) | rock metagenome | isolation source: weathered quartz diorite | place: Puerto Rico | collected 2017-06-21
ATCGAGGTCCCAACACCGAATTTCCTCCCGACGCCCCGCACGGCCTAGAATCGATCCGGATGCTCCGTCGCGTTGGCGGTACGAATCTCTCCGTCGGACGTGACTCTCTCCACCGACAAGAGGTTGTCGCACGCCAAGCCGTGCTTTCCGGCCAGCCATCCGAACCCGCCACCGAGCGTCAACCCCGCGATCCCGGTCATCGAGACGGCTCCGAGAGTCGTCGCCAGCCCGAGAGCCTGAGTCGCCTGATCGAACTCACCGAGCGTCAGCCCCGGCTGCGCGTCGGCGATTTTTTCAGCCGGATCGATGGAGATCGCCTTCATGGCGGACAGATCGATCACCAATCCGCCCTCGCAGGTGGCATTGCCCGCCACGTTGTGTCCCCCGCCGCGCACGGCTAAAAGTAATCCGTTCTCGCGGGCAAAACGAACTGACTGCCGGACGTCGGCGGCACAGGCGCAGCGCGCCACCAGGGCGGGCCGGCGGTCGATCATGGCATTCCAGATCTTCCGGGCGTTGTCGTACTCCGCATCCTGAGGACGGAAAAGGCGACCTTGCAAGGACCTTTCAAAATCCTGCACGCGCGTTTCTTCGATCATAGGTGGCTACCTCCAGCGAATCATTCTAGCTAAAGGCGCGAAGCGCAAGCTGCATAATGCGTTCGCGCCGCAGTTGATCGGCACCGCATGAATGACGGCAAAACCGCGGTAGTCGCGCCGACCCCGAGTGCAATCGATAGGCCTTGAAAGTAGATAACTTGAAAAGGAGAAAAGATGCGCTGAAGTTGCGCCTCGTGCCCCCTTAGGGACGGGGCGAACGCAGTCATGCCGCGCTCTCCACGCCCTGCGCAAATCCGGCCGTGCGATGATTGTGTTCATCATCAACTTGCGGAAGCCGGGTGAATAGATCGCGGATTGTTCGAGCCGTTCTGGCATCTGAAAGGAGGTCGGTATGAAGTCAGTTCGGAAGATTGGTTACGGCGTCGCCCTGACGCTAATGTTCGGCGCGACTGCTCAATCGCAAAGCGCCAATAAGCGGTATCTGATCGTGTTGATTGGTCCGACTGGCAGCGGGAAAACCACGCAGGCGGAATTCCTGAAAAAACGCTTTGCGATCCCGACCATCGCGGTGGACGACTTGATTACGGCCAATCCAGCAGAGCTCACGAAGTATCGCGGCGCAGGCATTACTCCCGGGCCACCGCAACTAAACCCGGCCATTGATGCGCTCGTCGCTAAAGAAGTCACCAGTTTGGACCTGACCAAGGGCGTCGCTCTCGACGGCTATCCAGCAAGCAAGGATCAGGCGGACCACCTCGCCGCCTTAGCGGCGAAACTGAATCTACCTCCTCCGATCGTCATTCAAATAGATCTTCCGGACGACGTGGCCAGACAGCGGCTAAAGAAAAGACAGCGCGCCGATGACAAGCCTGAACTGATTGAGGAACGCCTAAAAAACTACCATCGCGAGATGGATATGATTCGGTCATATTACCCTCAGGCGAATATCTGGACCATTAACGGGGACAAGCCCGTTGCAGAGGTCTCGAGCACCATCGAAGCGATCCTGAAGGACGAGATGCCAAAACCCTAACAGTTTTAGCCGCTGGCTAGCAACACCGCGAGCCTTCCGAGTGCTCCGGTCGTGTCACGCGCCATCGGGAAGTTGAGATCGCTTGCTCGCGAATTTGGCGCCGGTCCATGGTAAAGGCGCCGAACCGCGAGGAGGCGACGTGTCGGATCGGGATGCACCGCGCCGGCTGGTCATGAAAGGCGGCACGCAGGCTAGTTTCTCCGTAAACGGTTTGCCCCACTACTGTCGCGGCTCCGCAGCAGTTGATCCGTGAACTCGAACAGCACTTTCGTTGCCGGATCACCGGCTGCGCCCAGATCACGATCGAGTTTGACGTGATCGGTTCCTTCGGCTCCGAACAGCTTGGCGGGAACGCCGGCTTGGTCAAGCGCCGCCCACAGCCGGTAGGCCTGCGCGGTAGTGTCGGTGTGATCGGCTACGTGGATGAGCAGGAACGGCGGTATGCCTCGGTTGGCGGCGACATGATTCACCGCAGACAGTTCGCGTTGCTGTTCGAGGCTGCCGAACTTCTCCGGATGGCCCATCTTCGGTGCCGGCTGTTTGAGGCTCTTGCGGCGGGCGGTCGCCGTGGCGACCTGCAGCGGCACGTCGTAGGTATCGCCGTCGACGGGCACGCAACCCTTGACGCTCGTCCGCCGCACACTCTCCGCTTCGATGTATCGGCTGTCGGTGCAAAGCAGCGCCGCCAGTTGCGCACCAGCGGAATGTCCCATAAGGAATATCCGGTTGGGGTCGCCGCCGTGGCGGGAAATGTTCGCATGAACCCATCCGACCGACTTCGCCACATCGCGCACGATCGTGTCCATGGTCACATGGGGGACGAATCGATAGTTCACGGTCACGAAGACGAAACCCTTTTCGACAAAGGCTGCCGGTTTGTAGTGCACTTCGTTCTTGCTGCCCACCATCCACCCGCCGCCGTGAACCCACACGGCGACGGGCAGGTTCGATCCGGTTGGCGGCGCGTACACGTCAAGCAGTTGGCGCTCGTTCCTGGGCTCGGCGTAGGCGATGTCGCGTTCTACGCGAGGTGCCGTTTGAGCGAGCGCTACAGCGGGGACGAAGGCCGCGCACGAGGTCACAAATATGAAGATCCAGCGCATTCGATGATCCTTTCGATGCTGATCATGATATAGAAGTCGCCGGACAACGGCAGACTCTTCTGTAGGCACGAAAGAAACGGGCTCGCCTGCGACCATCGATCCGGTGCGGCGAAGTGGGAGCGCGGGGGAGCAGGAGCCGGCTGAGCGGACTACCGGCGAAAGGAGTGCCCCAGAAACGATTCGGCAGAAACCCCGCCCTCATGCCCGGACGACAGACCGGGGAAAGGGATCACTTCTTCGAGTATCCCTGCCACACATATTCAAGAGCCATGGGCAGGGTTTGTGCCTTCACGCTGCGGTTGCAGTGCGCGGCGTTTTTCGCAAAAACAAACTGGTAAGGATAGTGCTTGGCAGCCAGCACCTTGGCCATGTTCTGATTGGCGAGAACCCAGTCGTGATAGTTGTCGCGAGTGATGAGATTGTCCCTATCGCTGACATGCATCCAGATGCGCAGCGGCTTCTTCGGACTGTTGGGGATCAGGGTTTCATGGAAGTCCCACGCACCGTGCGGGGTCTCGGGGTTGTACGGCCACTGTTGGTACACGAAAGTGCCCGAGTAGGTTAGAACCCTGTGGTAGAGATCCGTGCGATACCACGCCATGGCCATGGCCGCCGAGCCGCCGGAGCTACAGCCCATCGTCGCCCGGCCTTCGGGATTCTTGGTCAGTTTGACGTTGTATTGCTTCTCCACCAAAGGCAGCACTTCCCTCTCGACGAACTCCGCGTACAGGCCGGACATCGTGTCATACTCCAGTCCGCGCTGGCTGCCTTGGGCGTCGCCACTTCCGTTGCCGATGGAGATGGCAATCATCACCGGCACCCTTCTCTCGGCGATCAGGTTGTCGAGCGCTGTGAACAACGTCCGGTCCGGTCCATCCGCACCGACGATAAATGGCGCCTCCGTGCCAGGGACATATTGCTTGGGGACATACACCGCCACCCGGCGTGTGTAGGGAGCCTGATGGCTGTTGACGATCAGCTTGTTTGGGTCAGCGGGATCCGGCCGGGCAAACGTGTTTGGCTCGCGCGCGATGCCGGGATAGATTTTGCTGTCCTTCGACTCCATGCTGAATTCGAGGACCTGGCCCTGCGGCACCCCCTCCTTCACGGACATCTCCGGCGCAGGGTTGTGGGTGGGGCCGAGGATGAAGTTCCCGTCTTCCTTTGCCGAAGGGATGGCTCCGTCAGCCAATTCCTTCGCTTTGACATAACCGGGCGTGTTCGGATCGCGAGTAGGAGACGACGGACGCGCCTCGCGGCCGGCCGGGGCCCTAGGGGGAGGTTGCTGGCCCGGAAGTTGAGCGATTGCCGGAGCGAAACAGATTATGAGGCAGATCAAGAACGCGCTGCCCGGAAGACGGAACATTCGGAACTCCTTTCCAGCGATATTAACGCAAACATCGTCAAAGCACCTGGACCAACCCGGCGGGAGACAATGGCGCCATCAAGTCGCGCCGCGCATAGCCAGCCTGAGGCTTCGTTCCCTCGCGTCGCGCCACAGGCTACTTGAAAGACAGCTCACGCCAGTCGTGGCTCGCGCTGGCGAATACCCACTTTCCCAGACGTCACTGAAGAATGTGAGGCATGAAGAATGTGAGGGCCCTTTCGCACAGCCGCTGACAAGAGTACAATCGGGCCAACCTAGCTAGATCCAAGGAGGAAACCATGGGAAAGATCAACTGGCCCCGGGTGATCCTCGGGGGCCTCGTCGCCGGAGTAGTCATCAATGTCTCTGAGTTCCTACTAAACGGTGTGATTCTCGCCAAAGAGATGGAGGCGGCCATGAGCGCGCTGGGCAGGCAGGTGAGCGGAAGCGCACTCGCGATGTTCACTGTGTGGGGATTCCTGGTGGGCATCTTCGCAATCTGGCTCTATGCCGCAATTCGCCCTCGTTACGGCGCCGGTCCGAAGACTGCGGCCTGCGCCGGCGCAGCGGTCTGGGGTCTCGGCTATCTCTTGGCTGCTGTGACGCCGGTGGCGCTACATCTGTTCCCCAGACGTCTCCTGGCGGTTGGCCTTGCCGTTGGACTCGTGGAGGCTATTGCCGGAACTCTTGCCGGTGCCTGGCTCTACCGCGAAGGGCCCTCCTGACCCGGCGAGGCTGAAGCAAAGCAGCGAAGCCGATCTATCAGCGCGGCGATAAACTTTCAGTCGCAACGAAGCCGCGTCGGCCAACACGGACTTGGATCGGAAACTCGTTGCTGCCATCGTGAGCGGCAACTTCACACCCAGCCCGTTGCACAGCAAGCGCCTCGCCGCCGCCTTCGTCGACAACGCACTCATGCGGGCGCTGGATGCCTTCACTGCTTTCCCCAAGTTGTTCCTGATCTTGCTGCATGCCGGAGTTTTCGAAGCCGATATCGGCGCGCTCATCCTAATCATGGGGCTGACCGCGTGGACCGATACGGCCCGGCTCGTCCGCGGCCAGATCCTCTCGCTGAAGCAGCGCGAGTTCGTGGAAGCTGCACGCGCGATCGGGTTGCCGGGACACCTCGTCATCATCCGGCACTTGATTCCGAATGCGATGTCTTCGGTCCTGGTGAGCGCCACCCTCATGGTGGGCGGATCGGGGTTGGAAGCGATGCCGTCATTCTCGGTATTGGCGTACGGCCGCCGACCCCTTCCTGGGGCAATATGATCCAGGCGGGACAGGATGCGATCTTTGTCGCCTGGTGGATCGCCTTCTTTCCAGGTGTCCTTCTTGCTTTAACCGTGTTCTCATTCAACCTCGTGTCCGACGGGTTGCGCGATGCCCTCGATCCGAAAGCGCTGACGCGGAGGTATGTCTGACGTGCTGCTGAGTGTCCGCCACCTGACCGCCTGCTTCTTTCTTCATGAGGGCGTGCTGAAGGCTGTGGATGACGTGTCGTTCGACGTCGGGAGAATCAGCGAGCGGGACATCTCACTTACTGAATTGCCGCAGGAGCCAGCTTCTGGCCAGACGCCAGTCCCGGAGCACGGTATCCTCAGAGACCTTCAGAACCTCAGCCGTCTCCAGTACGCTCAGGCCGCCGAAGAAACGTAACTCAATCACCCGTGCCTTACGCGGGTCGATGACGGCAAGCTCTTGCAAAGCATCGTCGACGGCGACTAGTTCGCGATCCCGTCCAGGCGAGAAATCCGGGATGCGATCCAGGTCCACTCGTTGTGCCGTCCCGCCGCGCTTCTCCCTCCGTCGCGTCCGGGCGCCGTCCACGAGGATGTGGCGCATCACTTGCGCTGCGATAGCGAAGAAGTGTGCCCGGTCTTTCCAGCCGGTAGATTCCACCTTCACCAGTCGCAACCAAGCCTCGTGGGCCAACGCTGTGGTCTGCAAAGTGTGGGAGGGGCGCTCATTCCTCATATAGTTGTGAGCCCGGCGCCGCAACTCGGCGTAGATCACGGGCGTGAGCTGATCCAGCGCCGCCCGGTTCCCACTCGCCCATGCGCGTAACAGGCGGGTGATGTCCACCGGCGGTTCCGGTTCCATATTGTCCCGCCTGACAGTATAACCCTGCCTGCCAAATTTTTTTTTTCACTCCCTTCCAGTTCTGACGCCGCCATATCGCTTACCCGGTGCAAGTCGGGAGGGAAAGATGAGAATTACAGCAGTTGCCGCGGTGGTCCTGGCATCGGCGGGAGCCGCCCACGCCTCGGAGAGGGTCAGTGTCTACGTTAATTCCAATTTGACACCACTCGACGTCATTGAATTGGCGGAGAAGATCTCGTCGCGGATGTTCATCAGCGCTGGCGTAAACGTTGAGTGGCATTCGAGCAAGCCGCGATTACGCCGTCAGCTCGACGCTAATCGAATCATTGTCATCGACTTTGAACCTCACACGGCGCCCGGACGGAAACCGGGTTCTCTGGCCTACGCTTTCCCTTTTGAACGGGTACACATCGTAGTATTTTGGGATCGCATCCTGGAAAGCAGCAGGAACAATCCCGAACTGCGTCCTATGATTCTTGCGCATGTGCTAGCCCATGAGATTACTCACAATCTCCAGGGACGCGACCACCATTCCACCGTGGGCATTATGAAGCCGCGGTGGGACGCCGCCGACTACTTGTCTATGACCCGGTCCCCTTTGACCTTCACCTCCGAAGATATCGAGTTGCTCCAAGTCGGGATGCTGCGGCGTGAAATGAGGGCCCAAAGGGAATAGCGAAGGCGTGATATGATCTCTCCCACTTGAGGTCTGCCATGGATGCTGCGCGCTGGCGACAAGTGGAGGAACTGTATCACGCCGCGCTGAAGCGTCCTCCTGGTGAGCGGGCGGCCTTCCTGGAAGAAGCTTGCCCGGACTCGGATCTGCGGCGGGAAGTGGACTCCCTGATCGGGTTCGAGTCGGCGAGGAGTCCCATGCTCGATCAGCCGGTTTGGGAGAGGCGTCTGGCGGCTGGGGAGCGCCTTGGGCCGTACGAAATTGTGGAACAAATCGGCGTCGGCGGGATGGGCGAGGTGTGGAAGGCGCGAGACACTCGCCTCAACCGAACAGTCGCAATAAAGGTTTGTGCGGAGCGTTTCTCGGCGCGATTCGAGGGTGAGGCTCGCGCCATAGCAGCGCTCAATCATCCGCACATTTGCACCCTCCACGATGTGGGCCCAAACTATCTCGTGATGGAATTTATCGAGGGCCAACCGTTAAGGGGTCCCCTGTCCGTGCAGAAGGCCATCGCATATGCGCGCCAGATTCTGGACGCGCTGGACGCGGCTCACCGGCAGGGGATCGTGCATCGCGACCTCAAACCGGCTAACGTCCTCGTCACCAGGTCCGGAGTGAAGCTCCTGGATTTCGGGCTGGCGAAGGTCGGCCGGCCCGCGGCCGCTGACGGAAGAGAAATCGTCACCGGGGGCCCGACCGGTGAGCAGGCCATTGTCGGCACACCGCACTACATGGCCCCTGAGCAGATCGAGAACAAGCCTGTCGACGCTCGGACTGACATTTTCGCGTTCGGCTCCGTTCTTTATGAACTGCTGACAGGACGTCGAGCGTTTGAAGGCAGGACCCCGTCAAACACCATGGCAGCAGTGCTGGCAAGCGAGCCGGCGGAAGTGTCGAAGCAACAATCTGGCATCCCTGAGGCACTCGATCGAATTGTTCGAACCTGTCTGGCAAAGGATCCCGAGGACCGTTTTCAGACGGCTCGCGAAGCAAAGAGGGCCTTGGAATGGGCCCTGGATGCCGGGCCTGCGCGGCAAAAGGCGAGGAGCGCTCTCCCTTGGGCAGCCGGAGCAGCGCTGGTAAGTCTCGGGTTGGTAGCGTTATTAGCTGGCTGGTGGCTGACAACGCGGCATGCCGAGAACCCGGCCGTTCGTCTCAGCGTCGATCTGGGTCCGGACGCTCTGGCAGGTGTTGGAAATGTAGCGGCAATCTCGCCCGACGGCCAGCGATTGGTGTTCCCGGCGCGTGGGCCGGACGGCAACCAGCAACTTGCCACGCGACTACTGGATCAAGCCCAACCGAGACTGCTCCCTGGAAGCGAGAACGGCCGGAATCCCTTTTTCTCTCCCGACGGCCACTGGATCGGGTTTTTTGCGGATCGCAAACTAAAGAAAATGTCCGTGGAGGGTAGTGCACCCGTCACGTTGTGTGAAGCTTATCCTTTGGGTGGCAGTTGGAGTGAAAACGGTGAAATCTTCGCTACTCCGTCTCTCGTATCGCCCCTGTTCAATGTGCCCGCATCGGGCGGTTTGCCGAAAATTGTCACCCAGCCAAAGAATGGCGAAGTCACACATCGGTGGCCTCAAGTCCTGCCCGGCGGGCACGCAGTTCTCTTCACCGCGTCCACCGCGGCAGCAGGGATGGATGACGCCAGTATTGAAGTGCTGTCATTGAAGACCGGTTTGACCAAAGTCCTGCAGCGCCGTTGGTTATTACGGTCGTTACGTCCCCAGCGGCCACTTGGTATTTATCCACCAGGGGACATTGTTTGGGGTAAGGTTCGATGCTGACCGGCTGGAGATCCAAGGAACTCCAACCCCCCTCTTCGAGGATATCGCCAGCAACGCGATTTCCGGCCTCGGCCAGTTTGATTTTGCGGTGTCTCCTGCCGGTCCCGGGACTTTGGTTTATCTACCGGGCAAAGGGCTTTCGCAAGGATGGCCAATCTTGTGGCTCGACCGCTCCGGGGCTACACAGGTCTTGCGGGCTACTCCCGGTACCTATTCACATCCGCGCATCTCGCCAGACGGTCGGCGTTTGGCGTTCGTAGCGGGTACCAAAGGCAACGACGTCTTCGTCTACGACTGGCGACGCGACGCCATGACACGCTTGACCTTTGACGGGCGTGCGACGATGCCCGTCTGGAGTCCCGACGGGAGCCACCTAGCGTTCCAATCAACCTCTAACGGCTTCAGTATTTCGTGGGTCCGCGCCGATGGTGGCGGAGAGGCTGTCAAGCTTCTGGAGAATGAGCACAACTTGTATCCTTCGTCCTTTTCTCCGGATGGGCGCCGGCTCGCCTACCACATACAGTATTCGGAGCCACGCGATGATCTCTGGACAGTCCCCCTGGATATCAGCGACGCCGATCACCCCAAGCCGGGGAAGCCTGAGCTATTCCTGCATGAACCTTTTGATAACCAGTTCCCGATGTTTTCCCCGGACGGTCACTGGATCGCCTATCGGTCATTCGAAACTGGAAGGTGGGAAATATACGTGCGACCTTTCCCCGGACCAGGGGGTAAATGGCAAATCTCCACCAACGGCGGGAGCAGAGCACTTTGGTCAAAGCATGGTCGGGAGTTGTTTTACAGAGAGCGCTGGGGGTTTGGAATAGTAGACTACGCCGTACATGGCGATTCCTTCTCCATAGGCAAACCACGACTTTGGTCTAACCGGATACTGAGGCCAGGAGAAATGAATATAGATATAGATCCAGATGGAAAGCGTTGCGTCGGGTTTCCACCGCAGGAGGAGACGTCAACCGAAACAGGTTCTTTACACGTCACATTTCTTCTGAACGTTTTCGATGAGTTACGACGTAAGGTGCCGTCGCGGAGCAAGTGATTAGTCCATTTATCGGAGTTCGAGTGCCGAAACTGGTTATTGGGTAACACACGAGGAGGTGGCGCCAATTTCAGTCACACCAGTGGGCGATTTGCTCGCCTGGCACGTTGAAGCAGGGATCGAACTCCGCATCGTGAGGAACTTGTGGCCGCTCATCGATGACGTTTTCGATCATCCGAAAAGCCAACGCTCAGCCGCGGCCCTCATCGATGTAAAAAGCATGGCAATCGGATGAACACTGTGAATCTTGCCGTCGAGTCGGAGAGTGCGCGCGAGCAGGCTGCAACATTGCTGGTCGAACACTTCGACGAGCCATCCGGTTGGCCCAGCCTACCCCTGGCGCGCCAGGAACTAACTCGGATCATAAACGAGGGCTTTGCCCGCGCGATCCTCGAAGCCGGAGTCGTTCTCGGTTGGGTCGGCGGACTGCCCGAGTACGATGGCCGCGTTTGGGAACTACATCCGATCGTTGTTCGCCGGGAGTGCCGGCGGCGAGGTATCGGCCGCGTGCTAGTAGCAGCCTTTGAGGCCGAGGCAGCTAACCGCGGTGCCCTCACGGTTACGCTCGGCACCGATGACGATTCGGGTATGACCTCGTTGTCCAGCGTCGATTTGTACAGTGAACTACCTCGGTGCCTCGCGGAACTCAGTGATCTTGGCCGCGGCCACCCGTTTTTGTTCTACCGGAAACTTGGGTTCGTGGTTACCGGCGTCATGCCAGATGCCAACGGACCTGGCCGCCCCGACATCTACATGTCGAAACGAATCAGCCGGTAAATGATGCCGGCCCGTCAGCGCCCCAAATGTGCGCGTTTGGCACTCCAATAGCGGGGCACTCCCCCAAGGACTCGATCACCGTTGTGCCGAACTGAAGTATTCCTGCATTGGCGTCGGCGTGTTCAAGCCTTCCCGAACAAGCTTCTCCCGGCGCAGTTTCATACTTGCCTATCCGGTGCGGCAGCTTCTCATTCGCTTCCCTCTTCTCTGCCGAGGTCCCGGCCATGTGCTTCCGCGGGTGACGATTTCAGCAGGCATCATTGCCTGCACGCAGTGACCGGCGTCCTCGCACTTCTCGGCCAGCTTCAGGGGACACCCACGCGGCGGTGAAAGCGGGGACTTTAAGCACATCTTGAGAACCAGAATCTGCCGTGCCAGACGACCTCCCTCGGCTCGGCCGAACACCACAGCATCGCATCCAGTCCGCGGGACACCGCCGCTATACTAAGTTCATGTCCAGCGATGCTGTAAACGAGAGTAGTCTTGCCAAAAGTGACGCGGTACGGCCTTCCAATTTCATACGGGACATCATCCTTCGTGACAACGAGAGCGGGAAGTACGGCGGGAAGGTACGCACCCGGTTTCCTCCCGAGCCAAACGGTTACCTGCATATCGGCCATGCCAAGTCCATCTGTCTCAACTTCGGGTTGGCCATCGAATTCGGAGGGGAGTGCAATCTCCGGTTCGATGACACCAATCCGTGCAAGGAGGAGACCGAATATGTCGAGTCCATCATCGAGGATGTTCGCTGGCTGGGTTTCGATTGGGAGGACCGCCTGTTCTACGCGTCCGATTACTTCGACCAGCTCTATGAGTGGGCGATTCAATTGATCAAGAAGGGCAAGGCGTTTGTTTGCGATTTGTCCGCGGAGCAGGTGCGCGAATACAGAGGCACGCCGACCGAGCCCGGCCGGGAGAGCCCCAACCGTAATCGCTCCGTGGAAGAGAACCTGTCGCTCTTCGAGCGCATGCGGGCCGGCGAGTTTCCGGACGGCTCACGCACGCTGCGGTCGAAGATCGACATGGCCTCGCCAAATTTCAACATGCGCGACCCCGTGATGTACCGTATTTTGCACGCGGAACACCACCGCACAGGCGACAAGTGGTGCATCTATCCGATGTACGACTTCACGCACGGAGAGAGCGATTCGATCGAGGGCATCACACATTCCATCTGCACGCTCGAATTTGAGGATCACCGGCCGCTGTACGACTGGTATGTCGAGCAATTAGGCATTCATCACCCGCAGCAAATCGAGTTTGACCGGCTCAACCTGACCAACACGATCCTCAGCAAGCGGAAGCTGCTGACGCTGGTGGAGAAAGGCTTTGTCACGGGGTGGGACGATCCGCGCATGCCCACGTTGTCGGGATTGCGGCGCCGCGGCTATAGTCCCGAAGCCATCCGCTTATTCTGCAGCCGGATCGGAGTCTCGAAAACCAACGGCATCATCGAGTATTCCCTGCTGGAACATAGTCTGCGGGAAGACCTGAACATGCGGGTTCCGCGGGTGATGGCCGTCCTGGATCCGCTCCGGGTGGTGATTGAAAACTACCCGGAGGACCTGGTCGAGGAAATGGAGGCCGTGAACAATCCCGAGGATATCACCGGGATGGGCAGCCGGAAAGTGCCGTTCTCAAAGGTCCTGTACATCGAGCGGGACGACTTTCGCGAAGATCCTCCGAAGCAATACTTCCGCCTTTCCCCGGGACGCGAGGTCCGATTGCGATATGCGTATTTTGTAACCTGCACCGGCGTGGTCAAGGATCCGGCCAGCGGTGAGATTATCGAGATCCGTTGCAAGTACGATCCGGCGACGCGGGGCGGAAATGCTCCCGACGGACGCCGGGTGAAATCGACCATCCATTGGGTTTCGGCCGCGCACGCGCTGGATTTTGAGGCGCGCCTTTATGACAGTCTTTTCCTTTCGGAAAGCGCCGGCGGCGAAAACGAGGGTGAGGACTTCACCGCGTCTCTCAATCCAAACTCACTGGAGGTGCGCGCTTCGGCAAAGATCGAGCCGAGCGTCAAGGGGGCCCAGTCGGGCAGCCGCTACCAGTTCGAGCGGGTCGGTTACTTCTGCGTGGACAAGAGTTCCAACCGGGCGAACCTGGTCTTCAACCGGACGGTTTCATTGCGGGACGCCTGGGCGAAAATCGAGAAGTCGCAGAAGGCGTCATAGGCGTTATGTAGCGCCACTAAGCAGCCCCACTAAGCAGGAACGCTAAGCAGCGCCGCTGTCTCCTTCAATCGGCGAACCGATCCGGGCTGTCCCAAGGCAAATATCGATTCGAATAACGGCGGCGTTACCTTTTGGCCGGTAATCGCGATACGAACCACGGTGAACAGGGGTCCGGTCGCGGTGCCGCATTCGTCCGCCAGTTTGCGCAAGGCCGCCTCGGCGGACGGAGCATCGAAGGTCGGCAGGGCGGCAAGGGCCTCAGCCCCTCGATCGCATATCTCACGTGCTTTCGCCGCGTCCATACCCTTCTTCAGCATCGCGTTCAAGTCGCGCTCGATGGATTCCTTGAACAGAAACTCCACCAGCGGAATGGCATCCGGCAACAGTTCCAGCCGCGGTTGGATATGCGGCGTGATCCGCCTCAACTTTTCATCGTCCACCTGGAGGCCTGCGGAAACCAGGAACGGCCGCAGCCGCGTTTCGAGATCCGCCGCCGCCAGGTTCCGGATGTATACGCCATTCATCCATTTCAGTTTTTCGTAAGAGAAGATTCCGCCCGCGTTGTTCACACGGTCGAGCGAGAACCTGCGCGTCAGTTCCTCCAGTGTGAAAATCTCCTGTTCTTCACCTTCGCCCGGAGACCAGCCGATCAGGGCCATAAAGTTCAGAATCGCCTCCGGCAGATAGCCGGCTTCTCGAAAGGAACGCAGGAACGTGGCGCCGTGCCGTTTCGAGAGCTTCTTGCCGTCCGTTCCGAGAACTGGCGGCAGATGCGCGAAAACAGGCGTGTCCCAGCCGAGCGCTTCATAGAGCAAAAGATGCAGCGGCGCCGTGGACAGCCACTCGTCGGCGCGGAGAACATGAGAGATTCTCATGTCGTGATCATCCGCGACGGTCGCCAGGTGGTATGTGGGAAAACCATCGCTCTTCAGTAAGACAGAGTCCCGCAGGATAATCTGCTCCCATCGCACTTCGCCTTTTACAGCGTCGGGAAGCACGATCGTGCGATTCTCGGGAATCCTGAAGCGAACCACGTGCGGGACGCCGGCGGACACGTTCCTGTCGCGGCAGTAGCCGGAGTAGCCGATGGCTTCCTTCCGTTCCGTTTGCTCCTGCCGCTCCTTCTCGAGCCTCTCAGGAGTGCAATCACACCGGTAGGCGCAACCCAGGCGAATCAACTCCTCGGCAACCTCCCGGTATCGTTGAACGCGCTGGCTCTGAACATAAGGCTTCAGCGGACCTCCGATTCCTAAACCACCCTCGTATGCCCCATCGGCCAGCGAGATCTCCTCGTCCGACGGTCCCTCATCGAAATGCAGGCCGACCCACTTCAAATCCTCGATCAAGGATTGGATGGCGCCGGGAACCAAGCGCTCACGATCCGTGTCGTCGATCCGCAGAATCGCCGTACCCCCATTCCGGTGGGCGAACAGGATCTCGAAAAGCGCGGTCCGAACGCCTCCAATATGAAGCCAACCGGTTGGGCTGGGAGCGAACCTCGTGCGAACTTCGTTCATAAACTCCATTATGGAATGCAAAGTCGCGGTGTGATAGATTTTCCCGCAGTGATCAACGACATCGTCGCAGTACTCACAGCCGAACGCGACAAGCTCGACCAAGCCATCGCGATCCTTCAAGGCGGGACGCCGAAGCGTCGCGGTAGGCCTCCAAAGAATCCGCTGGCGGCTCCGGCGGCCCAGCCCAGGATCAAGCCCGCCCGCCCCAGGCGCACAAAGGCTCAACGTGAGGCGCAGGCCGAGAGGATGAAGAGGTACTGGGCTGCGAGAAAGAAGGAGGGAGCGAGGAAGGACAAGAGCAAAAAGCGCGGGACGAGGGCGAAGACGGCCGAAGCGAGTTGACCGGCAATTCCACAGTGCAGATCTCGTTCCCGGGAAAACCGTAAACTCGTCGATGCACGCCACCTTCCAATACCCCTGCTTCTTCTGCTCCTGGGAGCGCGGCTCCGGCAACCCCGAGCTCTCGGCCAATCGCGGCGCACTCTGCGTCCTGCCCCATTGCGAATATCGCCGCCGATGGAAGCTGCGGCCGTGATCGCGCGCCGTCGGTTTCTCGCCGCGGCCGCCGCGCTGCCCGCGGCCGCCGCGCAGCAGACGTTTCGCGCGGAGGTCGGGATCGCCCTCTATAGCCTCCGCTACCAGGCGGAGAAGGATCTTCCCTCGACCCTTGCTCTTATTCGGGACCTCGGCTTTCGGAAAGTGGAAGCCGGCGATCTCTACGGGCGCACTCCCGCCGCTTTCCTCGCGCTGCTCCAGGCGAACGGTTTGCGCGCCACCTCCATCGGAGCGTCGTACAAAGCGCTAGGCAGCGACATCGAAGCGGTGGCCGCGCACGCCCACACCCTGGGCGCCGGGTACGTCGTCTGCTCCACCATCCCGCACAGTGCCAGGCACTTGGCGGACAAGGACTGCCGGCCCGCGGCGGACAACCTCAACCGCTGGGGCGAGCGCCTTGCTGCTTCCGGACTTCACCTCTGCTACCACACCCACGGCACGGAGTTCGACCGATCACCTGACGGTACCCGGTTTGACACCCTGGCCAAGCTGACCAATCCCAAATACATCAACTTCGAGATGGACATTTTCTGGATCGTGTATGGCTTCCAGGACCCCGTACAGCTCCTCCGGCGATATCCCGGCCGCTTCCCCTTGATGCACATCAAGGACATTCGCAAGGGAACGGTGCTGGGCGGGTCGCCGGCCGACGTCAGCGAGGACGAAAGCGTGCCGTTGGGTACAGGCTTAGTTGACGTTCGCGCGGCGTTGCTCGCGGCCCAGACATACGGCGTGCGGCACTTCTATCTGGAAGAGGAGGCGGTGGACGCGGTTCCGCAGATCCGGCAGAGCCTCCGCTATCTGGCTGGTCTTCGCTAACGGACCCAACTCATTGACTCAGTTGCCGAAGCGCCAACTCAGGGCCAGGTCGACTGCTGTGCCGGCGCTGAAACTCAGCGAGAATCTCCGCTCCGGCCGCTGAGCGGCGTGCAATCCATTGCAAGCCTTACTCCTCCCGGAGTGCGACGGTGCAATCAACGCTCATGGCGCGGCGGAGAGGCAGATAGATTGCAACCGGTGAGAGAATCACGATCAGCCCGATCGCAAGGACCCTCGTTACCGAATCGTCCGCCCGAATCTGGAACAGCAGCCGTTCGATAAATCGCCTCAGAGCAAAGCTGCCGGCCAGTCCCAGGATCAGCCCGACAGCCACCGGTATCATGCTCTGGCGGAGGATCAGCGCGGCGATTCGCGAGGAAGTGGCTCCAACGGCCATGCGAATACCGATCTCTCGCGTGCGCGAGGCGACCATATTCGCCAATACTCCATACACCCCGATCATTGCCAGCAGGAGCGCGAGTGCGGCGAACACTGACATCAGTAAGGTATTGAACTGTCGCTGCGACAGCCAGTAATGAAGGTGATGCTCCATTGTCTCTACTTTGTTGGTGGGGAGACTCTTGTCGAGTGCCGCCACCGCGCCTTGAAGGGACTTGATCATCCCTTCGGGCGCAGCACGTGTTCGCACCAGCAGTGAGGCGCTATTGAGCTTCAGATACGGCCAAAACATTTGAGGACGCGTTCCATTTTCGGCGCCCATGGGCCGATAGTCCGCCACAACGCCGATGATCTCGAACGCGTTCTTTTTCCCTGAGTTCAGGATCCGCTTTCCCAAAGGCGCCTCGCCATTCATGAACTTGCGAACCCATGCCTCGTTTACGATGACTACGCCGTCTCTATCTTTCTCGTTGAGAGCAAGGTCGTTTTCCGTGAAGAACCGCCCGGCGAGAAGCTTCATGCCTATCAGGCCGAGGTAATCCGGGCTCGACTGCGCATAGTCCGCCATGGGAAGCGAAGTTTTGGGTGGTTCCGGACGGCCTGCAATGTAAAAGTTGACGAAAGAGACTCGATGAAGCGGAAGGTTGTCCACGACGCTAACCCCGGCCACTCCCGGAACGGCCCGAGCGTGCATCATCAGCTCGCGGAAGAACCTCGACCGGCTCTCGCCGCTCGGGTAACTTCTTTCGGGCAGGTCTATATCAACCGCTATCAGACGCTCCGTGTTGAATCCGATACCGGTATCCACCATCGCGCGGAAACTGCGGATCATCAGGCCCGCGCCGGAGACCAGGACCAGCGCCATCGCGATCTCGGCCGCTATCAGAAACTGGCGGCTGCGTGACCGTCCGGCCGACACTCCCCAACCGCCGGATTTTATCGCTGAATTCAAGTCAAGCCGCGAAGCGGAGACTGCCGGAGCCAATCCAAAGAGCAATGCGGTTAGAATGCTGGCCGCGCCAGCGAAGGCAAAAACCGCGAAGTTAATTTCGATCAGTTCCGGCCGCTGAAAATCGACCGGTTCGAGCGCCAGCATTCCCTTCACTGCCCAGTGCGCAAGCAACAGTCCGGCCGCCGCGCCGGCAAGGGAAATAACGAGCGGCTCCATCATGAGTTGCCCAACAAGCTGGCTTCGCGTGGCTCCCAGCGCGAGCCGGACGGCTACTTCGCGGGAACGGGCGCTCATCCGGGCCAGTGTCAGATTTGCGAGATTCGCGCATGCGATGAGCAGAAGAAAGGCAACGGCGCCAAGAAGAACGTAGAGCGCAAGATGAAGGTTCGGCGCTGTGTCCTCGACGCGGAAGGGAAAGACTGCCGCTTGCCAGCCATCGTTCAGCGCCGGGTCGGTTTTTGCCAGCCGTTCAGCAATTCCCTTCATCTCCGTGCGCGATTGAGCGAGCGACACCTCTGGCTTCAATTTTGCGATCACGTATAACTGCCGTCGGGTCTCGTCTTCTGTGGTTCTCCACAGCCGCGACAGCGGAACCCACACTTCCGGTTTCTTCTGATCCATCCCTTCCCACATTGCCGGCAGGTGGAATTTTGGCGGTAGCACGCCAATGATGGTGTAGCTGACACCTCCCAGCGTGATCGATTTCCCCAGCGCATTCGGATCGTGATGCAGCCCGTTCTTGAAATATTCGTCCGTCACGATGGCAACGCTGCCGGACTCTTTGCGTTCTTCCTCCGGCCGGAAGAGGCGTCCGCGTTGCGGATGAACCCCGAGCAGCGGAAAGAAATCCGCTGAGGCCGAGCCGGCGGAAACGTGACGCGCCTGGCCGGAACCGGTCTCATTCAATTGCTCTTCCTGGAATGCCGCCATTCCGGCGAAGGAGCTGTTCTGCCGTTTCCATTCAAGATAGTTTTTGCGCGCAACCTGAATCCGGCTACCGAGCGGATCAGGCATATTGGGGAACTTCTCCCAGATGAATACCAGCCTCTCCGAATCGGGATAGGGCAGCGGGCTGAGGATAACGGAGTGCACCATGCTGAAGATGGCGGCATTTGCACCGACGCCAAGCGCAATGACGGCGATGCAGGTGAGCGCATAAGCCGGACTTCGGCTGATGGTCCGGACAGTGTGGCGAAGGTCGCGTATCAGGTCCATCGGCGTTCGACCATCCCATTATCGCCTCCCTGAAATGGCTGCTTAAAATCCCACGCGAGGCTGCTCATATGTCGATGATCGGTTTCCTACATCCCAGTCGACCGCTTGGCGGCGCAACTTCGACGATAGCCGCGATCTGAACGGAATCACGCTCGATCAGGTACGCCGCTTAGCTAGGAGCACACCGTCTCTGCGTGGAAGGCGCTTGCTGCAAAGAAGGACGTGCTGCCGAAAGACATCCACGATGCGATCAACGGACAGCTACAGACAGCGGCTGAGAAATCCAAAGGCTGAGGTCACCTTCCGGCGCCCCCCGCGCCTGCCCCCGCCTTCAGCTTCTCCAATTGCTCCAATAACTGGGCCCACGCCTTGGGATCTCTCCTAGTCGAAATCGGCGCATTCAGATCTGCGTAGTACGCCAGTACATCCGCCCGCAGCTCGGCCGGAATTTCCGGCGCGTCGGCCCGGCTCAGCTTCTCCAGCAGCTTGGCGTAGGCGTGATCCGCCAGGCCATAGGAGCCCGGCCGCGTCCGCTGGCCCGTATCGAAATTGTCGTTCACCAGCCGCAGCGTTCCGCGATTCACGTCGCCCAGCCGCGCCCGGTACACGTCCAGGGTCTTATTGAAGCTCTCCATGAACAGCCGCTCGGTTTCCGGCGTCGGAGGGACAAACGAGAACGCCTTCAGCGGCCCGACCTTTGGCAGAATCCGCACCAGAAACGCAAAAAAACGCGCCCGGAAGCCGGGCCGCTGATAGTTGCCGCCCCACTCCTGGCGATAGCTGGACTGCTTCAGGTTGTAAATAAACTTCCGCTTGGTCACCCCCGGCTGGCTCTTCTGGAGCTGGTCCTTTTTCGTCGCCCAGGCCATCTTCGTCGCGCCGGGGATCAACGAAGAAACCGCGTAGCGGTAAGTGCCCAGGGCTAAGTCCACGCCCAGAAACAGGTCGCTCAGCTTTACGGCGTACGTCTTCAGGAAGGCGCGCTCCAGAACCGGCTTGGAGACTTCGAAACCGATGAAGGCGTGGTAGGCGTCCGGGGCGTAGTGATGCTCGGCCACCTGGACGACGTCGAACCCGAACTCGACTTTGGCGTGCGATAGGGCGTCGTCATCATAGGTCACGATGTCGCCGAAGCGTCGGCGCAGCTTGGGAAACAGCATCGGTACCGCGCGATTCGTCGCGATCGCGTGGCCGTTGTTGTCCGCCGCGTGGTGCGCCAGCGCCCCCAGGGCGAAGGCGTATTCGTTCAAATCCTGCGATTCGCTCAACAGGTTCATCAGGAAGTCGCCGGATCGCACATAGTGCGTCAGATCGCTGAAGAAACGGCTTCCCAGCGGGTAATAGCCCAGGTCCTGGATAATGGCGCCGCCGTAAGAATAACCGTGCGCCTTTACTAATTCTTCGGGCGTTGCCGCGGGAAAGCGCTTCAACAGCAGCGGCCGCAGGTGACCCTCCCACACCGCATCGATGATCGCCTCATGCGCCAGCACCGAATATCCGGACGCCTTGGTCGGCAGTAACATACTCGGCAGTAAGAAGATCGTGGCGAGGGCCGCGGCCCGGTGTCGCAGCATCTCTTTCAGTGTAGCGTTCCCGCCTTGCGGAGCGACGGCGGTGCGCGATATGGTGCTTGTTGTGAGCCACACTCGACGCGCCGTCCTGGGCGCCCTTTCCGCGGCGGGCGCCGCCGCGCAATCCAGGAAGTATGTGAACTGGAAACCCAGGCTGGGGATCCTCTGCCGCTACTCCGAAGCGAACGTGGAGTTCGCCCGGCAGGAAGGATTCCAGAGTCTGCAACTGATGGGCGGTGAGGGCCTGGATCCCGACCGCCAGGACGACGCCGTGCTGGAGCGCATCCGCCAGAACATCGCACGCGCCGGATTGCACGCCTCGTCCCTCGGCGTCAATGGCAATCACATCGCTCCCGACCCCGCCGCGCGGGAAAAGATGAACACCCAGACCATGCGCTCCATCGAGATGGCGGGCAAACTCGGCATCCGCTATATCGGCGGCCAGTCCGGCACCATGCCCGGCCGGCCTTTGCAGGAGCAGGTGGACGAAATCGTCCGTGTCTACACCGAGAAATATTTCCCCCTCTGCCAGAAGCACAACGTGCGCATACTCTGGGAACCGTGGCAGGGCGGACCCAACATCGCCACCAGTGCCGTGGCCTACGAAGCACTGTTCAAGGCCTTCGGAAACAGCCCCCACATCGGCCTCCAGTTCGACCCGTCCCACTTCGTGTGGCAGATGATGGACCCGGTGCAAACCGCGCGCGATTTCATCGACAAGATCTTCGACGTGCACTTGAAGGACACCGAGATTCTCTGGCACATCGTCCGCAAGGGCGGCATCCTTCCCGTGAACCGCGCTCAGTGGTGGCGCTTCCGGATTCCGGGCTACGGGTCCGTGGACTGGAAAGGCTTCTTCTCGGTTCTGGCCGAAGCCGGCTACACCGGATCGATGAACATCGAGAATGAAGACGAATTCTACTATCCGGCGTACGAAGGGCCGAACTTTACGGAGCAGTTCAAGCGCGGCTTTCGGCTGGGGCACGCATTCCTGAACACGCTGGTGCCGCCGGTCTGATAAAGCAGCAACCATGCATTCGATTTCCCGCCGCTCTGTGTTGGCTGCCGCCTTCGTTGGTCCTCTCGCGGCCCAACGGCGCGAAGCGCTCGAACATTCACGCCTCGGAAAAGAGCTGTTTGAGACCCACGACGACACAGGCGATTCCATGCGCGATGCCGAACTGGAATTCCGCCGCGCTCTGGCGGTCGAGCCGCACTATGCCGCGGCGCGCGCTTATCTTGGGCTGATCGCAGCCGAAGAACAGCGGCTGGACGAGGCCGAGACGGCTTATCGCGAGGCCCTCGCTGGGAATCGCGCTGCGCCGAGGCGCTCGTAGGCCTCGCGGAAATCCGCCGTCGCCGGCAATCCGCATCATGAGATGGCCCTGCGCGGGCTGGGCTACGCGCTGACGGTCGAAGCGGCGCGCCCCACGCCGGCCATGCGGAAGGAGGCCATCGAGTGCTGGCGCGCCTTGACCGCCCTGGACCACGGCGACCGCGACGCCCACTACGAGCTTGCCAAGGCATGGCGTCAAGCCGCCCGCTGGAGCTACGCGGAAAAGGCGTTTCGCGAAGTGCTGCGCATCGGCCAAACCTCGCACGACTCGGATGTGTGGGTCTACTGGGTGCACAACGAACTGGGCGAAACGCTCGAGAAACAAGGCAAGACTGTTGAAGCGGAAGCCGAGTACCGCGCGCTTGTGCTGGTTCAGCGTGAAATGGAGAGAGGGCGCTCTCCCCTAGTCAGTATTCCGCCCTTCGGGCGGGGATTTTCAAGGCATCGGGGTCTACCGATCCGATGTGGTGTTTTTGAAAAGCGCGGAAGCGAAGCCGCCGCGCTCCGTTCATCGTCTCGATGAGCCCGCCGGACTATCCCTCGGCATGGTTGCGTCCCCGCAGTGCCTGCTTCCGTTTTGCCCGGCAGAATCATTGTAGCGCCGCCGCAAACGGCGGCCAACTTCCGGATAGCGTCATCCAGGACTAGCTAACGGACCCGCCCGGATTCATCTTCTGCGGGACGGTTCGCCCCCAGTTCGAGGTCCAAATGATAAAATCGCAAAAAGTTCTTTCGGAGCTGATGCGTCAAGAGAGGACAATCGTGAATAACTTCGTGACAATCCAGAACCGGCACACCGGAGAGATCCTGCGGTTGAGTCGAGTGCGTGACGCCCATGGACAAATCGTTTTGAACCTCGATGGGTCCCTGCCGCCACGAGCAAGCGGCCCGCCCCTTCACCTGCATCTCCAGCAACGGGAGGAGGGCAAGGTGAAGGCCGGGACACTCGGCGCCCAAGCCGGAAAGGAGAAGATCGTAGTGCCAGCCGGGGGGAACGCAGCCTTTGCCGCTGGCACTTATCATAACTGGTGGAACGCGGGCGACGATCCCTTGGAATTTAGCGGTCAGGCAATTCCGGCGGTTGACTTGGATCGCTTCCTCCAGGGGGTGTTTGCGGTTCTCAACGCTAGCCCGAACGGCAGGCCATCGATCTTCTACTTAGCCCACGTGCTCTGGCGCCATCGCAACACGCAGTTGATCGCGACTCCGCCCCAAGCCGTTCAGCGGATCGTTTTCCCTGTCATTCTGTTTATCGGGCGCGTCCTGGGCAAATACCGCGGATCGAGCTGGCCCGGTTCGCCCGACTCGTGTCCCGGCGCGCCGCTTGTGGACGCCGCGAACGTCTAGGAATGCGCTGCCGCGGGCGAATTTTCAAGGAAGGCGCCGTTCTTGAGGTAGGTTGACTGGATAACGTCCGGATGGTCGCCTACTCGGAAGTTGGGCCATTTGACCCGTCACCCTGATTTGCTCTGAGACTCGGCTCTTCTTTCTTCACGCGGCCTTCTGACGACGAATCTGGCGCTGTTTTCGGGCTTCCTCCAACTTCCGATCCCTCTCGGCATGGATCTCCTGCTGCCGCCCGGCGAGCATGTCCTTCGGCGTGATGTAGCCGATGGCGCTGTTCAGGCGGACGTTGTTGCAATGCTCGACGTATCCCCCGACCAGACGCCGCGCATCTTCCGGTGACAGCGGTGTTCCCGAATGCACTCTCCCTTGAGCGATTTGTGCCAACGTTCGATTTTCCCGTTCGATTGGGGATAGTACGGCGAAGTTCTGACGTGCGTCATGCCCGAGATCCGAATGAACTCCTTGAAGTCCTTGGCGATGAACTGCGGACCGTTAGCAGAGATGATCCGGGGCCGCGCTTCCGGGTGCAGCTCCTTGGCCCGCTCCAGGATGATCTCGATGTCCGCCTCCGTCATCGACTCCCGCAGAACCCCGTTGACGATGTATCGGCCGCAGCCGTCCAGAATGCTGCACAGGTAGTAGAGCGTCGCGCTGATGTTCATGTACGAAACATCGATGTGCCAATGCTGATGCGCTGCCAGCGGCTGCTCAAAACCGGTACCCTTCTTCGACGGCTTTCCGTTCCACTTCGACAACAGTCCCGCCTGCCCCAGCACGCGCCATACGCTGGTCGGACTCACCGCCACGATGTCGGCATCCAACATCATGAACGTCAGCCGCCGGTAGCCCTCCAGTGGATTCTTCAGATGGAAGCCGATGATGGCCTGCTTCTCCCAATCCTCCAGCCAGAAATCGCGGGGAACCCAGCCGTTGTGCTCGTTCACCTTGCCGTAGCGTTCCCGCCAGTCGTAGAACTTGCTGGCGGTGATATCGAGCCACCCGATGAAGCGCCGGCGCCGATCTCGGTCTTCTCCGACCAGCGCCGGACGAAATCCACGATCTGGTCCCGCGTATCGTGCGGAACCCAGACCCCGGTTAGAGTTCCCCAATCCCTTTTTTTAGCGCGACGTGCTCCGCCATCAACTCCGCCAGAACCTCGTCCTTGGTCTGGATCTTCTTCTCCAGGTACGCGATTCGCTCCCGCTCGGCGGAGTCATTCGGCCGTGCTTTCTGCTCGAAGGCGGCCGCGCCGTTCTCGAAGAACTCTTTCTGCCAGCGGTAGAAGACCGTGGGCTGCAGGCAGTTCATCGCAGAGCTTCGAGATGGGCTCCTTGTTCAGCAAATGCCGCCTAAAGATGGCGACTTTCTCTTCCGGCGTGTAGTGCTTCCGTTGCTTTTTCATACGTTCTCTCCATTACCTTACTGGGAGAACGCCTTCTCCATTTCCAGCTGAACCGGAACACGCTCATCAACTCAGGTTTTGCTGGAACCGAAGAAATCCGGTTCGCCGAGGAGCGGATCGCCGCGATCCGCAAGCGTCAATAGCAGGTCACAGCTTCAACCAAAGCCGCACCAGGTGCCGCTTCCGCTCCGGCTCCGGATGATCCTCGAACGGCGTGCGGCTGTGCAGGACACAACGGTTGCTGACCAGTTGGATATCTCCCCGCTGCATATCGAAATGCACTTGCAACTCCTCGCGCTCCGCCACGCTCTCCAGGTAGTCCATCGCCGCTTCGTCTTCCAGGTCCAGCGGGACCCCAGCCAGTTCGTGGCCCTTGGGAATGTAATAGCGGAAGTAGCGGACCGCCAGAGCGCCATCGAACGTGAACACCGGCGCCGCCAGCGTTTCCGGCTCGCCCGGCCTCAGCTCGGCGCGGCGGTCGAAGTGGAAGCACCTGTACAGGCGCGCCAGGTAATCCGGCCGCTCCTCCCGCAAAACGTTGTGCAGCGTCGCCGCGCTCACCAGCTTGGACACCCCGCCGGACTTCGCCGTCTGCAGCGCCAGCAATCCAACCGCGTCCGGTGTCACGCCCATCAGCGCCGGCGCGGAGTCGGTGTGAAAATTCAGGCCCTCCGTGGTTTGCGAGAACCGCACCCCCACCCTGCCGTAATCTCGTTCGATCCGGTAGCCCTGATCGCGCACCGCGTAAACGCGCTCGCCGCCCACGTTCTGCGGGAGCGGCGTGCCCAGGTGCGAGCCCAGGCCCCAGTAGAGCTTCATCGCGTCGTCGTCGGTCCAGGCGTCGATGGGAAGGCCGCGAAGCAGCACAAACCCGCGGCCGTGACGCAGGTCGCCGCGAAGCCGCTCCGCGTCGGCGGCGAATGACGGCAGCGCAAAGTCCGCCGGTGTCAGCGAGCTTAAGTCCACGCCATTCCGCCGGACCCGCTCAAGCGCGGCGGTCACTTCGGTGACGGTCTGGTGCGAGAAACGATAAGTCCAGTCCTCGGCGTCGCCGAAATCCGCCCGCTTCCAGGCTGACGGTCCCTCAATCGGCGCGTCGTGAACCTCAGTCGGCGCGATAGCCCACTTCATCTTCAGTAAACTCCGGAGTATGCCTGCGCCCACGCTCCACGGCCGGCTCGCGGTACGCGAAGCGCCCGCGCGTTCGCCCGTACTATACCAGAAGTGGCGCCGGCTTCTGTTCCTGCATTGGTCGTATCCCGTGGACGCCATCCAGGCCACCCTCCCTCCTGGGCTGTCCGTCGATACCTGGGACGGCAAAGCCTGGGTGGGAATCGTGCCGTTTCAGATGCGCGCCATCCGTCCGCGCTTCTGTCCCGCCGTACCTGGCATCTCGAACTTTCTGGAGATGAACGTCAGAGCGTATGTATTCGACCGCCAGGGACGCCCCGGCGTCTGGTTCTATTCCCTGGATGCCAATCGCCGGCTCGCCGTGCTGTTAGGCCGGCGCATATTTCATCTGCCGTATGTGTTCTCCCGCATGGATGACTCGCGGGATTATGTGATTCGGCGCGATGCCGCTCACACCTCCGCCTATCGCTACGGGCCCCGAGGCGAAACCTCGCAGGCCCGGCCCGGAACGTTCGAGTTCTTCCTGGTGGAGCGCTATCTCCTTTTTGCCTGGAATGCCCGGCGGAAGGCGCTCTTGCACGGACAGGTCAACCATTCGCCCTATCCGATTCAGGACGCCCTCGTCGAGCTATGGGATGACCAGCCTTTCGCCTGGAACGCCCTGGCGCGTCCGGGCCGTCCGCCCGACCACACGCTCTACTCCTCCGGAGTGGACGTCGCCATCTTTTCTCCTGAGTCTGAGTAACACGCTATCCTAAAACATTGGAGATTTGATTTGGGAGATTTGATTTGAAACGTTTGGTTCTGGCCTTTCGCAGTTTCTTTGCCTTGCTGTTCAGCGGTGCGCTTCCCGACGACGTTGTCGCGAAACTCGGCTACTCCCGCCGTTCCGGCGCTCCCGCTCCGAAAGCCGCATCCCCCGCCGCGGCCGCGCAGGCCGGGCCTTCCGACGGAGCCATTCAGATCCTCGGAATTCTTCAGCGCGATGCCCGCCTGATCGACTTCCTGATGGAGGACATCTCTTCCTACTCTGACGACCAGGTCGGCGCGGCCGTCCGCGGCCTCCACGACCAGTCGCGCGATGCAATTGCGCGATACGCCACCCTCGCCCCGGTCATCGACGGCGTCGAAGGCACCTACACCAAGCTCGCCTCATCCGATCCCGCTATGGTCAAGCTGGTCGGCAACGTTCCTCCCAAGCCGCCCGCTGGCGGCACTCTGCGCCATCGCGGCTGGAAGTGCACCAGGATGGACCTGCCGCCGATCGGTGGAAAATCGAGCGCCGCGATCCTCGCTCCCGCTGAAGTGGAAATCGAGTAGTCCGCCTTGCCCGAAGCCCGTTACGTTATCGGAATCGACCTCGGTACCACCAACTGCGCGCTTGCCTTCACGGAAATCGCCGCGGCCGCGGACCCTTTTGCGCTGCCCCCCGTCTCCCTTCAAAACATCGCCCAGCTCACCAACCCCGGTGAGGTCCGCGAGGAGCCGCTGCTTTCGTCCTCGCTCTACCTCCCCGGATCGTTGGACTTTCCCGCCGGCTCGCTGGCCCTTCCCTGGGACGAACAGCCGCGCTCAGTAGTAGGCCGCCTCGCCCAGAAGCGCGGCGTCGAAAATGCCGGACGGCTGGTCGCGTCCGCCAAGTCCTGGCTTTCCCACGCCGGCGTCGATCGCACCGCCCGCATTCTTCCGTGGAGCGCCTCCCAGGGCGTAGAAAAGGTTTCCCCGGTCGAAGCCTCACGGCTGTTTCTGGAACATCTGCGCAACGCCTGGGATACGGCCCACCCGGACGCGCCGTTCACCGCGCAGCACCTTCTGGTTACCGTGCCCGCTTCGTTCGACGCCGTCGCCCGCGAGCTGACGCTGAAAGCGGCTGAAGAAGCTGGCTACCGCGACGTCACCCTGCTCGAAGAGCCCCAAGCCGCCTTCTACGCCTGGATCGAACGCCATCCCAACTGGCGCACACGCGTCCAGCCCGGCGATCTGATCCTGGTCATCGACATCGGCGGCGGTACCACCGATTTCACCCTGATCGCCGTAACCGAACGCGCCGGCGAGCTTGCCCTCGACCGCGTGCAAGTCGGCGAGCATATCCTGCTGGGCGGCGACAACATGGACCTCGCCCTGGCCCGCACGCTGGAGCAGGAACTAAACGCCAAGGGCACTCGGCTGGACGCGCTACAGCTCCACGCCCTCTGGTACAACTGCCGCGTAGCCAAAGAAAAACTCCTCTCTCCCGGTTCTAAAGCGGCGCAGGAAGCCGTCACCATTCTCGGGAAAGGCACCGGCCTGGTCGGTGGCACGATCAAAGCTTCCCTCAAGCGTGAAGCGCTGGAGCGCATCTTCCTCGACGGCTTCTTCCCGCAAGTGTCGAGCAACGACTTGCCGCAGCGCCTTCGCCGCGCCGGATTGCAGGAGATCGGGCTGCCCTACGCCGCCGACGCCGCCATCACGCGCCACCTGGCCCAGTTTCTCCGCCAGCAGCCGGCTTCGGCCGAGCACGGCGCCGTCCGCCGCGCCAATGGACTTGCCGCCCCCACCCATGTGCTTTTCAACGGCGGCGTCCTCCACGCCGGCATGCTGCGCGGCCGCATTCTCGCCGTCCTCAATTCCTGGCTGGCCGCTGAAAGCTTCGAGCCCGCCCGCCCTCTGGAAGGCGAGGACCTGATGCACGCCGTCGCGCGCGGCGCGGCCTACTATGGCCTCGCGCGCCAGGGCAAAGGCGTCCGCATCCGAGGCGGCATCGCCCGCACATACTACGTCGGCATTGAAAGCGCCATGCCCGCCGTGCCCGGCCTCCCCAATCCGGTGAAAGCGCTGGCCGTCGCTCCGTTCGGCATGGAAGAGGGAGCCTCGACGCCGGTTCCCAATCGCGAGTTCGGTCTCATCGTCGGCGAGCCGGCCGAGTTCCGCTTCTTCTCCTCGGCGTCGCGCAAGAACGACGCGCCGGGCGACCTGATCGAAGAGGTGGGTCCCGAAATCGAAGAGCTGTCGCCGATCGAGGTCAATCTGCCGGCGTCGGAGGGCGCGGGCAAGCTGGTGCCGGTCTCCTTTGAAACCGGCGTGACCGAAACCGGAATGCTCCAGCTCTGGTGCGTCGCCCGCGACGGCCGCCGCTGGAAACTGGAGTTCAACGTGCGCGAGCGTATCCAATAAGCGAGTTCAATAGATGAAGATCGGCATCGACCTCGGGACCACCAACTCCGCCCTCGCCTGGATCGACCCGCGCCAGGGCGATGACGCCGACTTCCCGCCGATCCACATCCTCGACATCCCTCAGCTCGTCGCGCCCGGCAAAGTGGAAGCCCAGCGCACGCTTCCCTCGTTTCTTTACCTCGAAGGCGACAACCCGGTTGGCGTCTACGCACGCGAACAAGGCGCGCTGGTGCCTACGCGCCTGGTTCATTCCGCCAAGTCGTGGCTCTCGAACTCCAGCGTCGACCGCACCGCGAAGATCCTCCCCTACGAAGCCGCCGAGGGCGGACGCGTTCTCTCGCCCGTCGAGGTTTCCGCGCGCTTCCTCGAAAAGATCCGGACCGCCTGGGAGGAATCGCAGAAATCCCCGCTGGCCGGGCACGACGTGGTTCTCACCGTCCCCGCTTCGTTCGACGAAGAAGCCCGCGAGCTCACCGTCCAGGCCGCGGCCGAGGCCGGCATCGCCAACCTCACCCTGCTCGAAGAGCCCGCCGCCGCGTTCTATTCCTGGATCGCCAACAATTTCGCCCGGTCCCGCAAGATGCTCTTCGACGGCCAGATCGTTCTGGTCTGCGACGTGGGCGGCGGCACCAGCGACTTCTCGCTCATCCGCGTCGCCCGCGACGGCGACCGCATCGACTTCACCCGCACCGCCGTCGGCAAGCACCTGCTCCTCGGCGGCGACAACCTCGATCTCACCCTGGCCTGGGTCGTGGAGGCCAAGCTGGGCAAGCAGCTCTCCATCCGCCAGCGTAGCGGTCTCCGCCGCCAGTGCTCCGCCGCGAAAGAGAAGCTGCTCTGCGACTCCAACGCCAAGAGCGTCGAGATCACCGTGCTCGGCGGCGGATCGTCGCTGATCGGCGGCGCGCTCAAATCCGAAATCCTCAAGGAGGAAGCGCTGGAGCTGGCCCTCGAAGGCTTCCTTCCGCTCAGTGATCGAGGCGAAGGTCCCAAGGACGAAAAGAAAAGCCTCTTCCGCGAGCTCGGCCTGCCTTACGAGACCGACCCCGCAATCAGCAAGCATCTCAACGCATTTCTCGAAAGCGCCGGCGGCCACGCCCCGGACGCCGTCTTATTCAATGGCGGCTTTTTCATTCCGGAGATCCTGCGCCAGCGCGTGGCCGATGTGGTGGAGCACTGGTACGGCAAGCGGCCCGAGATCTTCGACAACCGCGACCTGGACCTCGCCGTCGCCGCCGGCGCCGCGTATTACTCTTACGTCCGTTCCACGGGCGCCGGCATTCTGGTCCGCGGCGGCCTGCCGCGCACCTACTACCTCGGCCTCGGCGAGCCGCAGCCGGAAAAGGTGACCACTGTCTGCCTCGTGCCGCGCGGCACCGAGGACGGCGTCACCATCGAGCTGGATCGCGACGATTTGCAACTGGTCGCCAACCGCCCCGTCTCGTTCCGCCTCTACAGTTCGCTCATCCGTGCCGACGACAAGCTCGGTGACGTCGTCGACTTCACCCCCACTGACGAGACGCTCCACCGCCACGCGCCCCTCACCGCCGTAATCCGCTTCGGCAAAAAAGGCGAGCGCTTCGTCCCCGTCAAAGTCGGCGCGCGCCTCACCGAAGTCGGCACGCTTGAAACCTGGTGCGATTCCAAGATCAGCGACAACCGCTGGCGTCTGCAATTCGAGCTGCGCAAAGCGGCCGTGGAAGCCGCTCCGCGCAAGCCTGCCGCCGTCATCAGCGACGAAGCCGCCGCGGCCGCGCTCGACCTTATCCGATCCGTCTTCGGCGCGTCCCAGTCCGCGCCCGCTCCCGAGGAACTCCCCGGCAAGCTCGAGCAGACGTTCGGCTTGGGCCGCAACTCCTGGCCGCTCGGCCTCATCCGCCGCATGGCCGACCTCTTCCTCGAACTCGCCGACGGGCGCAGAAAGGGCCCTGCGTATGAAGTGCGTTGGCTGAACCTGGCCGGATTCGCGCTCCGCCCCGGTACCGGCTTCCCCGGCGACGACTTCCGTATCGAGCAGGCCCGCCGCCTGTTCTCGCAAGGCCTGGTTTTTTCCAGCCAGACACAGAACGAGATCGACTGGTGGATCTTCTGGGGCCGCGTTTCCGGCGGCCTCAACCGCAACCAGCAGGTGGATCTCTACCAGCGGCTCTCGCCGGTCCTGATGCCGCGCCCCGGCAAAAAGCTGCGCGTCAACAATGCGCTGCTGCGCGAAATGTGGCGCACCGCTTCCAGCCTGGAGCTGCTGCCCGTCCACACCAAAACCGAGCTCGGCGAAGCGCTGCTGAAACGCATCAAGACCGGCGACTACCGTGAGAGCGAGCTGTGGTGCCTCTCCCGCCTCGGCGCGCGGCAGTTGCTCTACGGCCCCATCAACCAGGTGCTACCCGCGTCCACCGCCACGCGCTGGATCGAGGCCCTCCTCATCGTCAAGGAAGCCGGCGAAACTCTGGCCTCGCTCGCTCGCACTACCGGCGATCCAGTCCGCGACGTGTCCACGCCCACCCGCGAAACCGTCCGCCGCAAGCTCGCTTCCCTGCCCAACGGCGACAAGCTGGCGCCCATCCTCGACGGTGACGAAGAGCGCGATGAGCGCGCCATGGGTCGCATCTTCGGCGAAGAGTTGCCGAGCGGCCTTGTGCTGGGCATGGAATAGCGAAGTCCGGTTTTCCCTGACAGTTCCCAGCCGCGGAAATAAACCGGCGTGCCGTAGAGACCCGCCCTTCGCCGGTCGCAGATCCACTTAGGCTCCTCACCTCACTCGAAGTACCCGCGATCCTCTTCCGCAAGGCGCGCTTTCGCCGCCCCCACCTTAAAACTCACCCCCAGTCCCGGGCTATCCCAGACATCGATGAAGCCCTTCTTAACGATCGGATCCGGCAGCCCTTCCACGATGTCGTACCACCACTCGGGTTGCCCGAACGGGTACTCGAACGCGATGTAGTTTTGCGGCAGCGCCGCCGCTAGGTGAACGTGCGCCGCGAGCCCAAACAGCCCGTCGAAGATCCCGTGCGGAGCAACCGAGATCCCATGCAAGTCCGCATACTCAGCGATCCACTTGAGTTCCGCGATGCCTCCCACGTCCTCCGGGTCGGGTCCGATGACGTCGACCGCCTGCTCCTCGATCAGATCCTTGAAGTTCTGCCGGAGATAGATCTGCTCCCCGGTGTGGATCGGGACCGACGTGGCCAGCTTCAGGTCCCGGAAAAGCTTCGCATTCGGATAGGGCGTGTAGTCCCCGGTCAGGATGTCTTCGATCCAGGTGATATGCATCGGCTCGCACGCCCGCGCGAACGTGACCGCGTCTTTCAGCATCCAGCCCGGGCCGGCGTCCAGCGCCAGCCCAACCTGGTCGCCGAGCACCTTCTTCATGGCCTCCACGCAGGCGATGACGTGCTTCAGGCCGCGTTCGGTCATCAGGCCGCGGTCCGGGTGGTTCGATCCCCGGCGCGGCTCGTCGTACCACATGTCCGGGATGGCGCGCATCATCGCGGGATTGTGGAACCCGACGGCCATCTTGATCAACGTGAAGCCTTCCTTGGCTTCCTTCATCTTCTGCACGTTCTCGGCGTAGTCCTGCGGCATCTGGCCGCTCATCGGGGGCCGGAAGCCTCCGTTGTAAATGTGCACGCGGTCGCGGATCTTGCCGCCGAGCAGCTTGTAAACCGGCACGCCGGCCACCTGCCCCGCGATGTCCCACAGAGCGATCTCGATGGCGCTGACCGCCGCGCCCCACGGCTTGAAGGCGCCCATCCTGCGGATCTTCAGCATCACCCGTTCGACATCCGTGGGATCTTCGCCCAGAAGATAATCCTTGTAGAAGAGGACCATCGGCTTCAGATACGCCTTGTAGGACTCGGCCTGACCGTAGCCCGAGACCCCCTGATCGGTGACGATGCGAACCGTGGGGTTACGCCCGATAATGGCGCACCGCAGGTCCGTAATCTTGATCTTGGGGCGGACCGCCCGGCGTTCCTGGGCGACAAGCGACGTCGCGGCCGCCGACGCGGAAAGCGATCCCAAAAAACCTCTTCGTGTCCACGTAGTCATGAGTTCCTTCGCAGCGACCTCATTCTATACCGTGCGGCTGCTATGTGCAGGTGCTGCCGTTGGAACAGGCCCAACGGGCGGGAATCTTCAAGGCATCTCGCTTTTCCGCGCCCGTCCTAGGCGCAGGCCGAGACGTCGCGTCGGGCCGCGTTGAAGCTGAACCCTCAGCACGCCACCTCCTACTTCTGGCCGGCAAGATCCGGCTGCTGGAGGGCGACTGCGAAAAAGCGCTCGAAGCGTTCGAGCGCTCCGCGAAGCTGGAGCCGAAGCCTCCCGGCGCGCATTACCAGAGGGCTTTGCTCTATGCGCGGATGGGCGAGAATCGGAAGTCCGAAGAGGCGTTCGAGATCCAGCGGCAGTAACGCCAAACTGCACAAGCGATTGGTAGCTTTGCGAATGCCGAAGGGCGGCGTGGCTCAAGCGAACTGCATCGCCAGGAGACACGAGGTCTTTGGGATCAGCTAAGCAGATTCGCCGATGACGACCACGAAGATACCGTCCGCCAACGCCATCATCACACCTGAGGATTCATTAGTCGATCTCTCGCATCACTCCACAACTTATTCGGCCCTTTTTGGAACGTTAGCAGACCGCTCACGAATTCGATCGCGCCGGCGCTCAATCTGAACACCTCAACCTCGGTACCCCTGGGATGGGACGGCGGCAACATTCCGACTGTGCCTCGCAGCTCCTCATCGCGCTGCCATGGATCCACTGGACGCCCCCATTCGATGCTCTCGTCGTCATCTATGTGGGCGCTACTTCTGTCAAGGGGAAAATCGATCCAAATCGGCGCCTTCAGGCGCCGACAAGACGCCCGACCAGATGCACTAAGACTGAGCCGGACGGAGGATAGGGCCACGCTGGCGAGCGACCCGAGCGCCGATCCGGAGGCCGGAATGAGG
>JACXTT010002007.1_pt1 | contig 32996 bp, 27 predicted proteins | sample 9270951 | NCBI WGS metagenome assembly JACXTT01 (sample SAMN15532306, study PRJNA645909) | rock metagenome | isolation source: weathered quartz diorite | place: Puerto Rico | collected 2017-06-21
ACTTTTATTCTAGCGAAAAAATTACGGGGAAGCGCAGATTCTAGGTCTGGAAAGGACTTGCATAATCAGAACTCAGACTCAAGATCCAGTGATTTTGCCGGGATGAGGCGCAGCATGCTGCGCCCCTACGGGCGTTCGTAGAACCTTATTCGACGGTGACGGATTTGGCGAGGTTGCGAGGTTGATCCACGTCGCAGCCGCGGCGTACGGCGATGTGGTAAGAGAGAAGCTGAAGCGGAATGATTTCGAGAAGCGGTGCCAGGAGTTCCGGCGCGGGCGGAAGCGTAATGACGTGGTTGGCGGCGGAACGGGCGAGATGATCTCCAGCTGTCACTACTGCGATTACGATTCCGTCGCGGGCGCGAACTTCCTGCATATTTGAAACGGATTTTTCGTAGAGCGTGACGGATGCAGCGTCGGTTTCATCGCGCGTGGCGAGGACGACGACGGGAAGATTTTCATCAATGAGAGCATTGGGGCCGTGCTTCATTTCGCCCGCGGGATAGCCTTCGGCATGAATGTAGGAAATCTCCTTGAGTTTTAATGCGCCTTCGAGGGCTATGGGGTAATGAATGCCGCGGCCGAGATAAAGAAAATCGGTGCAGCGGAAGAATTGGCGGGCGAGAGACTCGTAAAAACCAGACTCTTCGGCTTGAAGAACAGTTTCCATTTTGTGAGGGATGCGCGCGAATTCTTGCAGGAGGATCTTTGCGGAGTCGCCGGAAAGAGCACCGCGCGTTTCGCCAAGGTGCATAGCGAGGAGAAGTAGCGCGGTGAGTTGCGAGGTGAATGCTTTTGTGGAGGCGACGCCGATTTCGGGGCCGGCGTGGGTGATGATGGAGCCGATGGCTTCGCGGGTTATCATGGAGCCCATGACGTTGCAGATGGCCAGTGTGGGCGAGCCTTTTTGTTTCGCTTCGCGTTGGGCAGCGATGGTGTCGGCAGTTTCGCCGGACTGACTGATGCAGACGGTGAGCGTCTTTGCGTCAAGGATGGGGTCGCGGTAACGGAACTCGCTGCCGTAATCTACTTCAACGGGCAGGCGCGCGAGGCGCTCAATCATGAATTTTCCGGCAAGGCCCGCGTGCCAGCTAGTGCCGCAAGCGACAACGCGGACTTTGTCGAAGGCACGGAATTGCTGCTCGGTGAGGCCGAGATCGCCGAGGTAGATCTTGCCCGTGTCGCGGGAGATGCTGCTAAGAAGCGTGTCGCGGACGGCGCGCGGCTGCTCAAAGATTTCCTTTTGCATGAAATGCTTGTAGCCACCTTTTTCCGCCATGATGGGGTCCCAGGCGACGTGATGTGGCTTGCGCTCGACGGGCTGGCCGTCGTGATCCATGACGCGCACGCCGGATTTGGTGAGGACGGCGATGTCGCCATCGGCGAGGAAGAAGATGTTGCGCGTGTGTTCAAGAAGCGCAGGAATATCGCTCGCAACAAAATATTCATTTTCACCGAGACCGATGACGGCCGGCGGGCCCATTCTGGCGGCGACGATTTTGTGCGGGTCGCGAGCGGACATGAAGACGAGCGCGTAAATACCGCGCAGTTGATTGAGTGATTTGCGGACGGCGTCCTCGAGCGGGACGCTACCCTGGGAATTTTTCTCGACTAGATGTGCCACGATTTCCGTATCGGTTTCCGTGACAAATCTGTGGCCTTCGCGTTGGAGCTGTTCTTTTAGCTCAAGATAGTTTTCGATGATGCCGTTGTGGACGACGACAATTTCCCCGGTGCAATCGCGGTGAGGATGAGCGTTTTCCTCGGTGGGACGGCCGTGCGTCGCCCAACGTGTGTGGCCGATGCCGTACGTGCCTTCGAGTGGGGACTTTTGAATGACTTCTTCGAGATTGCGGAGTTTGCCGGAAGCGCGGCGGATATCGAGTTTGCCGGACCCGTTCACGACCGCGATGCCCGCGGAATCGTAGCCGCGATATTCGAGTTTGCGCAGGCCTTCAACGACAACAGGCACAATTTTCTTCGGGCCGATGTAGCCCACGATCCCACACATTAGGCAAACTCCTAAACTAGTAGAAAAATCGTAGCACGCCGAGCAAAGGGCACAGCAAATCCAAAATAATGATGCCTCCGATTGTGCATGAGGTGAATCGGGAGAAGACCCGACGGGGAGGTTGGACCCTCAGGTTGGCGCAGGAGGCCTACAAGCGCGATTAATCGACGATTTCGAACCGAAATTCTTCGATGACAGGATTGGTGAGGACTTCTTTGGAGATGCGCTCAGTTTGCGACTGAGCGTCTTCGCGGGTAAGGCCGTCCAGATTGAGAACGAAGAATTTGCCCTGGCGGACGTCTTTGACGGCGTTGAAGCCGAGCCCGGTGAGGGCGTGCTGGATGGTTTGACCCTGCGGATCGAGAACGGTGCGCTTCGGCATGACCCAAACGTGTGCTTTCATACGGAGATTATAGCATTGGGAACAAAGAGTGCGCCTGCCGCGCGGAGAAGAAGAAAGCACCTCAAGATTTGGCGATATTGCCAAGATATGGGGCGCAGCGTGGTGCGCTCCTACGCTGAAGAGAAACCAAAGGCGTGGTCGAAGCTCATTTGGACGAGGGAGGAGAGCTCGGATTCGGAGAGGCCCATACGATGAGCGTTGCGGTATTCCGTGGCGAGGTCCGTTTGGAACATGGTTGGGTCGTCACTGGAGAGAGCAATGGGGATTCCGTGACGGAGGAGTTGCGGAAGTGGATGGGATTCGATGGAGGCGTTGGCCCGAGAGAGTTGGCGAGAGAGAGCGCCCGTGAGGACGTTGCTGCTCGGGCAAAGTTCGAGCGGGATGCGGCGGTCGGCTAGGAGATCCATGAGAGAGGGATCATGAATGGCGGCGATACCGTGGCCGATGCGCTCGACACCGAGAAGTTCAATGGCTTCACGGATTTTTTCGGGGCCGCCGACTTCGCCGGCATGCATGAGGCGATGAAGACCGAGCGAGGAAGCGGAATCGTAGACGCGCCGGAAATCGCCGGTGGGGACGCTGAGTTCGTCACCGCCGATGCCGAAGGCGACAATTTTCTTAGAAGCGCAGTTTCGCGCGGCATAGACGACTTGTTGCCCAGCGTCCGCGCCGAATTGGCGGACGGCGTCGAAAATCCAGAAGAGTTTTAGGCCGCGAGATTCGAAGGGTTCAGCGGCGCGGAGGACGGCTTCGAGATTCTTTTCGGGACTCTGTTTGCGAAGGAGCATGACGCCAACGGAAAGAGTGACTTCCGCATAGACGACGTTTTGTGCGAGAAGCTGTTCGGCGAGGTCTTGCACGATGAGAGCATAGTCTTGGGGAGTGCGAAGAAAAGACGTGACCCACTTGAAGGCGTCGAGGAAGCCGAGGAAATCGGTATAGGAGTAACGGCGGCGGACTTCGTCTTCGGTGAAGCGCACACCATGGCGTGCGGTGAGGGTGGAGACGATTGCAGGACGAATGCTGCCTTCGAGGTGAAGATGTAGCTCCGCTTTAGGAAGGGAAAGAATGTGTTCAGGGAATGCGCTTGCCGGCATACGAGCGGACTTAGCGTGGGAGTTGGGGCTGGCCGGCGTTTTTCCAGGCAGTAAGCCAGAAGGAACCGACGTCGGTTGAAGCGTCGGAAAGCTGGCGAATGAGAATCGCCGCGGCTTGATTGTAGAAGTGGTCGTAGTATTCGTCGGTGTAGGAGTTGAGGCCGCGGCGAGAATTGCGGTCGGCGAAGAGAATGGTTTCAAGCCAACTGTGCGAGCGGAGGCAGGCTTCGAAGGCGTAATCAGTTGGATCGGAAATGAACATGGCGTCGTTCGGGCGCATGGGGAAGAAAGAGCCGTAGCGATCAATGAGCGTGGTGCCGAAACGGTCGTTGACGCCGGGCTGGCCGGTGAGGCGGCCGTTGTTGTTGTCGGTGGTGTTGAAGGGATCATGGGCGGCGGCGACGTAATTAGCAAGGATGGCGGCGTTAAGGCGCGCCTCATCCCATTTTCCGGCGCGCATGGCATTGGTGAGTTTTTCGCTGTAGACGCCGATTTGCCAAGGGAGCAGGCCGTTCGCTTCGAGTTTGACGCGGCCAAATTTCAGGACGGCGGCTTTGTAGTCGCGCGGGATCGCATCAAATGGAAAGCGACCGTATTTTTCGAGCGTGAGGTATTGCGTACGGCGTTCCGTGGGCGTTTTGACGGCGGAAGCAGCGGGATCGTTGACATGCTGCAGGAGGTAGTTACGGCTGCTTTCGAAAAAGGGGCGCATCTCCTGCGGAAGAGTTTCGATAGCACGGTTGACGATGAGTTTGTTGGCGTTGTCGCCCCACGCGCAGGCCTGAGAAGGGGTGAATAGAGCAAAGAGAGCCGCCGCAAAGATCAGCATGCTTGATAAGCGCAACCTGGGAACACGAACGGCGGGGAGCACCACGCGATAGCCTCGCTCTATTTGGCCGGAGGCAGATTGAGCGTACTGCGCTTCCGGCTGTACAAGAAATAAATTACAAGTCCGATGGCAAGCCATACAAAAAATCGGATCCAGTTCATGATAGGCAGACCGGCCATCAGGAGCAAGCAGGTGAGGATTGTGAGTACCGGGGCGATCGGGCCGCCGGGAGCGCGGAAAGCGCGTTTGCGCTCGGGCTCGCGATAACGAAGGATGAGAACGCCGGCGGCAACGAGCGCGAAAGCGAAAAGCGTGCCGATGTTAGAAAGATCGGCGAAGGTGCCGATGTCGAGAAGGCCTGCGGGAATGCCCACGACGAAGCCGGCGACCCAAGTGGAGAAATCCGGTGTGAGATATCGGCGGTGAACGCGGCTGAAGATTTTTGGGAAAAGTCCGTCGCGGGACATTGCAAACCAAACGCGGGCCTGGCCGATTTGGAAGACGAGCAGCGAAGAGATCATGCCCATCAGCGCGCCGATGAGAACGACGAGGCGCAAGTTCCTGATGTGAAGCTTTTTGAGCGTGTTGACGACAGGCGCGGCGTCATCAAGAAGCGTTTCCCAGCGCACGAGGCCGGTGAGAACGACGACAACGCCGACGTAGAGCAGCGTGCAGATTATGAGGGTGGCGATGATGCCGCGGGGGAGGTCGCGCTGGGCGTTGGTACATTCCTCGGCGGCGGTAGAGACGGAATCGAAGCCGATGTAAGTGAAAAAGACGATAGAGCCACCAGTGAGGATGCCGGGCCAACCGTTTGGCGCGAAGGGATGCCAGTTTGAGGGGTGAATGAGTTTTGCGGCGAAAGTGACAAAGGCGAGAATCGCGATGATTTTCACCAACACCATGACGTTGTTGGTCTCGGCGGACTCGCGAATACCTCTCACGAGAATGACGGTGAGAATCATGACGATAACGAACGCTGGCCAGTTGAATCCGAAGTGCCAGCCGGGGCCGTAAATCATGTTGCCTTGCAAATCGGAAAGGCCGCTTGGGAGATAGGCGGGAGAGATCCATCGCGCGTCGGGATGTACGCCAAACCAGTCCAAAAGATCCACGAGATGCGCGGAGAAACCGACACTGACGGCCATGTTGCTGACGGCGTATTCGAGGATGAGATCCCAACCGATAATCCAGGCGATGATTTCGCCCATGGTGGCGTAGGTGTAGGTGTAAGCGCTGCCAGCGATGGGAATCATGGCTGCGAGTTCGGCGTAGCAAACCGAAGCGAAGCCGCAGGCGATGGCGACGAGGATAAACGAAAGGGCGATGGATGGGCCTGCGCCCGGCCGGCCGAAGGATGCGGAGTGGTGAACGAGATATTGGAGGAGCGGCGCGTTGAGGATGGAAGAGGTTTGGAATTTTTGTCCGGCGATAGCGGTGCCGACGATGGTGAAAATGCCAGAGCCAATGACGGCGCCGATGCCGAGCGATGTAAGACTCAACCAGCCGAGAGATTTCTTGAGGCGGAGTTCTGCGCCTTCGCAGTCGGAAATGAGTTTGTCAATGTTTTTGCGACGGAAAAGGGATGAAGCCACTCAGGCTCTCCGAGCGCATCCGGACTGTGCGAATGTTTCCCCTGCGTGCCGGAAGCGGTGTTAAGTGCGTGCCACACTTTATCGTGAGAAGGGACGTGGCGCAACTTGGCTGCTGGTCTGCAAAAGAGGCCGGCTTCAGAAAGCCGGCCCTACAATGGCGACTAAGCGGGTTGGAGCTGGGCGTAGCGTTCGATGAATTTTTTTGTGCCGCGGCCCGGGAAGCTGACCGAGAGGCGGCGGTCATCTTCATCGCCTTCGACGCCGACGATAGTGCCGACGCCATATTCGGGATGGCGGACTTTGCGGCCGAGCATGGGATCTGCGGAGGCGCGGCGTGAAGAGCGGCCAAAGCTGGGAGTTTCTGAGCGTTGGCGAGTCGCGAAAGACCGCTGGGTTGGCGCGGGGCCCCCGCGGACGCGGCGGACGAATTCTTCAGCAGAGTAGGAATATTCCGGGTCGGGCTCGTAGCGGCGGGTTTGGCCGATTTCCGCCATGGAGCCGCCAGCGGTGTCAACAAGCTCGCTGGGAATTTCGGAGAGAAAACGCGAAGGCTGCGAGGCGCGAAGCTGCTGTTCGTTGCCGAAAATACGGCGATAGACGGCGCGCGTGAGAGTGAGCGTTTTGCGCGCGCGGGTCATACCAACATAAACCAGGCGGCGCTCTTCGGCGATGGCGTCATCCTTTTCTTCCTTAATGGATCTGATATGTGGGCAGATGCCTTCTTCCATGCCGGTGAGGAAAACGTGATCGAATTCGAGGCCCTTCGTGCTGTGTAGGGTGATGAGTGTGACGCCGGGTTTGTCTTCAAAGGCGTCGGCGTCGCTGACGAGCGCGGCGGCGTCGAGGAAATCGGTGAAGGATTCACCGGCATCCGTACTTTCGGCAACAGCGCGCGTGAGCTCTTCCAGGTTTTCGATGCGCGCGACGTCATCAGGCGTATTGCGGTCGCGCAACATGGCCATGTATCCGGTTTCGTCAAGCACGTAGCGAAGGAAATCGGCCGGCTCGCGTTCGGCGAGGGCTTGCTGGAGGCGGAGGATGAGTTCCTGAAAGGCGCGGACGGGAGTTGTGGCGCGACCGGCGCCGCCACCGGTGAGAAACGTGTCAATGGTCGCCCAGAGAGTGGCGTTGTTGGTGCGCCCTGATTCGCGGAGGGCGTCTAGCGTGGTTTTGCCGATGCCGCGCGGCGGAACGTTGAGGATGCGGAGAAGCGAGATGTCATCTTCGAGGTGCGTGGCGAGGCGGACGTACGCGAGTGCATCTTTGACTTCGGCGCGATTGTAAAAACTGAAGCCGCCGACGAGTTTGTAACGGAGTCCGCGGCGGCGGAAGACCTCTTCGAAAGCGCGCGATTGAAAATTGGTGCGGTATTCGACGGCGCAGGTGAGGGAAGAATCGTCGTCGAGGATGCGCTGGAGTTCGCCGGCGACGAATTCGGCTTCAGCGTGAGCGTCGCGGGCTTCGAAATAACGAAGATTCGCACCGGCAGGCGCTTCGGCTTTGAGGGTTTTGCCGAGGCGGTCAGGATTGTTTTTTACGACGGCGCCGGCGGCGTCGAGGATATTTTGCGTGGAGCGATAGTTGCGTTCGAGGCGAATGACGCGAGCAGCAGGAAAATCGCGTGAAAAACTGAGCAGGATGGAAACGTCGGCGCCACGCCAGCGGTAGATGGATTGATCTTCATCGCCAACGACGCAGATGTTTTGCTTGGGGCCCGTAAGAAGGCGGAGGAGATCGTACTGGACACGGTTGGTGTCCTGATATTCGTCAACATGGATGTACTGGAAGCGCTGTTGCCAGCGTTCGCGTACCACAGGCGATTCACGCAGGAGTTTAGCGGAACGCAGAAGGAGGTCATCGAAATCGAGCGAGTTACTTTGCGCGAGGAGCTTTTCGTAGGCTTCGAAAATGTCTGCAACTTTGCGTTGATCCGGGCCGAAGGTCTCCGCACGAATCTGGGCCGCGGATTTCCCGTGATTTTTGGCGTGACTGATCTGGCTAAGGACGTTGCGCGGGGTGAGAGTTTCGTCGCTGATATTGAGCCGAGACATCGCGAGTTTGACAGCCGCGATCTGGTCGTCGTCGTCGAAGATGGTGAAGTTGTAGGGCAGACCAGCGGAAGGGGCTTCACGGCGGAGAAGACGAGCGCAGAGTGAATGAAAAGTGGAGAGCCAGGGGCGCTCGGGCGGGATACCGGCGCGAAGAAGCAAATCGGAAACGCGCGTCTGCATTTCCTCCGCGGCTTTGTTGGTAAACGTAACGGCGAGGATGTTTTCGGCCGAGACCCCTTTGGAAATAAGATTCGCCATGCGGAAGGTGATGGCGCGCGTTTTGCCGGTGCCGGCGCCGGCGAGGATAAGGAGCGGCCCTTCTGTGGTTTCCGCGGCGAGACGTTGTTCTGGATTCAGTTGATCGAGGAAAGAAAGCATTGCGTCCGTTTAGGGAAGTTTTTTTTGTGGCGCAACTATGTTAGCCGACGGATGAATGGTGCGCAAATTGAACGGTGGAAAGAAAACTGGTTGGGAATACGAAAATTCAGTCTAGTGCGTCGTGGCACGGCTCAAATCGATGTCGAAGAAGAGCAAACCGTGATTCTTTTCGAGGGCGACGAGTTCGGGAATGTAAAGCCGCGCGTTATTGAGGAGATCGTATTGGCCTTGTAAGTCGAAATAGAGGAGACCCTGAGAAGTATTGTGGGGAGCGATGACTCCATCGCGGAAGCCTGCTTCTTCGGCTGCTCTAGCAAGTTCGGTCCAGTTTTTGTCGTGGCCGATTTTTGTGGAAGAGGGAAGAGGAAGAGGGAGTCGCGTGCGGCGACTGGGGTCTTTGACTTTTGATCGGAAGACGGCATCGGCGAGTTCTTCAGAAGTGAGCGAAGGAAGTTCCTGACGGCTTTCATCTTCGAGAACCAGGGTGAGACGGATGCGGCTGAGATTCACGCGGATGCTGTCTGAAGTTTCATTACGAAACATCACGCGGATCGCGAGGATACCGAAAGAGTAAGGATTCTTTTTTGGGAAAGCTTGTTTGTATTGATCGAGATTCGTCCATGGCTCGGCGGCGATGGTCATCCCTTCGTGCGAGTCCAGGGCCGACGTTCGCATGGGAGTGGACTGTTGCCGTTGTTGCGCGGATAGGGTTGATAGCAAAAGCATTGCGGCACAAGGAAGGGGAAGGGCTTTTCTCATGCGTTTATAATAGACTTTTTGCATCTCGACGCCTTCGATTCCCTTGTGCAGGTGTGGGGTTGCCCTACATTGATGCAGCGTATGGGACAAGGCAGACCGGAGCCCGAGTTCGTGTATTTCTTCTACAGCCTGATGATGGTAGTTGCCGCGCTGTTGCTCACACCGTACTGGGTTATTGAGGGACTTAGCCAAGGAAAATATCTTTCGAATTTGAGCGAGCGATTGGGGTTTTCTTATCCCGCATTGGAGAAACTTCCGCGGGAACGCGCGAGGGCAATCTGGTTGCACGCGGTGTCTGTGGGCGAAACGCTTTCGAGCGTGGCGCTGGCAAAGCGGTTGAAAGAAAGATATCCCGAACGGCCGCTGATTGTTTCGACGACGACAATTACGGGACAATCGATTGCGCGAGAACGAATGCCGTTTGCGGATGCGGTGATTTATTTTCCACTGGATTGGGCTTTTTGCGTAAAGCGGGCACTGGCGGCGGTGAAGCCGGCGATTGTGGTCGTCCTGGAGACGGAGATTTGGCCGAATTTTTTGCGAGAAGCGGCACGGAGCAGCGTGCCGGTTGTTTTTGTGAGTGGCAGAATTTCCGACCGGAGTTTTGCACGTTATCAGAAGTGGCTAGGCCGAGCGGGGTTTTATCTTCAGCCATTTCTGCAAAGCGCGCTGGGATTTGCTTCAACCTTCCTAATGCAAAGTGAAAAAGATGCGGAACGATTGCAGACCCTGGGCGCGCCTGGGGAGCGCGTGAAAGTTAGCGGCAATGTGAAGTACGACCAGGAATTGCCCAAAACCACGCCGATTGTGGAGTGGCTGGAAAAAGAAGTCGAATCACGTGGACGGCGACCGTTGATTGTGGCCGGAAGCGTCGTGGCCAATGAGGAGCCGCTTGCGCTGATTGCCTTCGGTGTTGTCCAAGGCGAATACAGAAAAGCGTTATTGATTCTCGCGCCGCGCAAGCCGGAACGATTTGAGGCCGCGGCTCAGTACATTGAAGATTCGCACCAGAAATTTATCAAGCGGTCCGATATTGCAGTTACCCTGCCGTCTGGCGCAAAAGAAAATGGCGCAATTATGGAACTCTCGCCGGATATCGCGGTCGTGTTGCTCGATAGTATCGGCGAGTTGTCGTCGCTTTACCGTATTGCAGATGGCGCGTTTGTCGGCGGATCGCTCGTGGAATCTGGCGGACATAATATTCTGGAACCCGCTGCGTTTGGAAAAATCCCGGTGTTCGGCCCCTCGATGGAAAATTTTGCTGAGATGTCGCAACGGTTTGTCGCGGCGGAAGCGGCGGTGCAGGTGCATAGCCCCGAAGATGCTGGAGTGACTTGGATTGAATTACTGCGCACGCCCGAGCGCATGGCACGCATGGGCCAGACAGCAAAACGCCTAGTGGAAGAAAGCCGAGGAGCGACGGACCGCGCACTTGCAGAAATCGAGAAACAGTTGGGGCGCGCTCCGCAAACTGAATGAATCTGCCGCTGCCATTTCGAATTTTGCTTTGGCCGCTGTCGTTAATCTACGAAATGGCCGCACGCTGCAGGGTTTTTCTCTATGAAAAGGGCGTATTCAAGAAAAAGCAACTGAAAACACCAGTCATCAGCGTTGGGAATCTGACCGTCGGCGGAACCGGCAAAACGCCGCTGGTGTTATATCTTGCTGAAAAGTTAGTTGCGGAAGGAAAACGGGTGGGGATTTTGAGCCGCGGTTATCGCGGGTCGGGCGGCACAAGTGATGAAGTGGAAATGCTGAGGCAGAGATTGGGGAATCGCGTAGCATTTGGTGTCGGCACCGACAGGCATGCAGAAGGCAGCAAGATCGAGAAGGAGAATCCGGTAGATGTTTTTCTGCTTGATGACGGATTTCAGCATTTGCAGCTGGCCCGTGATGTGAACATCTTGATGGTGGACGGCTCGAAGCGAATCGAAAAGGAATGGCTCTTACCAGCAGGCACCTTGCGCGAACCGCTCTCGGCGTGCAGTCGGGCGGATATTCTCTTGCTTTCGCGCGCAGTAAAGCCGTTCGAACCCGAGGTGGCCGCCCAAGATTTGGTATTTTACGCACAGACCAAATTGCTGGGTTTGCGAAGGCTTGGTGAGAAAGGTACTTTGGTCGACATCGCCAAACTAGCGGGCGAGTCATTTTATGCGTTCTGCGGCCTGGGCAACCCGCAAGCGTTCTTTCGAGACCTAAAGAGTTGGAAGCTTGCGCTGAGCGGAACAATGAGTTTCCGGGACCACCATCGGTACAACGAGCAAGATGTCCACACGTTGCTTGCATCGTTGCGAGGTGCTCGCGCTTCGGCATTCGTGACGACAGAGAAAGATGAGCAGAATTTGCTGTCGGTGGACTTTGGGGATTGTCCCGTCTACGTTGCCGCAATTGACTTTGAGATTTCGCCAGCAGGCGAGTTTGAGGAGACGATCAAACGATTGCTTGCTGAGCGCCGGGGACCGACCTCATGAAAATTCTGATTCGAGCGACGAACTGGGTGGGCGACGCGATCATGGCGCTGCCGGCGCTGCGCGCCGTGCGAGAAAAGTTCGCCCAGGCGCAGATTGGCATTTTGGGGCGCCCGTACGTGCTCGACATTTACCACGGACAGGAAATCGCAGACGAAATGATTCCGTATGACTCCAACGGCGAGCATCGGGGATTTTCGGGGCGAGAAAAACTGGCTGCGCAACTTCGCGAACGAAAATTTGACGTGGCTCTGCTGTTGCAAAACGCATTTGACGCTGCATGGGTCGCATGGCGAGCAAAAATACCGGAACGGATCGGATATGCGCGAGATGGAAGGAGTCTATTGCTGACGAGGGCAGTTGAAGTGCCACGAGAAGGACAAATTCCCACTCACGAGAAGTTTTATTATCTGGAATTGCTGAGGCGCGCAGGATGGCTGGAGCAATTGCCTGACGTTCCGTGGATCAAATTGAGAATCTCCGATGCGAAACAAGACAAAGCAGAGGAGTTTCTTGTGGCGGCGGGTGCACGGTCGGGCCGCACGCGCGTCGCAGTTGGAGCGGGGGCTTCATATGGATCTGCAAAGTGCTGGCCGCCAGAGCGATTCGCCGAAGCATTAAACAAGTTGACTGCCGCGACGAATGACGCAGACGTAGTTTTGTTTGGCACGGCCGGAGAGGCGGCAGTATGCGCCGCAATTTTGGCGGGACTAAGGAAACCTGCAATCAATTTGACAGGGAAAACGCCCATTGCGCAATTGCCAGCGCTTCTTTCACGGTGCGATTTGTTTGTGGGAAACGATTCGGGGGCGATGCACGTCGCGGCCGCCGTGGGATTGCCGATTGTTGCGATATTCGGACCGACGGATCCCAACGGGACAGCGCCGGTGACGCCAAAGTGCACGGTCGTACAGGAAAAAACATATTGCAGCCCATGTTTCTTGCGACGCTGCCCGACGGACCATCGCTGCATGAAGGCGGTAACGCCTGTGATGGTCGAAGCTGCGGCGCGACTCCAATTGACGGCGGTGACTTCTGCCTGACAGTGGCGCGGCGCGTCCGGCCGTTTTCTTGGACCGTGATGGAACAATTCTTGATGAACTTGGGTATCTCAATCATGCAAGTCGGTTTCGCATGTTGCCGGCCGTTGCAGCCGCGATTGCGCGGCTGAACCAGGCGGGCTATCCCGTGATTGTGGTAAGCAATCAGTCCGGCGTGGGGAGAAAATACTTCCCGGAGAGCGTTGTGACCGAAGTAAATGCGCTGATGCAGAAAGCGCTGGCGATGCAAGGCGCGACATTGACGGCAATCTACTATTGCCCGCACGCCAGCGCGGACGAGTGCGATTGCCGCAAACCGAAAACGGGAATGGTGAAGCGCGCGGCACGGGAGCATGGGTTAGATTTGAGTCGCTCGTATTTTGTGGGAGACCGGCGTTCCGATATCGAGCTTGGACACAACGTGGGCGGAAAAAGCATTTTGGTGCGCACAGGTTATGGTGAAGGAGAATTCGAATGGCACGTGGCGCACTGGGAAAGAAAGCCGGATTTTGTAGCAGCCGATCTAGCCGAGGCAATAGAGTGGATTTTAGGAAAAAGTAGATGAAGCGAGTAAAGAAAAGCGCGAATACAGAACGAACCGTGGATTTGGTGCGGCTGAGGGAAGTCGTTGAACAGTTCCGCGGGAAAAAGATCGTGCTGTATGGAGATTTTGTCGCCGATGAATTTCAGTATGGAGATATTTCACGCGTGTCGCGCGAAGCCCCAGTTCTGATATTGAAACACCGGGAAACGAAGCTGGTGCCAGGTGGCGGGGCGAATGCGACGAATAATCTGGCCGCTCTTGGGGCGAAGGTTGCTCCGGTAACTGCCGTGGGAAATGACGCAGCCGGCGAAGCGCTCGTTGAGTTTTTTCGTGGCATTGGAGTGGATACTTCGGGAATCGTACGGGTGGCGAATTGGACGACGCCGACGAAGACGAGGTTTCTTGCTGGTTGGGCGCACACAACAGCGCAACAGGTTTTGCGCGTTGATCGGGAGCCCAATGAATCGCTGACGGAAAAAACACAAGGACAAATTACATCGAAACTTTCGGCCAAAATTCGCGGCGCGGATGCCCTGGCGATTTCCGATTATGGATTCGGTACGGCGACGCCTGAAGGCGCGCGGACGGCTTTGAAAAAAGCAAGAAAGATTCCGGTAACGCTGGACGCACGGCATGGATTAACGCGCTACGCTGGGAGCGGGGTTGTTTCCGCAACGCCCAACGAAGCCGAGCTAGAAGCTCTGCATCACACCTCCATCGGAAGGAATACGGCGGAACTCGAAAGGTGCGGGCGCGCTACCCTGTCAGCCATGAAGGTGGATTCCTTGCTTGTGACTCGTGGGCGAGACGGGATGACGCTCTTTACGAAGAACGGAAGAGAATTCACGCAGATTCCTGTACACGGCAGCGATCAGGCCGTAGATGTGACGGGAGCCGGCGATACCGTGCTTGCGGCTTACACTCTGGCTCTCGCGAGCGGCGCCAGCGCTTTGGAAGCTGCGCACATCGCAAATATCGCCGGCGGATTGGTCGTGATGAAGCGCGGCACGGCGACAGTTTCGCAGGCCGAACTGCTGGAGACGATTCGGCATGAAAGTTCCGGTTCTTAGCGGCATGTCGGATAGCAGCAGAAAAATTGTGGGCCGAAAGGCCTTGCAAGAAGTCGCCGCGGAGTTGCGCCGTCTGGGTAACAAAATCGTGTTTGCAAATGGATGCTTTGATGCGCTGCACGTCGGGCATGTCCGCTACTTGGAAGGCGCGAAGGCGGAGGGCGACATTTTGATTGTAGGTGTGAATGCAGATGTAAGCGTCGGGAATCTGAAAGGGCCGGGGCGGCCGATTCTGGATGAAGGCGCACGGGCGCGCCTTGTGGCTGCGGTTCGCGCTGTGGATTATGTGGTGCTTTTTGCGGAACCGAGCGTGGAAGCGCTGCTCGAGGAAGTGCGGCCACATGTTCATGCTAAAGGTACTGATTACACGCAGGAGACTGTGCCGGAACGCGCAATCGCGGAGCGTTTGGCAATCCGCATCGCGATTGTCGGCGATCCGAAAGACCATTCCACGCGCGAACTGATCGAGACCGTCCGCAAGGCGCCGCATGCCTGAGCCCAAGTTTCTTGTAGGGCGACTTGGGTCGCTGGGAGACATTGTCCACACATTTCCAGCAGTGGCCGCGCTGCGAGAAACATTTCCAAATGGAAAAATCGTATGGCTGACGCATCCGCGATGGCGGGAACTCGTTGAAGCGGCAGGAATCGTGAGCGAAATTTGGGAAATGGAAACTCGATCCCTTTCCTCGGTCACGGAAACCCGAAAAAGAATTCTTGAACAACAGTTTTCTGCGGCGATTGATTACCAAGGTTTGTGGAAGTCTGCTGCGCTCCCATTTCTAGCGCGTGTGCCGCGGCGAATTGGGTTTTCGTCTGCGAGCGTTCGAGAATTTGGCGTCCCTTTGCTCTATACGGAGCGAGTGCAAATTCACAGTGCACATATTGCCGATATGAATGGTGAATTGTCCTTACGCGCGGGGGCTGCAAAACCTACAGGCCAGTTTTCGCTGAGTGTTCCGGTGCAGTCGAAAGAAGTGGTTAACCGGATGCTTCTTGCGAAAGGCGCAAAGGAATACGTGGTTCTGAGTCCCGGGGGCGGGTGGGTTTCGAAATGTTGGCCTGCGGAGCGATATGGAGAGTTGGCGTTGCGGCTTCATCGCGAACAAGGGATCCGGGCTGTAATTAATTGCGGACCTGGCGAAAAAGAGCTGGCGGACAGATTGCTGGCTGCGGCGGGCGACTCGTCGCCGATTCCTTACAGCGGAAGTTTTGGCGAGTTAATGGCGGTACTGCAGAGTGCGCGATGCGTGGTGGCAGGCGATACGGGTCCGATGCATCTTGCCGATGCCTTGGGAACGAAAGTTGTGGCGATTTTTGGGCCAACGGATCCGGAGCGAAACGGTCCTTATCTTGGAAGAAAAACTGGGGGAAAGGGAATTGTGCTACGTGCCAAAAACGTCGAATCCACTTACAAGCGCGAGGACGCACACCATCCATCATTATTGAAGATTAGTGTGGACGAAGTGCTAAAAGCGATGAGCGAGGCCCAGACTCTGCCATGAATGACGCTGCAAAATGGATTGCGCGCTGGCGCGTGCGGCTCGGTTATTTGCTGGCGATTGTCGTGCTACTTTTCGCCAGACCTAATCCGACAAGTGTTGCGATCGGGGGTGCGATTGGAGTTTTTGGGTTGTGCTTGCGAGCGTATGCGGCAGGCTATTTGAAAAAACAAGAAGTCCTGACAACGACCGGGCCATATGCCTACACGCGGAATCCTCTGTACTTGGGTAGCGCGGTTTTGGCTGCAGGCGCCGCATGGGCGATGCATTCGTGGGTTTCCGCTGCGATCCTTGGCGCCTACTTCGCTGCGGTGTACTACGTTGTGATGCGAAGAGAGGAAAGCGAACTGCGCGGTCATTTTGGTGAAGCGTTTGACCGCTATGCACAGGCTGTGCCGCTGTTTTTTCCTAGACTTAGGTCCGCGCGTTTGGACAATAGCGGCGGTGAATTTTCCTTTGCACAGTACAGGAAAAATCACGAGTACGAGGCGGCTCTCGGATTTTTTCTTGTTTTGCTCGTCTCAATAGGGATTTGGTTCCTGCGTCTCCGCGCCCATTGATTGCAACGGTTGGTCGCTGCAAGGCAGAAAGCAGGAAATCTCTATCCGCTTTCCGTCTGTCAGTACATGAATCGCGCCATTTTGATCCGTGCGCAGGATTTTTGCGTTTGCATTCTGGAGCCGTTGCAAAAGCTCTGGACTCGGATGGCCATAGGGATTTTCGGCTCCGGCGGAGATGATTGCCCATTGCGGATGAACTGCTGCAAGAAATTCTGGCGTCGTCGAATTTTTGCTGCCGTGATGGCCGACTTTGAGCACGTCCCCATGAAGTACTTCGGTTGTATTCTCTGACAGGATTGAATCCTCTGTCTGGTATTCCGCATCACCCGGAAGAAAAAAACTGCGATTGCGATATTGAAGGCGCAGCACGAGGGAATCGTTGTTCTTCGCGGTGGTCGAAATTGCTCCTGAGCCGGAGTCAGGCCACAGTACTTCGCCGTTTACTCCGTCCCAATCAAAAGCTTGCCCCCGCGCTTCATGTCGAATCGGAATTTTGTGTGCGCGAGCTAGTTTTTCCAGCTGTTCGAGCGCGGTCGAGTTTACTTCGCGGCCGATCCAGAGCTCACCAACTTGAAAATTCTCAAGTACGGCGGGCAAACCGCCGAGATGATCCTGATGCGCGTGCGTAAGGGCTACGACATCAATTCTTTTGAGTCCCCTCGACCAAAGAAAAGGTGAGACCGCTTCTTCGCCTGGATCTGGTGCTCGTTGCGATTCACGCCCACCGTAATTTGGAGGTGGCCCACCGCCATCAATTAACAATGTGTGGCCTGCCGGAGATGCCAGGAATAGTGAATCGCCTTGGCCAACATCGAGAACAGTGAGCTCGAGTTTCCCTTTTTGAAGGCGAGGACCGAAGGGGTGAACAGCGATAAGAGCCGCGGCGAAGAGGAGAAACGCAATGGAAATCCGTAACGGGATGCGTTTCCAGGCGAAGTCGAATCGCAAAGAAATGCAAAGGCAGACAGCAAATGTGAAAAACAAAATAGTTAGCCACGAAGGCGGGCCCGGAACGCGATAACTACCGTGAGGAAGACGAGAAAACCATGCGACCGCGTGGATCAGGAATTCGGTAAGAAACTGGACAGGTGGTGCTGCCCACAAGGCGGCGAAATGAGAAATGACTCCAGTCAAAAGGAGCATGAAGCCTGCAGGAACAAGGATTCCCGTAAGGGGAACCGCGAGTAGGTTCGCCAGCGCGCCTAGAAGCGTCACGCGATGGAAATCGAGCGCCATAAGCGGGGACATGCCGAATTGCAAAACGAGCGTTAGGAGAATCAGTTCCCAGACTCTGAATGCGGCTCGTAGGGAAAAGACGAGGGCACTGCCGGCGAATGTGTTCCCACCAAGCTGTAGTTTTACGGTGAGCCAGGAGGTGGCGGACCGCAAGTCGATTCGAAATTGAACCACGCGAGGCGCATGAGAAGCATCTCGCGTTACGTCACGCCAGCCGCGCAGTCCGCGAACATATGGCTCGATCATGCGATCCATCCAGGGGACAGCGAGGCCGGCGATGCATCCGATGGCAAGAAACGAGAGCTGGAAGCTAGAATCACGAAGCTCAAGGGGTCTCGCAATCAAAAGAAGAAGTGCCGCGATGGCCGCAGAGTTCAACAATTCAAGCCTACGGAAAAAGTAACCGCCAGCGAGAAGAACGGCTGCCATCAGCGCGGCCCGTAGAACGGGCGGGCGCTGCTCGACCACGGCGAGGTAAGACGCAAGAGTGGCGAGCAGAAACAATGTGGTCCACCCGATTGAAAAACGGAACTTGCGGCCGAGCCAATAGAGAAAAGCTGCGAAAGAGCCGACATGCAACCCGGCCACGACCAGGACGTGAAAGACGCCCGTTTTTTGGAAGGTAAGTGATTCATCGCGGTCAATAAACGAGCGGTCTCCTAGAAGCATCGCCCGGAGAACCCCGGTGACCTGAGGAGAATTTGGAAAAATCGTGTTTAGCTCATCGCGCAGGCGAGCGCGGATTTCTGAAAGAGCATTGGCCGCGGAAAAGGATGCAGCTCTTTCTCTTTCGATGAGCGCGGCGGAGCGGAGAGTCGCGGTCAGATCAATACCTTGCTGCTGCAAGAAGGCACGGCGGTCGAATGCGCCCTCATTCCGGAAGGCTTGCGGCAGCCGGGCCTGACCAACAAATGAAATTGCGTCGCCTGCGTGAAGCGTTGGAAGCTGAACAGAATCATCATGAGGAGAATAGCTGAGGCGTATTCCACCGACTATCGGGATTGAGGCGCCTTCGAATTCAACGGAATTGAGGCCGAGGTCATAGCTGACGCCCCAAGGAAGTTCCGTAGGTTCATCTCGTAGACAAGCGTGCCAGCGCAAGGGAGTGGAAAAGTCGAGACGGCCTGCAGCCGCAAGGCTTAAGACATGATTTTGGGGTGGGGGTTGCGACGCGCACCACGCCGCAATCACACCCAGACTCAGCCACGTGCCAAGCGAGAAGATGGCAGCCAAAGTGACGAGGTTCTTGCGTAACAAAATCACGCTGACGGCGAGCATTGCTAGCGCCAGGAAAAAAGCTGCGTGATTTGCTGGTAAGGAAGTGGATAGGTTGACGAGGGGCGAGAACAAGCCGAGTGCGACACCGCCGGCAAAGATAGCGGCGAGGCACACGACCGGAAGTTTCACGTGTGAAGCCTCAAGTGAACGAGCGTTTCAATGTGATGCGTTTGCGGGAAAAGGTCGAAGAGCTGCACCGAGCCTATTTCGTAGCCCGGAGCGTTTGACTTTGTACCTGCGGGCATCCGTTCGGTCTGAAGAAGAACTGCCAGGTCGCGCGCAAGCGTCGAAGGATCGCAGGAGAGATAAACGATTTCAGGCGCTTGAAGCTCGGCCAGTTTTGCCGACAACGCCTGGCCCAAACCTGAACGCGGAGGATCGAGAACGATCAAGTCGGGCTTCTCATCAAATTTCTTAAGAAATTCTTCCGTGTGCGTATTGTGGGAGGTGATGGACAGGCCTGCGGCTTCGGTGTTTGCGCGTAAATCGCGCATCGCTGCAAGATTGGCATCCACGCTGATGACTCGCTCGAACGTTTTCGCGAGCGGCAGAGAAAAAAAGCCGACTCCAGCGTAGAGGTCCAAAGCAAGCGCCCCGCTCTTGCCAGCCACTACAGATTGAAGGAAATCTTCGATCAGGAAACGATTTACCTGAAAGAACGAAAGGTGACTTACGCGAAAATCGAAGCCGCCTGCTTTGTGGGTGAGAAAGCCGGGCCCCGATAGCTCGAAGCGATTCTTCTTTTGGTCGAGAAGCAATAGGCTCGCGAGTTGCGGTAGCGCCTCCCTAAAGAACTTGTGAAGCACTGTGGGCGCTTGCGTGAATTCGTGAAACGCTATGTTTAGCGCAATTTTCTCGTCGTTCGAATCTGCGAATGCCTCAATCTCCTGCACTTGGCCGGGAAGGGAATTGGAACGGGCGAGTTCCTGCAGTTGGTGAAAAGTTTTCGCGAGAAGCGGGGAAAGCACCGGGCATTCGTCGACCGGAACAATCTTCGAACTTTCCGGCAAGTAGTAGCCGATGGCTCGAGGCACCGCTGCGCGAACTGCCCACTGTGCGCGATTGCGGTATTCGTAGGGCGCGGCAGTATGCTCGGGGATTTCACTTTCCCAACGAACTCCGCCGAGTCGCGAAAGCGTTTCTCTGAGAATTTCTTTCTTGAGACTCGCCTGCTCGGCCGCCTCAATATGTTGATAGTGGAATCTACCGCAAGTTTTGAAGTGAGGGCACCGTGGATCGATTCGCGATCCGGCCGGCTTTACAATTTCAATGGGATTTGCCCATGCGAGTTTTTTCTTTTGCGATTTGACCGCTACGCGAACGGCTTCGCCTGGCAAGACAAAGGGCACAAAGACGGTTCGCTCGCCTTCATGCGCCAGGCCATCGCCGCCGTACACAAGTTTCTCAATTGATACCATGAACTCTTCCGACATTCCGCGGACCCCATTCTGCTCTGATTTGTGTTGAAAGTGTAGCGCCGATTTCTTCGCAGACTGCTAGTGCTGCAAGTAAAACAAGCTCAGTCTTGGCAAGCGAAATTCTTCCAGCAGCCGCTTGTGAAAATATTGCCGTTCGACCAGCGCAATTTGCTCACCGCGCATTTTGCGGCGATAAACCGCAAGTTGGGCGTCCATCTCGCGCCGCAGCCGGAGCATGAGCTCGTCGCCCGCCTGCTGCAAGAGCACGGCCTGAATCCTATCGTCCAAGAGAGTGAGTCGTCGTTCCAAATCTTCCAGGTCCAGCGTCGCGGGAGAATCCAGTATCTCAGAACATCGCTTTAACGATTGGACAGATTCGTTGATTCGGGCTGCAATCTCTGGCTGCGATTTAGTGACATCTGCCGAGACTTGCTCGAGCTGCCTCAAATTCTTTTCAAAATGCGTGCGCAGCGCATCCCGAGAAAATGGTTCCGCTATTTGTGGACGGCTCGACCGGGAACCGCCCGTCGCGGCCTCTTGCGCTTCTTCTGCCGCTTCGAGCACTGCATCTGTACAGTATGCAAGGCTCTTCATCGGCCTGCTGCCACGGCGCGAACGTGCATGGCTTTCGAACGCGCGGTCAATACCCTTCAGCGCTGCCTCAAGCGGAACGCCCGCCTGTTGCCACGCTTCCATGATCGCCCAATCGAGCGGAGAGACGAGTAGATTTGCGCCCCGCTTCTTCCAGAAATATTCTTCGATTTCCGTGAAGTAATTGAAATAGTTCCAGCCGCTCATTAACGAATCTAGTGTCCCGCCTTCTTGTCGGACTTTCTTGGCACTTCCTGTGGCTGATTCTTCTCCCAAATCAGGCGCAGGCCTGTGAGCGTAAGGAACTCGTCAATATATTCGATGTGTTTAGATCCTTTTGCGACGAGATTCGCATGCCCGCCTGTCGCGACGACGCGCACGCGCCCGCTCATCTCCGCTTTCATTCGTTGAAGCATGCCGTCCACCATATCCACGGCACCGTAGTAGAGGCCGGCTTGCATGTTGGCGACAGTATTCGTGCCTATGACTTTTCCGGGATCCTTAATTTCCACGCGAGGCAACTTTGCGGCGCGGGCAAACAGCGCCTCCGAAGAAATGCCCAGGCCAGGCGCAATTACACCGCCGAGGTATTCACCTTTTTCGGAAATCACGTCAAATGTAATTGCCGTGCCAAAATCCACAACGATACATGGTCCGCCGTATTGATGGAATGCCGCGACGCCATTGACAATGCGGTCCGCGCCAACTTCCAAAGGATTGTCTACAAGCACGGCCATTCCCGTTTTTACCCCCGGCTCAACAAAAAGCGCTTTCTGGCCAAAATAAATTCGTGCCGTTTCGCTTAGGGTCCAATTTACGGGCGGCACGACGGAACTGATAATTATGCCGTGCACGGACTTCGGATCGAGGTCCTTCAGCGTGAACAGATTGCGTGTGAGAACACCGTACTCGTCCACGGTCTGCAAACGAGCCGTGGTCAGCCGCCAGTGCGCAATCAGCTCCTCACCGCGAAAAACGCCAAGCACGCTATTTGTGTTGCCGACGTCAATCGTCAGGAGCATCTATGGAGCCTCTCGTACATCACCCGCAATCACCGTAACAATACTTCCTCCTTCGCGCTCGACGCGCAATAATCCTTCGGGACTTAGTCCGGCCGTCACGCCGCTGTAATTCTCCGTTCCATTGGAAACACTTACGCGTTTGCCGCGCGCGTAGCTGGAAACGGCTTCGAAGCGTTCTGTTACGCTGCCGGCGCCCTCGCGCAAAAAACGATTGTAATCGTTCTCAAATTCTCGCAGCAACCTGACGAGTAACTCCATTCGCGATTGTGAGCGACCCGTTTGCGCGCGCAGTGAAGTGCCGATTGCGGAAAGCTCTGGCGGGAATCTTTCCTGATTGACGTTGATACCGATGCCGACAACCAAAAACCGCACTTGCGAGGGCTCTGCGTACATTTCGGTCAAAATTCCGCCAAGTTTCTTGCCGGCCAACAGGAGGTCATTTGGCCATTTCAGGTCCACGGTTAGTGCCGTCAGCGCCTGAACCGCTACGCGTGCGGAAAGACCGGCCATCATCGTGAGTAAAGGCGCTTGCATTGGAGAAATTTTGGGGCGAAGCAGCAGTGTGACGTAGATTCCCGTTCCTCGTTCCGAGTGCCACGAACGACCGGCACGCCCGCGGCCTGCCGTTTGCTCTTCCGCAAGCACAACCGCGCCTTCAGGCTCATCGGCATAACCAAGTTCCATAGCCACGCGATTCGTGGAGTCCGTTTTTAAGAAATGATGAATATGTTTCCCGAAGAGACTGCCTTTCAGGCGAGCTTTCAGCATGTCCGGTGTAAGCAGGTCGGGAACCTTTTCGAGGTAGTAGCCTGTTCGGGGATGACCCTTCGCACGGACACCCAATTCGCGCAGACGCTGCACCCAACGCCAGACCGTGGAACGCGAGACACCAATTTCACGAGCGATGCGCGCGCCGCTTATGACTATGGTCGCGTTCTCTGCGAGAAGCGTCACAAGCGCCGTAATGCGGCGGTCCGTAGTTCCTGGCAACGCTGGCTTAGTTTTCGGCATAAGGGATTCGCGCGCGTCCGAGCTTACTTATCCACGATGCTATCCACAAGCAAACTCAAATCGACAGCCGGCGCGGAATGGGTGAGTGACCCAGAAGAGAGGAAGTCCGCTCCGGTTTCCGCGTAGGCGCGGGCATTATCCAGAGTGATGCCCCCAGAAATTTCAACGAGAACGCTCGGGCGCAATTGTCTTGTCAGCGCGACAGCCTCGCGCGCTTCTGTAACGCTCATGTTGTCCAACAATACGGAATCCGCGCCCGCTTCGACCGCCTGTCGCAATTCATTCAAGTCACGAACTTCAATTTGCACGGGAAGCGGCGTGCCGGGCGTGCGCGAAGGCGGTTCGGTCTCTTCGTAGGCCGTCATTGCGGAAGGGCGTGCCTGCAAAGCGGTGAACGCGTGCGCTTGCCCAAGGGCCTGTTTCACGCCGCCGGCAAGCGCGATATGATTTTCCTTGAGCAGGACTGCGTCATAAAGACCAATGCGGTGATTCGTGCCACCGCCCATCTTGACGGCATATTTTTCGAGTAGCCGTAACCCAGGAGTTGTTTTGCGGGTGTCACGGATCCGCGTGTTAGTCCCCGCGAGCTTCGTTACGAATTTGTGAGTCAGCGTTGCAATTCCGCTGAGATGTGCCAGGAAGTTCAGAGCCGTTCGTTCGCCGGTGAGAATCGCGCGGCCGCTTCCATCCAAATGCAATAGATCGCGGCCTTTGGATACCGCTTCCGAGTCGCGGACTCGAAATTCAATCTGCATTTCACGATCAAGCGCCCGAAAGACGCATTCCGCCAAGGGCAATCCTGCACAAATCATGTCCTGCCGCGTAATGATGTGTGCACGGCCTTTCGCCGATGCGGGAATTGTCGCCAACACGGTCGCGTCGCCCGAGCCGACATCTTCCGCCAGCGCCCGCTGTACGAGCTCGGAGACGTATTCGCTATTCCATTGCATGAATGTTCTGCGGACTATGACTCAACTGGCGAGTTGGGACAAGCGGTCATTCAGTTTTTGTAGCTCGATCTTCTGGGTCACTACAGCTATTTCCATGTCTTTGATAATGCTTTCCGGTGCACGCTCACGGAATGTCGGGTTTGCAAGCTGTTTTTCCTTCGATTGGATCGCTTTAGACAGACCTTCGATTTCCTTTTTCAGCCGAGCCGATTCGCCGGCAAGGTCCACCGCATTCGAATACGGAATACGAAGGTCGAACTGCGCAGTGGAACGCGCCGCACCACCGGATTGCTCCAGACGCGCCGAAGAAACACTCAGCTCCGAAAGGATTGCGAGCCTCAGAATTGCGTCCATATTAGTCTTGAGAGCTCCACGCAAGCCCGACTCCACGCTGGAAAATTCCGCCTTCACTTTTTTCTTTGGGTCCAGCTTCATCTGCGAACGCATTTCGCGGAGCGACTTGATTACGTCCTGTAAGAACGCAAATTCCTCCACTGCCGACGGATTCCTCCACTCGTCGCTAGCAACAGGATAAGCATCGAGCGCAATCGATTTTGCGCCGGACTTCTGTGGCAGCTGATACCAGAGCTCTTCTGTGAGGAAGGGCATCACTGGATGCAACAACCGCAGCGCAGCATCGAAGGCTGCAAACAAATTCTTCCAGGCAACTGCTGCTCGCTCCGCATCAGCACTTTGCAATTCCGGTTTAACCCATTCGATATACCAGTCGCAAAAATCGCCCCAGAAAAATTGGTAAATCTGCTGAGCAGCTTCGTGGAAGTAGTAAGTCTCCAGGGCCCTGTTCACGGCTTCGATCGTGTCGGCTAGCCGCGCGAAAAGCCACTCGTCGGCCAGCGGGACCTTTCCGGCAACGGAGTATGGTGCCGCGGCGCGAACTTCAGGGCTTGCAAGTTGTTCCAAAGTCGCGCCCGTTTGTTCGTACTTGTCCAAATTGACAAAGAGAAATCGCGCCGCGTTCCAGATTTTGTTAGCAAACGCACGCGCTCCAAGCAGCCGATCCTCAGACAAGACAATATCTGTACCTGGTGCCGCCATAGAGGCAAGGCAGAACCGCATTGCGTCGGTACCGTATTGCTCGTTCAAGGCGACCGGATCGAGTCCAGTCCCCTTCGATTTCGACATCTTCTCGCCCGCACCTGTGCGCACCAAAGAATGCAAGTACACGGCGCGAAACGGCACCTGCCCCGTGAAGTGAATCCCGAACATCACCATGCGAGCAACCCAGAAAAACAAAATGTCATACCCTGTGACGAGGACGTTGGTCGGATAATATCGCTCGAAGTCTGCCGTCTTTTCCGGCCAACCAAGTGTCGAAAACGGCCAAAGCCCTGAGCTAAACCAAGTGTCGAGCACGTCCGGATCCTGCTTTAAATTCTTCGAACCGCAAGTGCCGCAAGCCGCCGGAGTTTCGCGGGCCACGGTCACGTGGCCATTCTCTTCGCAATACCATGCGGGAATTCTGTGTCCCCACCATAATTGCCGCGAAATCGTCCAGTCGCGGATGTTCCGCATCCAGAAGAGATATTCCTGGCGCCGGTTTTCCGGAATCATTTGGATTTCGCCCCGCTCGACGGCCGCCAGTGCCGGCGCTGCCAGCGTTTTCATGGCGCAAAACCACTGCGTCGAGATGCGCGGTTCGACGATTGTTTTGGAGCGCTCGCACAAGCCAACGGCGTGCGTATGATCAACAATCTTTTCGAGCAGTCCCTGCGTTTTCAAATCCTCAACGATTTTCTTTCTCGCCTCAAAACGATCCATGCCTGCATACGCGTAACCGTTTGCGTTGATGCGGCCGTCGTCGTTCAGCACGTCAATTTCTGGCAGCTTGTGACGCTTGCCTACCTCGAAGTCATTCGGATCGTGCGCCGGCGTAATCTTCACTGCGCCGGTTCCGAATTCGCGGTCCACCATTTCGTCGGCCAGAACGGGAATTTCGCGATCCGTCAGAGGAAGCCTTACTTTTTTGCCGAGAAGATGCCTGTAGCGTTCGTCTTCTGGATGCACGGCTACCGCAGTGTCACCAAGCATTGTTTCCGGGCGTGTAGTGGCCACAACAATGAATTCATTTGTGCCCACAACCGGATAACGCACATGCCACAAGCTGCCTGTGCGTTCCTCGTGCAAAACTTCCAGGTCGCTCAGCACAGTGAGGCACACCGGGCACCAGTTCATCATCCGGTTCGCGCGGTAGATCAGCTTTTCCTCATACAGCCGCACAAATACTTCGCGCACCACGCGCGAAAGCTCCGGCGAAAGCGTGAACTTTTCGCGCGACCAGTCGCAGCTTTCGCCGATTTGCCGCATCTGCCGCTGGATGGTCCCGCCGCTCTCTTCTTTCCATTTCCAAACGCGTTTTTCAAATTCCTCGCGACCCAAGTCGCGATAATTGATGCCTTGCTCGGCCAGTTGCTTCACCACGACGCGTTGCGTGGAAATTCCCGCGTGATCCGTACCTGGAAGATACAGCGTGTTGTATCCGCGCATGCGATGCCAACGTGTAAGAATGTCGATTTCCGTATGGTCCAGCATGTGGCCAATGTGCAGTGACCCAGTCACGTTCGGTGGTGGAATCACAATCGAGAAAGCGGGCCCAGGCGCAGCAGGATCGGCGCGGAACAAATCTTCCCTCGACCAAAATTCCGCCCACTTGCTCTCAATGAGCTGCGGGTCATACGCCTTAGCGATCTCGCGGGTCATTCCTGGAAATGCTCCTTAATCCCAGAAGGGACAAACAGCCGTCGTAAAACTGCAAAAGGTAATCTTTGACTATAAGGTGAGAAAAGAGAGTGCGTCAACGCGGGCGCTGAATTCCAAAAACTATTGAATTTGCGAAAGGGAACTACTTCTTGTTCAGTTCTTCGCGAACAATGGTTTCGATGACCGGCTTCAACAGTTCTTTCGTCATCGCCTGTAGCACGGACGGATCCATTTTCGCAAGAACCTTGGCGACCATTTCGTCCACGTTCAGCGCAGGTGCCGCTGGAGCTTCTTCGACTGCTGGTGCCGGCGAAACTTCAACCTCGGCAGCGGGCTCTTCGGACTCGTGGGTAATCTCTTCGACGACCTGAGCCGCTTCTTCGCGTATCGCCTCTTCTGTAGCGGCAGGCAAAGAAGTGGAAACCGGTTCGGGATCCGTCTCGATTTCTGGAGCAGTGGCAACCACCTTCGAGGTCTCAGGGGCGACCGCGACTGAAGTGTCCCAGGTTGCGGCAAGCTTGCTTGCTTTTGCAACTTCGGCATCCCACGGGCTTGGTGCCACGCTCATCCAAGCGCTGTTGTCCGGTTGTATCGCTGGTGTTGGAGTTGGCGGAACGACCGTTTCGAGTGGAGCAACGGGCTCCAGCGCAGCTTCCTCCACCGAAATAACATCGGGCATGGAAATCGCTTGAGGGGAAGGCACAGTCTGAGCCGCTTCTACAACGCGCTTTGTTTCTTCTTCGACATCCTTTGCCATCGCCGAAGACCAGGTATTCTCGGCCGCGTACGCTGAAGGTGCCTGGCTTTCCAGCACTTGCTCTGCTGAAACCCATTCCGCAGCCGCCGGCTCTTTTTCTGCACCGCCGTAAGAAGGCTTGGAAGCCGCATCTGGAATGCTTGCGAAGGCAACTTCACGCCAATCCTTTTTCCCAGCGGGAATGTCGCGGTCGTCTAGATCGGTTCCGCCGGAACGCCAAGAGCCTTGCGACTCTTCCGTTTCTTCCTCTGCAACATCCATTTCCTCTTCGCCGGACTTCCAATCGCGCTCTATGCGCGGAGTGGACACAAAGGCCGCGTCATTTTCTTGGGCTTCAGACACTTCCTGTGTCTCAAGCAGGCTCCCAAACGCCAACGGTTGCGCACCGCGATCAATGCTGATCGGTGCCGGGCGCACGGGAATGCCATCCGGCTGTGGCTCTTCGAAAGCAGGCGGTGGAGGTGGCGTATGCAGTGCCAGTGGCTTGAATTCTGGTTCCGCTCTTACCGCAACAGGCTCTTGCGCTGGCGCAACGACTGGCACGCCGGAACGCGACAACGCGGACTTCACCATGGAAATCAAAGGATCAGGCGGCACGAAGGGTTTTTTCAGTACGCCGTCAGCGCCCACGCGCTGTGCTTCTTGTTCATCCAGCGGATCGAACGCGCCGACCAGCAATATCACGGGGATATGCGAAAGCGCCGAATCATCTTTCACATACTTGCAAACTTCATAGCCGTTGCGAACCGGCATGAAAACGTCCGCCAGTACCAGATCCGGCTTTACGTCGGAAATTTTCCGAACGGCGGCCTCGCCATTGCCCACGGCAACGACGTCGATTCCCTGATCCTTCAGGGCCAGCCCGACCATCTTTTGGATGTTGCTGTTATCGTCCGCAACAAGAATCTTTGCCACCAGAGGTCCTCCGGGAACCCAGGAGCCGCGCTGCGGGCAAACTTGCCCGAAGACACGGTACCACTCTTATATTGGAGCATCCGGGGAAGGGGGCGTCAACGACGACGGGACACCAGTGTGTCGGAAGTAGACACCCGACTTGTGCAGTTAGGTAACTGTTCTAAAATATGTGTCTTAGGAGGCCGCAAGACAACAGGGAACCGACTACCAGGGAATAATCTTCTTCAGTCCCTTCTTTTTCTTGCTGGAAGATTCCTTGCCCTTGCTGTTGCCGTTCTGAGTGCCATCTGTTTTTGGGGCATCTGCGCTCTGACCAGTCGCGTTCTGCGCCGGGTCAGTCGCCGAGGCCGCAGCACCGTTCGCCTCCGGGGTCGTTCCGTTTACAGGAGCCGTGGTCGTCGAATCCGAAGGTGAGGACGCGGAAGAACTTGGATCCGAGCTTGTCGCAGGCTGAGAATCCGTCGCTGGAGCTTCCACGGTCGAACCGCCGCTGGCACCGCTGCCCGGCGTCGCTACTTCCACCACGGCAGTATTGGTCGTTGAGCCGGAGCCGCCGGCGCCGGCGATTCGCGCCTGTCCTCCGCCGCCCGACAAAACTTCCGTCAAAGAAGCCGACTCAGTATCCGGCTGCAATTGGGGAGGTCCGTTCCGTGCAGCAACGATCTTTTCTCTGCGAGGCCCCGTCGTTATCAGCGAAAGGGGCTTGCTCATCATGCCCGGCTTGGGACGAGTCGCGCTTTGCTCTGCCTGCATCCACGCTAGAGCCTTCGGGTCTGGCTGTGGCACCGGTACGCCGAAGGCAATCAGCTTGTTCTTTGCATCCCCGGCCAAAGGCGACAGTGGGTACTCGCGCACAATCCGGCCGAGATAAATTGCAGCAATTTCCTTCTTCTCACTCTTCTCAAAAATGTCGCCCAGCATCCACAGCGCGCGGTCAGACTTGCTGTAAAGCGGATACCGCTTTGTCACTCCGATCAATCGACCGGCAGCAGCGCGGCGATCACCCTTCACGAAATAGTAGTAGCCGATGCGGAAATCGCCTTCGGCCAAAATCTCCTGCACTTCCCGCAAGTGCTGCATCGTTTGCGGCACGAGCGGGTCGTTCGGATACTTCTGCAGGAACGTTTGAAATTCATCTTCCGCCGCACGCGCTTCTGTGCGGTCGCGATCCGGCTTTTCCATCTGCTTGTAGTGCGTCATCGCCACTTGCATCTGGGCGTAAGGCGCTTTGGGCAGGAACGGGAAGAAAACGCCAAAATCTTTATAGGCGGCAACTGCTTGAGTCAGGTTCGCCGATCCACCTTCTTTGTAATAAGAATCCGCAATAGCTAGTTTCGCGTCCGCCAGGTATTCGCTGTCCGGGTAGGTATTGATCAGCGTTTGCAGCGTCAGCCGTCCGACCTCGTGCCGGCCCTTCTTGATGTTCTTCATGGCCCGGTCGTATAAAACTTTGTCCGGCGCAACCGAACTGTCCGTCTCGGCAGCGTCAGCCTTTTGTTTCTTGGGCTTTTTTGTCTTTCCTGAGTTTTGGGCAAAGGTGGATACAGCCAACAGAAGTGCAACTGCGGTCGTGCATGCAAGCAGAGTGCGGCGCAAAACTTCACCTCGCCATCTGAATTAGGGTTGCTACGCAGGCCTACTGACTGGAATCCCCCGTGAGTCTTGACTCACGCCTCGCGCAACGTCTAAGTATAGCCTGAACTGAAGGTCAGCTGCTCGCGTAAAGTTATTCTCCAGCGGCTCAGGCCACACCAACCCCCTTCGTGGGATGCACCCTCGCCACGCCCAGGGTTGCCTGCGGAAGTATGGCTCCTACTTGGTTCGCTCGGGTGACCGAGCAAAATACCCGCTTTTTGTCCGAATCTTCACACCTTCTTGCTTGGGCCGGATTACGATTCGCCGAAACAAATCGTCTTTCATGGGATTGGTCGGGTAATAGGCCAGCGTGTAGGAAGTTCGCAACTCGTCCGCAATCTGTTGAAAATACTCGTGCGGGTCCAGCGCCCGAGCATCAGTGTGCGTGCCGCCTGTATCCTCGGCAATGCGATCCATTACTTTCATTCCGTATTTGTTTCGCGCCGTAAGCTCGCCGTGTTTGGCGGGTTCCGTGTACCGGATCGTATAGACCAACACGTTCTCCGCTTGCGCCGCTTCGATTGTCGTCATCATGTCGTTCGCGCTGGAATTGTCTTCTCCGTCGCTGAACACCAATAGCGCTTTGCGCCCCGTTTCGCTGCGCATCTTCTCTTGAATGGAATAAAAGATCGAGTCATAGAACGCCGTTCCGAGGTCTCGTTCTTCATTCGGCCCAAGTTCCGGAAAGTGATTTGGATTTTTCTCGTATTCTTTAAGATGCGCAATGACGTCCGCGCCCGATTGCGTGAAGTCGTTCACCAGCCGCAAATGATTCCCGAAGCAAAGCAGAAAGACCCGATCCTTTGGCCCGAGCACTCGCTTGAGAAATATTTCGAGATCTTTTTCGTGCTTCTTGGAGAAATGCTCCTGGCTGCCACTTGCATCGACAATCAATCCCAGCGTTAATGGTACGTCGCCGCTTTTCGCAAAGAATGCAATTTTCTGGGGAACTGAGTCTTCCAGGGCTTCCACATCATCCTGGGTCAGCTTGTCTACGAGCGCCCCACGTGAATCCCGCGCCGTAAAGCTCACACTCACAAGGTTCACATTGGAACGTATCGCCGTTCTTTCCTGTGCTCCTATCACCACGGGAATTGCCAAGGAGATGATCAGCGCCGCGGTCCGCTCCATGAGGTAGCTCCTTCCGTTGTAGAGTACGCAAGAACTTGGAAATTGTTCAGCCCGAAGGGCTCCTTCGACGCTTTTCTTTAATACTTTCCCTTGTTTCATTCGTGAGTTATTGTGTTTGCGTTCGATCCAAAGGAGGCTCTTTGCAAACGAGACGCACCCTTGCTGCAGCTTTGCTTTTGGTGGCGATGCCGCTGTCCTTTGTCGCACCCCTTCGTTCTCAAAACACCGAGCAAGTCGCCAAGACCTCATTGAAAGTCGGCGATCGCGCTCCGGACTTCAACCTGCTCAGCGATAAATGGGAGCCCGTCAAGCTCTCGGACTTCCGCGGCAAAAAGAACGTCTTTCTTGCCGTTTACGTTCTCGCTTTCACCGGTGGTTGAACGAAGCAACTTCAGGCGGTCCAGGCTGGACTCGCTTCCGGTAAGATCGATCCCAACGACACAGCAGTCTTCGGCGTGAGCATGGATTCCCCCGCCGCAAACGCCGCATTCGCCAAGCAAATCGACATCAAGTTTCCTCTCCTCAGCGACATGAACAAGAAGATGCTCACCGCCTACGGCATCCTCAAGGGACATGACGTCAAGGGCGACACGTACCAGTGGGCCCAGCGCGCGAACATCGTCATAGACAAAGAGGGAATTATCCAGCACATCGAATTTGACGAAAGCGCAATTAATCCAAACAACGCGCTCGACGTTTGTACCAATCTTCACAAGAAAGAAACCAGCAAGTAATTGCGCACAAGCGAGCCGTAAAAAAATGAACGATTTCTAGCATCCGACGGCGCGGTTGCCTTTAAACTATTTCAGCCGCGCCGCTCGGAGGGCGCGCCCAGTCAATGGACAAAAAGAGATTCCTTTTCGTTTCTCTGAGTGGTTTGATTGGCGACATCGCCTGGCAAGTCCTCAAAGAAGGCCATGACGTTCGGTATTACATAGACAACGAAAAGGAACGCGATATCGCGGACGGCTTCGTCCCCAAATCGAAAGACTGGGAAAAAGACGCGAAGTGGGCGGACATCGTCGTCTTCGACGACACACTCGGCCAGGGCGCGAAAGCGCAAGCGTTGCGCGCGACCGGCAAGCCCGTCATCGGCGGCACGCCCTACACCGACAATCTTGAAGATGATCGTTCCTTTGGCCAGGAGGAACTCAAGAAAGCCGGCGTCAACATCATTCCTTATGAGGATTTCGACTCCTTCGATCCCGCGATTGAATTTGTAAAGAGAAATCCCGATCGCTACGTCATCAAGCCCAGCGGGGAAGCGCAAAACGTCAAGCGCCGCCTCTTCGTCGGCGAAGAAGAAGACGGCGAAGACGTCATCCGCATGCTCGAGGCCTACAAAAAAGCGTTCTCCGACGAAATCAAAATATTCCAGCTTCAGCGCCGGATCAATGGCGTCGAAGTTGCCGTCGGCGCCTTCTTCAACAGCAAGAAATTCGTCACGCCTATAAACATCAATTTCGAGCACAAGAAACTCTTCCCGGGCGAGGTCGGCCCTCCCACGGGCGAAATGGGCACAGCGATGTTCTGGAGCGAGCCGAACGCCCTCTTTACGCGCACCCTACTCAAAATGGAATCGAAACTCGCAGAGGAAGGCTACGTCGGCTACATCGACCTCAATTGCATCGTCAACAGCAACGGTATCTATCCGCTCGAATTTACGTCGCGCTTCGGTTATCCCACCATCAGCATCCAGCAGGAAGGCATCCTCACGCCCATCAGCGATTTTTTCTGGGAACTTGCCACGGGCGTCGAGCCGAAGTGGCGTACGCGCAGCGGCTTCCAAATCGGCATTCGTATCGTCGTCCCTCCGTTTCCGTTCGACGACGAAGCTACCTTCGAATCTTTTTCCAAGAACAACGCCATCGTCTTCAAGCGCGGCACGCCCGAACAGGTCCACATCGAGGACGTGAAACAAGTGAACGGCCAGTGGCTTATCGCGGGAACCTCGGGCGTTGTCCTGGTCGTCATCGGCCTCGGACAAACCATGAAACAAGCCCAAGCTCAGGTCTATTCGCGCATCAAAA
>JACXTT010002008.1_pt1 | contig 32992 bp, 24 predicted proteins | sample 9270951 | NCBI WGS metagenome assembly JACXTT01 (sample SAMN15532306, study PRJNA645909) | rock metagenome | isolation source: weathered quartz diorite | place: Puerto Rico | collected 2017-06-21
AAGTTTGCCCCCTTGGTCGCGCCTAAATACATGGTGGAGCGGGTTAGCACCGGCAAGACGGACATTTTGCTGGCCGCCTCCGACAGCCAGGAAAGGCGCGCCGCCAATACTTTTGGTATCGCCTATCGCCAGGAAGTGATCGGCTTTTTCGCACTGTCCAAACGCATGGAAGCGTACCGGGACATCAAGACCTTGAAAGACCTGTTGGCGCGCAAAGAGCCGCTGCTCCTGCCGAATGCCGGTTGGTTTGGCGAAGACTATGCCAATGCCCTGCCGGCAATCCGCGCCGATAACCGCTTTATCGAATTCACTTATTTCGACCAGGGTGTCCGCATGCTGGCCGCCGGCCGCGCCGCTTTCATCATGAGCGATATGGCCGCCATTACCTATGCGGCGAAACTGGAAAAAGTGGCCGTGGAAGCCCTGCCCTTTGCGGTGCACAGCGCGCCCGTGCACATGATGTTTAGCAAGCGCAGCGTCAACCAGCATGATATTGACGAACTGAACGCGGCCACCAGCCGGCTGGAACAACGGGGTACGCTCAAGACCATCCGTAACAACTACGGCATCAGGTAGGGCTCAAAACTTCTCTTTGCCGTAAGCCATCTTCATCACGATGCGCTTGGTCACATCCATCACGAACTGGCGCTCATAGCCCGCTGCCAGCAGGCTGTTTTGGAAGGCATCGGCCAACTTCGCCTTCTTCAATGCATTCAGTTTCTTCTTGGACTGGAAGGCTTCGATTTCCTTGTCGATGCCTTCAAGCACCTTGGCCTGGCGCGCCAGGTTCTTTTCCGTCTTCTGGAAATTGGTTAACGGTATTTCGGCCATAAAGCGCTCCGCCACACTGGCGCCCAGGGCCTTGGCTTCACTCATATCAAACCAGCTAAACATTTATTTTTCCTATTAGTTGCCAAACCATCTGGCGAAAAACCCTTTTTTGGCCGGGCGGCGCGGCCCACGCGCGCAGTCCTGCACGCACTGGGCCCATTCTTGTTGCGACAGGGCTGGCCGAAGTCCTTGTTGTGCCACCTGTGCCAGCAAGGCCTGCCGGATCGCTTCCAGCACGTCGCCCCAGTCGCCAGCCTTGGTCTGCCGGAACACGCGCATGCTCGGATACCAGGGCGAATCGGTGCGTCCATTGACCCAGCGCCATTCGCCTTCAAAGCGCGACATCAACCAGACCGGCTTGCCCAAGGCCCCTGCAAGGTGCACGACCGAGGTGTCGACAGAAATGACCAGGTCAAGCTGTTCGATCAGCGCCGCCGTATCCATCAGGTCTTCACAATGATAGGCCCAATCCAGTATGCGCCAGTTTACCTCGGCCAGGTCCTCGGCGGCTTGGCCTTTTTGCAAGCTGACCCATTGCACGCCGTCGACGGCCATCAGCCCAGCCAATTGGCTCAACACGAGGCTGCGACTGGCATCGCGGTGAAACGTCTTTCCTCCTGCCCACACGACGCCGACGCGCAGCCCAGTCAACCGATCAAGGCAACCTGAAAATTTGTTGCGGAAGGCTTGGGGCACCTTCAGGTAAGGGACGGCGGCAGGCACGGTATCAATACGGGTGCCGAAGTGGTACGGCAGGCTCATCGACGGGCAATAGCAGTCAACCGCGTACTGCTCGGCCACTTCCTTGTGAATGATCACGGTATCAGCAACCGTGCACATCGTGTGGACCTGTGCCGGGCTGCATAGCACGGTAACCTTCGCCGCGCCCTTGGAGCGAAGCAACGGAATATAGCGCATGACCATCAGGCTGTCGCCCAGGCCTTGCTCCATCCATACAAGAATGTGTTTGCCGGCCAGGTCGCCACCATCCCAGCGCACCTTGTTCGCCAGGCAAGGCAAGACCTGCACCACGTCAGAACGCGCAATTTCGCTGGGCCTTTCCGTCACCAGCCGGTGTTCATACAGGGCAAAGCCTTCGTAGTGCCCGTCCTGCAACAGGTTCAATCCCAGGTTGTACTGGATGATCGCCACGTTGGGGTCTAGCTCGATCGCACGCTCGAAACAGGCGCGCGCCGCGGCGCTGTCAGCCAGATAGCGATAGGCAATGCCCATATTGTTATAGGCCATCGGGGCATAGCGGCTGTCCTCGCACACTTGTTGGTACGCAGCAATGGCGGCGTCGACCTCGTCGACCTCCATCAGTACCGTGGCTTCGTCGTGCAGGGGCAATAAATTGTCGGGGCACAGCTCACGCAGGCGACGGTAAACGCGCAGTGCGCCCTGGCGGTCTCCGTTGACATGCAAGCGCATGCCCAAGGCACGCCAGGTGCTGATGTGATCGGGGTCGTCCAGCGCAATTTGCTCAGCGGCGAGCTCGGCCTCGTCCAGCTTGCCATCGTTGATGTGTTGCTTAACGCGCGCCACCGCGGCACTGAACACCTTGGCCGCCAAGTCCGTGTCGCCACTGTTGACTGGGTTTGCTCCCATCGTCTAGTCCCCGCGCCCAAACCAGCGCGACAAGAAACCGCGTTTGGCTTCGCGGGCCGGGCCGGTAGCGCACATGCGCACACAGGCGGCCCATTCCTGCACGCTAAGCGGCCGATCCAGTCCAGACTGCGCCGCCAGTGGCCGCAAGGCTTGTCCCACTTGGCCTAGTACGCTAGTCCAATCGCCAACGGCCGGCTGGTGGAAGATGCGCATGGTCGGATACCAGGGCGAGTCCGCTCGCTGGTGCATCCAGCGCCACTCGCCTTCAAATCGCGACATCATCCACACAGGTTTGCCAAGGGCGCCGGCCAGGTGGGCAACCGAGGTATCCACACTGATGACCAGGTCAAGCTGCTCGACCAGGGCGGCCGTGTCCATCAAGTCGTCGCAATGGTAGGCCCAGTCGAGGACGCGCCAGTCGACGTCGGCCAGGTCTTCTGCCGCCTGGCCTTTTTGCAGGCTGATCCAGTGCACGCCTTCAATGTCCATCAGGGGCTTGAGCTGGCTCAGCACCATACTGCGCTGCTGGTCGCGCTTGAAGGTCTTGCCGCCAGCCCACACCAGGCCCACCTTCAAACCGGGCAGGCCACTGAGGCAGTCTTTCCAGGCCTTCTGGGATGCCGGTGCTATGTGGAGATAAGGCACTTGGTTGGGGATGGACTCGATGCGTGTGCCGAAATGAAACGGCAAACTCATCGACGGGCAATAAAAATCGAAGTCGTAGCGGAGCGGATCGTCCGGATCAACCAGCACATGGTCGGCAGCCGTCCCCATCACTTGCGCCAGCGCCGGTACACACAGTACCGTCACTTTGGCGCCCCGCGCGCGCAACAGCGGTAGGTAGCGCAGCATCATCAAGTTGTCGCCGATGCCCTGCTCAGCCCACAGCAACAGGTGCTTGCCCGCCAACGCGCCGCCATCCCAGCGCGGCTTGTCGACCAGGGTGGTCAGGATGGGAACGCCACCGATTCGCTTTGGCATGCCCTCGCTGTCCTTCTTCAGGCGCGCCTCGTACAAGGCAAAGCCGGCCTCGAATTCACCTTCGTATAACAAGGTCAGGCCCATGCTGAAGCGCGCGTCGTCGTAGTCGGGCTGCAAATCCATGGCACGCTGGAAACTAGCGCGGGCGGCGTCCAGTTTGCCCAGGTAGCGGTAAGCAATGCCGAGGTTGTTGAAGACAACGGCGTTTTCCGGGTTCAGGGAATTGCCGGTGAGCAAAAGGGGGATGGCCTCTTCGACCCGGCCCGCCACCACCAGGTGGGCACCATGTTCATGGAAGGCCAATGCACAACGGGGGCTGGCCTTCTGCAGGCGCCGGTAGGCCGCAAACGCCGCTTCTTCCTCACCTTTGCTGTGCAAGGCGCGGGCCAGTTGCAGCCACACATGGTCATGATTGGGGTCGGTCCGCGCAACGCGTCCAATTTGGTCTGCCGCCTTGTCCAACCGGCCCGCTTCCAGGTGGTCCTGGATGTGTTGGGAGGGTACGGTGGCGTGTTTTGTTGCTTGGCGGCTCATGGGGAGGGGCACAAATTCGAAGGGGCAATATAGCTCGTCGCCCCCGACCCGGCAAGTGCAATCTCCGGCGACCAGCAAGTGCCAGCGGGCAATTGCCTGTTTATCACAATTCGGGGATACTCTGAAGGCATCAGGCAGGGGGAACGATGAGGTCAGCAAGGACGATAACAAAGCTTGGACAGGCTGGCCTCTGCGCGGCCCTGTTGGCGGCGGCTGCCTTGCCCGCGCGGGCAGCGCCAGCGGCGGACGAGCTCGATTTGCTGGCGCAGGAAAACCAGGTGTATTCGGCCTCGCGCTACGCGCAAACCATCGCCGAAACGCCCGCCAATGTCACCATCATTACCCGTGACGACATCGTCCGTTTCGGCTACCGCAAGGTGCAGCAGGCCTTGCTGGCCGTACCCGGTTTCTACAACGCAGCCAGCCAATGGCCCGCTGTCGGCCTGTCGGGCATTGCCGTGCCGGGTGACTTTGGCTCACGCGTGCTGTACCTCGTCAACGGCATGCCGATCTATGAGCCGACCTATGGCGGCTTCTTCCTCGACTACCTCGACATTGAAAGCATCGAGCGCATTGAAGTGGTCAAAGGGGCCGGCTCGGCCCTGTACGGCAGCGGCGCCGTCATGGGCCTGGTTAACCTGATCACACGGGCAGGCCACGAGGGCGCGGCCAATAGCGCAGCAGCCACGGCGAGCAGCCATCGCGACGGCAAGCTGTATTGGTCGCACCAGCACCAGGACGGTGTGGCATCAAGCTTCCTGTCGGCCAGCGTGGCGCAGGGCGCCGGGCGTGACCTCTACCTGCCTGAACTGGACACGGCGGAATTTAACGCGGCGCGCTTCCATGGCGTCTCCAGCGGCAATGATGGGCACCGCGACGTGCGCCTGTTTGGCCGCATGACCTTGGGCCAGGCTTGGCTGCAGGCCTTGCTGGTCAGCGGCAGCAAACGCGATCCCCTTGCCAGTTACGATACGGTGTTCAATGGCCGGCTGCAGCTGCGCGAATCGCTGGCGTCAGTGGAATCGGGCACGACCTACGCGATGGGCGAGAGTGGCCAGCTGACGCTGCGCGCCTACCTGTTCGACATTAGCGAGAAAGGCGACTACCCCTATTCGTTTGCGGGCGAGCGCGGCGTGCCGGCGCAGTACATCAATGTGTCCGACCTGTCGAGCCAGCAGCTCGGTGGGGAAATACGCTATGACCGTTTCCTCGCCAACGGCCACCACGTGTTGGCGGGCCTGGAAGTCAAACGCATTGGCTACGCGCATACCGTGGGCGACCAGCCGGGCTTGCTGCGCAGCGGCGTGGCGAGCGTCGACAAGGTTGCGCATTACACCCAGTGGGCTGTATTTGCGCAGGATGAACTGCGCCTTGGCGAGGGCAAGCTGTTCCTCGGTGCCCGCGTCGACAGCTACCGCGGTTTTTCCGAAGGTGTCAGCTCGCGCATTTCGCCGTGCATCGCTTATGTGCAGGAGCTGGGCAGCGAGCTGACCACCAAGCTGGTATATGGCGAGGCCTATCGCGCTCCGACCATTTACGAATCACGCTACCAGGATGGCCTGCCGGCGGCTTCCACCATCTGGGAGAACCGCCAGCTCAGGCCCGAGCTGTCACGCTCGCTCGAAGGCCTGGTCATGGGCCGCATGGCAAGCGGCCTGCAATGGCGCCTGTCCGCCTTCGCCAAGCAATTGCGCGATACGCCGGTGCAGGTTGTGGTGCCGCGCTACCTTGGCCAGGATTGCGGACTGGGTGCGGACAGCTGCATCCAATACCAGAATTCGGGCCAGGTCCAGAAGGTGGCCGGCATTGAGGCCGAGCTGCACTTACGCCAGCTGGACCGCGGTATCTGGTACGCGTCCACCGTCCTGCAGCATGGCTGGGACCAGAATGGCACGCTAACGAGTTCACCGCGCCACCTGTTCAAGGCCGGCGCCAGCCGCGACCTGCCGTGGCCGAACGTGGACCTGGCGCTGGAAGCCCAATACACGGGCAGCGTATTGGGACTGGATGACAGCGGCCAACGCGCCCGTGTGCCTGCTTACGCGACCATCAATACCGCCCTCAATATGAACCAGCTAGGCGACGGTTGGCGCGCCACGCTGCGCGTCGATAACCTGACGGACCGTGCCAATGCGACGGTCGCTTCACGCGAGCTGCAACCCTTGCAACGGGTGCCAGCAGAAGGTCGCCGCTTCGCCCTCCACCTGCAGCGCGACTTCTGATGCGAGTCGCCGTGCGTTCCTTGCTCTTGCTTTGCCTGTCCCTGCTGCCGCTGCTGGCGCGTGCCGACCTGATCATCCTCGCTTCGGACGACAAGGGCGCCGTCGCCACCGGGACGCGCGCCGTGCAAGCGGCCTACGGCGGCAAGGTGGAACTGCACAACCTGGGCGGCAGCCGCACCCATGAAAATGAAGTCGTACAGGCGGTGCAAGCCTCCGGCACGCAGCAGGTGGTGGCGATCGGACTGCTGGCGGCCCAGGTGGCGCGCCAGCGCTTGAACGGCAAGCAGGTCGTATTCTGCCAGGTCCTCAATGTGGAAGAGTCCAACCTGATCGCGCCATGGATGAAAGGCGTCAGCGGCATTCCCTCGCTGCCGCGCCAGTTCGCTGTATGGAAGCAGCTCGATCCAAACTTGCGCAAGATCGGCGTCATCACGGGCCACAATGCCCGCTATATGGTGGAAGCGGCGGAGCAGGCCGCCAAGGCCCTGGGCCTGGAGATTGAGCACGTGGCCGTGCCAGGCGACCGCGCCGTGCTGCCGGCCCTGCAGGAACTGCGCGAGCGCCGCATCCAGGGGCTGTGGCTGGCACCGGACAGCGCGATCCTGTCCCAACGCACCATCCTGGATGTGATGGCCTATAGCGTGAAGAACAATATTGAAGTACTGGCCTTCTCGCCCGCCCTGTTGAAGGAAGGCGCGCTGATGAGCGCCACCGCCGACATCGACGAGATCGCCCACCTGGTGGTGGAACGGCTCAAGCGTGCAGGCTCCAATCCGCAGCAACTGGCCGGCGAAGCATTGAGCAGCTTGCCCAGCGCACGCATCAGCGTTAGCGCACAGGCGGCCAGCCGCTTTGGCCTGGCCATCCCGCCCAAGCTGAAGGAGCAGGCCGATGTCCAGTAAAGCGGCCGGCCGCCCCAGCCTGATACGGCGCGTTGCCGCCAGCTTGTGGCTGTCGGCGACGATCCTCTACGTGCTGACCCTGGCGTCGATGATCATCGGCGGTAACTACCTGATCGAGCGCAACCTGGAAAAGCAGGCGCGCCAGTTGCTGCCCGTATTCGACGACTTGTCTGTGCAGTTGCTGCTGTCGCCGGCCAGCAGCGCACTGGGCCGCATCGAAAGCTATGCGCAGCGCATTCCCGACATTGGCCTGGTGCGCGTGTACGACAAGCACGACCTGCGTGTGCTGGCCGAATACCGCAAACCGGGTTCCCCTCCTTTCACGCCGCTGCAAGGCGTACGCGCCGATACCCTGGCCGGCAACGGCGCCTCCACCACCCATGTCGAACGCTTGCTCGGTGTGGCCCAGTCGATCCAGGCCTTTGCCCCCATCAAACGCACGGTGGCATCGACCGACCTGCTCGATTTTGGCTCGGGTGACCCGCACGAGACCAGCGAGACCATCGGCTTTATCGAAATCGGCATGGACTTCGCGCCATCACGCTCCAGCGTCTATGTGGGCGCGCTGCTGACGCTGGGGCTGATGTCGATCGTCATGCTGGCCGGCCTGGCTGCCTTTGTCGCCCACATGCGGCGTTCGCTGCGCCCCCTGACCGACCTGGAAGAACCGCTGGCCCGCATTGCCGCCGGCGACTTCAACGCCAGCGTCGGCATTGGCCCCGCCGACCGCGAAGTGGCCACCATTCGCGATGCGGTGCACACCACCATTGTCGCCCTGCGCGAGCGCGAAGCAGAACGCAATGAAGCCGTGCGCGCCAAGATCCTGGCCGACGAGGCCAATGTGGCCAAGGGCACCTTCCTGGCCAATATGAGCCATGAAATCCGCACGCCGATGAATGGCGTGATCGGCATGCTGGAACTGCTGCTCGACACCCGGCTTGAACCCTCGCAACGCCAGTTTGCCAGCGTGGCCCACAGCAGCGCCGAGAGCCTGCTGGCCCTGATCAACGACATCCTCGACTTTTCCAAAATCGAAGCGGGCAAGCTGGACCTGGAATCGATTCCCTTCGACCTGCTGCACGAGGTCGAGGCGATCACCAATGGCCAAGCCTTCGCTGCCCAGGCCAAAGGGTTGGAACTGGTGGTCCACTACCCACCCCGCCTGCCGCATATGCTGGTGGGCGACCCGGCCCGCATTGGCCAGGTACTGGCCAATTTGATCAGCAATGCCATCAAGTTCACCGCCAAGGGCCATGTGCTGGTCGATGTGCAGCTGACCGACAAGGGCGACCAGCAATGCAAGCTGCGCGTCGCCGTAACGGATACCGGCATTGGACTGGCGGCGGACAAGCTCGACACCATTTTCGAAGGCTTCACCCAAGCCGACGCCAGCACCACGCGCAAGTACGGCGGCACCGGCCTGGGCCTGACCATCTGCAAACAGCTGGTCGACATGATGGGCGGACGAATCGGGGCACGCGGCGAGCTCGGTGTGGGCAGCACCTTCTGGTTTGAACTGGAGCTGCCGCTGGTGCCGGCCTTCCACGCCAGCCATGCCGAAGATGCATTAGCGGACCTGAAGCTGATCTTGTTCGACAGCCACGATGCGCAACGCGCCGTGCTGCAGGAGCAGTTTGACCAACACGCCATGCAGGCAGACTGCGTGGCCAGTGCCGCCGCCGGGCTTGAGAAAATGAGCGCAGCAGCCGGGCGCGGTGAGCCCTACACGATTGCGATGATTGACCATGCGCTGGCCGACATCAACAGCGAGACCCTGGCCACGATCCTGAAGGGCGACCCGCTGCATACGAGGACCCTGCTGGTCCTGGTCGGCGAACTGTCGCACGCCGTTGACACCAAACGCTATGCCCAAGCCGGTTTTGCGGCCTACTTGAGCAAGCCGGTCTCGCAACCGGTGCTGGCGGACATGCTGCGTACTTTGCGCACTGCGCATGCCAAGGGCACGCTGCTGCCCTTCCTCAATGGCGCCAGCCTGGGCGGGCAGCTGGCGCCGTCGGCCCAGGACCAGGGTGGCGGCCCGCTGTCGGGCTACCGCATCCTGGCGGTGGACGACAATCCCGTCAACCTGCAAGTGGCCGTGCATATGCTGGAACGAATCGGGGCCGAGGTCGATACGGCGACCAATGGCCGCCTCGCCGTCGACCGCTTCTGCGCCCAGCCCTACGCGTTGATCCTGATGGACTGCCAGATGCCGGAGATGGATGGCTACCAGGCGTCCAGCGAGATCCGCAGGCTGGAGACCTCGATGGCGGAGCTGCAGGGCAAGGACACGGTGTCCCGCACGCCGATCATCGCGCTGACGGCCCACGCATTGGAGGGAGAGCGCGAAAAATGCCTGGCCGCTGGCATGGACGATTTCCTGACTAAGCCGATCCGGGCGGCCACGCTGTACGACATGCTGGGACGCTGGCTCTCGCCCAAAGTGGCGCAGGCGGCGCAAGACGGCGCACCGGCGGACGGCCAACCCGGGGATGCGCTGGCCGCGGCGCGCCAGATGTACGGCGCCAAGTTCGCGGAACTGGCGCAGTTGTTCCTGCGCGACAGCCCGCACCGGCTCGACGCGCTGGGCGTGGCGGTGCGCATGCTCGATGCGAACCAGGTGGCCAATGTGTCCCACACTCTGGCGGGCAGCAGCGGCGCGGTCGGCGCCGCCCAACTCTCAGCGATGTGCAAGAAACTGGAAATTACTGCCCGTTCAGGCAATCTTCATGATGTTCTTGGCAAGTTTGCCGAGATTGAGGCAGAGTATGCAAGAATGAGTGAGATGTTGAAGGAATTGCCGGCCTAGCCAGGGAGAGCCCGTGAACCAGCAGCCCCGCAAATTGTCGATCCTGATCGCCGATGACGACGCCGTCGTCCGTGGCGCGCTGCGCCTGCTGGTGGTGGAACAGGGCCATACCGTGGTGGGCGAGGCAGCCGATGGCGAGCGGGCCCTGGAGATGTGCGCCTCGCTCAAGCCCGATGTGGTGTTCGCCGACATCAATATGCCCAAGCTCGATGGCCATGGCCTGTCCGAGGCGCTGCGCCAGCGCGCGCCCGGCGTGCGCATCGTGATCATCTCTTCGCTGCCGACCGTGGCCAATGTCCAACGTGCCCTGCTGGGCGGGGCGGCTGGCTTCGTCGTCAAGCCCTTCAACGGCGTCAAGGTGCTCGAAGCGCTGAATAACTGCCTCAAACCCATCGTCCCCCGCCCCCAATAAAGCCCCTCGGGCCGTCCCGGCCCCATTCTTGGATTTTTGCGCTTTGTCCCTCCTTTTGCACCGTCCGTCGCATTCCAGTGTGCGCCGGGCCAGCAGCGGCCTATAGTCCACCTACCTTATTCGCGCCTGGCGCCTACTGGAGAGAACACATGAAAAACGTATTCGGAGTTGCCCTTATTGCAAGCAGCCTGCTGGGGGGCGCAGCGCTGGCCGATGAGGTGGTCAGCGAAAGCCGCACCATTGATGCCCGCGTCGATAAAGTCAAACTGGGCGGCGTGATCGACCTGCAGATCAAGCAGGGCGCGACGCCTTCGCTGGTGATTTATGGCGAAAAGCGCGACCTGGCCAAGATCACCACCGTTCAGGATGGCGACACCATCCGCATCGATATGGAATCCCATTTCAGTTGGGGTAACCGCAAGACCGTGCGCGCTGAACTGGTGCTGCCTGCCGTGAAAAACCTCGCCTCGACCGGCGTGGGCAAGACCGACATGCTTGGCTTTACCGGCACGGACCTGACCCTGCATGTCGATGGTGCCGGTGCAGTGACCATCACCAGCCAATACAAGAATATCGATGCACGCATGGGCGGCGTGGGCAGCATGACCCTCAATGCCGGTGAAGCCGATAACATCGCCCTGAACCTGCGCGGCGCGGGCGGCATCCAAATCAATGGCCACAGCAAGGTACTCAAGGCCAAACTGGGCGGCGTGGGCAGCCTCAATGCCAAACAGCTGATGGCTGACGCTGTCGACCTGGACATGAGCGGCATCGGCAGCGCCAGCGTGTATGCCAAGAACTCAGCCACGCTGAACCTGTCGGGCCTCGGTTCTGCCACCGTCTATGGCAAACCGGCGAACCGCAACTCGAACGCCCAAGGCCTCGGTAGCGTGCATTGGGACTAACTGCCAACACCCAGCGCGCGGTACAGGCTGATCATGGCAGGGCCCATCAGCACCAGTAGCAACAAAGGGAAAATGCAAAAGATCAGCGGGAACAGCAGCTTAAGGGCGACCTTGGCTGCCGCTTCCTCCGCCCGCAGGCGGCGCTTGGTGCGCAGGTTCTCCGCATGGACGCGCAGGGAACTGCCCATGCTGGTGCCGAAACGCTCGGACTGGATCAACATCGCCACCAGGGTATCAATGTCTTCCACGCCGGTGCGCAGGGCCAGGTTGCGCAGGGCCCGGTCCTTGGAAAAGCCGGCCCGCATTTCCATCAGCAGCAATTGCATCTCCTGTGCCAGCACAACGCTCTTGATGTGGATCTCCGCGGCGACTTTGCCCAGCGAGCGTTCCAGCGACAGGCCAGCTTCGACGCAGACGGTCAGCAGGTCGAGTGCATCCGGGAAGACTTCAAAAATCTCGCGTTGGCGCACGAAGACGGCACGCGCCAAAACGGCATTGGGCAAATAGTAAGCACCAGCCGCAGCGACCAGCATCGTCAACATGAAGGGCGGGTGGAGCTTGCCGTTGAGCTGGGGCAGGGCAAGGGCCAGCAGCAGGCCAGGCAGCAGCAGCACCAGCAAGGTCTTGGCGGCAAAGTAGAACACCGGTGCCGAATGGGAGCGCCATCCCGCGTTCATAAAGCGCACGCGCAGCGGTGACTTTTCCCAACCTTCGTCCGGTAGCGACAAGCTCATGAAGGGCCTGGCCGCCTTGGCAGCGCGCTCGATCCAGCCTTGCCCGGCATGCGCGCTGTCCGCATTGCTGGCACTGACCATGCGCTCGAGCCGGTGCTGCAGCAAGCTCGGTGCAAACAGGCGCACTGCCAGCACGCCGATGCCGGCCACAACGACAAAGACAATCAGCAGAAACAATAAGTGTTGGCTATTCATGGCCCCCCCCTGGTGGTCACACGCGGATACGGATGATGTTGCGCATCCAGAAAATGGCGAACACCACCATCGTCAGGCTGCACACCAGCAGGCGCGACGCCGTCGGGCTTTGCCACAGCAGCGCGAGGTAGGCTGGTTTGCTCAGGTACATGGCAAACGCCACGGCAAACGGCAGCACGCCGAGCACCCAGGCGGACATGCGGCCTTCCGCCGACAGCACGCGGATTTGCCCCAACAGCTTGAGGCGATCACGGATGATGCGGCCCACATTGCCCAGCAATTCAGCCAGGTTGCCGCCAGACTCGCGCTGGATCAGCACGGCGATAACGAGGTAGCCCAAGTCGGTCAGGGGCACCCGTGCCGCCAGGTTGGTCAGCGCCGCATGTATGGGGACACCGTAGTTGATCTCCTCGTGCGTGGCACGGAATTCGCCGCTGATTGGCTCGGGGAATTCTTCACCCACCATTTGCAGGGCATTGGTGAACGCATGCCCGGCCCGCAGGGCCCGTGCCAGGAAGTCGGCCACTTCGGGTAGTTGCTCCTCGATCTTGCGCAGGCGCTGCGCGCGGGCACGCCTGACCTGCAGCAGGGGCAGCACCATGCCAACCGCAGTCAAGGCCGCCACCAGCAGCGGCTGCAGGTGCAGCATGCGCAGCAGCAGGAAGGCGGCCACCGGCACGACGAGTGTCAATTGGATCAGGCGCGCCACCGTCCAGTGCAGGCCAGACTGCAGCAACAGGTGGTCAAGCCGACCGATATGCGGCAACCTGGCCAGCCAGCGTTCCAGCACCGGCGAATTGGCCAGGCGCCGCTGCTTGAGGATGGATAGGTTGTTGACCGAGCCTTCACTCCCGCCCGACATCAGGTGCAGGCGCGAGGCGATCCGGCGCGCCCCCTTGCCATGGGTGGCGGACCACCACAGGAAGCTGCCTTCGACCGCCAGCACAACGGCAGCAAACAGCAGGACGATAAAGGCATAAAAACTGAAATCCATGGACGCCCCCTTTCGTCTCAGCTGAACATGCGGGTCGGGTCAAACAGGTTCTCCGGCACTTGCACACCATACTGGCGAAGGCGCTCGGCAAAGCGCGGGCGTACGCCGGTCGCGCAGAAGTGGCCCATCACCTGCCCTTGCGAACCGATGCCAGACTGTTCGTATTTGAAGATCTCATGCATGGCGATCATGTCGCCCTCCATCCCCGTCACCTCGTGGATGCTGACGATCTTGCGCGCGCCATCGGTCAGCCGGGTTACTTGCAGCACCACCGTCACGGCAGCGCAAATTTGCTGGCGCGTCGCCCTTGCGGTCAGGTGCACGCCTGCCATGCTGACCATGTTTTCCAGCCGGGCCAGGGCGTCGCGTGGCGAGTTGGCGTGGATGGTCGCCAGCGAACCTTCATGGCCGGTGTTCATCGCCTGCAGCATATCGAGCGCCTCCGGGCCGCGCACCTCGCCCAGGATGATGCGGTCCGGCCGCATGCGCAGTGCATTGCGGACCAGGGCACGCTGCGTTACTTCGCCTGCGCCTTCAATATTGGCGGGCCTCGTTTCAAGGCGCACCACATGGGGCTGGCGCAGCCGCAGCTCGGCCGCATCTTCGATGGTGACAATGCGCTCATTGGCCGGGATAGTGCCCGACAGCAAGTTCAGCAGGGTCGTCTTGCCGCTGCCGGTGCCACCCGAGACGAGGATATTGATCTTGGCCACACCGAGCGCCTGCAGCAGCTCGGCCATGGGCGGCGTCAGGCTTTTCAGGTTCAGCAGGTCATCCATGGTCAGGGGTTTGGCGGAGAAGCGCCGGATCGACAGGATGGGGCCATCAACGGCCAGCGGGGGAATGACGGCATTGACGCGTGAACCATCGGGCAGGCGGGCGTCCACCATGGGACTCGATTCGTCCACCCGGCGCCCGACCCTCGATACGATTTTTTCGATGATCTTCATCAGGTGGGCGTTGTCGCTGAAGACCACATCCGTCAGCTCCAGCCGGCCGCGCCGCTCGACATACACCTGCGCATGCGTGTTGACCAGGATGTCGGAGACGCTGGGATCAGACAGCAAAGGTTCGAGCGGGCCAAAGCCCAGCATCTCGTTCTGGATGTCCAGCACCAGGTGATGGCGTTCGTGCTGGTTCAGTACGATGCGTTCGTCTTCGATTACGCGCTGCACCAACAGGGCCAGTTCGTGCTTGAACTGTTCGGTCGTCAAGCGCTGCAGGCGCTCCAGGTCGATGCGGTCCAGGATGGCCTGGTGCATCGACCGTTTCAGTTCCTGGTAGGCGGGATTGGGCAGGCCCGGGACCATGTCCCCAGCGCTGCCGTCGATCGTCAATGCCAGCCGTTCGCGTAGACTCATCGTGCTCTCCTGTGGGTGGGCGTGCTCAGTCTTGGGTTCAGGCGTCGACCTCACTGCGGCCGAACAAGCGGTTCAGCAGGCCGCCGCGGTCGGCCAGGCGGCGCGCCGTGATCAGTTCAACCAGCTCGGCCAGGCTGCGGGCCACCGGCGAGGAGCGTGACAGCTGCAGCACAGGTACCCCCTGGTTGACCGACTCCGTGGCGGCCACATAATCATTGGGCAGGGTATGCACCACTTCAGCACCAAGCGCCAGCTCCAGGTCGTGCAGGCGCAGCCTGCCACCCTTTGCATAACGGTTGACGATCAGGCGGATCCGTTCATTGGCATAGCCCAGCGAGCGGAAGATATCGAGCAGGCGGCGGCCATCGCGGATATCCGGCAGGGCCAGCTGCAACACCGGGTAGACGACGTCGGAACTGTCAAGGGCACGCAGCGACACGGCGTCGATCTGGCGTCCTACGTCGAACAGCACATAGTCGTAGTGCTGGCGCGCGATGCGCAGGATGCTGTCGATGTGCTCGGGTTTGACGGCAGCCTGGGCGCCTGGATCGTCTGCGGCGGCAAGCACGCCGAAGCCCGGGCACACCTGGACCAGGCAAGAGTCGAGGAAGGCGGCGTCCATGCGGGCGATCTGGCCGCACAAGTCAGACAGGGTCATGCCTGGCTTCTGGTCCGATATATACAGGATGGCGTCGCCAAACTGGCCGTTCAGGTCAACCAGCAGCACCTTGCGTTCAGCCAGGCTCGCCAGCGCGTAGCCGAAATTGGTGCTGATAAAGGTGGCGCCGCTACCGCCTTTGCAGGAGATAAAGGTCAGCACTTTGCCGTTCTTCGTGCGAGTAATGCCGACATGGTGTTCGATCCGGTCGATCGCTTCATGGAAGGCGTGTTGGTTCAGCGGCAGCTGCAGCACTTCGCGCACGCCGGCGCGCATGGCACGGATCAGCATGTCCTGCTGGTGCTCGCGCGTGAGCAGCATGAAGCAGCCCTCCGGATACTGGCGCACCAGTCGGTCGATCAACTCAACTTCGGCGGCATCCACGCCGCTGGTGTCGATGATGACCAGTTGCGGGGCATCGGCAACCATATGTTCACTGGCTTCTTTCAGCCCGTCGCGCATGGCGACCAGGCGCATTGACGGAATGCGGGCCGCACCCTGGGCAGCGACGTCGGCGTGCAAATGGCTATCGCGTGTAATGAGTAAGGCTTTCATCGCGCTGCTTCCAATACTAGGTTCAGGAACGATTCATGAGCAGTCACCAGTGCAACCAAGGCTCTGGGCTGGCAGGAGGGTCAGGAAGGTCGGCAAGTCAATTTTGGGCAACAGCGGAAACGCGGGTTGGAACTGCAGCGGCGTGCAGTCGGATCCCGCTTCGCATATCTGCACCTGCACAAAACGCACACAACTGGCGCTGGCCGGATTGGCATGGCAGGCCTGCGCGTTGGCGTTGCCGGTCGCCGGCAATGACGACACGGCGTTCAACTGCAAATTGAAGTACTTGACCTGGATGGTGTCGGCGGTGACGTCGGCGCCAAATGCCGTCGACTTGTCATTGGTATCGGCCAGGATGGCATTGCGGCGCACGCTCACCAGGGCATCGGGCGTCGGCGGGGCCACAATCGCGGCCCGTGCCACCTGGCGCGTCACGGTGGCCAGCATATTCCACACATAGACTGCCCTGAGCACTTCTATCATCATGAACATGGCAATGAAAAAGGCAATCGCCGCGATCGCGAACTCGAACGCCGCCGCGCCGCCCTGCCGGCCTTGCAGGTTTGGGCGCCGCTTCATTGGCGCAATCCGATGCCGTTATTCAGCGGGCCGGCCACAGCAGCCGCGCTGACGACGAACTGCGACGACGCTTCCGGGCCATAGCCAAGGGCGTGTGGCAAATACATCAGCAGCAGGTCCACTTTTCCATAGGCCTCATCCGGCGACAGGACACTGTCGACACGCACATATTTGGCGCCAGCGGCGGCGCTACCAGCGGGACGCCAGTCGCTGCCAGTATGGATCGTGTTGAATTTGACGGTGATGGACGGCAACCGGACCGGGTGGCTGGAGCCAGCCCGGTAGTCATACCCATTGGTCCCCTGCCCTGCTGCTGAAGCGGCAGCCACAAAGGCGCCGGGCGAGGTCTTCAAGTAATTGGCGGCGGCCAGTGCTGCTGCATCCACCGCCACTTGCAGTTCAATCTTCCTGGCCGACACGCGGGACAGGTCGATGATCAGGCACATCAGGAAGGTCGCCATCAGGAGTGCGACGAGCAGCAGGATCTGGATGGCGCCATGCTGGCGTGGCCTGATTGGGAGCGATCGCGGCATGGCGCTCACTTGGCGCTTGAATTGGTCACCGGCGCAACTGCCGCCTTGGGCTCGGGCAGTGAACGTTCATAACGCTCCACGGCAGCCCGTGCCGACTTGCCGTCCATGCCGGCCACCGGATCCTGGTTGGCCGCCGCTTGCGGGCGCGCCACCTGTTGGGCATTCAGCATGCGCACACTGTCGCCAAAGCGTGCGTCCCAGTTTGGGGTGGTGCTGCCGCACGCAACCAGCAAGCTGGCCGACAGCACAGTGGCCAGGCGCGCTGGCAGGGTCTTGTTGGACATGGCTTTCTCCGGCAAAGGTGGAAGGGCCGCCTGCTACTTCAATCGGAAGCCACCTTGGCTCGGTGACTGAGTCGTGGCGGGCGGCTCGGTGGCGGCAGGCGGCTGCGCTGGAGCGGGCGGTTGCGCTGGGGTGGATGGCTGCGCGGGCGCCAGGGGCGCAGCAGGCGCGCTCGCGGCGGCGGATGCCTGCACTTGCTCCGTCGCGGCAGGTGCCGGCGCCGCGCCTGCCGTTGTTGCACTCACTGGAGGCGTCGTTGCAGCGCCTTCCAGCCGACCGCCCAGGTGCAAGTCCGCACGGCTGGGTGCTTGCAGCCTGTCCGTTGGGAGGCTGTAGTTGGGCGGCAGCGGCTTGACCAGGCGCGGCGTGACAACAAACACCAGCTCGCTCTTATCCTGCTGGAAGTCGGTGCTGCGGAACAGCGCACCAAGCACGGGAATCTCGCCAAGGAAAGGCAGGCCTTTGATGTTGGCCGTCACACTATTCTTGATCAAGCCGCCAATGGCAAAGCTCTGGCCATCAAACAACTGGACGGTCGTCGAAGCGCGCCGAGTGGTGATCAAGGGCAGGATCGCGGAACCATTGAAGCCATTGGCGCTGATGCCCACGCCCTCGCGCGACAGCTCCGACACTTCTGGCGCCACCCTCAAATTAATGCGGCCACCGGCCAGCACAGTCGGCGTGAAGCGCAGGCCAACCCCGAACTCCTTTTCTTCCAGGGTGATCGCGCTGCCGCCTGCCTGGTTGTTTTGCGCAACCGGGATCAGGATTTTGCCGCCGGCGAGGAAGTTGCCCTCTTGGCCGCTGATTGCCATGACATTGGGTTCGGCCAGGATACGGATCAGGCCATCTTGTTTTTGTGCTTCAAGGGTCAACTGGTTGCCATTGGACTTGCGCGCGTCGAACAGGCCCTTCGCCGTGCCCGTGATGAAGTTGGACAGCAAGGTCGTCGCCCAACTGCCGCTGGCCAGGTGCAGTGTCGTACCTGCTTCAAGGCGGTCCAGCAGGGCCTTCGACACTTCGGCAATTTTCACTTCCAGCATGACCTGTTGCGGCGCACTGACGGCCAGCAGGTTCACCACACGCACTTGCGCTGCCTGGTTGACCGGCGTACTTTCCGTGGCAGGTGTGGTCGCCGGCGGAGCATTGAGTGACATGGCATGGCGGCGCACATGGGCCGTCGCCAGCTCCACGGCGCGTGCCACCGAGGTGGCATCGTCCACGGTTCCGGACAAGACCAGGGTGTCGCCCGCTGCACTGACCTTGATATTTTTCTCGTCGGGCAGCAGCGCAGCCAGGCTGGCCTGCAAGGCCTGCGGGTCGACCGACACGATCACCTCCACCACGCTGCAGGCGCCGGAGCGGGTCTCGACAATCAAATTGGTGTCGCCGATATCGACACCCACCAGGTACAGGGTTTGTGGCGACACCAGCATGGCTTGCACCACGTTCGGATTGCCATTGGTACGGTGGACGATCGGCTCGGGCAGGCGCATCAGCGTTGACTTGCCCAGCGCCAGCTTGATGGTGGCGGGCGCGCGCGGTTCGCCCAGGCATTGCGGCCCGCTCGCCAGCGGTGGCGGTTCGGCAGGCTTGGCGGCGCCCTGGCGCGGCGCCGCCGGTTTGCTGGCAGGAGCGGCGGCCGCAGTCCCGGCCAATAGGGCTGCAAGGACGGCCAGCGCAGGCGCCGACAGGCTGAGTGTGTGCTTGCTTGATGTTTTCATGGCCAGCATTCCTTAGAGAGTGCAGAGTCGCTGCACAACAATCAGTAGCATTCCTTGCCATGGCCGAGGCCATTGATGACGGTGATGCAGTGGAGGACCGGCTCCACCAGCTTTTTGGCCACGCCCGGCGCCGGGCGCGGCGGCGGGGGCGGCGGCACCGGCTTGGGCTCGTTGAGCAGGCTGACCTTGGTGGCGCCTGGGGTGACGGCCGCCTTTGGATCGACCTGGTTGCGCAGCGCCAGCGACAAGGTACCGACGCTGCGCGCCAGGTCGAGATGCTCGGCCTGCTCGGGCGTCACTTCCAGCGTGACGGCGTTGACCACGCGCGGCTTGGTGTCGTCGCGATTGACTTCTTGCGCTACTGCCAGCACCAGGATGCGTTCAAGGACAATCTTGGAAATGAAGGGCTCTTTGCCTTCCTTGGCGGCGTCGCCCTGGCTTGGTTGAGCGGCATCCTTCTGGGTGCTGACGATAACGTCGACGAAATTGCCCGGCAAAGCAAAGCCCGCCACGCCGATGACGTCATTGACGCGGACCGTGATGGCACGCTTGCCTTCCGTGATGACAGCAGACAGGCCACCCATGGTGCCCAGCGGGGCCAGCTTGGCTTCGGTGACGGGCTCACCGCGCAGCAGGCTGAATTTCAGCACGCGCCCTGCCAGCTTGGCCGGATCCACCAGGGCACCATGGGGCAGACCGCCGGCCGGCCAGTCCGCCATGGTCAGCATGTCGGGCGCCAGGCGCTGGCCCAGGCTGACGTCGGCCGCCGCCACCACCACGCGCACGGTGGTGGCGCTCGATTGAACCAGCAACCAGCGCGACGCCAGCACCACCGCCACCAGGCCCAGCACCACCGCCACCAGCATCATCGTCACTGCGCGCAGGTTTTTCATTGGATCGCCTCGGCTAGCTCGTCTATCGGATGGGGGAAGGATTCCGGTGCTGCATACAGGCTGTTCCAGGCCTGTTCGATGGCGGCGACCGTGAGGCGCGGCTCGACACCAGCGAAACCGGCGAAGTCGGCAATGCGGTCCAGCAGCGCACGCGGGTAACAGGCCAGCAAGGCGCGCCGCGCGGGCTGGTGCAGACGTTCGACCAAGTGGCGCAACACGGTTTCGTCAAACACGATCTGGGTGGCCAGGCACTGCTGGCGGAACAGGGTGCGGTACTCCTGCTCGCCCAGCGCACCGACGGCGATGCGGTAGCCAAGGCGGCGCTGGATCGAACCATCGAGCAGCTGGTCAGGATGGAAACTGGTGGCGAATACCATCAAGGTGTCGAAGGGGACGGCGAAGGGGGGGCCACCGTCCAGCGCCAGCTGGTCGTGGCCGTGGTCGAGCGGGCCGATCCAGCGATGCATCAGGGCTGCCGTATTGACCTTCTGGCGGCCCAGGTCATCGACAATGAAGATGCCGTTGTTGGCTTTGAAGTGGGGCGGTGCCTGGTAGGTGCCGGTGGCGGCGTCGCGCCGCAGTTCCAGCATGTCGGCCGACAGTTCGGCGCCCACCTGCAGCATGGGGCGCTGGCACAGGGCCCAGCGGCCGTCCATGCTACGCCGTTCCATGGCGCCGCGCGCCTGCAGCTGGTGCAGCGGCCCGGGCGCACGGTGCACCGCTTCGTCATGCACCTGGATGAGCTGGTTGCCCACGGCGACGGCATAGGGCACGGCAACCGCATCGACCAACAGGCGGCCCAAGCGCGTGGCCAGGGTCGTCTTGCCGCTGCCGGGCGGCCCGTACAGCAATAGCGAACGGCCCGAATGCATGGCGGCGCCAACCAGGCGGCCAACTGAATTGGACAGGGCGATGTCAGCAAAGGCAGCGGCAATATCGGCCTGGCCGATGGCGCGGGCGCGCAGCGACTGCAGCAGGGACTGGCGTGCCACCTGGCTGCGGTAGGCCTCCAGCGCGACGGGCGCGGGACCCATATAGCTGCAGCGGGACAGGTACTCGTTGGCGCGCTGGCGACCCAGGCTGGTCAGCTGGTAGGCCACATCGAGGTCGGCGTCGCCGCGGCGGGCCACTTCAGCGAGCTGCTCGCTGACCATAAACGCGAGCACTTCGCGCAGCACGATGACGGGCAGGCGCAGGCGTGCTGCCAACGCCGACAGGTGCAGGCGGCCCGACATCAGCACGGTCTTGGCAATCAGTTCGAGGATCATCTGCTGTTCGAGTCCCGTCTCTTGCACGCTGCGCGGCTGCGGCGGCAAGGTGCCATGGTCGCTGCGGCTGTGGTCAGTGGCGGAAAGCTTGGCGGACTCGATCATGTTGTCTCCCCTGGTGTTGGGTGATCTATTGCATCGGTGAATTCATCTTATCCACGCTTGGCCATGGGAAATTGATGCCGAGCAAAGGATTGCAGTACTTGGGGAACTACCAGCGCTGCCACGACAACACGCCGACCGTGCTGACGGCGATCGCAACGGCATACGGAATGGCGCCCACGCTGGTGAAGGACGGCGCGACAGGGGCATGCGGGCTGCGCTGCACCATGCCCTGCATCAGCAGCCCCATATTGGCCAGCCCGCGCAGCAGGCGCCCGCGCACGAGCAGGACCAGGATCGCCAGGACGCCGCCGGCGATGAAGGTGCACAGTGCAATGCGCAGGGCCAGCTGCGGACCAACAAAGGCACCCACCGCCGCCATCAGCTTGACGTCGCCGGCAGCCATGCCGCGCATCATGTAAAAGGGGAGGAACAGGAACAGGCCCACCAGCATGCCGGCCCCGCAGGCCAGCAGGGCAGCGCTGGGTTGCGGCGACTGCAGGGCCAGCCATGCAGCCAGCAGCAGGCCGGCCAAGGGAATCAGGTTGGGAATGCGGCGCGACGCCAGGTCAGTGGACGTGGCCAGCACGAGCATGGCGCATAGCAACAAGTCGCTCGGCATGTCGACTCCTGCAGGTCGATGACGGGAAGGATGCCGGCCGGTACTGGACCGGCCGGCACGCAGCTCAGGACGTGCTGCCGGTGGTGATGGCCGTGGCGATGGCAGAGAATTTGTTTTTCAAGGCGGTACCGACGTCGTCCATGGTCGTCATCGCAACAATGCCGATCAATGCAGCAATCAGGCCGTATTCAATGGCGGTCACGCCGCCCTCGTCTTTGGCAAAACGGGTCACAGCAGAAAGTATCGATGTCATGGCTAGCTCCCAGAAAGTGGTCAACAAACGCGCTATGGCGTACCCGAGTCCGTGGCCGGAAAGGCTGGCCTGTTGAGCTCGCTGCGCCATGGATTGACTATATCGGGGGCAACTTTGTGCGAGTTGATTCGGGACAAAATTCAAAAAAAGTTCAGGAAGCAGGGCCCGCAATTTGTTCCTACGCAAATGCCCTGCGGCAAGTTATTCGTGTTTTGGTTTGAATCAAGGAATTAGCTGCAACTTCCAGTCAAATTCATGAATTTTGCAGGCAAAAATGCACAATGTTTCCGTGTTGCACTATTGTGCTAGGGGGTATTGGGATTACACTGGAAGGGATTGTTAAAAAACGGAGACAGCCCGGCCTGAAATCCTCGGATTGAATTGCCGTTAAAGCAAAAAGACTTTATCCTTATTGGCTGTTCTTTGGATCAGTATTCCTGGCAAAGGGTAGACAAGCGGATCAGACGTAGGCCGAAAGCACGAATAATTCCAGAGAACGAGATGGATTCCCTTCTGAGACACATGGTGGACATGACTGGCCACCGCGATCACACGATGCTCGACATCTCGGTGATCTCGGCGGTGCAGGAATTGGCGAGCGCCTCGCGCACCCGTGTGCTGTCGATCGCCAACCTGCGCGGCCAAAAATACTTGCGTCCCCGTGCCATCATCTGCGCCGGCGAAGCGGCTCGCATGGACGATATGCTCGACACCAGCCTGCCGGGCGAACCGATCGAGCATTTCCCCGCCCTGGCCACCTGCATTGCCAACCACGAAACCCTGGGCGAAGACATCGCCGCCGATGGCACCCGCACCATGTGGCTGCCGATCTGGTTCGGCGACAAATGCGACACCTGCCTGGAAGTGACCCATAGCGAGGCATTCACGCCCGACACCCTGCACACGGTGGGCGGCATTGTCAGCGTCTACCGCAATTTCCAGAACCTGCTGGACTACAGCGAGCGCGACTCGCTGACCGGCCTGTTGAACCGCAAGACCTTCGACGACCAGCTGGCCAAGATGCTGCAGGCGTCCAGCGAGCAGGACCTGGCGCCGGAAGGGGTCGAGCGCCGCCACCATTCAGAGCAGGAAAAGCAGTGGCTGGCCGTGGTCGATGTGGACCACTTCAAGCACGTCAACGACAAGTTCGGCCACCTGTATGGCGACGAAGTGCTGATCCTGATCGCCAACCTGCTGCAATCGTCTTTCCGCGCCCAGGACCGCGTGTTCCGTTTCGGCGGCGAGGAATTCGTCGTGCTGCTGCGTTCGACAACGCTCGAGCACGCGCACAAGATCATTGACCGCTTCCGCAAGAACGTGGAGTCGCATGTGTTCCCGCAGGTTGGAACGGTGACGGTCAGCGTGGGCTTTGTCTCGATCAGCCCATACGAGTCACCGGTGATTATCCTTGGCCACGCCGACCAGGCCCTGTACTACGCCAAGAGCCACGGCCGCAACCAGGCCTGCCATTACGACGAGCTGGTGACGGGCGGGCTGCTGCACGCCGTCGCCTCCAACGACACCGCAGAATTCTTCTGAAGTTCGACACGCACCACAGCGCGCCAAAAAACACAAGGCGCCGCCGCGGCAGCGCCTTGTTCATGCCAAGTTTGCTTGTTCAGGCTTCAGCGACCGACAGGAAGCGGCTCGGGTCGACATTCCACTTCTCGGGCGATTCGTGGCGCACGATCTTGTCGCCACGGCCAGCGGCCAGGCCGCGCGCCAGGTCCACCTGCTCCGGCTTGATGTAGACCTTGTTCTTGGTGTTGAAGAACACGTTGACCTTGGGAGCCAGCAGATTGGTCTCATGCGCCTCAACCACCACCGCCAACCGGCCCGACTCCAGCAGCACCATGGTGCCGACGGGGTAAATGCCCACGCACTTCATGAACTCCTGCGCCAGCTGCGGGCTGAAGTGGGTCTTGCTCAATTCGTAGATCTTGCGCAGGGCGTCGGCCGGGGCCATGGCCTTGCGATAGCGGCGGTCCGAGGTCATGGCGTCGTAGGCATCGACAATCGCCGCCATCTGGGCCAGCTCGCTGATGGCGTCGCCAGCGAGCTTGTCCGGGTAGCCCGTGCCATCCATGCGCTCATGGTGGTGCAGGGTGATGTCGAGCGCAATCGGGCCAATTTCAGGCGACTTGGAGAGGATGTCGTAGCCATCGCGCGGATGGCGCTGCACCACGGCCATTTCTTCTTCGGTCAGCGCGCCAGGCTTGTTCAGGATGGTGTCCGGGATCATGGCCTTGCCCGTGTCCAGCAGCAGGCCGCCAAGGCCAGCCTGGTAGGACGTGTCCGCATCGAGGCCGCGCGCGCGGCAGAACGCCACCATCAGCGTGCACACGCTGACCGAATGGAGGAAGGTGTAGTCGTCCTTGGTTTTCAGGCGAAGCGACCCCATGAGGGCGCCGGGATTGCGCAGGATCGATTCGGTGATGCTCTCCACCATTGGCGACACTTGCTCCACTTCGATGGCCTTACCCAGGCGCACATCGCGCATGACATTCTTGACCAGGCTGGTGGCCTGGTGGCGGATCATGGTGGCGCGCTTGAGTTCATCACCCAGCGACACGCGCTTGACGACGGCGGGTTGGGCGGCGGTGGCAGGCGCTTCCGGCTCGGCCGGGGCTGCAGGCTCTGGCGCGGCAGGCGCTTCCTCGACGTCGAGGCCCTTTTCGGTGTCGATGGTGACGTCATGGATACCGGCGGCGACGATCTTGCGGATCTCGTCTTCCGACGTCAGCATGAAACGGTTGCGCACAAACGGGTGGGTCATCCAGTCGCAACTCAAGTCCTGGATGTACATGCCAACTTTAAGTTGTGAAGAATCGACTTTTTTGTGCATGAAATACCTGCGAGTCTGATCTCTGAAGGGCTATGAACGAGTATAGCCACTTTGCGACGGCAAAGGACACACTTGCACCTTACGCTGATTCAACTATTATCGCAATCTTAACAAGGTAAACAGGACAACAAGCCGATGGAATTACGACAACTTCGTTACTTTGTTGCTATTGTGGACCACGGCTCCCTGTCCCGTGCTGCCCAGGTCCTGCATGTGGCCCAGCCCGCCCTGACCCAGCAATTGCGCCAGCTCGAAGAGGAGCTGGGTGCCCAGCTGGTGCACCGCTCCGCCCAGGGCGTGCTGTCGACCGAGGCCGGCAAACTGTTCTATGAGCACGCCCAGGCCATCCTCAAACAGGTGGGCGACGCCCGCTCGGCCGTGACCCAGTCCGCCACCCGGCCGGCCGGCAGTGTGTCGCTGGCCCTGCCCCACAGTATTTCCGGCGCCCTGGCCCTGCCCCTGCTGATGGCCACACGCAAGCGCTACCCGGAAATCACCTTGCAACTGACGGAGGAGTTGTCCGGCAACCTGACCGAGCAGCTCAAATCGGGCCGCATCAACCTGGCCATCCAGTTTGACGACGGCCAGCTGGCGCCCTTCCACTGCACGGCACTGGTCGAAGAGACCATGATGTTCATCCACAAGACCGGCTCAGCCCATGCCCCGGCCGGGGCCGGCCGCAGGGGCGGCAAGGTGACGCTGGCCCAGGCGGTCGGCGCCTCATTGATCCTGCCGGGCATGCAGCACGGGGTCCGCTTCCGCATCGAAAACGTGGCGCGCGCCGCCGGCCTGCGCGTCGAAAACATCATTGAAATCAACTCCTTAGCCATCCTCAAGTCGGCCCTGCTGGCCGATATGGGCGCCACCATCCTGCCGCTGGCCCCCCTGCTGGCCGAGGTCGAACGGGGCGATTTGCAGGCCACGCCGATCGACAGCACCGCCCTGTCGCGCACCGTCACCCTGTGCGCTTCCAAGAATATCCCCCTGACGGCCGCCACCGCCGCCATCAGCCAACTGGTCCAGGATGTGACGCGCGAACTGTGCGACAAAGGGCGCTGGCTGGGCGCCAAATTGTTGCTATAAGATTTTCTTATACCCCTATCGCCACACCGTATTTGCCCTAGGATTCATAAGGTCATACACTCTTTCTTTGTCGCCGCACACTCGCGGCCATCGCCGTTTCCAGGGCGCGCTTACCCGGCGCCAGCCCGCTAAACGGCCTCTTCGAATCACCATTTTGGAGTTCCACATGGCAGACACCACCGCGCCGGACGTCGCTTCGCGCCTGACCACCGTCACCCTCGACGACAAATACACTGCCACCAAGGGCAATATCTTCTTGTCGGGTATCCAGGCGCTGGTGCGCCTGCCCATGATCCAGCGCCAGCGCGACCTGGCCGCCGGCCTCAATACGGCTGGCTTTATTTCCGGCTACCGCGGTTCGCCACTGGGCGGCCTCGATGAGAACCTGTGGAAGGCCAAGAGCCACCTGGAAGCCAACCACGTGCAGTTCGTCCCCGGCGTGAACGAAGACCTGGCCGCCACCGCTGTGTGGGGCTCGCAGCAAGTCGACCTGATCGGCCCATCCAAGTACGACGGCGTATTCGCCATGTGGTACGGCAAAGGCCCGGGCGTGGACCGCTGCGGCGACGTCTTCAAGCACATGAACCATGCCGGCACCTCCAAACACGGCGGCGTGCTGCTGGTGGCCGGCGACGACCATGGCGCCTATTCGTCGACCCTGCCGCACCAGTCGGACCACCTGTTCTCGGCCTCGATGATCCCCGTGCTCTACCCCTGCAATGTGCAGGAATACATCGACCTGGGCATCCACGGCTGGGCCATGTCGCGCTTCTCCGGCTGTAACGTCGCCTTCAAAGCCCTGGCCGACACGGTCGAGTCGTCGGCCTCGATCGACGCCGATCCCTTCCGCGTTGAAGTCAAGATCCCGCAGGACTTCGTGATGCCCGAAGGTGGCTTGAATGCGCGCCTGTCGAATGTGCCGCTGGGCCTGCAAGCGCGCAACCAGGAAGCGCTGATGCAGGACTATAAGATCTACGCGGCGCTGGCCTATGCACGCGAAAACAAACTCAATCGCGTCACCATCGACAGCCCCAACGCCAAGCTGGGCATCATCGCTTCCGGCAAGTCCTACCTCGACGTGCTGGAAGCACTGGAAGAACTGGGCATCGACGAGAAGATGGCCGCCGACGTCGGCATGCGCCTGTTTAAGGTGGCCATGCCCTGGCCGCTGGAACCGGACGGCGTGCGCGAGTTCGCCGACGGCCTCGACGAGATCCTGGTGGTGGAAGAAAAGCGCCAGATCGTCGAATACCAACTCAAGGAACAGCTGTATAACTGGCGCGACGATGTGCGTCCCCGCGTGATCGGCAAATTCGACGAAAAAGGCGAATGGGTCGCGCCGCGCGGCGAATGGCTGCTGACCTCGAAGGCCGACTTCTCCGTCTCGCAAGTGGCGCGCGTGATCGCCTCGCGGGTGTCGCGCCTGATCAAGGACGAAAAGACCTGCGACCTGATCAAGGCCCGCCTGGCCTTCCTCGACGCCAAGGACGCGGTCCTCAAGAAAGCCATCAACACCCCATTCCGCCCTGCCTTCTACTGCTCCGGCTGCCCGCACAATACCTCGACCAAGGTCCCGGAAGGCAGCTTTGCGCTGGCCGGTATTGGCTGCCACGTGATGGCCACCTCGATCTATCCGGAGATGAACAAGCTGACCACCCATATGGGCGGCGAAGGCGCGCCATGGATCGGCCAGGCTGCCTTCTCAAAAGTGCCGCACGTGTTCCAGAACCTGGGCGACGGCACCTACTTCCATTCAGGTTACCTGGCCATCCGCGCGGCTGTTGCGGCCAAGGTCAACATGACCTACAAGATCCTCTACAACGACGCCGTCGCCATGACGGGCGGCCAGCCGGTGGACGGCATCACCTCGGTGCCGATGATCGCCCAGCAGATGGCGGCCGAAGGCATCAAGCGCATCGCGCTGGTGACGGAAGACCTGTCGCGCTATACGGACAGGTCAAGCCTGCCGACCATCGTCAGCCTGCATGACCGCAAGGAGATGGACGCCGTCCAGCGCGAGATGCGCGACATCCCTGGCGTGACCGTCATCATCTACGACCAGACCTGCGCCGCCGAGAAACGCCGCCGCCGCAAAAAGGGCGAATTCCCCGACCCGCAAAAGCGCATGGTCATCAACGAAGCCGTGTGCGAAGGCTGCGGCGACTGCGGCATCCAGTCGAACTGCGTGTCGATCCTGCCGAAAGAGACGGACTTTGGCCGCAAGCGCACCATCGACCAGTCCTCTTGCAACAAGGACTACAGCTGCGTCAAAGGCTTCTGCCCCAGTTTTGTCACCGTCGAAGGCGGCGCGCTGAAGAAGTCCAAGACCGGCGTCACCAAGGAAAACGAAGTCGACACCTGGGGCGCCCTGCCAGAACCGGCGCTGCCGAACTGCGACCAGCCCTATAACATCCTGATCAACGGTATCGGCGGCACCGGCGTCATCACCGTCGGCGCGCTGATGGGCATGGCCGCCCACCTGGAAGGCAAAGGCGCCTCAGTGCTGGACATGACGGGCATGTCGCAGAAAAACGGCTCCGTCACCTCGCACGTTAAAGTCGCCAAGTCGCCTGCCCACCTGCGTGCCCAGCGTATCGCCACCGGCGAAGCCGACCTGGTGCTGGGCTGCGACATGCTCACGGCCGGCGCGCAGGACGCCATTTCCAAGATGCGCCCTGGCCGCACGCTGGCTGTCATCAACCTGCACGAGCAACCGCCCGGCACCTTTGCCCAGCAAGCAGACTGGCAGTATCCGGTCGACGAGGTGCGCGCCCTGATCAGCGAATCGGTCGGCGCACCGGCCCACGACGCGGCCGACTTCATCGACGCCACCAAACTGGCCACGGCGCTGATGGGCGACTCGATTGCCGCCAACCTGTTCATGCTGGGCTACGCCTGGCAAAAGGGCCGCATCCCTTTGAGCGAAGCCGCCCTGCTGCGTGCCATTGAACTGAACGGCGTGGGCGTGGCATCGAACAAGAAGAGCTTCCTGTGGGGCCGCCGCGCCGCCGTGGACCTCAAGCGCGTGGAGAAGGTCGCCACCCCAACCCAGGCCATCGTCGTGCAAATGCCGCAAAGCCTGGAGACCATCATCAAGAAGCGCGTCGCTTTCTTGACGGACTACCAGGACGCTGCTTACGCGGCCCAGTATGAAGACTTGGTCGCGCGCGTGCGCAAGGCCGAAGCAGCCCTTGGCAGCAGTAACAAGCTGTCGACCGCCGTGGCCAAGTACTACTTCAAGCTGATGGCCTACAAGGATGAATACGAAGTGGCTCGCCTGTACACCGATGGCAAGTTCATCGAGCAGGTGCAGTCCCAGTTCGAAGGCAACTTCTCGCTCAAATTCAACCTGGCCCCTCCCCTGCTGGCCAAGAAAGACGCCAGTGGCCGCATGATCAAGGCCGAATATGGTTCGTGGGTGTTCACCGCCTTCAAGCTGCTGGCCAAGTTCAAGGGCCTGCGCGGTGGCGCCTTCGACATCTTCGGCTACACGGAAGAGCGTAAGATGGAGCGTGCCCTGATTGTCGAATACCGCGAAACGATCGACGCGCTGCTGGCCAAGCTGACGGCGGACACGCTGGAGAACGCGGTGGCCCTGGCCAACCTGCCAGAGCACATCCGCGGCTACGGCCATGTGAAGGAAAAAGCGGTCGAGCAGTTCCGCACCGAAAAAGCCAAGCTGATGGCTGGCGCCAGCGGCCGCCAGGCCGCGTAGGGTGGGTAACTTGTTATCCACGCGAAAGCGAGCCACGTAGGGTGGGCAGTTTCTGCCCACGCGGAGGCCGGCAGGATGCAGGCAGCGCGTGGACACGGAGTGCCCACCCTACGAAAGGGCCGCCAGACAAGTTACTTGACGTTAACGTAAACGTCAGATACCGTACAAAGAGCTGATAAGGACAATCATGAACGACCTCACCAACGCCGCCAAGCTGAAAGCGCCAGAACAATACAAGCCCGCAAACAAGGTGCGCTTCGTCACCGCTGCCTCGCTGTTTGACGGCCACGACGCCTCGATCAACATCATGCGCCGCATCCTGCAATCGCAGGGCGTCGAAGTGGTCCACCTGGGCCACAACCGCTCGGTCGACGAAGTGGTCACCGCGGCGCTGGCCGAAGACGTGCAAGGCATCGCCATTTCCAGCTACCAGGGCGGCCATGTCGAATACTTCAAATACATGATCGACCTGCTCAAGCAGCGCGGCGGCGCCCACATCAAGGTGTTTGGCGGCGGCGGCGGCGTGATCGTCCCGGAAGAAATCGCCGACCTGCATGCCTATGGCGTCACCCGTATCTTCAGCCCGGAAGACGGCCAGCGCATGGGTCTCGTTGGCATGATCGCCTCGATGGTGCAAGCCTGTGACATTGACCTGTCGACCTATTCGCCAACCTCGATCGACGCGCTGACTGGCGGCGACATCAACAGCCGCCACCGTCCGCTGGCCCAGCTGATCACCGCACTGGAAAACGAAAAAGCCGCGCCCGAACTACGCGCTGCCATCCAGCAAGCCGCCAAAGGCAAGAAAGTGCCGACCCTCGGCATCACCGGCACTGGCGGCGCCGGCAAGTCCTCGCTGACCGATGAACTGATCCGCCGCATCCGCCTGGACCAGGGCGACGCGCTCAATATCGCGATCATTTCGATCGACCCGTCGCGCCGCAAGTCCGGTGGCGCCCTGCTGGGTGACCGCATCCGCATGAACGCCATCAACCCATGGGCGGGACAGGCCCGTGTGTTCATGCGTTCGCTGGCCACCCGCGAAGCAGGCTCCGAAATTTCGCAGGCCCTGCCAGACGTGATCGCTGCCTGCAAAGTGGCCGGCTTTGACATGATCGTTGTTGAAACCTCCGGCATTGGCCAGGGCGACGCTGCCATCGTGCCACACGTCGACGTGTCGATGTATGTGATGACGCCGGAATTCGGCGCCGCCTCGCAGCTGGAAAAGATCGACATGCTCGACTTCGCCGACTTCATCGCCATCAACAAGTTCGACCGCAAGGGCGCGCTCGATGCCCTGCGCGACGTGGCCAAGCAGTACCAGCGCAACCGCGAACTGTGGACCAAGAAGTCCGAAGAGATGCCGGTGTTCGGCACCCAGGCCTCGCGCTTCAATGACGACGGCGTCACCGCCCTCTACCAGGGGCTCTTGCCCCGCCTGGGTGAGCTGGGCCTGAAAGTCGCGCCGGGCAAGCTGCCGGCCGTGGCGGCCCGCCATTCGAGCGGCAAGAACGTCATCGTGCCGCCTGCGCGCAACCGCTACCTGGCCGAGATCGCCGACACCGTGCGCGGCTACCACAAGAACACGCAGAAGCAAGTGCGCATCGCGCGCGAGCGCCAGCAGCTGCAGGAATCGAAGCGCATGCTGGGCGCCGCCGGAAAAAAGGCGGACTTCGACGACCTGATCACGGAGCGTGACAATTCGCTCGACGCGGCATCGAAGAAGCTGCTGGCTATGTGGCCCGAAATGCAGGCCGCCTACGCAGGCGACGACTATGTGGTCAAGATCCGCGACAAGGAAATCCGCACCCGCCTGGTCCAGCACACACTATCGAACACCAAGATCCGCAAGGTGGCACTGCCTAAATTTGAAGACCACGGCGAAGTGCTGCGCTTCCTGATGCAGGAAAACGTACCGGGCTCCTTCCCCTTCACGGCTGGCGTGTTTGCCTTCAAGCGCGAAGGCGAAGACCCAACCCGCATGTTCGCCGGCGAAGGCGACGCGTTCCGTACCAACCGCCGCTTCAAGCTGGTGTCGGAAGGCCTCGATGCCAAGCGCCTGTCGACCGCATTCGACTCGGTGACCCTGTACGGCGCCGACCCGGCCCTGCGCCCTGACATTTACGGCAAAGTGGGCAACTCAGGTGTATCGATTGCCACGCTCGACGACATGAAGGTCCTGTACGACGGCTTCAACCTGTGCAGCCCATCGACCTCGGTGTCCATGACCATCAACGGTCCTGCACCAACCATCCTGGCGATGTTCATGAATACCGCCATCGACCAACAAATCGACAAGTTTGCCGCCGAGAACAAGCGCCAGCCGACGGCCGACGAAACGGCCAAGATCAAGACCTGGGTGCTGGAGAATGTGCGCGGCACCGTGCAGGCCGACATCCTGAAAGAAGACCAGGGCCAGAACACCTGCATCTTCTCGACCGAGTTTTCGCTCAAGGTCATGGGCGACATCCAGGAATACTTCGTCCACCACCAGGTGCGCAATTTCTACTCCGTGTCGATCTCCGGCTACCACATCGCCGAAGCAGGCGCGAACCCGATCTCGCAGCTGGCCTTCACGCTGTCGAACGGCTTCACCTTTGTCGAAGCCTACCTGGCGCGCGGCATGCACATCGACGACTTTGCCGCCAACCTGTCCTTCTTCTTCAGCAACGGCATGGATCCCGAGTACACCGTGCTGGGCCGCGTGGCGCGCCGCATCTGGGCCATCACCATGCGCGACAAATACGGTGCCAACGACCGCAGCCAGAAGCTCAAGTACCACATCCAGACTTCTGGCCGCTCGCTGCACGCGCAGGAGATCGACTTCAATGACATCCGCACCACGCTGCAGGCCCTGATCGCCATCTACGACAACTGCAACAGCCTGCACACCAATGCCTACGACGAAGCGATCACCACGCCGACGGACGAATCGGTGCGCCGCGCCCTGGCGATCCAGCTGATCATCAACCGCGAATGGGGCCTGGCCAAGAACGAGAATCCGAACCAGGGTTCCTTCATCATCGACGAACTGACCGACATGGTCGAGGAAGCGGTGCTGCAAGAGTTCGAGCGCATCGCCGAGCGCGGCGGCGTGCTGGGTGCGATGGAGACGGGCTACCAGCGCGGCAAGATCCAGGAAGAATCGATGCTGTACGAGCACCAGAAGCACGACGGCACCCTGCCCATCATCGGCGTGAATACCTTCCGCAATCCGAAGACGGAAGGCCAGGTGCCGCAGCAGATCGAACTGGCCCGCTCGACCGACGACGAGAAGCAGTCGCAGCTCAAACGCCTGGAAGACTTCCACCAGCGCCATGCGGCCGAATCGCCAGCGGCGCTGGCAGCGCTGCAGCAGGCCGCCATCGACAACGTCAATGTGTTCGACAAGC
>JACXTT010002009.1_pt1 | contig 32984 bp, 26 predicted proteins | sample 9270951 | NCBI WGS metagenome assembly JACXTT01 (sample SAMN15532306, study PRJNA645909) | rock metagenome | isolation source: weathered quartz diorite | place: Puerto Rico | collected 2017-06-21
CGATGGAGGACCAGAAGCTGGTGATCGCCGACGGGCATCACCGGTACGAGACGGCGCTGAACTACCGCAAGGAGCGCCCCACGCACGCGGGAAAGATCGATCCCGATGCGCCGTCCGCGCGCGCCATGATGAGCTTTTTCAATGCGCAGAGCGAAGGGCTGACAATTTTGCCGGGGCACCGCGTGGCGGCGCACATTCATGATTTTTCGTGGAGCGGCGTGAGGCGCTATCTCGAGCCGTGGTTTGCGGCGGAGGCCTTTCCGTTTTCCAGCGAGGAGCAGAAAGCGGAAGCGCAGAAAAAGTTTTTCGGGAAACTCGTGGGGGCGCGCCAGAAGCGAGCGATCGGCGCTTATCCGGCAGGGGAGCCGCAGAAGCGCGCTTTCTACGTGCTGACGTTGCGCGAAGGGGTCAACCTGGCGCAACTGCTGCCGAACGTTTCGCCGCTGCAGCGCGAACTGGACGTGGTGCTGCTGCACGAAGGAATCCTGGAGCCCGCGCTGGGCATCACGCCGCAAGCGGTGACGGCGGAAGCCAACCTGACGTATGAGCGGGAAGCGAGCGCCGCGTTGGACGTCGTGGACCGCGGGCGCGCGCAAATTTCGTTCCTTCTGAACCCCTGCGGCGTCGAACAGGTGATGAAAATCGCCACTTCCGGCGAAGTGATGCCGCAAAAATCGACGGACTTTTATCCCAAGCTGATGAGCGGGATAACGATGTATCGAGTCGAGAGCTAAGTGAGGAAGAGCGAAGGAACGACGTAAGTGAAAATGCGAGTCGTAATCGGGGGAAATGCGGATGATGCCTCAGGTTGCTCAGGTGCGAGATTTTGCGAAACGCTATACGGCGGCGTGGTGCAGCAGGGACGCCGCGAGCGTGGCTGCGTTTTTCGCCCCGAACGGCTCGCTCAGCGTCAATGGCGCTCTGGCCGCCGGACGCGGCGCCATCACCGAGGTGGCGCAGGGATTCATGACCGCGTTTCCAGACATGGAGTTGCTGATGGACGACGTCCGTATCGAAGGCGACCGCGCGGTGTACCACTGGACTTTCATCGGCACCAATACTAGGCCAGGCGGCACCGGGAAGCGCGTACGGTTCAGCGGGTTCGAGGAGTGGAAGATTGGAGAGGATGGATTAATTGCCGAGTCGCAGGGACATTTCGATAGTGATGATTATCAGCGTCAGCTGGAACGCGGCGTGGAGGAGTCCCGGTAATTTTTTGTTTTTCGCTCGGCGAAGGCGAGGGCGTCTTCGATGGTCTTGGCGATGCGGCGGTCGCGGGCTTCGGGAGTGCGGTAATAAAAGATGGCGAGCAGGTGGCCGCGGCGGTGCGACGGGGACATGCGCTGCCATCCGGCGAGAGCGCGAGGCTCGCGGGCGAAGGCGAGCTTCAGGATGGGCGGGAGTTCGCGCTCGGCTTCCATTGTGGCCATCAATTGCTCGGCGACCTGTTCGGCGCGGCGCACGCGAGCGTCGGGGCTTTTCACCTGGGAAACCGAGTCGGTAATCCATTTGCGAGTGGAGAAGTTGAGCTGGCCGAACCAGCGGCGGAGCGAACTGTCTTCGTTGAGGATGCGCTGGAGTTCCGCGGGCACGGTGGCGACGCGTTTCTCCATGTCGGGCTCGAGGCGGAATTGCGCTACCGTGCCGGGGCGCGCGGCGGCGCCGGCCTGCATGCGCTTGTTGACGAGCAAGTAGTGGTAACCCTTGCCGGTGGGGAAGAGCGAGGTGCGAAAGGCAAAGCCGTTGATTTCCCCTTTCACCTTCAGCATGCCGCGCGTTCCCCAGACTTTCGGTACGTCGACCGGGATGCGGATGATGACCCAGCCGAGGTTTGACGGCATGCGCTCGAGCGTGGCTTTGAAGGATTTTGAGACCGGTTTGGAAACGCTCTTCATGGCGGCGTGGCGAGGGAGAGCAAGACGGCAGGGCTGAAGCCCTGCCGCTACACTGACGAGCTAAACGGTCATGATGAAGGCAATTTACTTCGCGAAACTGCGGACGGCTTCGGCTTCAGTGTTGAACACATCGAAGACGGTCAGCAGCTTGGTGATTTGCAGGACTTCCTGGAACTTACTGCCGAGGTGGCAGAGGCGTAGCGCGGCACCTTGGGACTTAACGCTATGATGCGCGGCGACGAGCGTGCCGAGCCCGGCGCTGTCGATAAAGGTGACATTGTCCATGTTCAGGACGATTTTCTTCTTGCCTTCGGCGATCAGGCCTTTCACTTTTTCGCGCAGCGCGTTGCTTTCCTCGCCGAGCACAATCCGGCCGTCCAGCGCCACCACGGAGACGCCATCCACTTCGCGATTCGTCATCTTCAAAGCCACGTTGTTTTCCTCCTCATCGGAAACGGGTTCCGGCGGCAACCCGGGCCGGAGCCGTCAAGGATATCAGTAATAGTCCGCACAGGACATGTAATAACCGCAGACCGGGCAGATCAACTTGCACCGCCGCGATTCCAACCGCTCCGAGCAGACGGGACAATACCGCGAAGCATCTTCGGTCCAGGCGGGCTGGCTCAGGCTTCCCTGCGCGGGCGCAGCCGATTGAGCTGCGGCCTGTGCTGCTTCACCGAGGACCTGACCCAGATCCTGCTTCGGGGTGCGTTCCACAGCGCGACGGTTATAGCACATCCCCCGGCAAGGGAAAAGCTCGGCGGGGGTGGGCTCTGGCCGGGCTTGAAACCTAAGGGGCCTGGGACGCATCTTTGTTAATGTAATGTAAAGACCCGCTAGACAGGGTCTCCAGGTGGGTACTATGGTCCGGCCGATTCTCCTCGCAAGTTTTGCCGCGATTCTACCAATAAGTATGCAAGCACAAGGCCGGATGATGATGCCAGCGGCGGCGCATCCCGTGGCGGCTGCTCCGCGGGCCGTCGCGCACGTTGCCCAGCCGGTGGCTCTCCGGGCCATGCCGATGGCGAGAATCGTTGTTAGGACGGGCGCGACGAGGCCGCGGGTAACGGCGTCATCGGCGGGACGGGGCACGCGGAGGGCAGGAGGCACTCACCGAAGCGCCGGAGCCCCCGCTTTCACTTCGGATTTCGTTCCAGTACCGGGACTGGGATTTGACATGACGCACTTGGCGGCGACACGCGGCCCGGAGGCAGTCAGCGCAGGCAGGCATAGGCGACAGCAACCAATTTTCTTTCCATTTGTTGACGGCGGATTTTTTCTGCCGAGCTCACCTGTAGTTGTAGAAGAGGCTGCGCCGGAGGCGCCGCAGGAAGAAAATGCGGAAACCGAAGTTGCGGAGAGGCCGCGGCACGCCCGCGTGATGCAAGCCGCGCCAGCGCCACCTCAGGTTGAGGAACAAGGCGCAGTGCCGCGTCAAACGGAAGAATTCGTTTTTGTGCGCCGGGATGGCACGGTGTTTTTTGCGGTTGCGTATGCGTGGGAAGACGGAGTGCTGCGGTACGTGACCAGCGAAGGGTTGCGGCGCAGCATTGCGCGCGATACGCTGGACCTGGACGCGACACAACAATTCAACGAACAGCGCGGATTGAATTTTCGATTGCCCGCTTAAACACTACTTCTTGGCCGGCTCGGGCATAACATAGCCTGAAACTGCGGGAAGGCCGGCCCTCTCCAACTGCACGGTGGTGTGTTCGATTCTAAAATCCTGCGAGGCTTTGCGCTTGATGGAGGCGAGCAAGTGTTCGCACTCGTCGAGGTGCATATCTGGGATGCGGGCGTGGAGGCTGAGGGCGTTGTGGCCGCCGCCGAGGGACCAGAGGTGAACGTCATGGACTTCCTGCACGCCTTCGATGGTGAGCATGGCGCGAGCGACTTCCTCCAGGCGCAGTTCACGCGGGCGGCCTTCCAGGAGGATATGGGAGGATTCGCGCAAGATGCCGATGCTGGACCACAACACGAGCAATCCGATGGCTAGACCGAGGAGCGGATCGATCCAGCGCGCGCCGGTGACGTGAATGACGACCGCGCCTGCGATGATGGCGATGTTCGAAAGAGCGTCACCGAAGTTGTGGATCAGGATGCTGCGCAGATTGAGGTCGCCGCGGCCGCGAACAAGCGCAAGAGTGATGCCGCCGTTCACGGCGAGTGCGGCGACGGAAGTCCAGATCATCCAGCTTTCGACGACGGTAACGGGGGCGCGGAATCGTTCGATGGCTTCATAGCCGAGCCAGAGCGAAAGCAAAACAAGGACAGACGCATTCGTGTAGGCAGCAAGAGTGCCGGCGCGGTGATAGCCGTAGGTTTTCTCGGTGTCAGCGGGACGCTGGGCGTAGCGCATGGCGAGATAGGAAATGCCGATGGCGGGAACGTCGGAAAGATTGTGAACCGCATCGTTCAGGAGGGCGACGCTGCGGCCCAGGATACCGCCGAAAACTTCAGCGACGACAAGGCCGAGGGTGGCGGCCATGGCCCAGCCCAGCACGGCAGGGCGAAGCGTGGGGTGAGCGTGATTATGATTGAGGTCACACGAATGACCCGGGTGATCGTGGCCGTGAGAATGCGTGCCCATCCTCACCATTCTACTCACTCGATGGACGCTCTGCAGCCCTCCCACGCGCTTATTGGGCAGTTTGACACGCCCCTCCCGGGAATGGATTGACGCTCCACCCGGCGGCTGCGACCATGAAACGAGCTTCCCGTTTCGCGCGTGCGCGCGCGGAACGAGCCTTCACACAGGGGATTCGCATTCAGGGCAATGACGGTTCCCATAGCAAAATTGAGCTTTTGGGGCGTGCGCGGATCCACGCCGACGGTGGACCCGGCGACGTGGCGCTACGGAGGAAACACGCCTTGCCTGGAGCTGATTGCGCCGGACGGCACGCAATTCATCCTAGATTGCGGGACCGGGCTGCGAATGCTGGGGAGCCGCTGGGCGGCGCCGAGCGGCGGGAAGAATCCCGAGACGCATATTTTCGTGACGCACTACCACTGGGATCATATCCAGGGGATTCCATTTTTTTCGCCGCTGTACGTGGAAAACAACGAATTCCATTTTTACAGTTTTCGTTCGAAATATCTGGGGCGAGACAGCTTGAAGCAGGTGTTCGAGGCGCAGATGGCGCTGCCGTATTTTCCGGTGGACATGTCCGCAATGAACGCGAAGCGGAAGTTCAAGGAAGTGGATGGCGGGGATTCCTTCACGATTCGGGAAAATAAGATTACGGCGCGGTGGCTGAACCACCCGCAGGGATGCCTGGGGTTTCGAATCGAAACGCCAGGGGGAACGGTGGCGTACGCAACGGATAACGAACCAGGCGACGCCAAGCTGGATGCAAGCCTGCGCGAACTGGCGGCAGGCGCGGACATTTTTATTAATGACGCGCAATTCACGCCGGAACAGCTAGCGACGACGAGGAAAGGATGGGGACACTCGTCCTGGCTGGAAGGAGTGCGCGTGGCGCGCGAGGCGGGAGCGAAGACGCTGGTGCTCTTTCATCATGACCCGGATTCCACGGATCGCATGGTGGATTCGCTGCTGAAGCGGGCGCGGGAAGAGTTCGATTCCGTTTTTGCGGCGAGCGAAGGCATGGTGATCACGCTCGGAGCGCCGGGCGAAGGCGTGCAGGCGCACATGCCGGGAACGCGCACGGCGTTGCGACGCGAGGCGCAATTCCATGCCAAGGTTAGCGGGCTGACGGAAAGCGGCAAGGCGTTCGAGGAAGAAACGATGGTTCGCGATCTCTCGCTGCAGGGCGCGCTGATTTCACTGAAGCATTTGCCACAATTGCAATCGGAGCTGCAAGTGACGATGGAGGCGCCGGGGGAGAATGGCGTGCAAGCGATGAAGTTGCGGGGTTACGTTGTGCGAATCGACGAGGGCGCGGAAAAGGGGCATGTGGCGGTAGGAGTGGTGTTCACGGATTAATTCGAAAGCTCAAGCTCAGTCGATTTGCTAAGTAGGGGCGCCCCGATCTGATTGGGACGCCCCTACTGGTTTCTTGGCTTGGTCGCGTTGCTCCTGTAGGCTGAGGGGACTGACATGGCTGAGAAGATAGCAAACTTTGTTCCCCTGAGTGTGCTGGACAAGCGGAAGCCGACGAAGCGCGAGATCTTGCGCGGGTTGGTGCGGCAGGCGCCGTTCGTGGCGAAGAATTTTCAGCTTTATTTTCGGAATGCGTGGCGGCGGAAGATCCTACGGACAAAAGTGGTGGCGCCTTATGCGGTTACGTTTTACGTTACGCACAAATGTAACCTGGCCTGCAGTTACTGCACCCAAAAAGAGCCGGATGTTTTCAGCGACGAGCTGCCGACGGCGACCACGATTGGGCTTCTGAGACGGATTCGAAAAGACACTGATTCCATCGTGATTACGGGAGGAGAGCCGACGCTGCGGGTAGATATCGAGGAGCTGGTGGAAGCGGCGCGGTTCGAATGTAAGTACCGCTCGCTATTGCTGATCACGAATGGCACGTTGCTGGACCGGAAGCCGCGAATATTACGCGCGGTAACGGGGCTGGTCGTGAGCCTGGATGCTTTGGCGGCCGATCCGACGAATCCGCTTTCGAAACCGGCGGCGCTGCCGAAGGTGCTGGAGAACCTGGCGCTGGCGAAGGACCAGCTGGGCAGCCCGCGGCGCATTACGATCAGCACAGTGATCGAGGAATGGAACATCGGCGAAGTGGAACGGCTGCTGGATTGGTGCGGCGAGCAAGGGTTTGTGTTTGCGGGGCAATCGGCGCAGATGGAAAAGATGCCGAATCTGGCGCTGCTGCGGAATGCACAATACCAGGCGCTGGTGGACAAGATCATCGAACGGCGGCGCAGCGGGGTGCAGCCGATCAACGGCACGCCAAGGACGATTGAGACCCTGCTGCGGTTCCGCGATTTTGAATGCTATCCGACGATGTTTCCGCGCGTGTATCCAAATGGGAATGTTTTTTATCCCTGCGAGCCGCTGCACAAGGTGGCGGGGAACTTGCTGCGGGATGGGTCGCTGAAAAAGATTTTTGCGCACGGGAAGAAAATATATGGAGATATTCCACCGTGCCAGGGGGTTTGCTACTTGTTCGGGAACGTGCTGTCACACTATTACGTGAATGATTTCTGGGGGCTGGCGGGGGATTTCATTCAATGACTGGCGCGAGTGGGATTCCTTTGTGCATGGGCTGAAAAGCAGAAGCGAAAAACTTTAACGCAGAGGGCACTGAGGGGACGCAGAGGACGCGGAGACAGATTGCAGAAGCTTGCGGGGTGCTTGTTAGCTGAGGTCGGCGATTTTCTTGTCGAGGTGGGCTAGGGCGGCTTCGAGGGATTTGCGATGCTGGGGGTGGGTAGCGGTCGCGAGGTCATTGACGATGCGGGTGCGCGATAGCTGCAGGTCTTTGCGCTCCTCGTCGCGCTTCAGTTCTTCGGGGGTTTTGGGCCCCGAGCCAGGTTTCTGCTTTGGTGCTTGCGTTTCTTCCACCTGAGACTCGACGTCCTTGCTTTCCCAGCCTCGTGCCATAGTTACAGTTTGACACAATTCGTGCGTGCTTGTGGCGCTCAAGCTGAGATAGTTGCCAGGAAACAATCAGGCGCTGGCGGCGCGGGCTTGCGGAATAACGGGGAGAGAAGGGCGCATTGCGCTGCGAAGGGTGCTTTCAGCGACGCGCGCAAGGTGCTCGGCGAAAACGCCGCTGTAGGAAAACTCCGCGCTGTGATCGGGCCAAACCACGCGAACGAGCCAATGTTTGCCAGACTTTTCCGCGCAGGCCGAGGTGATCTCAGCGACAGGAATGATCAGGAGCGGTTGGAAGCGAGAGTCGAGCACCGAGATGCTCTCCGCACCGACGAAAAGCTGGACGGATGCAGCGGCGGAGTTTTGAGATCGGTACTGCCCGCCGTTGACGACGACCAGGGCGCCGAGTTCGCGGGCTTTGTCATCGACATTGAAAACAGGCTTGGCGGGCGGGAGGAGAATAGCGGCGATGAACATAACCATGCCGACGAGCGCGTAGAGGTAGTTGTTACCCAGACCGAGCGGCAGGATGACGAGCGCCGCGCCGGCGATTCCCAGAAGAATGCAAAAAAGGCGCCAGGATCGGACGTTGCGGCGCAGGCGCAGAATCCGGGGAATCAGCAAAACCAGAGCAAAGAGAATTCCGACGGCCGCGTTCCGCAGTTTCTTGCCTAAGCTTTCTTGCTGGGTGAGGGCCGGACTGGAGGTCGTACTCATGGTCGCGTGCTCTTTCAGGGCTTCAGTTCTTTAATTTCGCGCATGCGAGCGAAGGCGCGGCGGACATGCGGAATGGTGATGGAGCCGCCGACGATCAAAGCGACGTTGAGCGCGTCAATGACTTCCTCGCGCTTCCAGCCTTCTTCGCCGCAGCGAACCAGGTGATAGGTGATGCAGTCATCGCAACGGAGAACGGCGGAGGCGACAAGGCCGAGCAATTCCTTGTTCCTGGTGCCGAGCGGACCGGGTTCGTAAGCCTGATGGTCGAGAGCAAAGAAGCGCTTGATGCCGAGATGGCCGCAGCCGAGGATTTCCTCGTTCAGGTCGGCGCGAAATTTCTGAAAATCTTCCAGACGTTCTGCCATCGTTCCTCCGGAGGGACAAGCCTTGCGCTGGCTGGCAACCAGGCAGCTATTATGAACTAACTCGAGCTACTTCGGCAGGCCGCGGCCGGGCGCGCGCCGTTCGGCCTGCCGGCGTCCCTGGCGCCTTCCAAATTTACGCGGGCCAGGCTCAAGGAGCCGTCCAGGAAATGGATGTGGGAATCGACGAAGCCAGGAAGGACGAGCCGGCCGGCAGCGTCGATGATTTTCGTGCCGGGGGCACACAACTTTTCGATTTCTGCATCGCTTCCGACTGCGACAATCCTCGCGCCGCGAATAGCCACAGCCTGCGCCCAAGGCTGTTTTGCACTTTCGGTGTAGACACGGCCGTGGAGCACAATCGTGTCCGCGGGAGCAGTGCTTGGGCTTTGTGCGTGCGAGAGCAGGTAAGCGCCAATCATCAGCGCCAGCATTTGCAGAACGAGCCGAAGGGCATAATTTTTCATTGGCACTCTTTCCTCGGAATCAGAATGTTGGCGGTGTGTTGATCCATAGCAGCCAGGTTTCCTTGCGCCCGGGGTTTCTCCAGCGATGCGGAGTCGAGCTTTCGAAATAGAGGCTGTCGCCCGGTTTCAAGCGGTAGTGCTCCTTGCGGTCCAGCCAGATTTCAAAATCACCACGGAGGATATGCAGAAATTCTTCACCCTCGTGCGAATAGGATTCGCCGCTGCCACCGCCGGGTTTGACGCGGAAGAGATGCGGCTCCATCGCCGTGTTGCCCCAGGCAAGCAATTCCATGCGAACGTCAGGTGTCGTCTCCAGGATTTTTCGCTGCGCTGGGCGAACGAGCCGGGGATGTTCCCCGGCGGTTTCGAAAAGCGAGAGGATGTTCGTGCGATAAAAGCGAGCAATGCGGCGGAGCGTGGCGATCGAGGAGCGCATCTGGCCACGCTCGAGGCTGCTTAGAAATCCCACGGATACACCCGTGGCTCGCGCGACCTGCGCGAGGGAAAGTCCCCGGCGAGTTCGGAGGCGCCGGAAACGCTGACCGGGATGCGCCTGTGCTGCCGCAGTGGAAGAAACAACGCCCTGGCGTTTCAATACATGAACGATGGCGGCAGGATTGAGGCCGCGAGCGCGGCGGAGAAAAATCGCGCGTTGGAGCAAGCGCACATCGGCTTCGGTATAGAGGCGATAGCGGCTTTGCGTGCGCAGAGGCGTGACGAGACCAAGGGCCTCCCAGGCGCGCAGCGCGGAAGAAGAAATCCCGACGCGGCGCGCCACTTCGCTGATGCGCAAGTGACGATACGCCCCTGGCTTCGCTGATGCGGTGGATAAATTCTTTCTGCTTGACACTTGTCCCGGCTTTCTCTAGGTTTACTGGATTATAGTAAGGTTTCAGGGGCGCAGCAACCACGAAGAACAGAAAGAGAAAAAATCATTTACGGCAAGGGGTGAGGTCATGAAGGCAGATGCACGTTTCCGGCAGGTCCGTACCATCTGTTGGCAAAACATTCTTACGGCTGCCCTAGTTGTGGCTGTAATTCTCTTCGCGGCGCGTTTGGCGAATGGACAGAGCACCGGCGGTCGCATTCGCGGCACAGTAATAGATTCCAGCGGTGCTGCGATTGGTGCCGCCAAGGTCACTATCATTAATGAGGCGACGCATACATCCCGCGATGCCGAAACGGGCGCCGACGGAGAATACGTCTTCCTCGAGATTCCTGTGGGAACCTATGAAGTCACCGCGCAGTCGACGGGCTTCAAGAAATACGTTCGCAAAGGCATTGTCCTCAACCTGAATCAGGTTGTCAGCCTGGATATCACGCTGCAGGTTGGAACGGCGGTGGAAACGATCGAAGTGACCGGTGCGCCGCCATTGGTGGACACGACGTCCACGCAACTGGGCGCAGTGGTCAACGAGAGGTCAGTGAGCCAATTGCCGCTCGCACAGCGGGACACCTATCAGCTGCTGCAACTGCAGCCCGGCGTGCAGTCGCAGGTGGGCCTGGACAGCGTCTATGGCAGCGATCGCGCGGGCGTGGTGAGCGTGAACGGCGGGCGCGGGCGCGACAACAATTTCACCGTGAACGGTGGGGATGGAAACGATCAGTTCGCGGGATTGCCGGCAATTCAGCCATCGCCGGATGCGATCGCGGAATTTCGCGTGCTGACGAATACGTTTGACGCCGAATACGGCCGCAATTCCGGAGCGGTTGTCAACGTAGTGACCAAATCCGGCACTAACGATTTTCACGGGAACTTGTACGAGTTCTTCCGTAACAAGAATCTGAACGCCCAGGGATTTTTTGACACCACCAAACTGGACTATCTGCAAAATCAGTTTGGTGCGACGTTTGGCGGCCCCATCAAGAAGGACAAGACCTTCTTCTTCGTGACCTATGAAGGCGACCGGATCAGGAGAGGATCTTCCGGCGATACCGTTACCGTTCCCACGAACCTTGAGCGGCCTTCATCAACTCAGCCTTTTTCCGACTTCTCGGAGGGTGGTGCAGGAGCATTCAACGGAACTCTCAACAACGCATCCGTTTTGAACAACAGGAGCGGATGCTTGAACGCTCTTGGTCGCGGAACGACACCTATTGCTGACGGCACAATTTACTCAGATATTTTCCCCAACGGCCAGATTCCGACTCAATGTATGGACCAGACGGCCCTCGATCTGCTTAACCAATTCGTGCCGCAGGCTAACATAGGGGACAGCCTTTTCCAGGGTGTGCCGCTTGGACATGAACACTCCGACCAGTTCACCTTAAAGATCGACCATCAGTTGACCGGGAATCAGCGCCTTACCGGCTATTACTATTTCACGCAGCACCACCTGGAGAAGCCCTTTGCTCGCTTCCAGGCGGGCGGCGCGAATCTTCCCGGATTTGGCGACCTGACGGATGATCGCACCCAGCAGGTGAATATAAGCCATACCTGGACAATCGGTTCCACTGCGGTTAACGAAGCGAGATTCACTTTTTTCAGGGAGGGTCAAGGAACGTTCTTGCACCCTCAACACACGGCACTGGTGCAGGATTCCTGCAAAACGGTACCGGCTGCGAATTGTTTCGCAGATCAAAATAATCCCGATTTTGGCATTCACCCGGAATTGGGGGCGAGCCGCGAAGGCGTGCCGTTCGTCAATATTTCTGGCGGATTTAACATCGGCAACAATTTCGAAGGCGAATTGCCGCAGAAAGGGAATACGTATCAGTGGTCGGATAATTTTAGTAAGACGATTGGCAGACACGACATAAAGTTTGGCGGTGATTTCCGCTACCAGAGATTCGACCAAACACTATTTTTCGATATCAGCGGACAATATTTCTATTTTGGCGGGGGCACCAACGACCCTGACTTGGAGGTAACCCAACCCGACGGTTCCACCGTGCAGAATCTTTTTCCGAATTACTTGCTGGGGTTGCCCGACGAGTACGGTCAGGGTTCGGCGCAGCAAGAACTCGTGCGAAGCAAATCCGTTTATCTCTATGCCCAGGATAGCTGGAAAATCAAGCCGAGCTTGACCTTGAACTACGGCCTGCGATGGGAATTCAACTCGCCACTGGCAGACGCCGGGCAAAAAGTACAAACGTTCCGGCCCGGACAAGCGGACACAATTTTTCCTTGCGTTCTTAAGCCTGACAATCCCACCAGTATTTTCTTGATCGGGCAATTCGGGTCCACAGACTGTAGTCTCAGTGGCCCGGGCGCTTCCGTATTCCCCTTGGGATTAGTTGTGCCCGGAGACAAAGGAATCCCCAACGGGCTCTCGCAATCCTATTACAAGTCTTTCGCGCCAAGAATCGGTCTTTCCTGGAGCCCTTCTGCCCAGGATGGCATTTTGCACAAGCTGTTTGGGGGCGCAGGAAAGTCGAGCATCCGCGCCGGGTTCGGTATGTTCTATAACCCGGTCGAACAACTGGTGCTCGAGCAATTCAGCGCAGAACCACCCTTCGGCGGCAGCACCTTTGTCTTCAACACGTTGTTTAACACGCCCTTTCTCGGTCAGGATGGATCGACAAGCTTTCCAAATCCTTTCCACGGAATTCTGAATCCTAGACGCACACAGTCGGTCGACTGGTCGGTTTTCCGGCCCATCCTCTTGTTTGGGCAGGCCGCCAAGAATCCGCGGACGCAGTACGCGGAACAGTACAACCTGACCATTCAGAGAGAAATAGTTAAGGATATGGTGCTCCAGTTGTCCTACGTGGGTCGTCAGGGACACCGCCTGCTGGCTTCGCAGGACTTGAACCCTGGGAACCCCCAATCGTGCAACGACTTGAACTCCATCGTTGGAGTCGGTACCTGCGGGCCGTTTTTCGGCGACACCGCTTTCTCGTTCGATCTTCCGGCTGGCTCGATATTTCACTTGCCGTATGCTCCCGGCCCGACTCCGGGCGGCCCGAACATTCCTTGCCCTCTTGTGAACGCTCCCCCCGCTTGTACCGTGACGGGAGCTCCCGGCGGCACTCCGATCAACCTAGTAGGGCTCCGGCCTTACTCTTCACCACTATGCGACCCGATCGGAAACACCGGATGCCCGCCAGACGGTATCGATGTTTTCTCAAGCATCTTTACCCAAAACACCCTCGCCAATTCTTCGTATAACGCCTTTCAGGCGAGCCTGGAAAAGCGCTTCTCGCATGGTCTGCAGTTTCAGGCGAGTTACACATTAGGTAAGTCCATTGACATGGCTTCGACGTTTGAGAACTTGATCGACCCCGTGAATCCCAGGCGCAATCGTGCTCTCTCTTTGTTCGATGCCCGCCATCGTTTCGTATTCAGCTATTACTGGGAACTGCCTGTCCCCAAATACGAGGGTTTCAAAGGGAAAGCGTTGAACGGCTGGGCCGTTTCCGGAATTACCGCATTTCAGAGCGGGTTTCCCATCCGCATCACCTCGCAGGATGACACTGAGCTGCAATCGAGCTTTGACTTTGAGACGCCGGGAGAACCTAACTTGGTTGCGCCGTTCAAAAAGCTCAATCCGCGCGGGCCAGGCAACCTCGGATTCGATCCAAGCTCATTCAGTACCGGGTGTATCGATCCAGCTGACACCAGTAACCTTCAATTGGTTTGCTCAAACGCCCCGGGCGGCGTTGTACTCGGCACCATCGGCAACGCGCCGCGCACGATATGCTGCGGACCAGGTATCAACAATTGGGAAATTGGCTTCCAGAAAGTCACGCCGCTCAGCGAACGGACCAGGCTGGAATTCCGTGGAGAATTCTTCAACGCGTTCAACCATGCACAGTTCTTCCAGCCCGATGGAAATACGACCGACGGTTCGGACTTTGGCCGCGTCAAGCGGGCCCGCGACCCGCGACTGGTGCAGTTTGCTCTGAAGTTTTTCTTTTAGCGCGAACGAAAGGACCTCCAACGATGCAGCCGGCGCGGCTCGCAAGGCCGCGCCTCCGCACGTTTGAAAGGGACCAGACGATCGCCTGGGATTCGAAAGGCCTTTCTAGCACACACTGACTGCAGGGAACAGACCTGCCATTACGGAGTACTCCAATGCACGACGCACTTCAGCAGGAAATCGCAACCTACGAAAAGCGGACACCGAAATCCGCCGCGGCGCACAAACGTGCCCTGCAACGCATCCCGCTCGGCGTGGCGAGCAACTACCGGCACTACGAGCCTTATCCCATTTTTGTGAAGGACGGAAAAGCCGGCAGGATTCATGACGTGGACGGCAACGAATACGTCGATCACAACCTCTGCTTCGGCGCGCTGATGGCTGGGCATTGCCATCCCGCGGTCGTGAAAGCCGTCGAGCAGAAGCTCCACGAAGGAACAACCTTCGGCATGCCACACGAACAGGAATGGGAGCTTGCGGAAGAAATCTGCGCACGGTATCCGGTCGATATGGTGCGGTTCGGCTCGAGCGGAACCGAAGTGACGATGCATGCCGTCCGCATCGCCCGCGCCGCCACGGGCCGCGACAAGATTCTCAAGTTCGAAGGCTCCTACCACGGATTGCATGACGCGGCGCTCGTCAGCGTCAAGCCCAAAGCCGAAGATTGGGGCGATGCCGAAGCCCCCAATTCGGTGCCCGGCGGCGGCGGCATTCCAAAAGCTTCCCTCGCCAATGTTGTCGTTGCGAGCTTCAACAACCTCGGCAGCGTTGAGCGACGCTTTCGCGAAAATCCAGGCCAGATCGCCGCGATTATTCTCGAACCCATCTTGATGAACGTGGGCTTGTGCATGCCGCAGCCCGGATTCCTGCAAGGCTTGCGTGACATTTGCACCCAAAACGGAGCGTTGCTGATTTTCGACGAAGTCAAAACCGGGGCAAAACTTGCCTGGGGCGGTGCCAGTGAGTTTTTTGGCGTGAAGCCGGACATGATCTGTCTGGCCAAATCCATCGGCGGCGGCCTGCCCCTGGGCGCCTTCGGCGCGAGCCGCGCGGTGATGGACCTGATCTCACAGCACAAAGTTTTCCACGGCGGGACGTACAACACCAACCGCGTCGCGATGGCCGCGGGTCTCGCGACGTTCCGCGAAGTGCTCACGCGCGAAAGTTACGCGCACGTCGACACTCTGAGCAAGAAACTCACAGAAGGCTACCGTGCCATCGTGAAGAAATCCGGACTGCGGGCTTACGTCGCCAGCGCCGGCGTCAACGGTTCGTTGATGCTCTACCCGGAGGAAATCCACAACTATCGCGACTGGACCAAAATTGACGTCGACCTCTGGCGCCACTACTGGTTCGGCATGGTCAATCGCGGCGTACTCGCGCAGCCCTACTGGTGGGATGAACAGTGGACCATTTCCGTGCAGCACACCGAAGCGGACATTGACAAGCATCTCGCCGTGTTCGAAGAAGTCGCGCCCGCGCTTTCGAAGGCGCAACAGGAGCGCGGCCTCGCATTTGTCGGTGCGGCCGGACACTGATCGGCCTCAGTACGAAACTCAGGGGAGAAGAGAGTTGTCGAACGAGGTCATCATCAAGCCTGGAGCGCAAGAAGCTCCACACTTGCGCCGCGTTTTGGGCAAGCGAGACCTCGTTCTTCTCTTCGTCGTCGCCGTTTTCAACTTGAATGTTGTTCCGTCGATCGCCGCCAACGGCGGCGTCACGGTCTGGTTGTGGATGATCTCGCTGATTCTTTTTTTCTGGCCGCAGGGCATTGCCGTGATCGAGCTGGCTCATCGCTACCCGGGGGAAGGCGGCGTCTACCTCTGGGCGAAGGAAGTTTTTGGCGACTTCCACGGCTTTCTCTCCGGCTGGTGCTACTGGACGAACAACATGATGTACGTTCCCACGGTGATGCTCTATTTCGTCGGCGTCTCCGTATTCGTTTTGGGCGAGGGGCATCGCGGACTGGCGGACAACAAGGCGTTCGCGCTGACGGCTTCGCTCGTGCTGCTCGTGCTCCTTGTGGTTCTCAACGTGGTCGGTCTCGGCGTCGGGAAATGGGTTAACAATCTGGGCGGGCTCGGCACCGCCATCGCCGCTGCGCTTTTGATCGGCCTTGGAATTGTCGTGTGCACACGCTTCGGAACGGCGGTGACAGCCGCGGATTTCAAGATCCCTGCAAATCCACGGTTTGTTCTGAATTCATTCGGGGTGATTTGCTTCGGCCTGGTCGGGCTGGAGCTCGCCTCCATCATGGGCGATGAAATCGACAATCCGCAAAAGACGCTGCCGGGCGCGGTCGCCTGGGGAGGAGTTCTCGCCGGCCTGCTGTATGTCGGCGCAACTTTAACGCTGCTCGTTGCCGTGAGCAAAGAAAGCATCAGCGTGCTGCAGGGAATCGTTCAGGCTGTCAGTTACATGGCGGGACGCGTGGGCGTCGCGTGGATCGTGGCCCCGTTCGCTTTTCTATTAAGTCTTTCCATTGCTGGGATCGGCTCGGCGTGGCTCGGAGGCTCCGCAAGAATCCCGTTTGTCGCAGGGCTCGATTCCTACATGCCGTCCTGGCTCGGAAAGATTCACCCGAAATATGCGACGCCGTATGCCGCGTTGATCGTGCACGCGGCCGTCTCGTTGATTCTCGTAGTGATTAATTTTTCGTTTTCGGGCGCCGGGGTCCAGGAAACGTTTCAAAAACTCCTCTCGCTCGCCGTGGTGCTGCAATTGATTCCCTTTCTCTACATGTTTGGCGCGCTCCTGAAGATCGCCGCGGGCGATTCCTTTGCGAAGGGCCGGTATAGCAAGACAACCCTGCTCGCTGCCGGGGCCAGCGGGTTGCTTACAACTTCAATGGGCATCGCGCTGGCCTTTTTCCCGGCGCAGCAGATCACTTCCTTATATTCATATGAAGTTTGGATGGTAGGCGGCACGCTGTTTTTCATTGGCCTCGCGGCATTTTTCTTCTTTGTGTATGGCAGGCGCAAGACGGCGCGAAAACTGGCGGCGGCCGCGCCTGCGCTTTGAACTGAATTTGGGAGGCAGTTATGTCCAGCAGTGCGAAGACCGTGATTCGGGCTTATCAGAATTACGTGAATGGGCAGTGGGCCAAGAGCGCTTCCGGCGAGATGTTTCCTGTCTACGACCCTTCGACCGAAGAAGTCATTGCGCAGGTTGCGTCGGCGAACGCCGCTGACATCGATCAGGCCGTGAAAGCGGCCCGCGCCGCGTTTGACTCCGGTCCCTGGCCGCAAACGAGCGCCGCCGAGCGCGGCCGCTTGCTGTACAAACTGGCCGAAAAAATCCGGCAGAATGCCGCGCAACTCTCGGAAATCGAGTGCCGCAACACCGGCAAGCCCATCGTCGAAGCGGAATACGACATCGCGGACGTGGCCACTTGTTTCGAATACTACGCGGGGCTTGCCAACAAAGTTCTCGGCCAAGTGAATCCCGTTCCGGCAAACGCATTGAGCTTCACATTGCGTGAACCCGTGGGCGTCGCGGGCCAGATCATTCCGTGGAATTACCCGCTCCTGATGGCCGCATGGAAACTGGCTCCCGCGCTTGCCGCCGGGTGCACATGCGTGCTGAAGCCTGCGGAACAGACGCCCCTTACCGCGTTGGAGATCGCACCCTGGTTCGAAGAGGCTGGGTTTCCGCCGGGTGTGGTGAACATCGTCAATGGCCTGGGCGAAACCGCCGGTGCCGCGCTCGTCGCGCACCCGGGGGTGGACAAAATCGCCTTCACCGGAAGCGCTGCGGTCGGCAAGATTATCGTCAAAAGCGCGGCGGACACCCTCAAGCGTGTCACCCTCGAACTGGGCGGCAAGTCGCCAAACATTTTCTTTGAAGGAGCCGATTGGGAAGCGGCCGTGGACGGCGCGCTCTTTGGCGTGTTTATCAATCAGGGCGAAGTTTGTTCCGCGGGCAGCCGCATTCTCGTCGAAGAGAAAATCTATTCGAAATTCGTCGATGCCATGACGGAAAAGGCCAAGCGCATCAAGCTCGGCGCACCCATGGAACGCGAGACGAAGATGGGGCCGCTGGTCAACAAGGAGCAGTACGACCGCGTTAGCTCTTATCTGGAGATCGGTAAGAAGGAAGCCAAGGTTGCCATCGGCGGCGGGCGGCCGAAGCAGTTTGGCAAGGGCTACTACGTTGAACCCACGATTTTCTATGACGTTGAAAACAACGCGCGCATCGCGCGTGAAGAAATTTTTGGCCCCGTCGCTTCCGTGATTCCATTCGACGGCGAGGGCGAGGCGATTCGCATTGCCAACGACACGCCCTATGGCCTCGCGGCTGCCGTCTGGACGCGTGACATCTTCAAGGCGTTCCGCGTCGTCAAGGCGCTCCGCGCCGGCATCGTGTGGGTCAATCACATGCAGCCGACCTACGTCGAAGCGCCGTGGGGCGGCTACAAGCAATCCGGCTTTGGCCGCGAACTGGGTCCCTGGGGTCTCGAAGAATATCTCGAAACGAAACAGGTGTTCGTCAATCTCGACGAGACACCGATCGGATGGTACTAAAATGCCGACAATTCAAAGGAAGTCGGAAATTCCCGGGCCGAAGTCACGCGCGTTGATGGCCCGCCGTGAAGCCGCAATTCCTCGCGGTCCCTCCAATGCCACGCCCGTATTTGCGGCGCGCGCCGATGGCGCCACGATCGAAGACGTCGACGGCAACCGCTATCTCGATTTTGCCGGCGGCATCGGCTGCCTCAATATCGGTCACCGTTCGCCGCGCGTGATCTCCGCGATTCAGTCGCAGCTCGAAAAGCACTTGCACCTTTGCTTCGCCGTTACGCCCTACGAGGGCTACGTCGCCGTGGCGGAGAAACTGAATTCACTGGCGCCGGGCAAGTTTCCTAAAAAAACGATTCTCCTCAATTCCGGCGCCGAAGCCATCGAGAATTCCATCAAGATCGCGCGCGCGTACACGAAGCGTCCTGCCGTCATCTGTTTTGAAGACGCGTTTCATGGCCGCACGCTTCTCGCGATGTCTCTCACCAGCAAGACGCATCCTTACAAGGCGGGCTTCGAGCCCTTCGCTAGCGACGTCTACCGCATCCCCTTCGCCTATCCGTACCGTGGAGAAAAAGGCGCCGCCGCGGAAACGTTTGCGCACTATCTCGAGGATGCTTTCAAGCGTTCCGTCGCCCCGGAATCCGTCGCCGCGGTGATCGCCGAGCCCGTTCTCGGGGAAGGTGGCTTCATCATTCCGCCGTGCGATTATTTCAAGTTGCTCCAGGAGATTTGTCGCAAGCACGGCATTCTCTTCATTGCCGACGAAGTGCAGTCCGGCTTCGCGCGCACCGGCAAATGGTTCGCTTCGGAACATTTCGGCATTGAGCCGGACCTCATCACCATGGCGAAATCCCTCGGCGGCGGCATGCCCATCGCCGCCGTGACCGGCCGCGCGGAAATCATGGATGCGCCCGGCCTTGGAGCCCTTGGCGGCACCTTCTGCGGACACCCTGCTTCCTGCGCGGCCGCCCTAGCCGCGATCGAAACGATCGAGAAAGAAGGCCTGCTCGCCCGCTCCACTGCTCTGGGAAAGCATTTTGAATTGCGTGCACGCGGCTGGCAGAAAAAGTGGCCGCTGGTCGGAGACGTTCGTGGTCTCGGCGGCATGTGTGCCATCGAATTGGTGCGCGACGCCCATACGCGCGAGCCTGCCGATTCTGAGACCAAGGAGATCGCGAAGTATTGCTACGAGCACGGCCTCCTCATCATCACCGCCGGTACGTTCAACAACGTGATTCGCATTCTCGCGCCGCTCGTGGTGAGCGACGAGCAGTTCGACGAGGGTCTGAACGTGATTGAAGCGGCGCTCGCTTCGGTTGCAGAGCGCAAGCAGGCCGCGCTTTCCCACGCTTAGTTCGCCGCGGAAAACCGGCCAGGTATCCGCCCGTAGGTCAGGGCATCCAATATTTGGAGTTTCCCAGGAGTTTCTTATGCAAGAGACAGCAACGAAACCCGCCAGTGCAGCGGTTGAACTCAAGGACGCCCGGCTGTTCCGCGAAGCCTGCTACGTGGACGGAGATTGGGTCCAGGCCAAGTCCGGCGCCGCGATTAACGTCGACAACCCTGCAACCGGCGAGATCATCGGCCGCGTGCCGAAACTGGGTGGCGCGGAAACGAAGCAGGCGATTGAAGCGGCCCATCGTGCTTTCCCCGCATGGAGCAAGAAAACGGCGAAAGAGCGCGCCGCGGTTCTGCGGCGCTGGTTCGATTTGATGATGGCGAACCAGGACGATCTGGCCCGGCTGATGACCCTGGAACAGGGTAAGCCTCTCGCCGAATCGAAAGGCGAAGTCGCTTATGCGGCTGCCTTCCTCGAATGGTTTGGCGAAGAAGCCAAACGCGTTTACGGGGACACCATTCCGCAACATCAAGCGGACAAGCGGATTGTGGTCATCAAACAGCCCATCGGAGTAGTTGCGTGCATCACGCCGTGGAATTTTCCCCTGGCGATGATCACGCGCAAAGCGGGCCCGGCTATCGGCGCCGGCTGCACCGTCGTTCTGAAGCCTGCATCGCAAACCCCTTTCTCTGCGCTTGCGCTTGCGGAGTTGGCCGAACGTGCCGGCGTTCCGAAAGGCGTATTCAACGTACTGACGGGTTCTGCGACGGAAATCGGCGGTGAACTGACTTCGAACCCCATCGTTCGAAAGCTGTCGTTCACCGGTTCGACCGAAATTGGAAAGATTTTGATGGCCCAATGCGCGGGCACGGTAAAAAAACTTTCGCTCGAGCTGGGAGGCAATGCGCCCTTCATCGTATTTGACGATGCGGATCTGGATGCCGCGGTCGAGGGCGCCATCGCTTCGAAGTACCGCAATACCGGCCAAACTTGCGTTTGCACGAACCGTGTGTTGGTGCATGACAGCGTGTACGATTCGTTTGCCGCAAGGCTCGCGGTGGCGGTGAAAGCGCTGAAGCCTGCGCCGGGCCTCGAACCGGGCGCCACGCAGGGGCCGCTGATTGACGACGCGGCTGTCCTAAAAGTCGAAAGCCACATTCGCGACGCGCAATCCAAGGGTGCAAGAATACTCGTCGGCGGACATCGCCATGCACTCGGCGGCCGCTTTTTTGAGCCGACCGTTCTCACCGGCGTCACACCGCAAATGGCCGTTGCACGTGAAGAAACCTTCGGCCCGGTCGCGCCGCTCTTCCGGTTCAAGACGGATGCGGAGGCTGTCGCTCTGGCGAATGACACGGAATTCGGGTTGGCTGCTTACTTCTACGGGCGAGACATGGCCCGCATTTGGCGTGTCGCCGAAGCGCTCGAGTACGGAATTGTCGGCATCAACACCGGAATCATTTCCACCGAGGTCGCGCCCTTCGGCGGCGTGAAGGAATCCGGCCTCGGCCGCGAAGGTTCCAAGTATGGAATGGACGAGTTTCTCGAAATCAAATATATGTGCTTCGGCGGGATAAGCGGTTAGCCGGAGATTCCAGAAGGCCCCCGGAGAGCATCCGGAGGCCCTTCGTTTCTTGCTTGCTTGCGGCCCAAGTAAACTCTGGTTCAAAGCGCGTTTTCGTCTTGATGCCCCAGCATGCGCGCGCTACTTATTAATGTCGTCCTTCGCTTCCAGTCGCTTCAACAACGGCTGAAGAAAGGGCTTCGTCTGATCCGGCGCCCCGCTGATGGCCTGCGTCATTTCTTTGGTGGCGTTCGTGAAGTCGCCTGAATTGGAAGCCATTCTCGAGAGCGCCAGATGGCTGATCCAGTGGCTCGCGTCTTTCTTGGGAACTTGGGGATACAGCTCAAAGGCGCGTTTGGCGTTTCCTTGGCGTTGCAGGCCGCGCGCATACGAGTAAAGCTGAATCGCGCTTGCCTTGTTAATGGCGGTTGCAAGCGCTTTCGATGCGTCATCTTTGCGGCCCATCGCGTCCAGGATGCGTGATTTCGTTTCCCAATTCTCGAAGCGGTCTTCATTTTGAATGGAAGTGTCTTCCCACTTCAGAGCCTCTTCGAGATTGTAATTGTTGTCCAGGCACCATTGCGCCGCCTCGTCGAAGCCGGCCCACGTGAATCCTCCGACGCTGCGAAGTTCATGCTTGATGCTGCGCAGCACGACAGCCTTCACGTCCACGCCGATGTGGATGGGTACGGCAAGTTTTTCCCAACGCAGCGTGGCCACCACTGAATCCGGCTTGACGTCGTCGAATACGTACGTCAGAACTTCAAACGATTCCGCCGCTTGCGGTTTTGTAGTCACGCGCAGCGCGTCCTCTTTCTCGTCATAGCTGAAGCTGCCCCACGAAGTTGAATTCTTCGAGAAGATGATCGTCCACTGATCCTTGTCGGGGATCGTGTGCAATCCGTAGGTCCCCGCTGCCAGTGGCTTCCCCTCGACGGAGACGTCATCCGAAAACGCGATCGTTGTGTTCTCGTTCGCCCCCGCACGCCATACCTTCCCGTAAGGCACGGTCTTTCCCCAGATTTCACGCCCGCCTACCGCCGGCCGGTGGTACGCGATCGTGACGTCCGTCAGTCCGATCCGTTGCGAAACCGTCCCACGCTGACTCACCCGGGGAATGTTCAACTCCGTTGGCTGGCTTCCATTCTTGAACTGCGCTTCGGCATTCCCCGCCCAGATGCCGAGCCCCATGACCAGGCCCAAAACACACTTTACCTTGCGCATAAGCACACCATCTCCTCTCCCGATGAAACAGACAGGTGAATTTGCCGGACCCTGCCGGCCTTACGACCCCGCTGCGATAGACGCCCTGCTCGAAGAGGCGTGAGCAAGGTTCAGCGCCGCAGACACTGTCGAGCGCGTCGATTTAGCACGAATTTAGAACAATTTATCAGCGTTTACGGCAAGCAGTGGATGCGCGGCCAACTCTTTCGAGGTACGATGTTCTAGTTATGGCGGGGCCCGTAGCTCAGCGGTTAGAGCAGCGGACTCATAATCCGTTGGTCCTAGGTTCAAATCCTAGCGGGCCCACCAACATTCCAAAGAACTTACACGGATTTTTCGTTTTGACCGTTTTCGTCATTGTCGGGACTTTTGTTGGGACTCCCATCCACTTCTGCCTGCATTTCCCGGTACGTTGAGCGATTTCCGCAGTTTCAATGCAACAAGCCGACACGCCTCCAGGCGCGCTCTTGGATCCAAGCCTTCGTGGTCGGAATTCCCTTGAAAGGAGCCAACAGCATGGATGAAGAAAAAATGGCCTTCAATGACGCCGCCAATTCTCTGCTCAAAGAAAAATTAGACCCTGCGACCGCTCTGACTTATGCCGACAAGTCCATCGAAAACGAGGACCGCTTCGACAACGAAATCACAAGTAGTCCTGCGGAGCTTTTGCAGAGCGATGAAGCATCGAAGTTAGCTTGGATCACCGCCGATACCGCTAATCCTTCGCAGCCGGAGCCCCTGGATCGGATGTGTGAGCAGCTTCCCGGCGGCCTCCAGAAACCGCACTGTGTGTGGCAAATTTGCATGTAGCTCAAACGAACCTTCGTCGGCCCACTCAGAGTGGATCGCAAAAATGAATGGCTTACGCAATGATTCAAACACATCAATGCGCAGACAGCCGGGTTCAGCACGCGTGAGTTCACTAACGCGAAGCACTTCTTCGCGAAACGCACCTTCTCTGTCGGGGAGCGGTTCAAATCGGATAATAGAGTGAACGGACAAACTCTGCCTCCGGCGCAAGAGTATACGCCACTGCATGCCACTCCCCGCCTAGCGCCTCGGTTAGAGATTAACCATCCGTCTCTAAAAGGTCCCAGTTAGGAACCCTCCGAGTTCCGGGCGCCAAGTCTTACCCAATCTGCTATCCGTCTTTGCTTCTCAACGACTTACGCGTTTGTTTGATCTATTGAATTCATGGGTGGTTACCAACCCTTCGGGATATGGTGCGCCCCAGCACAACTTGGAAGGTCCACTAGAGCAACTTGTAAATAGAGTCTATGGGGAATTTCTTGGAGTCTAGTGCTTTGAGGTTTGCTCGCCGTTTGAGACTCGCGTTTTTAACGGGCGATGCTCGGAATCTGGTCAGGGATGGAAGACTCTTCTGACTGCTTGGCGCATCCGTCCTTATCATCGTTCGCAGCGGGGCTCCCGAGCTTGTCGCCATGAAAATTAAGGAAGCGCCCTCGCGGGAGGGCGGCGATCAGCTTTTGCGTGTAAGAGTGTTGCGGCGCGCCAAAGATTTGCGACGGGGGACCACATTCTATGATTTCGCCAGCGTTCAGAATCGCGATGCGATGACAAAGCGCGGCGACCGATAGCAGATCATGAGAGATATAGAGGATTCCCATTCCAAGCTCGCGATTGAGCTGGGCAAACAAGCGCAGGATTTCCGCCTGAGTGATGGTATCAAGAGCGCTGGTGGCTTCATCGGCAATAAGGAGCGAAGGCCGGTGAAGGATTGCCATCGCGATGATGACCCGCTGGGCCTGGCCCACGCTCAGTTGGGATGACCGGCGGCGCAGAAAATCGCTGTCGTTCGGGAGGCTGACGTTCGCCAGCGCGGTGCGAATTGTGGCGGCACATTGTTCTCCCGTTCCGTCAGAGTGAGCGCGCCAGGCTTCGCTGAGTTGGGAGCCGATGCGCAGGACCGGGTTGAGAGAGGCCAACGGACTCTGCAGAACGATGCTCATTTCGCGGCCGCGCAGGGATCTCATCTCTGTTTCGGTCTTTGCGATTAAGTCTTCTCCCTTGAACAAAAGGTTGCCGCGCGCCGTTCCCCCTTTCAGGTGGAGCAGACGAAGTATCGCGAGCGACAGAGTACTTTTTCCCGAACCGCTCTGCCCGACGAGTCCGAGGATTTCGCCCTCGCGAAGTTCCATGAAAACGTCGCGCAGTACTCCCGTCTTGTTGCGGTAATCGACGGAAAGATGAAGCGACAAAAGCGGGGCGGCCTCAGTCATCTTTGCGCTCCCAAAGCCGGATCTGCTCTCAAACGGAGGAGTTCGGCGTTCCAGAAAGCATGCGGGTTCAAAACGGAGGGGGACGAACCCATGACGGCGGGCGAAACGGCCGACATAGCATCTTTGTTCACGAGATAAATAAAGGGCTGCTGTTCGGCAACGATTTGCTGAACTTTGTCAAAATCGGATTTGCGTCTTTTGTTCGTGGTTGCCGAAGATTGCGCGCGCATCAGGCGGTCCAGCTCCGCTTCCCAGGCAGTGGCAGGCTTCGATTGCTTGGGATTCCACTGATGATTCTCGGCAGAACTCAGCCACACATTCATCTGGCTGTTGGGGTCAAGGTCGGTGTTCACGAGGCCGAGAAGGCAGGCTTCGTAGTCGTAGGTACGAGTGATGCGCTCAATCAGGGAAGGGAAATCGAGAGTGACCAGGTTCACCTTGATCCCAATCTGCGACAGGTCCTGCTGGATCATGGTGACCATTTGCTCTCGGGATTTGTTTCCGGCATTGGTGATGACCGTAAATTCGACGCGATTTCCCGATGAATCAAGCAGGGTCCCGCCTTTGAGCCGGAATCCCGCTTGTGCAAGCAGGCGAACTGCTCCCGCGGAATCGTACTTGGGAACAAGAAGTGAAGAGTTGAACCAAAACTGGTTTGCAGGCGAAACGGGGCCGAAAGCCGGGTGCGCGTGACCGCCAAAAACAATCCGGCACAAGTCGGCGCGGTTGATGGCCATGGAAATCGCTTTGCGAAACTCTGTAGTGCGGAACCAGTTCTTCTTGTGTTCGGGCAACGAAGCGGAAGGCACCTGGTTGAACCACATGAATTCGGAATCGAGGCCCGGGCCCGTATCGTGAGCGACCCCAGGCGTTTCTTTCTGCAAACGGTCGAAGTATTCGGCGTCAAGAGCGTTGATCAAATGAATTTCGCCACGACGGAAGCGAAGCAATTCGATGTCGCGATTCCGCTGAATATCGAGCCGAACGGAATCAAAGTAGGGGAGAGGCCTTCCCTCTTTGTCTTTTTTCCAGTAATTCGGATTGCGGCGGAGAAGCACGTATGAGCCTGGGCTGTAATCGGCGACGTAGAAGGGTCCAAGAACCGCCATTTCTTTCTTGGGAGAATGCGCGGAAAGAATTGCAACTTGATCAAAAAGATGGTCGAGTCCCGCTACTGGCGCGGGAAACGTGACGACCACACTTTCCGATGAAGGGATTTGGACATCGACTTGCCCTTCCCCGGAGCGGAAAGAGTCACCCGTGGGCGAGTGAAGCTGCGGATCCATCAGCGCCTTCATGGTGAAGGCAACGTCTTCGGGAGTAAATGGTGTGCCGTCCGAGAAGTGCAAGCCGCTGCGAAGGCGAAACGCGATCCTTCGGCCTTCCTGGCTGACTTTCCAGGAAACGGCCAGGCCCGGCTCGAGGGCCTGGGTCTGCCGATTCAAGCGGATCAGGACGCCGCCAGTGAGGTAGCGAATCGTTTCCGAGGAATCCTCTTCGACAAGGAGGGGATTGAAAGTCTTCGGCTCGCCATGAAGGCAGAAATGAAGCTCGCCACCAGACTGGCCCACCGATGCGGCGCGGACCATGGTAGGCCAGTACATGACGAAAGAAAAAGCCAGAAAAGCCCAAGCACGACGCATCACTGGGTGACCTCCTGCGATGGAAGAACCAATTGGAAACATATAACGACAGTTACAAGGAGGATGAACGGCACAAGCCGCCACGGATTTGCGGCGAGCGCGGAAAAATCCTCGAAGCCACGCAGCAAATTTCCCCAGGACGGCATCGGCTCCATCACCCCAAGTCCCAAAATGCTCAAGTTCGCCTCGGTCAAAATGAACAACGGTATAGAAATCCAGAATTGCGCGTAGAAGAGCGGACGGAGATTTGGCGCTACATGCCGCAGCAGGAGCCGTGCAGGTTTGCACCCGGAGGAGCGGGCAAGCAGCAAGAAATCGGAATCTCTTACGCCACGCGCTGCAGCGCAGATGACACGAACTGAAGCCTGCCAGCCCAGAAGGCCCATCATTAAGAAAGCGATAATGACCGACACCGTCGGAGAAACATCGAGGGGCAACATGGCGCGAACGGTGAGAAGGAGAAACAGCCAGGGCAAGGCGAGAGAGAGGTCCGTCACAGCAAGCGCAATCCGTTCGAACCAGCCGCCAAGAAAACCCGCAGCGCACCCAAGCAATGCGGCAATCAGCGTGGAAAGAAGGGCGGCGGCGGGGGCGAGCAGCAAGGAAACGCGCGTACCGTAGAGCAAGCGGGATAAGGAATCACGGCCCAAATCATCGGTGCCGAGCGGATGCGCGTTCGAAGGGCCAGCGTTGGGAACATCACGAAACTGCAGGGCATAAGGAGCAGGCACGAGGATGGTGGCGAGCACTATCATTACAAAGATGATGGACAGAAGGATAGCTGCCCCCCTTTGGAGAAGACTCATTGCGTGCCCCCTGCGAAAGCGCGCCCGGCGAGATCGGCGAAGGAGTTCGCTGCGAGCATCACCAGACAGACAACGAGGGTGACGTTGACGATGAGGGGCAAGTCCCGGCTGAGGGCAGCATGCCAGGCCAGTTGTCCCATGCCCGGTGAATCGCACAGGGCTTCGATGGGAATTGCCGCACCGAAGGCGATGGCGAAGGACACTCCGAAAAGGGCTAGGAGCGGTGGGGCAGCAATCGGCAGGACGTGCCGCCAAAAAATCGCTGCGCTCCCCAAGCCTCTGGCCCGTGCCGCGAGCACGTGAGGCTGGTCGTAGGAACGTACCAGCAGACTTCGGATGTACCGATAGAGCCGGGGAAAGACCACCACGCTAATCGCGCAAAAGACCGGCGTTCTGAGGTGAACGGCAAGCATGGCGACCACGGCGGAGGGCAGAGATAGAAGGAAACTACTAAGAGCGGTGCCCGAAGCTTCATAGAGCCAACCTCGCGAGGCCAGCCCCAGGGATGCGAGCAGTCCGGCTGACAGCCATGCAACGCCCAGGCCGCGGATGACCGAGTTGCCTGTTACGGGCAGTCGTTGGCGGAGCAGTTCCCGAACCGGCCGCTTCAGGGAATCGGATTGGCCGAGATCACCGCGGGCGAGTGCCGAAAGGTAATGGAAGTAAAACGATCCCAGTCCTTCCTGGTGGAGTTGCTTCTGGCGCAAAGCTTCGATGCTCTGCGCGCTCCATCGCGGATCGAGTTCACGTTCTTCAACGCCATATCCCGGCGCAAACCGTAGCAGGGTAGCGCTGATCAATGCACCTCCAAGGCCTAAGCAGATAAGCGACAGCAACCGCCACAGAAGGAGACGGAATAGTTTCGAAGCTCTATGGTTCTCAATCACTTTCGATCCACATTCTATGGAACGGCATCAGGACACAACTTCGGCCTTCGAATAGTGTTTTTCTTTCACTTCATACATGCTGCGGTCTGCTTCAGATAGAAGCTCTTCTCCCGAGGCGCCATCCGCGGGATAAAAAGAACAACCCACGCTGACGGAGACGGTCATTTCAGGACATGCGGAGCGACTGGCCTCTTCCACGGCCCGCGTCAATCGTCTTAGCAATTCGGCGACATTCTCTTTTGTCATCTCCGGGAGAACAAAAACGAACTCATCTCCGCCAAGACGGCCGACCTGATCGTACTCGCGGCAGGATGACTTGAATCTGGTAGCGATTTCCTGAAGCAGCTTATTTCCGGTGAGGTGGCCAAAACTGTCATTCACTTTCTTAAAGCCGTTAAGATCGCAGAGCAGGACGGCCAGCGGTGTTTTTGAGCGCCGGACGCGGGCTAGCTCTTGTTCAAGATGCAGGCAAATCGATCTGGCGTTAGGCAAGCCAGTAAGATAATCCGTGCTTGCAGTACTTTGCGCCTTCTCGTATTGGAGGACATTCTCGACGGAAACCCCGAGTTTGGAGCTGGCCGCCAAAAGTAGGCGTAGATGATCTTTTGTAAAGCAGTTCTTTTCGCGATGGTAAAGGGTAAGCACACCGGCGACTCCCTCGCGACCACGAAGAGGGACGCACAGGGCCGACTGCAATGTTGTGATGCACGAGGAAGCACCGAGATGGAGAGTCTCGGCGGCGGGATTGCCATTGGTAATCGGCTTCTCGTTGCGCGCCACCCAGCCGGAAAGACCTTGCCCCAAGGGAAGACGGATGGACGCAAATAGATCGTAATCCACGCCGTGAACATATTCAGGAATTAGCATGCCGTCCTGGCAAACGAAGAACACGATCGAATCGTGCGGAATGATTTCCTTCAATCGGACTGCAACAACCGAAAGCGTCTCCTTCAGACTCAATGAATTTCCGAGTGTCTGAGCAAGCTCAAAGAGAAGCTGAGCCTCCTGGCGCGCTGAAATGATCGACGTCAGGAAGGATGTAGCGCGAACTTCCGCCTCATTCGGCACTTCCGCGAAACCCGACGATGGAGCGCCCGGCCGGTCCATCTTCGGAGCGATGTCCAAGCGCTTTCGGTCGCTTTCCATGGCGTTGACCATCACTTCCAATTCAACATGGCGGCGCTCCATGACCTCCACGACGCGAGGATCAAAACTGCGCCCTTTCTCAGCGCTGAGGTTACTCATGGCTTCTTCCGGGGTCATTGCCCGACGATAGGGGCGCTCCGAGGCAAGCGCATCAAAACAGTCCACGGCAGAGAGAATGCGGGCACCGATGGGGATAGCTTCCTGTTTCAGGCCATCCGGATAACCCGAGCCGTCCCATTTTTCGTGATGGGAGCGCACGATGGGCACGACGGGATACGGGAATTGGACGCGATTCAATATCTCCGCGCCCACGATGGGGTGAATTTTCATCTTCTCGAACTCTTCAGCTGTGAGGCGCCCGGGCTTGGAGAGAATGTTCTCGGGTACAGCAAGCTTACCGATGTCGTGCAGCATGGAGGCCGCGCGAATGGCATTCAACTGAGGGTCGTCCAGCCCGAGTTCCTTGGCAATCTCGACCGCATAGACCTGCACCCGGCGCAGGTGATCGTGCGTCGTGTGATCCTTCGCTTCAATCGCAAGGGAAAGCGCCTCGATGGTGCGCAAGTGCAGCGCAGCAATTTCCTCGGCGTGTTTCTTCTGCGCCTCGAGGCGGCTCAAGTAAGTCCGGTAGGAGCGATAGATCCAATAAACGATGGGAAAGGCGAGAAGGCCGAATTGCCAGCCGACCAGCCGATTGATGGCGCTCACTCCACAAGCAATCAGCGCGCCAAGCAAGTAATAGGGGAAGGCCCACAAATAGCATTCCTTCCAGACGTGCACTGGATTGCGCTTTTCCGTCATGGCAATGATGCCTGAGACAGAAATGGTATTGAAGGCGAAGTAGGTCGTCGCTGCCGCGGCCATCAGGAGAGGCCAGCGAAATCCGACGTTCGCGGCGACTTTGCTATGAAAGACCAGTTCTGCGGCGCTAATGGAGAGTGCGAGGTTTGCCAGGTTAAAGAGCCACTGGATCGGGCGGGGACGCGGATTGGCTTGCCAGAGCGTCTGGAAAAGTCCCCCGAGACAGCCCATCACCACGGTTTCGGAATAGGAGAGGTCAAGAATGCCCACAAGAATAAACAGGAAATTCGCCGACATCGTGGCCTTGATACCAGGCAAGTGCACTTTGAGCAGGGAGGCGCACAAAGCGACCGCTAGAAAGCAGGCATATCGAAAAGGATCATCTGAATGCCAGCGCAGGAGGGCGTAAAACAATACAGGTAGCCCTCCGATAAGCTGAGTGATGATAAACGTGAGGGCAGGAATCCCGAGTGAGCGAACGTCACGCCAGGTGTTGCTCCAGTAGTTCTTCGCAGCAGTTGCTACCACACGCGTTCCTGCTCTCTGCCGGTTGGCTCCTGCAGTGCCCTTACCGAAAAACGAGCTCCCAAGCCCACGGGTGGACAGACCATCGAATAGGCTGTGCTCCAGCTAGATTGTTCCCGTGGCAATTTTCAACGCTCCTACGCCACATAAAGCGCGGAACGCGGTCCTTGATACGCAAATTTTGATAGCTGGAGTTTGTATTTGGAATAGTACGCCGGAGTTTTGTATTGAAAGGGATACTGTCTTTCAGGCGCAGGAAAACTGACGACGCGTCCTGGACCAACCCGGGGCCAAATGACCGCAATCGATCCCAGGAGCGCTTGGACCGGCCTGTACTTTAGTACCAAACCGCGGGACCCTCTGTACCATCGACGAGGATTCGACCTGTCCTCGATACTCCCTGTGCAGGAAAGCATATGTTTATCGGGCGGGTCCCAGTCAAGGATTCAGGGCTCGCAATCCTGCGTAGGAGTCAAGCACATGCCCGGCTCTCACGAAGTCAACCGCACTGCTAGCAGCATCCTAAAAACGACAACCTGGGGCGCACTCATCGCTCTTTCTGCCGCGATTCTGGTGGCAGGGCTCGTTGGATACAGCTCGTGGACCTATTCTGGCGACCTAGGTCGGCCGTCCGTTCAAGAACAGAGCCTTCCGTCGGCTCCGCATTCAGGGACGTCTGCCCTAGGAGGCTTCGCACAAGGTAAAGCAACTGGCCGGGCCCTCTCTCGCCACGACGAGTCTGCGTCGAGTGTTACTGCTACCTCGCCGATTTCCACTTCGGCGCCTGCGACTCTTCAAAGCCCGATCCGCTCGAATCAGGCCGACCTGGGCCATTCCACCACGCTGAATCATGACACGAACGCCAGTTCTGCCGATATGAACCCCGACGACATGCAGGCAGCAGTGGCTGCCAAGATTGCTCCGGACCTCAAGGGCATCGATCCCGAAAAATCACTGGACGTGATCGTCCAGTTCAAGAATGCCGCGACGGACTTGACAACGGACGGCGCTATTGCAAAAAGCGAACTGCCTTTGATACGGGCCCAATTGGTCAACGTGAAGGGCGGCAGCCTGAGCAGCCTGGCTTCTCACTCCGGCGTGGCGTACATCTCTCCGAATCGGCCGCTGCATGGCGCGCTCGATAAAGCAGTCACTGCCGTGAACGGTGACTTGGCGTATGCTAGCGGTTGGGACGGCACCGGCGTCGGAATCGCGGTCATTGATAGCGGTGTTAGCAGCGCATATGACTTAAATTCCGACGACAACATGTCTTCGCGCATCGTTTACAGTCAGAGCTTTGTGACCGGCGACACCTCCACTGCGGACGCCTTTGGCCACGGGATGCACATTGCCGGAATCATCGCGGGGAACGCTTACAGTTCCTCAACTTCCTACTACCCAGGTGTCTATCGCGGCATCGCGCCTGAAGCAAAAATCATCAATCTTCGCGCACTGGATTCCACTGGTGCGGGAACAGATAGTTCGGTGATCGGTGCCATCCAGCAGGCGATCAGTCTCAAAAACACCTACAACATTCGAGTCATCAATCTGTCTCTGGCCCGCGGGGTCTATGAAAGCTACACGCTTGATCCGCTCTGTCAGGCTGTGGAATCCGCATGGCGAGCAGGCATCGTCGTCGTAGTCGCAGCTGGCAACATGGGTCAATACAACGGCGCCGGCACCGGCGGATACGCCACCATCGGTGCGCCGGGGAACGATCCTTATGTGATTACCGTGGGTGCGACCAACACCCATGGAACAGGTTCGCAAGCCGCACAGACGATGACCAGCTACAGTTCGAAGGGTCCGACGTCATTCGATCACATTGTTAAGCCCGACCTCGTTGCCCCAGGCAATGGCGTTGTTTCACGCATGGCTTTTGGGGGCAACGGGCTAGTCACTTTGTATCCCGCGCTCGCCGTTTATCCATGCAACTCTTCGCGAACCAGTTGTGGCGCACAATATGGCACCGCCCGTTACATGCGCCTCAGCGGCACGAGCATGGCGACGCCAATGGTCAGCGGCATCGCGGCTCTCCTGCTGCAGAAGACGCCCTCACTCACACCTGATCAGGTGAAAGCTCGTTTGATGAAGTCCGCCTGGAAGGCTTTTTCTTCCTCCACGAGCGCAGTTGACCAAGGCACTGGCGTCACGTATCAGATTGAGCAGGATCTTTTTGTCTTGGGAGCTGGCGCGGTTGACGCTTCTGCAGCCCTGTCGAATACGGACCTCGCTCCCGCAACCGTGGGATCCGCCAAGTCACCCAAGGCCTCGTACGACTCGGCAACTAACACGGTCTCTATCGTGGGCGATTCCTCGACGATCTGGAATAACTCCGTAGTTTGGGGGAACTCCGTAGTCTGGGGCAACTCTGTCGTTTGGGGTAACTCCGTTGTTTGGGGTAACTCTGTCGTTTGGGGTAACTCCGTTGTTTGGGGTAACTCCGTTGTTTGGGGCAATTCGGTGGT
>JACXTT010002010.1_pt1 | contig 32943 bp, 28 predicted proteins | sample 9270951 | NCBI WGS metagenome assembly JACXTT01 (sample SAMN15532306, study PRJNA645909) | rock metagenome | isolation source: weathered quartz diorite | place: Puerto Rico | collected 2017-06-21
ATTGGGGTGAAGTCGTAACAAGGTAGCCGTAGGAGAACCTGCGGCTGGATCACCTCCTTTCTAAAGTAGTCGTGGCTCAACCCGCTATGGTGTGCGGGTCATGCCACGCAATGCATCTCTAAGCTCTCACGGGCCGCGGGGATGCACGTTTCGAGTTTCTCGCGCTGCCCTTCTTCGGCTTCGGCTGGAGTCACGGCAGTTTCGGGCAGATTCTGGCAGATCGTATGAGGGTTGTCGTAAGAGCGAAAATCTAGTTTGACGAAGGGCCGCTGATCATTCAGCGGCCCTTTTTGTTTTAGGGGACAATGAATGCAATCGCATGGAATCCACGCTCGGCACATTGCAAACGAAACATCTTGGGAGTAGGCTCGGAAGAGCCTCACCCCCCCATCCCCTCAACTCGTGGTTCCGTGAGGCTAGACCCCATCTCCGTGGATGCTGGATTGAGTCACCCGGAGGAGGAGGACAATTCTCATGTCAGCGGAAAACAAAGCCATTGTCCGCCGGCTCTACGGAGAAGTCTGGAATGGCCGGCGACTCGAAGTCGTGAACGAAATAATCTCCCCCAGCCACGCTCTTCATGACAACACTGCCCCCGGTTCTTCCATTGGTCCTGAAGTCTATAAACGCAGGGTCACTCGGTTCCTGACGGGTTTCCCCGATCTACGCTTCTCGATCGAAGATGTCGTTGCCGAAGAAGAGAAGCTGGCCGTTTCTTGGAACTTTTCCGGTACCCACAAAGGTGAGTACATGGGTATTCCTGCCACTAACACGAAAGTGTCGGTCGATGGAATCACGATCCATCACATCGTGAATGGGAAGATCATGGATTCGTACGTCAGCTGGGACGCTCTCGGGATGCTACAACAACTTGGCATGGCTCCTCCCTTAGGCCAGGCCAGGGACGCCGCTGCTCGCTGAGCTTCACCGTCCAGGAAGCAAGGATCTGGGTTCTCGCAGGGCCTTCACATTCTTTTCCAGTTGAAACGATTCTTCCTCCTCCGTCACTACTCAATGGGAGGCAGTATACCTTGCCAGCACACCTATCTTCGATGATCGAGCCCGTCTACGACATCCTGATCGAGGATGCAGACGGCCGTCACCTGCGATTGGAACGCCTCCGGGACCTCGAAATTGCGCGGCAGCGTTTGCCCATGCTTGCAGCACAATACCCTGGCACCCGGCTCATCCTCTGGAATCTTAAAACGCGCGCCATCTTGGCCGCGACCGAAGGTTATTAGAGCGGCCACCGAGCGACCCGTGGGAACAAATTGATTGGGATTGGTGCGCCGAATGCTGACTTGCACATTAGGTTAGCGGACCGTTCCTTTCTACAGTCTTGTATCATCATAGTTGCAGGGCTTACCCCAGTCTGCCCAACCGTTCGCGCTGCGAGGCAAACCTATGAAGTTTTTTCGCCTGGTCCAGCTGTTCCTCTTGTTTGCTCCCATCGCCAATCCTGTTCCGAGCGGGAGTGCAGCAGAGACTCCTGTGGCTTTGCGCGTGACGCAAGGCTCGAACGCAAATCTCGGCAATTCCAAGGTTGTGTATGTCAAAGATTTTGAACTGGAAGTCATGCGCCGCAGTACGGACAAGAACTCGCCATCGGGGAGCGCGTCAGACCCGGCGTCAGGCGAGCCTGCTGGTGCTGCGTCCAGTGCGCCGCGCCCTCCTTTGATCTCGGCGACTGCCGGCCCATCCAGCAAGACCTCGAGCTCGCCCGCAATAGCACCGCCGACAGACTCCGGGTCCGAAAACAGCCCTGCCGTCCGGGCGAATGCCCTCGTTAACGCCGTGTCCGAAAGCCTTGTGAAAGCTTTGGAGAAGGCGGGTTATACCGTTCATCGCCAGCGAACCGGGGAGGCACTGCCGCGAACCGGCTTGCGCATACGGGGCGTCTTTGCGGAGCCCGACGAACAGAACCGCATCCGGCGCTTGGTCGTCGGGGGAGATTCAACGACACCGAAGATGTTGATGTATGTCGGCGTCGACGATCTGGCACGTCCCGAACAGCCGTTATACGAGCTCGCCAAGCCACCCAACAACGATTCCAGACATGGCCCGGTCATTACCGTTACATCGTTTTCTCCCGTAGCCCGCTTTGAGTTGGATAAGAACCCCTCGGACGATGACCTCAAGAAAATTACCGGGGACATCGTTGCGGATCTGGCCGCGTTGCTGCGCGCAAATCCAAGGGTGGTATCCCAGTGAAAGAATAGGGATGCTGGGGCTGCCTGCAGAAATTAATTGCGTACTCAACATCAATAACCTTAAGAACAAGCCGATGCTCGACTTTCGTTTTGATCACCGGTGCGATTCTAGAATTAGGGTATGACACAACCCTCCAAGGCCGCTGCCGCTTTCCTGGCCTTTTTCGGACTCCCCTTTCTGGGTGCCGGGCTTTTCTTCATCTATGCGCAGCTCGCAGGCAACGGAAATCTTGTAAATGGGAACAGGATTTTCGGCGTCATGTTCGGCTCGGTTTTTGCCCTCAGTGGCGGCGGCCTCATCTACGCAGCGATCGGCGGCTATGGACGCCTGAAGAAACAAGCCGGGATCGAAGAATCGAATCCACTCTCGCCGTGGCTGTGGCGCACGGACTGGGCCAGCCGCCGCGCGAAGAGCCTGAACCAGAGGACCGAAATCACCTATTGGGTGATCTGCATTTTCTGCAACATGATCCTGCTCCCGGTCGTCGGAGGGCTTGCACCGAAGATGGTGCGCAGCGGTGATCCTCGCGCCTTTCTGCTTCTCGGCTTCGGCTCGATTGGCGTGATCCTCCTCGCAAACGCGGTTCGCGCGACGATTCGTCACCGGCGCTTCGGCAATACCTATTTCGAATTCAATGCGCTGCCGTTTTCCCCGGGCGACCGCGTCGGCGGAAGGATTCATTTCAAGCTCGAAACGCAGGCGCAACACGGCATCGACCTTCGCCTCTCTTGCGTCCGCAGAGTCGTCACGGGCTCGGGCGACAGCAGCACCACGCGCGAAGCGATTCTCTGGCAGGCCGAGCAAAATGTTCCCTCGGGAGCTGTGGGCCCCGGACCGCTCGGCCGCATGATTCCGGTGGACTTCACGCTTCCGCGGAGAGTTACGTTACCGATCACGATAATCCGAATGACCAGGTTCTCTGGCTGCTCCACGCGCAAGCCGACGTTCCCGGCGTGGACTACTCCGACGATTTCGAATTGCCCGTCTTCCGGAGTGCGGCATCGGCTGAGGCGGCGCGCGCTTCGCAATTGCAAGCTTCTTCCGGGGCGGTGGCTTCCGGCTTTCCCGCGGCGCCCGCCGAGTCGGATTCCAGCGCCGTGGCGCAGCCGGCGCGAACGAAAGTCGTCGTCTCGATGCATTCGGGCGGCACTGACTTTTATTTTCCGGCGTTTCGCAATCCGGGCCGCGCCCTTGGGCTTCTTGTATTCACTCTGATTTGGAGCGGCGTCGTCTATTTCCTGTATTCGCGCGCCCCCTTGTTTTTCTTCGTCGTTTTCGGTTTGTTCGATCTGCTTCTAGTCTACGGCGTCTTGCACGTCACGCTAGGAAGCGCCCGAATCGGCGTGGCCAATGGCGAAATCCTTTCGCGCACGGGCATTCTTGGACTCGGTTCCACGCGGCGGATTCCGGCTTCCGATGTAGCCTCGATTGTGCCTGTTGTCAGCATGCAGCAGGGCGGCGCCTCCGGGAACGCGCTCTACGCGATCCGCTTGCGGATGAAGAGCGGGCGCAAATACACTCTCGCGGACGAAATCGATAGCCGCCAAGAGGCTCGCTGGGTGGTTGCGCAAATCGAGACGCTGGCAGGCCTGAAACTCGATACGCACGTCGAAGTGGATTCAACGTTTGGCGTGTCGTCTCCACCTCCGCAACCGGGGACCGGCCAAGTGTTCACCCGGCCGCACCCGAAAAAGTCCATGGCCGCATCCGTCGGTGTATTTGCCTTGGTCACAATGGCAATGTTTGGCTGGGTCTTCTGGCGGACGCCCACGGGCGCTTCGCGCGGGAGTGGTTCGCGCGCCGCAGCAGCGTCGCGTCCGAATCCGGTTTCACGTCGCGTCTTTTCCGCGCCTATGACGGGCGTGGACGTCGAACGCGTGCTTGCGTTGCCCGGCAGGATCAAGCGGAAGAACTTCTGGAGCGCGCGATTGGCCGCGACGAACGTGCGCTCGAATTGTTCGATCGGCATGTCGAAGGATGGATCGGGCATATCCGCTTGAGTGATCGCATGAGGCAGCTGGAGCAGCGCTCGCAGTTTTCCAAAGACCTCCGCGTGCGCTACGCCAACGCGGACATCAATCTTGCACTGGACGGCTGGCAGAAGAACGAGCGCGCCGCCGATTTGCTGATCGAACGTGCGCGCGCCGACCAGCACTATCGGGCTGCAGCCGTCTATTTTCTCGGCATGCTCGCGGGACGCGGTGTGGATTACGACCGCATCCACGGCGTGCTGCTCGAGTACGCCCGGAACGACAAGGACGCCACGGTGAGGCAGTGGGCCGTCGAAGGCATGCGCTATCTCGGCAAAGACGAAGTTCTCGATGAGCTGTTTACTTCGTTTACGGAGGATCCGTCCACATCCGTGCGCGACCGCGCCGGCTGCAACATTTCCGATTGCGGCAACTTCATGCGCAAGCAGCGCATGAGGATGGTGCCCAAGTTTATTGATCTGGCGATGAATTCCCGAACGAATCCCCAGGTGCGCAGCCGGTACTTCCTCGCGCTCGAAGAAATTACGGACGAAAAACTACCAGCAGACGCAATCGTTTGGAGCCGCTGGTATCAGGAGCACGGCGCTGAAAAAATGGCGGAGTTCGAACGCCTCGACTGGTGGCAGGTCCGCGGCGACGAATAGCGAACAGCTCTGCAATCGGCAGAGCTTCCTGCGGAAAAAAACGAAACGAATGTCAGCTCTGACCCGCGGCTTTGGCCATCTTCGCCGTCCATTCCTCGGAGCGACGTTGCATCTCTTCGGGCGCGACGTCCTCCACGTGTTGCGCCAGGCCCCAGTGGTGGCCAAAGGGGTCGGTGATCTTGCCGTAGCGATCGCCCCAGAATTGGTCCATTAGCGGCATGTCTACTTTTGCGCCGGCGCTGACGGCGCGGTTGAACACCGCATCCACATCTTCGGTGTACATGAATATGGAAACAGGATTCACGGCGCCGAGTGACGGCGCACGGGTCATCCCGGGAAATTCGTCGGATAGCATCATCCGGGAATCGCCGATTTGAATTTCGGCGTGCATGATCATGCCGCCCGGTCCTGGCATACGCATGATTTCCTTTGCACCAAAAACGGATTTGTAAAAGTCGATCGCCTGGGCTGCGTTTTTGCAAGTCAGTCCCGGCGTAATCGTGTGATGCCCCTCGGGGATAGCGCGGACAGGATTCGGCATGATGGCCTCCTAGTTCTCTTGGACGTGCGCGCAATGGAAACGGAAGGAAGACCGGCAGTACAATGCGCGTAAGCGTGTAGATACTCCTCGGTATCGTTCCTGTCAACAGGGCCGTTTACCCGGAGAGCCGAAAGTTGACGCAGTTTTCTTGGGAGTGAGAATCCACGCTGAAGCTGCCAGGAGGATTGTCGCCATGAGTTATGAATTCCTCGTTGAAACGTATGAGACCGAACGGATCAAAGTGGTGAGCGTCTGGAGTGAATTTCAAGACGCCGATCTCCCCGTGCGTCCACGCTCTGGCGACCCACGAGGCCGCAGCGTACGCGAACAGATGGTGCATCAGTGTGTGAGCGAAGATCTGTGGTTCCGGAACATGCTGGGAATCGATGTCAATGCGCCGCCACTGCCGGCTACGGAGACGCGGCTGGAATTCATGAAACAATACGAGGAGGACAGCAAGAAGCGGCTGGAAGTGCTGCGCGCGAGGGATGATTCCTGGTGGGAATCTGAAACGAAGTTTTTTGACGTAAAGCGATCCTGCGCCTGGGTCATCGTTCGGAGAATTGCACATACCGCACATCATCGGGGCCAGCAGATGGCCATGCTGCGCATGTTGGGACGCAATGTGCATAGTAACTACGGGCCAACTGCTGACACGGGCGGACTGATGCAAAACCATGCGCCGACGATCTACGCCTATCCGAGCCTGCAGGCGCTGCTCGATGGTGAAAAGGGCGGCGGCGCGAAGCTACCGCTACCAGGCGGTGGTGGCAAAGCCGTGACCGAACGCCCTGACAAGAGCAAATAATAGGAATGGATCTCCTTCGGACCAAGTGCGATCCACGTCTGTTAGCTAGGGCCGGTAAAGAGCTGGAAAAACTTTCTTCAGATTCTCCAGCTTGGGCAGATCGTTGTACACGATGTACGGATTGCTGGGATTATTCTTGAGATAGTCCTGGTGGTAGCTCTCTGCCGCGTAAAACGCTTGAAGGGGCTCGACCTTCGTGACAATCGGGCGGGAATAGACCTTCGCGGTATCGAGCTGCGCGATGTAGGCTTGCGCGATCCTCTTTTGTTCCTCGCTTGTAAACAAAATCAAGGAACGGTACTGAGAGCCGGTGTCCGGGCCCTGACGGTTCCATTGAGTGGGATCGTGGGCCACGGAAAAATAAACCATCAAGATCTGACCGTAGGTGATTTCTGACGGGTCGTACGTAATGCTCACGGATTCGGCGTGGCCCGTTACTCCCATGCTCACACTTTCATAGGAAGGCGCTTTGACGTAACCGCCCGCGTAGCCAGAAGTCGCCTTAGATACTCCTTTGAGGTGTTCGAAGACGGCCTGGATGCCCCAAAAACATCCTCCGGCAAGAACAGCAGTCTGCTGCCCCTTGGCGGAAGCCAGCGGCGCATCGTTCGCGGGCGCTGGGAAAGGGGGCTTCGGAGTTTCCGGTGATCGGGAGCCCAGGGCTCGCATGGCATTCCACGCCACGACGCCAACAATTAGCGCGACTGCGATACTCCGACCTATAAATGCGCTCTTCATTGTCCGGCTCCCGAAACCATCCATCCTAGTTTACTCTGTCTATGGAGGATTGGATGCGGAACGGCTCCTGCCGGATTAGGTTAGTTTTCACACGCAGCCTAGCTTCGTTCCTAGTCCCCGAGCCCTTGTCTGTAACCACCCGTTGTTGGAACGGTGTGTCTGACTGACGCATCATAGAAGCCGAGGCGTTTCCTATTGACTCTGAGGGGTTAAGTTCATGCGCGCACGAAGGATCCTTGCTTTAACCATCGCTCTTTGGATCCCACTCATACTGCCAGGGCAAGTGACCCACGGGCAGAAGCCGAAGTTGCCTCCACCCCATGCCACGGAATCCGCCGGTAACGGGCCGCACCGGGAGAAGCCGGCCGCGGGGTTTCTTCCTACGGCGCCGCAGGGCTTTCGCGTCAATATTTTTGCGAAGGATTTCAAAGGGCCGCGCTGGCTTACGATAGCGCCGAATGGAGACATTTTCCTGGCCGACACCGGAGCTGACGAAATCATCGTGTTGCGCGATCCGAAAAATACCGGTGGAGCTCAAGAGCGCGAAGTCTTCGTGGACGGAATGAAGAGGCCATTTGGCATCGCCTTCCGCGAGAACTACGTTTACATCGGGAACATGAATGAGCTGCTGCGCTTTCGCTATGATCCGAAAACCTCGAAGCGCCTAGGCGAAAAGGAGCACCTCCTGGATTTGCCGTCGGGAGGACACAATACGCGGTCGCTGGCATTTTCCGCGGACGGCAAGCATCTGTTTATCGGCGTAGGCTCGGACTCGAATATTGACACGGGAGAAGATCCGCGCCGCGCGGCCGTGACCATCTGCGATCCCGATGGCAAGAATGCGCGGCTGTATGCCACCGGCCTGAGGAATCCCGTAGGTCTGGCGCTCGAGCCGGTTACCGGAGAAGTCTGGACCTCCGTGAATGAACGCGACGAACTGGGCGAGGATCTGCCTCCGGACTATTTCACATCGTTGAAGGACGGCGGCTTTTACGGCTGGCCCTATAGCTACATCGGGGACAATGTGGATCTGCGCGTGAAGCCGCAGCGCCCGGACCTGGTCGCGCGCGCGATTATTCCGGATGTGCTGCTTGGCGCGCACGTGGCCCCGCTCCAATTCGCTTTCTACACCGGAAAGCAATTTCCCGAAAGCTATCGAGGCGGCGTATTTGTGGCGGAACACGGCTCCTGGAACCGCGCGAAGCGCTCGGGATACCAGGTTGCGTTTGTGGCCTTCAAGAATGGAAAGCCCTCGGCCGATCCCGTGCCGTTTATGACGGGACTGGTGCCCGATCCCGGCGGCCAAGACGTCAATGGGCGGCCGGTAGGCGTGGCCATCGCGCCGGACGGTTCGCTCCTCGTCTCGGATGATGGAGCAGGCGTGGTGTATCGCATCTCTTTCGCGAAGTAGGAGACAGGACCAGAATTTCTTGAATCAGGAACAGTCACGTCCGCTCCGCGGTTCCGCGGAGGCTGTAGTACACGCATGCGCAGTCTGAAGCCAGTGTTATTTGACAATCAGCTTGAGCTGAATAGGCTGCAGTTCCAGCGGCTGCCCTGTGGAAGACATCGCCGCAGGTGTAATCACAATCGTTGAAGTTCCCGATGGCGTGACGATGGATTGCCGTGTGACGGCGGCGCTTCCTCCTCCACAACCCGCGATGCCGAGAAAGACGCAGAAAACCGCCGCGGTGAGAGTGCAGTACCTCGTCAAACGACTTCTGCTTTCGGCACTTCCCAGCCTCCGGAGATTCTTGACGGCCATGAGGAGAATCAATCCGAGTGCCAACAGCGGCAGCACACGGTGCCCGGAAACGGGTGTGAAGCGTACGGGCATCGAAGGTGGCAGCACCGCGCCCCCGCTCGTCGCTACGCTGACCGTAAACGGAGAGGGCGTGCTATTGGCGACGGACACACTCGGAGGCACCTGACACGTCGCGCCGAGTGGCGTGCCGCTGCAGGCCAGGGAAACGCTTCCGCTGTAGCCCGGCCCGGGCGTCAACTGCAACAGGTATTGAGCCGTTTGACCAGCCGTGACGGACGCGGTGGTCGCACCTCCCGGAGCGGCCCCTGCGGTGAATGCAGGATTGGCGATGGCGCTAAGCAAAACACTTTGTGAAGAACCCTGCGCATCGTCCGTGATGGTTAAGGTTGCCGTACGCTGGCCAGGGCCAATCGGAATGAATGCAACCAAAATTGTACAGTTCCCAGCGGGGGCAACCGCAGCTGTGCAATTGTTGGTGAAACCGAAGTCCGAAGAGTTAGGGCCGACGACAGCCACAGAGGAAATGTGGAGTGGCGCATTCCCCGAGTTGGCGATGGTCAACGTTTGCGCGGTGCCGGTTGTTCCCTGTGTGATGGTCGGGAAAGAAGGTGCGGTCGGAGAAAGGGTGGCGGCAGGAACGGCGGCAAGGCCGATGCCGTTTAGGACAAGAATTTGCGGGCTGCCGGGAGCGTTGTCTGCAACCTGAAGCATGGCCAACAATGGGCCAACGCTGGTGGGCGAAAAGTCGATACTGACAGAGCAGTTCGAATTTGGGGGAAGCGTTGCCGTGCAGGTATTTGTTTGAGAAAAGCTGGAAGCATCTGTCCCGATGATCGATATGGAATTGATGGCAAGGGTTTGGTCACCGTTGTTGACGATCGAAAACACCCGGGTTGGGCCGCTGGCGCCAACCGTGACGCTGCCGAAGTTTGCGGTGGCCGGAAAGATCGTCGCGGCAGGACCGCTGAGAGCCTGAACTGGGTTGCCCGAGATGGCGATTCCCGATGCACCTCCTATTCCGCTCATCCCGCCGTTGAAGGGAGATCCCGAAATCTCCGTGAGATTCCCTGACTGCTGGTCGATTTGATAAGCGTGAATGCCGACGCCGCCGAAGGGAGAGAGAGAGTAAAGGTACGGGCCCAGGGAATCCGCGACGGAGGTGCCCAGGGAAAAAGAAATGTTTGTGAAAGGCCCCTGAACTTGCGTCAATGCGCCAGTGACTTGGTCAATCGAGTAAACGACGACATTATTGCTGGTACCTTCCGCAACGAAGAGAAAACTGCCGGAGCTATCGACAAACATAGCACTAGGTAAAATACCGGGATTGGGACCTAGGTTCACAGTGGACGAAGGGAGCCTCGCAGTACCATCCACCGGGGAGATCATGCAGCTGTCGATGAAGCCGATATTTTGGCCCCATCCAGCAAAGAAAAACCGCCCCTGAGGGTCCATGGCGTTTGAGTGCCCGCGCCCAGCCGAAGTATCAGCCAGCCCTTTGAAACTCAACGCGCCCGACGAGGGATCGATGGAATATACCTCTGCTCCACCCACTTCCAGGCCGTTTTGACCCTGACTCAGGCCAACGTACAAGCGAAGCCCTTTTGGATCGGTCAGCAATTGAATAGGTGCACCGCCACTGGAAAGCCAAGTGCTCTGTTGTGTGACGAGCACGGGGCTGGAACCTGATGTACCAATGGCCAGGGAAACCACAGAACTATATAGTGGAAAATCGCCGTCGTAGTAACCGACAAAGACAAATCTTCCCGACTTTTCGGTGGTGATGGAAATAGGCTGCGTCGGCGCGTGGTTGGGATTCAGCGTCGGGGGGACGGCAAACGGAGACGCGGGGACTTCACTCAAGGCGCCAGAGCTTTGGTCGATTTGGAACATGGAGATAACGTTTTTGGTTGGATTAAGGACGAAGACAAATTTATCTTGGCCGTCGATGGCGACGAGGCCACCTTCAAATCGCTCGTTAAGGGGTGACCCAGGGACCGTGCTGAGGGCGCCCGTTTGGTTGGCTTTGCTAAATCCTGTTATGACAGAAGAAGTCGGAGTCGTCGGCTGAGAACCGTAAACATATTGTTGGGGAGAAGCCTGGGCATCGGCCGGGGAAGTGGCTCCCAGCAACATGCTCAACACAAGAAGGAACTGCATAACTCTCGAACGGAGCTGAATTCCATCCTGAAGAGTCAAGAGCGAAAAGGAAGATACTCCCGTTTGCATGGTCATAGGTCTTCCTCGCCGTTTTTCAAGCGGCTCTTTCTGATTTCTGAGAGGGAAACAATCGCAACTTCACACTACTGTCGCCTTGAGGAAGCGTCAATATAAATTAGCTAATTAGATACCATAAGATATAGATTACTGATATGTTCTCACGCCATACGGGGGAAAGACGAGCCGGCGCGCGGCGTTACGCTTCGCGAAGGATGCGCATCAATTCCGCAGCGGCATGCGGCAGGCGCGCGCCGCGCCGTGAAACGAGATAGAGGTGGCGCGGCATGTTCAATTGCCGCACTTTCACTTCCTTCATCCAGCCGTGCTCGATTTCCCATTGCACGCACATGCGCGGCACGATCGCCACGCCCATGCCCATTTGCACGAAGCGCTTGATGCTTTCAATCGTTGGCATTTCGATCGGCATGTTCAGCGCCGTGCGGTTTCGCGCAAAGAGCTCGATCACGCGCCGCCGGAACGGCGATTCGACAATGTGCGCGATAAAATTTTCATCGCCGAGTTCCGCCACATCCACTTCGCGCTTCTTCGCCAGGTTGTGCTTTAAAGGCACGACCAGCGTCAGCTCATCTTTCAGAATATCCGTTGCCAGCAGCTGCGCGTCGCGCGGCACAAAAGAAACCGCACCGAGATCCAGCCGGTAGTTCAAAACCTCATGTGGAATATCCCGGGAGAACATGCGGTGCACCCGCACCTGCACTCCCGGATGCAACTCGCGAAATTTTGCCAGCGCGGGAAGCAGTGCGTGGATCGAACTCTCGTTCACGCCAAGCGAAAGTTCACCCCGCTTCAAACCCTCCAATTCGCTGAGCCCTTTCTTGACCTCATCGCGCAGATTGATCAGGCGCTCGGCGTAGTCCTTGAGGAGGGTTCCCGCATCGGTGAGGCGAACCGGCCTCGCCCCGCGGACGAAGAGCGGCTGGCCCAGCCCGTCCTCCAGCTTGCGAATGGCCAGGCTGATGGCCGGTTGCGTGCGATAGAGACGCTCCGCCGCCCGCGAGAAGCTGCCTTCCTTCGCCACCATTAGAAATACCTGGAGTTCGCCCAGATCCACTGGTCCCTCGGTCACTCAGTATAAGACAGTATTATCAAAAGTAGAATAAAGATAAATTGGACTACAGGCCCTCTCCCGTGCGTAACTACAGGTTGGGAGACCCTATGGACGTCGTACGCATCTTTGACACTACGCTCCGTGACGGCGAGCAGTCGCCCGGCTTCTCGATGAACACGGAGGAGAAGATCCGCCTGGCACGCCAGCTGGCGGCCCTGAATGTAGATGTGATCGAAGCGGGCTTTCCGATTGCGTCGCGCGGAGACCTCGAAGCGGTCCAGAAAGTTGCCCAAGAAGTCCGCACCGTGCCCATCGCAGCGCTCGCTCGCGCAAAAAAACAGGATGTGGACGCGGCCGTTGAAGCCTTGAAGCCGGCGGCCTCCTCCCGGCTGCACGTTTTCCTGGCTACGTCCGATTTACACCTTCGCGTAAAGCTAAAAATGACCCGCGAGCAGGCACTCGAAGCCATCACCTCGATGATTCGCCATGGCCGCCAACACGTGGGTGAGGTCGAATTCTCCGCCGAAGACGCCGGACGAACTGACATCGAGTTTCTTTGCCAGGTGTGCAGTGCCGCGGTGGATGCGGGCGCGACAGTCCTGAACCTCCCGGATACGGTGGGATACGCGGTTCCGGAAGAATATGGCGCGATGTTCACCAAGGTGCGTGAGTACCTCGGCGATCCCGACGGCGTTACGCTCAGCGCGCATTGTCACGACGACCTGGGCATGGCGGTTGCCAATTCTCTTGCAGCCGTTCGCGCGGGAGTCCGGCAGATTGAGTGCACCATCAACGGAATCGGCGAACGCGCCGGGAACGCATCGCTTGAAGAAATAGTAGTCGCCCTTGCGGTGCGAAAGGAGAGTTTTGGCGTCACGACGGGGATCCGGCTCGAAGAGCTCTTCCCCACAAGCCGCATGCTTACGGAAATCACCGGCGCGCAGGTCGCGCCGAACAAAGCCATCGTGGGCGCCAATGCGTTTGCACACGAAGCGGGAATCCATCAGGATGGAATCATCAAGAATCCGCTGACGTACGAAATCATTTCGCCGCAGAGTGTCGGCGTCCCGGCGCGCTCGCTCGTTCTTGGAAAACATTCGGGCCGCAACGCACTGCGCCAGACGCTGCGTGATTTGGGCTATGAAGCAAGCGATACGGAACTGGCGGAAGTCTATACCCGCGTAACCGCTCTGGGCGATCAGTCCAAGCTGGTGCGCGCTCGCGACATCCTTGCTATCGCGCATGAGGTCATCCGCCGCCGTCCGGCAGCCATGGCGGCGGAATCGTCCTCCGCAGCGTGACCCTTCCGCTGCTAAAAGTTTGCAACGCGGGAATCATGGCGTGCTGAGACTCTTGTAGAAGTATCAGCGCTTGCCTCAGTTTTGAATTGGTTCGGGGATCCTCATGAAGAAGACCATCGTCCTGCTGCCAGGGGACGGCATCGGCCCGGAAGTGTCGCGCGCCGCGGCCACCATCCTGCGCGAAACCGCGCACGAATTTAACCACGAGTTCGAGTTCCGTGAACTTCTCATTGGCGGCGCCGCCATTGATGCCGCGGGTACACCTCTTCCGAACGAAACGCTTGACGCTTGCCGAAAGGCCGACGCCGTTTTTCTGGGAGCCGTCGGCGGCCCGAAGTGGGATTCGCTGCCGGTGGGGAAGCGCCCGGAAAGCGGGCTGCTCGGTTTGCGGAAAGGCCTGGGACTGTACGTCAACGTTCGTCCCGTGAAGCTCCTTGAGCCACTGATGGGAATCTCGCCCCTCAAGCCAGATCGCCTCGGGGATCTAGACCTCGAGATTGTGCGCGAGCTCGCCGGCGGAATGTATTTCGGCGAACGTGGAAACTCTACAGAAAAGGGCGTGGAGCGCGCCTGGGACACCGAGTCTTACTCGACGCCGGAAATCGAGCGCATCGCCACGTTTGCTTACAATCGTGCGGAGAATCGTTCGCGGCGGCTCTGTTCCGTGGATAAGGCCAACGTGCTCACCAGCTCTCAACTCTGGCGCCGCACGGTCACGGCGATGAGCACCGTCTTTTCTTCCGTGAAACTCGAGCACATGTATGTGGACAATGCCGCCATGCAACTGACTCTGCGGCCCTCCCAGTTTGACGTGATGCTCACCTCCAACATGTTTGGCGACATTTTGAGCGACGCCGCAGCGGCCCTGGCCGGCTCCATCGGTCTGATCCCTTCGGCGAGTTTCGGTTCAACCGCGCCGCTGTTTGAACCCATTCATGGTTCGGCGCCCTCCCTCGTCGGAACCGACGCCGCCAATCCCATCGGCTCGATTCTCAGCGCCACGATGATGCTCCGCGACGCCTTTGGCCTCTCACTCGAGGCCGACTGGGTCGAGCAATCGCTCCTGCGCGTCCTCGCCGGCGGCTATCGTACTCCGGACATCACGGAGCCGGGCGCTCGCGCCGTGGGTGGCTCAGTTTTCACCGAAATCCTCCGCGAAGAGATGCAACGCACGCTCGAACATGCCGAGCGCTATGGTTGGGGCGTGTAGGGCTGGCTCGTCCGTCCGGCCCTCGATGCAAGCACAGTTCTCTCCGACCCGTCTCAAGCTGTTCGTGCCCGCGCGCCTTGCGAGAACTTGCTGAGAATGCTACTTTTACACTTTCCCAAGCAGCCCGCGGCGAGCTTGAGTTGGGGAACACTCGGTTGCGTTGCTTCGTAAGCGGGATGAGAATCCGTTCCAGTTTGGCTGAGTCCGAGGGTGCGAATCATCATTACTCATAGCGAGAGTTCTGGGCATTTTTCGCGACGGATAGACCGTCGTTAGTTCCACGCCTGTCATGGTCCATTCAGGTTCCAACTCGAACGACAGATTGCCCGCCATAGCGGTAGGTGAGCCGGTGTATTGGAGAGTCGAAGGCTCGCTCCTGGAGCTAGGTGCAATGCGCCCGGTGGGTTTCCTCACGTGGAACTCGCAAAGTTTTTCGGAGCGCTGGGCACGCCGATTGGGCATGGCCGGGATGGCGCTCGCGCGGCCTTTCGCCTACGCCGCCAACCGCGCGTTTGCCACGCGCTTTCTGCACACATTGCTCCGCGGCATCAGCCGCGATAGGCTGGATCTTCTTGGCGAAGAATACTTTCACTACGTTCTGAAGCCGCAACTGCGCCGCGAGGCTACCGGGAAACTGATCGAAGCGGTTCGCGGCGGTGAGCGCATCGTGCTGGTCGGGCAGCTCCTCGATAGCATTCTTCGTCCCCTGGCCCATCATTTCGGGATCGACTCGTTCATTTCCAACCGTTTGGAATTTCGAGACGGTCAGGCCACCGGAAGGTTGATGGAACCGATCGTCCGCCCGCGCGGGCCGTTCGCCTGGATTGCGAGCGGCGCCACCGACGGCCGTGTTTCGCGTGAGAGATTGCTCGGCCAGCTTGGCTGGACGGAGAGGCCGGAGCAACTCAATGACGCCGTGCAGACCACCGCTCGTCCTGTTTCTAGCGCAGCCAAGTCCGTTGCTCGATTCGGAGATGCACCTCAAGTCCAACACCTTTTGGTGCGCGAGACCCTGGCGAAGCGGCACCTGCTGCTTATTGGCGTAACCGGATTCATCGGCAAAGTCTGGCTGGTGGACCTGCTCGAGAATATTCCGAACATCGGCAAAATCACGCTGCTGATTCGCCGCAACCGAACCACGTCCGCGCAGCGCCGCTTCGAGAAAATTGTGGAAGAGTCTCCCACGTTTGACGCGCTGCAAGAGCGGCACGGCCGAAAACTCGCGGCGTTTCTGAAGGAAAAGGTCGAAGTCGTCGAAGGCGATGTGAGCCTGCCAGGGCTCGGTCTCGATGAAGCCACACAAGCGCGGCTCGCGAAATCGCTCGACCTCATCGTGAACAGCGCCGGCCTCACCGACTTTAACCCTGATTTGCGCGACGCACTTTCTTCCAACGTGGATTCGGCGCTCCACTTACTCGAATTTCTCCGGAAGTCCGATCACGCCGGGCTCATGCATCTTTCCACGTGTTACGTTGTCGGGATGCGCGACGGCCGCGTCACCGAAGAATTACAGGGAAACTATAATCCGGCGAGCAGTTCTGATTTCGACGCGGAGCGCGAAGTGGGATCCCTCCGCGAAACCATCCGCCGTATCGAGGCCCGCGCCGAAAGCCCGGAGCTCACGAAGGCGCTTCGCCGCCAGGCGCTGGGCCGCAGCGGCGACGTTGCTTCCGCGCCCGCTGCAGAACTCGACGGTGTTTTGAAACGTAACCGGGCGCGCTGGGCGCGCAACCGGCTTGTGCGAGTCGGCATGCGCCGCGCCCAGCACCTCGGCTGGCCCAATACCTACACCTTTACAAAGAGTCTTGGTGAATCCATTCTTGCGCGCCGCGGCCGCGATCTCCCTATCGCCATTGTTCGTCCCTCGATTGTGGAGAGCTCGGAGCGCTCGCCCTTCATTGGGTGGAACGAAGGCATCAACACGTCAGGTCCGCTTTCTTATTTGCTCGGCACGAACTTCCGCCAGCTTCCTTCGAACGAGCGCAAATGCCTCGACGTCATTCCCGTGGACATGGTCTGCCGCGGTATGACGCTCATTGCCGCCGGCGTGATCGCGCGGCGCCACGCGCGCATGTACCAGCTCGCGACTTCGGCCATCAATCCCGTCAACATGGGCCGCAGCATCGAACTCACCGGCCTGGCCCACCGCAAGCACTACCGCACGACGCAGAGCGTGGACAGTTGGCTGAAGGTGAAATTCGAATCCATCCCGGTCTCGAAGCAGCGGTACGAGCAGCTTTCTATTCCAAGACAGAAAGCCGTCGTCTCCGGCATCAACCGCGTGGCCGTCACGCTCGGCATGAAAAAGCCGCCGCTTGCCCGGGCGGAGCGGGACCTCATTCGCGCCGAAAAACTTATCGAGTTGTACGAACCATTCATTCTCCACAACGAGCATGTCTTCGAAAGTGAAAACGCGCGGCTGCTTTCCGCGGCGCTGCCTCCGGAGGAACGTCTTGTTTTCGGCTTTGCGCCCGAATCCATCGATTGGTGGGACTACTGGATCAACGTTCACATTCCGGCGTTGCGCCGCTGGTGTTATCCCTTGATGGAAGGCCGCCCCCTCGAATCTCGCGAGCCGCGCTCCCTCGATTGGTCCGCCGAGCCCGCGCGCGAAGCGGCGCTCTCCAAAGCCGCAACGTCGTCCGATCCTTTATGGCGATCTTCCTAACCGGCTCGACCGGCTATCTTGGCAGCTATCTCGTTGCGGGCCTCCTCACGGAGCACCGCGACACGCTGAATCTTCTGGTTCGCGCAAAAACCGAACAGGAAGCCCACGAGCGGCTCTGGACCTCGCTCCAACTGCACTTTGCCTTTCCCGAATTCCTCGAATTCCTAAACACACGCGTGAGGATCTTCCGCGGCGATTTGACGAGCGAACTTTTCGGCCTGCCGGACGATGAATACCACGCACTGGTGGACACGACCGATTCATTGATACACTGCGCCGCGTCGCTCAACCGCAAATCCGAGAAACAATGCCTGAACGTGAATCTGCGCGGCACGCTGGAAGTGATTCAACTCGCCCGCCGCGCGCAGAATCGTCACGGGCTGCGGCGCTATTCGCACGTCTCGACGGTCGCCGTAGCGGGGAAGCGCCAGAACGAAATTGTAACAGAAGATGCCGCCATTGACTGGGCGCGCTCCGATTACGATCCCTACGCGCGCACCAAGAAATTCTGCGAGCACATGGCCAATCAACTTTTGCCCGACGTGCCGAAAACGATTTTCCGGCCAGCGATCATCCTGGGTGACAGCCGCCGCGGCGACACATCGCAATTCGACATGGTGCAGGCCTTCCACGTCCTGGCGCAGATGCCTGTTCTTCCCCTGCGCCCTGACGATAAAATCGATATCGTGCCCGCAAACTACGTTGGAAAAGCAATCGTGGCCATTCACCAAAAAGAGCCGCCCGCGCATGGCATCTTTCATTTGTCCTCCGGCACGGGATCGCAAACCTACCAAGAGCTGACCGATGCCCTGGCGCAGGCGGGTGGCAGGATGCGGCCTACGTATTCGCCCTGGCTGGGCGGAACTTTTTCGCGGACCGTGAACTGGGCTGCGAAGCGCACCGGGGCCGTTGGCCACGGCGCTTCGCTCCTGAAAGTTTTCTGGCCGTACCTGGACTGGAACACGGTTTTTGACAATTCACGCGTGGTCGCCGAACTGGGTGAGACGCCAGCAAAATTTTCGACTTACGCGCATGCGCTCTTGAGCTTCAGCCGTGAAAACAAGTTTCGTTACCCGGCAAAACCATGGCCATCAGGCGGGAGCGCGGACGTGGCGGCGAATTCCACTGCAAGAGGCGCCGGCTCATGACGGATTTTCTGCTCGTCGCTTGGGTCAGCGCGCTGATCGAGATCCGGCGCTTTGGTTGGATGCTGGGTCTTGGAAAGCGCTGGACGCCCGGCGAAAAACTCAAGCTGCTGTTTGCGGGCTACAACGGGACGCGCAACACGGGCAGCGACGTGCGCGTCCAGGAGATGCTGCGCCAGATTCGCCATGTTCTGGGCGCCGATAACGTTGACTTCAGCGTGATGACGCAGAGTTTCGACCGCACCAAGGGCTACTTCGAAGGTACCCGGCAGGTCTATCTTCCCGATGTATACCCGCCGTTCCTCTTTCACGAGGTGCGCCGGAATCACGGCGTTATTGCATGCGAAGGATCGATGTTCAAGAGCAAGTTTGCCAATGCGCTCACGACGATGATGATCGGCTCGCTCGGGCTGGCTTCTGCGGAAAACAAACTTTCTCTCGCATACGGCGGGGAAGCGGGCCACATGGACGGAATCATCCAATCCATGTGCCAACGATACGTCCATGATTCGATGGTGATCACGCGCAATGTGGAATCGCAAACGTTGCTGAGTTCGCTGGGGATCCCCACCGAGCTTGGCACGGACACCGCTTGGATCTTTGAACCACATCCGCCCGAATACGCCCGCAAAACTCTCCGCGAGTCCGGCTGGGATGAAAAAACGCCCATACTGGTTCTCTGCCCGATCCATCCGTTTGTCTGGCCCGTGAAAGCATCCGTCGCAAAATACCTCACACGCGTCACGACCGGTGCCTACAAAGACAGCCAATACCGCACCGTTTATTTCTTTGAATCCGGGCCGGAAGTGGACCGCAAATACCGCCACTACCTTTCCGGATTTACCAATGCCACGAAAGCGTTCTTGCAGCGCCATCGCGTTTTTCCGATTCTGGTAGGCATGGAGCGGCTGGACGCTGTTGCGTGCCGCGATATCGCCGCGCAGATCCCGGGCACGCCGGTGTTCACTTCGGACGACTTCGACATGTTCCAGCTTGTATCGCTCCTGCGCGCGGGCTCTTACATGGTTTCCTCGCGCTATCACGGCATCGTCACCTGCATGCCCAGCCTGGTCGCCTCGGCAGGTGTCACCATGGACGAGCGTATCCGCAACCTGATGCGCGAGCGCGGCCATCAGCAATTTTTGCTGACTGTGGACGACCCTGACCTCGAGCCAAAGCTTCTCCAAGTCATGGAAACGCTGTTTACCGAAGCCGAATCCGTGCGCGAGGGCATTGGCCGCACCGTCGTCCGCAATCTGAAAGTCATGGCGCGCATGGGAACGTTTCTGGAGGACGCCATGCGGCGGACTTACCCCGAATTTCCGCTGCGTTCCGGAATTCTTTCGTGGGAAGAATATTTGCCGCCGCTCGGTGGCAATCTGCTGCAGCTTGCCGAGCGCTACGACTCTTCGCCGGTTGCGCTCGCAGCGGTTCGCTGACTTTTCATGCCCAACTTTCTCGAAAATGTTTTCGCGCAATTGAAACGAGCGGAGGGCCGCGTCGTTTTGCGGGAAATTCGCGGCGAGGAGTTTGTCAGTTTGACAGGAGGCGAGATGTTGGAGCAGGTCCAGCGCGTGCGCGGCCATTTGCGCCGTTGCGGCTTGCAACCGGGCGATCGCTGCTCTCTTCTCGCGGCGAATTCCGTCCGTTGGGCCGCGTTTGACCTAGCGTTGATGGCCGAAGGCGCCATCGTAGTGCCGCTCTATTCACGGCAGGCGCCTGCCGAGCTCGTTGCCATAATGAAGGATTGCCAGCCGCGATTTCTCTTTGTAGGTGATGTCGCTCTTGGTGAGGGCGTTGCGCAAGCTTGGCCGGAAGCTCCGCCTCGCGTTTTGTTCGAGGATGCTCTGCACCAGTCTGCGTCGCCGGGATTGATTCCGGACCTTCCCAATCCGCGGCAGGATTCGGACCTGGTCACTATCATCTACACCTCAGGCACGTCGGGGGAGCCCAAGGGGGTTTGCCTCAACGTCGGGAACATCACGCACATGATTTCCTGCACCACCGAGCGGCTTGATCAATTGATGGGCGAAACGCACGAGCCAGATCGGGTTTTCCACTATCTTCCGTTCAATTTTGCTGCTTCGTGGATCGTGCTTCTCACCTATCTCACGCGCGAGTCGGTTCTCACGCTCTCTACGGATCTCAACAAGCTTGCCGACGAAATCCGGGTGGCCTCTCCGCACTATTTTCTGAATGTTCCGACACTGCTGGAACGTGTGCGTCGCGGTGTGGAGGAAGCGCTTTCGAATCGCCCAGCCATGATCCGTTCGCTCTTTGGAAAGGCGCGTGACGCCTGGCAGCAGCTGCACGTGGGCCGCGGCCGCACGCTGGATTCCTTTTGGCTCGCCATCGGCCGAAAAGTTATTTTCGGAAAAATCAAAGAACGTTTCGGCGGGCATCTTCGTACGCTGATTTGCGGCTCCGCGCCGCTTTCGCCGGAGACCCAGCAATTTTTCCTGATGCTGGGCATTCCAGTACTGCAAGGCTACGGACTTACGGAAACCACGGGCATCTGCACGTTGGACGATCCCCGCTTGCCGGTTGAACCGGGTTACGTCGGCACTGCGATTTCTGGAATTGAAATGAAAATTTCCGAGAACGAAGAAATTGTTGTGCGTGGTCCGCACATTTTCCCGGGATATTGGAACAGGCCGGAAGAGACGGCGCGCGTGCTGCAAGACGGCTGGTTCCACACTGGCGATCAGGGCGAAGTAAACGTGCGCGGAAATTGGCGCATCAGCGGCCGCATCAAGAACCTGATTATTCTGAATTCCGGCCACAACATCGCCCCGGAACCGGTCGAGGAAAAAATTGCGCAGCTTCTTCCGGCGGCGCAGCAGGTCGTGGCGGTTGGCAATGGACGCGGGTATCTCTGCGCGCTGGTCACCGGCGGCGTCGAGCGCGCCGCCGTCCAGGCCGCGCTGGATACCGTGAATCCGGAGCTGCCGCATTACCGCCAGGTTCGCAATTTCACCGTGATTCCAGTTGCCTTCACCATCGAAAGCGGTCTGCTCACCGTGAACGGCAAACTTCGCCGGTCCGCCATCAATGCTCGGTATGCTTCGGAAATTAACGCCATGTACGATGCCAAGGGAATCCGCGAAGCGGCCAGCGGGAAACTCGCATGAAAAGTTTTGCCGGCAAGACGCTGCGTTGGGAATGGCGCGAAGGCGTGATCGAATTGACGCTCGATCACGCACCCGCCAATGAAATCGGTTCGGTGATGCTCTCGGAGCTTGAACAATTTGTTGCTACGTCCGGCGCGTTTGCCCCGGAGACTTCCGTCTGCATCATTTCGAGCGCGCGCAAATCTGTTTTTTCGGCGGGCGCGGATCTGCGCGAGCTGTACCGCGGTGCGGCGCCGCTTCCGGAAAAAGAGCGCCTTGCGAGTATCCGTAATTTCTTGGAACGCATTCACGCAGTCCTCAACGCTCTCGATGCGGCGCCTTTCGTGACCATCGCCGCCGTTCACGGCGTTTGTTTTGGCGGCGGACTCGAACTCGCTCTCGCATGCGACATCATCATCGCGGACAAGATGGCGCGCTTTGCTTTTCCCGAATTGCGTCTCGGGCTCATACCCGGATTCGGCGGCATTCCGCGCCTGAAGCGCGATCTTGGCAATGCTCTCGTGCGGGATTTACTTTTTACGGGTCGCACGATCAACGCGGCTCGCGCGCAAGCCGTCGGCCTTGTGGCGCAACTCGTCGGTGAAGGCGAGGCTTTCCGCATCGCGCGTTCGACCGCCGCTCAAATCACGAAATTTGACGCCGTCGCGCGAGGCGCCGCGAAAAAATTCATCAAGCCTGTTCCCCACGATGAATTGCGCCGCGAAATCGACCTTTTTTGCGAGCTCTTCGCGCGGCCCGCGGTCATGACCGCTCTGAAAAAATTCGTGGAGTCTAGCGACGCGATGCCGTATTTACCGTGAATTAAATGAATGTAACGCCCGTTGGGTAAATGGAGGACCCGAGCACGGTGGTGATTTATCCGAGCCGCGGCCGCCTCGTGCTGTTGATGTGCGGCGCGTCGGTTTATGCGTTGTGGTCTGTGCGAGAAAGGGGCTGGATTTGTTCTTCCTCGTCCCGCAGTGTTAGATTTAAGTTTCTATGCGCACACTGGAACAAACGACGCAGGAAGTCCTCGACCTGGCAGCAAAACACTTTCAGCTGCCCGCGGGCTCGCTCGCGCCCGCGGATGATTTCTTCAAGAAGCTGGGCATCGACAGCCTCCAGACGCTAGAGATGCTCTCGCGCATCGAAAATCATTTCGGCATCGAGCTGCCGGACTACGAAGTCCAGGGCGTCAGCGACTTCAGGACTCTGGCTGAGCGGATCCAGTCCCGCTTGTAATGCTGGACCTTTCCAAATATCAATCCATCGGCCAGGCGCTGAAGGATGCGTTGGATCAATTTGCGAATGAAGTGTGCTTGATCGAAGCCGACCGCGAACGCGAGAATGAGCGCCTGACGTATCGCGACTTCAAGGAACGCGCGCACCCACTGGCCAGAGGTTTGCAAGACGCCGGTTTCGCAGCGGGCGACCGGGCCAGCATCATAATGACCAACCAGTCTAAGTGGCTGATTTCGGCCTACGCCATTTTTTTCGCGGGCGGCACGCTGGTTCCGCTCGACTACAAACTCACTCCCGATGAGCAGTGGCAGCTTCTCAAGCACTCCGGCGCCAGCGTGCTCATCACGGAATATCCCATCTGGCGGCAGCTTTGTGCATCAACGGAACGCGCGCCCGCGACGAACGTGCAGACGATTCTCGTGACTGAGGCGCCAGCAAATGCGGAACTCTCGGACACGCGGCGCTGGGAAGAGTTTCGCGGAGCGGGCGAGCCCGTCTTCGTTCCACGCGCACGCAAGGACACAGCTTGCATCGTGTACTCCTCTGGAACCGGCGGCCGCCCGAAGGGCTGTATGATGACGCATGAGAATTATCTCGAGCAGTGCGTGGCGTTGACTTCGCTTTATCCCTTCTGGCCTGGCGTGCGCTACCTCAGCATCTTGCCGACAAACCACGCGATTGATTTTATGGTTGGATTTTTCGGGCCATTCACCTGCGGCGCAGCGGTCGTGCATCTTCGAACATTGCGTCCTGAATACGTGCGCGAGGCTTTTCCGAAGTACAAAATTACTTACGTGAGCCTTGTTCCGCTGGTTTTGAAAAATCTGCAAAAAGGTTTGCAGGCTCGTTTCGATGCGTTGCCGACAGGCAAACGGAAGATTTTCCACGCGCTCGAGGCCATCAACAAAGCCTTGACGAAAGGCCAGCCGCGGCTCGGCATCAGCCGGCGATTACTCAGAGGAGTGCATGAGGCCTTTGGCGGCGAACTTCGTGCCATCATCGTCGGCGGCGCGTTTACAGAGCCGCAGACCTTGCAATTTTTTTACGATCTGGGAATTCCGGTCGCGAACGGTTACGGCCTCACCGAAGCGGGCACGGCCATAACCGTGAATGACTTGAAGCCATTTCGCGCCGACACCGTCGGCAAGCCACTGCCTGGCATGGAAGTGCGAATTGTGAATCCCGCAGCCGACGGGGTCGGAGAAGTTTCTGTGCGCAGCAGGACGGTGATGGCCGGCTACCTGGGCGACCCGGAACTCACGGCTGAAACCCTCGTTGACGACTGGCTTATGACCGGAGACCTGGGCCGCTTCGACGAAACCGGCCACTTGCTGCTGAACGGCCGCAAGAAAAACATGATTGTTACCGAAGAAGGCAAGAATATTTATCCCGAGGACGTGGAGACGGCTTTCGAAAGTCTCCCGGTGAAGGAATTCTGCGTATTCGCCGCCAATTACATCTGGCCAAAACGCTCCATGGTTGGCGAGAAACTCGTGCTCGTGGTGCATCTCGATCGGGGCCAGCAATACAACGAAGAGCTCCGGCAGGATATCAACGCGCGCAACAATCGCCTGCTAAACTACAAGCGCATCCACGGGGTCGTTGTCCTGGACGAAGATTTTCCGCGGACGGCTTCCTTGAAAATCAAGAGGAATGTACTGGCAGAGCGTCTCGCAAGTCTGGACAGCGCCTCGGTGGTTCGGCCCTTGTGAAAGCGTATTGAAAACGATTAGGTGGAGCAGGAGTTAGCAGTTCGAGTTTGCCCGAGACACAATGGATCGCTTTTTCGCCATCGTGAACCCCGCCGCCGGTGGCGGCCGTTCCGCAAAACTCGCCGGCCCCGCCCTTGCGGGCCTGCGCGAAAGGGGATTGCGCATTGACGTCATCGCATCCACCGGCAAGGGCCACGCGGTGCAGCTTGCGCGCGAGGCTTACGATCAGGGCTATCGCCATTTTCTTGCCGTTGGCGGCGACGGCACCGCCCATGAAATCCTCAACGGGGTCTTTGCCGGCCGCACGCCCGTTGAACGAGTCGCGCTTGGTTTCCTTCCGCTCGGGACCGGCAATTCCTTTTTGCGCGATTTTTCTAAGGATGGCGCGGAAGCTTCGATGCGGGCCCTGCTCGAGGATCGCAGGCGTCCCATCGATTTAATCCGTCTCACGCACTCCGGCGGGGAAGTCTATTCCTTCAATCTTCTGAGCGTTGGTTTCACGGCCGATGTCGCCGCGCTGACCAATCGCATGTTCAAGCCGCTCGGCCATCTTGGTTATCTGCTGGGAGTATTCGTCCGCGTCGTGCAGTTGCGCCGGCGCTCCTTTGCCCTTCGCTGCGATCAGGATCAGGAATGGAACGAGCGCCGCTCGCTTTTTCTGACTTTCAATAACAGCAAGTACACCGGCGGCACGATGCTCATCGCGCCGCATGCGGATCCCGCCGATGGTCACATTGAGTTTGTGCAGTGGGGACCCATCGGCCGGTTGGGGCTGCTCCGCATGCTGCCCCGGCTGTACGATGGCACGCACATCGAACACGCGCTTGCTTCGCACCGGGCGGTGCGCCATGTCGAATTCGATTTCGGCTCACCACTCGACGTCATGATCGACGGTGAAGTGGCTACTCTGGAGTGCCGCTCGCTCGATATTCTGCCGGCCGCAGTGGACGTCTATATATGAAGAAGAGCTGGCTGGCGTTGCGCAGTGCGATTCTCTGGATCTTTAGCGGCCTTCATTTTTTCATTGTTGCGCCGCTGCTCGTTTTTCTCGGAATTTTTCTGGATCCTCACAAGCATGATTGGCTGCAACGTACGTTCTGCCGCCGCATTGTGTTTCTCTCGGGCGCCAGCATGGAGGTTCGCTGCTCGCCCGGGTTCGACCCCAGCCGGACCTCTTTCTTCGTGTCCAATCACGTCAATCTTTTCGATCCTTTCATGCTCTACTGCGCCATTCCGCAGTTCGTCCGCGGCTGGGAGCTGGAATCGCATTTCAAGATTCCCGCGTACGGCTGGTTGATGAAGCGCTTCGGGAATGTTCCCGTGCCGGACATTCGCCGCCCGTCGGACCTGAAGCGCATGTGGCGGCTGACGCAGGACGCCATTGACGGCGGCACCAGCTTGATCATTTTTGCTGAAGCCAGGCGTACACGCGACGGCCACGTGGATCAGTTCCAGGACGGCGGCTTTCGCGTTGCGCAGCAACTCGGCGTTCCCATAGTGCCCGTGAGCCTGGTGGGATCCTTCCGGCATCACCGCACGGGTCACTGGATGCTCCGCCCGGCACAAGTAACCGTCATTCTGCACGACACGATTGACACCAAAGGGCTTACCAAAGCCGATGTGCCGGCGCTGCGCGATCGAGTGTACGAAATCATTGCCGCGCCGGTGGAAGAACAGTTGAAGCGAAAGGTGAGTTGATTGGGGGAGTACACCTCCCATCGAATGCATGAATATCAAAACAAGGGACTTAAAAGAAGGGCAATTTGCAATTCCCGCTAAAGCGACAGTTTGATTCCGGGGAGAGTGCGCCCCGCGCGCGTTTCCTGCCAGGTGTATACGATGCGGTGAATGACGGTGATGGTGGAAACCACGGCGATCACCCAGAGCACCGGTCCCATGCGATTGAAGAGGCCGCCGATGATCAGGAGCACCAGCCGCTCGGGGCGCTCCATGAATCCCACTTTGCAGAGCGGAATGAGAGACTCGGCACGCGCGCGCGCGTAGCTCACCATGACCGAACCAGCCGTTGCGACGGCGGCGAGCACGACATAGGGCGTGCGGCCACTCACGGAATAATAGACCAGCAGGCCCATGTACAGAGCCATGTCCGCATAGCGGTCGAGTGTTGAATCATAAAATGCGCCAAACGCGGTGACGCGGTTCTGCCGCCGCGCTACCTGTCCGTCCAGCATGTCCAGGAAACCAGCAAAGAGAATGATGAGCGCGCCTAGGAAGAATCCGCCCACGGCAAAAAAGGCCGCAGCGATGAAATTGACGACCAATCCGAGAAAGGTCAATATGTTTGGATTGATTCCTGTGGCTGCGACGGCGCCGACAATCTTGTCGAGCAGCCACTTGCTACCGGTACCGATCGCTCCTGTGAACGTAGCCATAGCTGTATCAGTGTCTCAAATGGCGGCCAGTTTCGCGAAACGGCCTGGCTCTTTCCAAATCTGCGGCATCCTACACTAGCACCGCCAAACGTCGCAATCGCATGCGCCCCCGATGATATAGTGAAGGCCTTCGCGAAGGACACGAATCAAACATGATGGATGGTCGGCGGCTCCAGCGTCTATCTCGAGCCCTATTACACTTCCCGTCGCGGGCAGCCGACCGCATCATTGCCCTCGCGCGCCGCGGCGAGATTTAGCAGCAGTCAATTTGGCTGCGGAAGTCAGTTTGGCTTGCTGAGGAATTGCTTGACGCTCTTAGTTCCTCAGCTTACAGTCCAAAAGTCATATTAGGGAAAAGCCGAAATGAATGAATCTGTCAGCCGCCGTCATTTCTTAGCTCAAGGTATCAGCGGCCTCTCGGCCGTATGGGTCTCCGCGCACTTACCCGCATTGGTGGCTGCGGCCCGCCACGCGCGGCGGGCCGTGCAATCGGCCACACCGCCGAAGCTGGAATTCTTCACGCCGGAGCAGGCGACAGAGATCGACGCTATCTCAGCGCGCGTCATTCCCACGGATGAGCTGCCCGGAGCACGCGAAGCCGGCGTCTTGTATTTCATCGATCGGGGACTCGCCTCGTTCCGCGCCGATGACCAAAAAACGTATCGGGAAGGTTTGCCAGAATTGCAGGCGAGAGTGACGGAGATGTTCCCGAACACAGCCAAATTCTCTTCCTTGACGCCTCAGCAGCAGGACGAGGTATTGCATTCTCTAGATAAAAATGCGCCGTCCCCCCGGCGGCCCTTCCGGCCGAGCTCCAGCGCACAGAATTTCTTCGAGACGCTGCGGCAGAATACTATCGAGGGATTCCTGATCGATCCTGATTACGGCGGCAACGACAGTGGAGCGGGATGGAAAGTCATCGGCCGCGAACGCGAACACATGTTTCAAGCGCCGTTCGGTTTCTACGACCAGGATTATCCAGGCTGGCAATCCGTTCCGAAAGAGGCAGACAAGAAATGATGGTTGACCAGCCCAAGTACAAAACTTCCGATGAAGTCGATTTTGTCATCATAGGCTCCGGCGCTGCCGGCGGAATCCTCGCCAAGGAACTTTCGACCAACGGCTTTCGCGTGGTTGTCCTGGAGCAAGGACCCTATCTAACGGAAGCCGATTTCACGCACAACGAAGTCGAAATCCTGGCCCAAGACAAGCTCACCAACCATCCGAAGCTCCAGCCAAACACATTCCGCAAAACGCCCAGCGAAAAAGCCAAGCCGCAGCGTGCCGTCCTTTATGGCCGATGCGTAGGCGGGACCAGCGTGCATTTCACCGCGAATTTCTGGCGCTTTCACGAAATTGATTTTATCGAGCGCAGCAAGATTGGCGCCATTCCCGGCACGACCTTTGCGGATTGGCCCATCACCTACGCCGATCTCGAGCCGTACTACACCAAAGTAGAGTGGGAAATCGGAGTCTCCGGCCTGGCCGGCGCCAGCCCTTTTGATCCGCCGCGTTCGAAACCGTACCCGATGCCGCCTCTGCCGGTGAAATCTTCCGGTGTGATTTTCGAACGCGCAGCGCGAAAGCTGGGGTGGCATCCGTTCCCTGCGCCGATGGCGATCCTGTCGCAGCCGCGCCCCGGACGAAGTGCTTGCATCAATTGCGGTTTCTGTCTCGCGTTTGGCTGCGAAGTCGGCGCCAAATCAAGCTCGCTGGCGACCGCCATTCGAATGGCGGAGAGGACCGGCCGCTGCGAAATCCGCCCCAATTCCTATGTCCATCGCATTGAGACGGACGCGACTGGCCGCGCAACTGGCGCCGTCTATTTCGACGAGAAACACAACACGCACCTGCAGAAAGCCAAAGCGGTTATAGTTTGCGCGAATGGCGCGGAGACTCCGCGCCTGCTCTTGCTCTCCGCTAACAAACAATTCCCCAATGGCCTCGCCAACTCCAGCGGCTTCGTCGGCAAGAATCTAATGCTCAATAGCGGCGGCCCCGTATTTGCCCAGTTTGAGCATCCGCTCAACGACTACAAAGGCTTCGCCGTCAGCCGCATCTTCCACGATTTTTATGAGCTCGATCACGATAAGGTCGGTTTCTACGGGGGTGGTGGTCTCGACGCACGCTTCGATCTCACTCCCATCGGCTTTGCTTTAGGCGGACTCCCCCTTGATACGCCTCGCTGGGGCAAGGACTTCAAGGCCGCTCTCGCTCACAATTTCGATCGCACCATGGAAATTTTCTGCCATGGCACTTCGTTGCCGGTCGAAAACAACAGCTTTTCCCTCGACCCCGATTTGAAGGACGCCTGGGGCCTGCCCGCGCTCCGTTTGACCTACAAGGATCATCCTGACGACTTGAAGCTCGCAACTTGGATGTACGCTCGCGCTCATGAACTATTTGAAGCCGCCGGCGCCAAGAGGCATTGGGGTTTTCCAGCCCAAGAGTCGCAGTTCGCCGTTCATCTTCTTGGGACCTGCCGTATGGGGAACGATCCGAAGACTTCGGTCATCAATGCCGATCATCGCACTCATGACGTCAAGAATCTTTTTCTTTGCGATGGAAGCAGCCTGGTGACCTCCGGCCGCGGCCAGCCCACCATGACCATCGAGGCGCTGGCATTTCGAGCCGGCGACCGCATCACCGCGCTTGCGAAGCGCGGCGAGATCGGCGCCTGATCTCCCTTCGGCCCGCAGCACTGAATCGGGTTCTTCGAAACCGTGCTGCCCGGGCGTTCGTCACATCTCCTGCGAGGATCCATCCATGACTGGCAGTGGTCTGAAACTGTGGCTGTTGATTAGCGGAATGGCCCTGAGCCTCTGTCTCGGTTTTTCAGGAGCAGAAGTGCCGTCCACTTCGCAGCCATCGCAAGGCCCAGCTGCTGCGCCCCCCAAGCTCGCCGAAGAGCAGTTCAAGAATATCCAGACTCTGAAGGGCATTTCTGCTGACCAGGTGGTTCCTTCGATGCAGTTTATCAGCGCCTCGCTCGGCGTTGAATGTGAGTACTGCCACGTCCATGGCTCGATGGAGAAAGACGACAAGAAACCCAAAGTCACGGCGCGCAAGATGATCGCCATGATGATGGCCATCAACAAGGACAATTTCGAAGGCCGTCGTGAGGTGACTTGTTTCTCCTGCCACCGCGGGACGAAGGATCCGGTCGCAACTCCCATCATTAGCGATGAGGAAGCCAAGCCGGATAGTGGCGAGGGAAAACAGCTTGGCGAAGCAAAGCCGACGTTGCCTGTGGCCGAACAATTATTGGACAAGTATGTCGCGGCCCTTGGTGGCGCTGGCGCACTGCAGAAAATCTCGACTCGCGTGCAGAAGGGAACGGTCAGTGCTTTTGGCGACGAACGATTTCCTGTGGAGATTTATTCCAAAGGGCCGGACAAGCGCGTTTCGATCATGCACCTCAAAGGTGGAAACAGCATCACGGCATTTGACGGGAATCAGGGATGGCTCGGCGTTCCCGGGCGGACCCACATGATGTCCGCGGAAGAAAGCGCCGCTGCGCGCATGGACGCCGACCTCACCTTCGCGGCGCACTTGAAGACGATGTTTGCAAAATTTCGCGTGGATACGGGCGAAAAAATCAATGGCCAGGAAACTTTCCTGGTCGTCGGACGCAACGAGGGGCAACCGCCTCTCCAACTCTATTTCGAGCGGCAATCCGGGCTGTTGCTCCGCCTCGTTCGCTATGCGGAAACTCCGCTCGGTCGCAACCCTACCCAAATTGACTACGCCGACTACCGCGAAGCCGGCGGAGTGAAGCTGCCTTTCCGCTGGACCCTGGCGAGGCCCGGCAATCGCTTCACCATTCAAATCGATGAGATTCAGCAAAACATTCCGGTGGACGATGCCAAATTCGTCGCGCCTCCGCCGGGGCCTCCCGCCGCGGCGCTGGAACCGCCGGCTCCCTGGCGAGCGGGGCCAAGTTCCCGGTTGCACGTCGCTCCGATATCCATGAAACTCGGTGAGCTTTTTCAGAGTCAAAGGAGGGTTCATGATCCACCTTCGCGCATTGCTCCTTGCAGCGATAGCTTGCGCGGCTTCGGCACAGGCGCAGCCGCCACAAACGGCCGTGGCATCGAAGCCGGCTCCCGCTCCTGCAGAAGCAAAGCCTGCCGCTGCCGTTCCGGCCCCTCTTCCGCACGCTCTCGAAAAAGCGGACCTCGAAGCATTCTTTGACGGAATCGTTCCGTTGCAATTGGAACGGAGCGACGCCGCCGGCGCCACGGTTTTGGTCAGGAAGGACGGGAAGGAGCTTCTGAAAAAGGGCTACGGCTTCTCCGACATTGCGAAGAAGAAGCCCGTGGATCCGGACTCCACCATTTTTCGTCTAGCTTCGATTTCCAAGCTCTTTACCTGGGTCTCCGTCATGCAGCTCGTCGAGCAGAGCAAGCTGGATCTCGACGCGGACGTAAATAGGTATCTCGATTTTCAAATTGCCCCCGCCTTTGGCAAACCCGTCACGCTCCGCAATCTCATGACCCACACTGCCGGCTTCGAGGAGGAGATCCGTGACATCCTGCTGACCGATCCGAAGAAAACGAGGCCCTTGCGCGAATTTCTGATCGAGAACCAGCCGCGCCGAATGTTTCCTCCGGGCGAAGTGCCGGCCTATTCGAATTATGGTGTCGGTCTCGGTGGCTACATCGTCCAGCGAGCTTCCGGGCAACCGTTTGAGGACTACGTGGCCGAGCATATTTTTCAGCCGCTGGTGATGAAGCATTCCAGCTTCCGCCAACCCCTGCTGGAAAACCTCTCGCAGCTACCTTCCGAGGGCTACCGGGACAATACGGAAAAACCTGTGGTAGGTTTTGAGATTTTTACCCCAGCCCCGGCAGGCGGCGTTTCGTCCACGGCTTCAGACATGGGCCGGTTCGCAGAGGCCCTTTTGAATGGCGGAGAACTGGATGGCCACCGGATTCTGAAGCCGGAAACCTTACAGGCCATGTGGACGAAGCAGTTCGGCACGTCCGATGCGCTACCCGCAATGTGCATGGGTTTCTATCAGACCTGGCGCAACAAGCTGCGCTTCATCGGGCACGACGGCGACCTCATCGCCTTCCACAGCATGTTTCTCGTCGAGCCGAAAGAGAAGCTTGTGATTTTCATTTCGTACAATTCCGCGGGCGCAGCAAACAAAACGCGCACGGAGATCCTGACTTCTTTCGCGGACCGCTATTACCCGTCCGCGCAGGCGCCTAACTTTCAGAAGCGTGCCGCCGAAGAAATCAAAGCCATCAAGGGGACCTACCAAGCCACCCGCCGCGCAGACAGCACCAAGTTGAGTCTTGGCAATCTGATTTCACAAGGGGACGCCGATGTGGACAAGGACGGTGTCCTGAAGGTAGACGAATTCAAGGACTTGCGTGGCCACGTGCGGAAGTGGAAACCGATCGGCAAGGACTTGTGGCAGGACGAAAACGATCAAAGGTGGATGTTTGCGATCCGCGACAGCGCGGGAAAGATCGTTCGAATCGCGGTGAATTTTCCCGGAGTGCAGTTCGAACGAGTGGTCTGGTATGAAAACAGCAACATGATCTTGCCGGTTCTGGGCGTTAGCCTGGCGACCCTGATACTTGTAATCGTGGCTTCTTTGGTCCGCCTGGGCCGGCGGATCATCATGCCCAAGCGATCGGCATTCAAACCGCAGCCGGGAACGCTTGGGCTGACGCTGGCGCCACGCCTTTCCGCAATCGCGTGGATTGCTCTGGCGACCGGGACGGCGGTCCTCATGTCACGCTTGGAGAATGAGTCGATGCTGCCGAGTCACGACGTGGACAAATACTTTGTGATGATGAACCTCGTTACCGGGCTCGCGATTTTCTTCAGCCTCTTCGCGCTTGCAGCTGGTTTGCTCGTGTGGCGGCGCTCCGAGGTTCGCTTCATTTCCAAGTTGAAGTTTTCACTGGTCGCTTTCGCCTGCCTGTTCCTCACATGGTTCTCCGTGCATTGGCACTTGATTGGCCCGGCACACCGCTTCTAGAAGAATCGTGTCGCGCCGATAACCGTATACTCTTCAAGGTTGAAAAATTTACGAGAGAAACTGGTGGGCCTGGGTGGACTTGAACCACCGACCTCGCCCTTATCAGGGGCGCGCTCTAGCCACCTGAGCTACAGGCCCAATCGTGGGGTAACTTTGAAATTCTAGCAGGCGCAGGAGTCC
>JACXTT010002011.1_pt1 | contig 32915 bp, 22 predicted proteins | sample 9270951 | NCBI WGS metagenome assembly JACXTT01 (sample SAMN15532306, study PRJNA645909) | rock metagenome | isolation source: weathered quartz diorite | place: Puerto Rico | collected 2017-06-21
GACCTGGAGCTGATCCTCCGCTCGCCTGACGTCTGCTCGAAGCGCTGGATCTGGGAGCAATACGACCATCAGGTCCGCACCAATACGACGCTTGGCCCGGGCGGCGACGCGGCCGTGGTGCGCATCAAGGAGACCGGAACGTCGGTGGCTATTTCGCTCGACGGAAACGGGCGCTACACTTACCTGTCGCCCCGCGAAGGCGCGATGCTGAACGTGGCCGAGGCGTGCCGAAACCTGTCCACGGTGGGCGCGCTGCCTGTGGCGGCGACCAACAATCTCAACTTCGGCAACCCGGAGCGCCCGGAGATCATGGCGCAACTGGTGGAGGCGATCGAGGGCATGGCCGAGGCCTGCCGTTTCTTCGAGACGCCCATCACCGGCGGTAACGTCAGCCTGTACAACGAGACGCTGGGCGAAGGGATCTTCCCCACGCCGGTGATCGGCATCGTCGGCCTGATGAAGACCGCCGCGCCGGTCACGATCGATTTCAAAAATGCCGACCGCGTGATCCTGCTGCTGGGCGGCCTGCGCACGTGCGACGAAACGCGATTCGGCGGAACTCAGTACGCCAAAGTGCTGATGGACCAGCTCTGGGGACTGCCGCCCGCGCTCGATCTGGAAATCGAAAAGAAGGTGCAGGCGGCTATCCGCGATATCGTCGCCTCGGGCGTGGCCGAGTCGGCTCACGACCTGAGCGACGGCGGGCTGGCGGTGGCGGTGGCCGAGTCGTCGTTCGGCCCGGCCGGGATCGGCGCGCTCATCGATCTGGATTCCCGGCTGCGGACGGAGCTGCTGCTGTTCCACGAAGGCCCGTCGCGAGTACTGATCTCGACTGCCGATCCGCAGCGGGTGGCGTCCATCGCCGCTAAACACGGCGTGACGGCGCCGAGGATCGGAAAGACGCAGGCGGGCCGGATCGAGATCCGGAATCGCAGGCAGACGCTGATCGCCGGCGACATCGCGCGGTTCCAACGAGGTTGGGAAAGGGCCCTGGGAGACTATGTTCGATAAATTCCACGACGAATGCGGGGTGTTCGCGATCTACGGACATCCGGAAGCGGCCAAGCTGGCGTACCTCGGCCTGTACGCGCTGCAGCACCGCGGGCAGGAGAGCGCGGGCATCGCTTCCAGCGATGGCGCCGGGATGTACTGCACGAAGAAGATGGGGCACGTCGCCGACATCTTCACCACCGACGTGCTGGCCGGACTGCCTGGGCCGCTGGCGATCGGACACACTCGATACTCCACCACCGGCGACACGGTGCTGCTGAACGCGCAGCCGTTTTCGGTGGCCTGCAACAAGGGCCGCATCGCCGTGGCCCACAACGGAAACATCACCAACGCCGCGGAATTGCGCAAGGATCTGGAAGCCGAAGGCTCCATTTTCCAGGCTTCCAGCGACACCGAAGTGATCCTGCACCTGGTGGCGCGGTCGCGCGAGCGCACCCTCGCCGGCGCGCTCCGCGAAGCCCTGCTGCAGTTGGAGGGCGCTTTCTCGCTGGTCTTTCTGGCCAACGACCGCATCATCATCGCGCGCGATCCGAACGGGTTCCGGCCGCTGGCGATGGGCCAGTTGGAGCTGTCCGGCGGCAAGATTTGCACCGTGTTCGCTTCGGAAACCTGCGCCTTCGATCTGATCGGCGCGGTCTACCTGAACGAAGTGGAGCCGGGGGAGATGGTCATCATCGGACCGGAGGGCATGACGCGCGAGTTCTTCGCTCCGCCGCGCGACAAAGCGCAGTGCGTGTTCGAGCACGTCTATTTCTCCCGTCCGGACTCGATGGTGTTCGGGCGGCCTGTGCAGGAGTCGCGCGAGATGCTGGGCCGCCTGCTGGCCCGCGAGTCGCCGGTGCCCGCCGATCTGGTGGTGCCGGTTCCCGATTCCGGAGTGACCGCTGCAATCGGCTACGCCGCCGAATCGGGACTGCCGTTCCGCCAGGCGCTGATCCGCAACCATTACGTCGGGCGCACCTTTATTGAGCCATCGCAAGCCATCCGCGACTTCGGCGTGCGGCTGAAGCTGAACCCGGTGCGGTCGCTGCTGGAAGGCAAGAGCGTCATTCTGGTGGACGATTCGATCGTGCGCGGCACCACCAGCCGCAAGATCGTGCGCATGGTGCGCGGAGCCGGCGCCCGCGAGGTGCACTTGCGCGTTTCCTGCCCGCCCACCATTTCGCCGTGCTTCTACGGCGTCGACACGCCGGAGAAAAGCGAGCTGATTGCGGCCAACCATTCGGTGGAGGAGATCCGCAAGTTCGTGGAAGCCGATTCGCTGGCGTATTTGTCGATGGCCTCGCTGCGGACGGCGGTAGCCGATGAGAAACACGAGTTCTGCTACGCCTGCTATAGCGGCAACTACCCGACCGATCTCGTCAACATCGAGGAGCTGCTGAAGCCGAAGACGCAGCGGGCGTGACGTGCCACAGGCGTTCTCACCTGTGTCGGCAGGAAGCCTGAAGGCTTAATCCCGATTGCTCGCTCGCCGTAAAAAGCCTCCGGAAGCCCGCTATCCGTGGGGATCACACGCCCCGACGTCTTTCCGCGCTGTCAGTGGCCAGCCAACAGATCGCGTTCGCGCAATCCTCCGGCGTAATCGGCGTCTTGCTGCATCACGCAATAACACGCGGCCCCGATACCATCGTCAAGCCGGCCAATGCCATTCACCCGCACCACTGGGCGACGCGCTCTCCGTAGGTGCGGTCGGCGACGCCGATAGCCACCAGGCCTTAGGTTTCGTGGACGCCCCGAGGGCCGGCTGGTTAGGCGTTTCTTTGGTGGATCGAAGGTGCTACGATAACTCCGGGCCGATTTGCATCTCCTTCGGTCTTAAAGCCGGGGCTTGCAGATTCCGGTCGAAAGAGGGGGGAGAACTATGAAGATCACACGATTTCTGGTATTGCTGGCCTTCTGTGCGACCCTGTGGTCGGCAGATCCCTCAGTGGGCACCTGGAAACTGAACGTAGCCAAGTCCAAGTACAGTCCCGGTCCACCGCCTAAGAGCGCAACCATCACGTTCGAAGACACCGCCGACGGAGTCAAACGGACCGGCGAGAGCGTCGATGCAGAAGGAAAGACCACATCATTTACCTACACTGCCAAATTTGATGGCAAGGATTATCCGATAACCGGATCGGAAACTTACGACGCGATCGCGCTCAAGCGGATCAACGATCACACGTCGCAAGCCAGCCTGAAAAAGTCGGGCAAAGTAGTGACCAATGCCCGGCGCGTGGTGTCCAAGAATGGCAAGACGATGACGCTCACCACTGCAGGCACGAACGCCAAGGGCCAGAAGACGAAGAACGTTGCCGTCTACGAAAAGCAGTAACGAGACGAAGCGAAGGCTCCGGGGACTGCGTACTGCGCCGTCGCGGGTCAGGGGCGGCGATTACCAGTTGCGACCTATCCGCAAACACCAAGAGACGCTGCTCCAGAACGAGTGGCCGCCGCGGAGCCATCGTACCTGCGGAGCGCCGAGGTGCACCGGGACTCTCGAACGCCCTTGCTGACGCGCGGGGCTCGGAAAAGCGGCTCGGAAATTCTACCGCAAAAAAGCTTCCGGCAGCCCGCCATCCACCGGGATCACGTGCCCCGACGTCTTCCCGCTCTGGTCGCTGGCCAGCCAGCAGATCGCGTTGGCGCAATCCTCCGGCGTGATCGGCGTCTTGGTCAGCGTCCGCCGCGCGTAGAAATTGGCCAGCTTGTCGCGCAACTCTTCGGTAGTCTCGCTCTCCTCGAACGGGATCTGGTACTTGTGCAGCGACTGCATCACGCGGTCGCGCGGAAACATCGCCGATCCCGACACCACCGTAGCCGGTGCGATGCCGTTCACCCGCACCAGAGGCGCCATGCCCACGGCCAGCCCGCGGATCAACTGGTTCACCGCCGACTTCGACACGTCATACGCCTCGCTGCCGCTCTTTGGCACCACCGCGTTGGCCGAGCTGGTTAGCACCAGCACGGACGGCAAACCCTGCTCGTGGAACACTTCGCGAGCTTCGTCGGCCAGCAGGTAATTGCCGGTGATGTTGATGTCGAACGTGCGGCCCCACAGGTCTTCGGTCAACCCGCTGGCCGAATCCGGCACGGGATAGATGGCGGCCGTGTTGATCACGCCGTCCACCCCGCCGAACGCCAGAATGGTTTTCCGCACCGCCTCGTCCATGCTCTCCCGCGAGGAAAGATCCACGGCGCTGGCCGCCATCGCCTCCTTCGACGAAAGCGCCGCGCCAAGCTGCGCCGTTTCGATAGCCGCATCGGCCATGCGGTCGGCCGACATCACGTGCGCGCCCCGCCGAGCCAGCTCCAGCACGGTCGCGCGTCCAATGCCGCTGGCAGCGCCTACCACCAGAAAGATTTTGCGGCTGAACTCCTTTTCGGGAGGCATCCGCTGAAGCTTTGCTTCTTCCAGCGCCCAGTATTCGATGCGGAAGGCTTCCCTCGGCGGCAGCGCCACGTAGTTGTGCAGGCTGCGGAAATGGGCTGCGTCCTCGGGCCGCTTAGCCTGCGGCAGCACGCCTTCGCCGTTGCCTCCGGCCAGCGCCGTCGCCCCGGCCATCACATGAATTGCGTTGACGAAGAACTCGCCCGTGATGCGGGCTTCTGTCTTGTTCTTGCCGAAGGAGAACATGCCGAGACCGCGCACCAGGACCACCGAGGGGTTTGCGTCGCGCAGCTTCGGCGAATCAGCCTCGGCGTTGGCCTTGTAGTACGCCGAGTATCCCTGGCGATACTTCGCGGCGCTCTCGGCGATCTTGCGTTTCAGCGCGTCCAGGTCTTCCTTCTCGGGACGCCAGTCGATGAACATCGGGCAGATTCGTGTGCGCAGGAAGTGGTCCGGGCAGCTCGTGCCCATTGCCGAAAGCTCCTCTGCCTGTGAGGAGTTCACAAACTCCAGCACGTCGTTCGAATCGTTGAAATGGCCGATGGCGCGCTTCGAGGTGGCCAGTTGGCCGCGCAGATAGGGAAACACGGCGGCGGCAGTTTCCTGGCGGTCTTCCTGCGATTGCGCCACTGCGCCGCCGAAAATCTTCGTCTCCGGGCGCTGCTGCATGTCCGTCACGAAGACGCCCATCTGGTCGATGATGCCGATGCTGTTCAGGTAGCACTCGCGCTGTGTCTGGCCCCAGGTAAACAGGCCGTGGCTTCCGAGAATGATACCGTCGCACTCCGGATTTTCGTCGACTGTGCGCCGCAGCATCAGGCCCAGCTCGAACCCCGGGCGCTGCCAGGGCAGCCAGAACATATTGTGGCCGAAACGTTCGTTGAATTCCGCCAGCCGCTTCCGCCCGTTGGCGCTGGCGGCCATCGCGATGGCCCAGTCCGGATGCAAGTGGTCGACGTGAGGGAAGGGAAGAAAGCCGTGCAGTGGCGTGTCGATTGAGGCCGCCACGCGATTTTCGCCGAAGGCCGAGAGCGGATAGTAGGACACCATCTCGTCTTCGTAAGCTTCCCCGCGGTACACCGAGCGGAGCTGCTCCAACCGGTCCAGATAGAGGAGCGCGAAGCCCGATTTTTTGATGCTGCCGAGATCGCCGCCCGAGCCTTTCACCGCCAGCACGCGCGTCGTCTGGCCGCTGAACGGGTCGGTCAAATCCACCTTGGAGCTGGTGTTGCCGCCGCCGAAATTCGTGATGCGCAGATCCGCGCCCAGGAGGTTCGAACGGTAGCGAAGCAGCTCGATCGGGTCGTTCGCGCAGGCTGCCGCCTCCTGCTCATTCCACAGGTCTTTCAAAAATATCAGATTCATTGGGTGAAACCTTAGTATGACAGATCCCCTCCGGAGTATGACAGATCCCCTCCGGTCAGCGCGTCATGCCTTCCAGAAACGTGAGCACGCCTTCGATGAGATCCGCCTCGGCCTGCGGGCTGAACGGAGATGTGTTCGGCTCGTAGCCGCCCTCGGAGAAGGCCGCCTTGGTTGGCAGGTACCCGAGCCAGCCGTTGGAATAGCCGAAGTAGAAGGTGTTGGCGAAAGGCGAGCGGTTGCGGATCTGGATCGAGATTTCGCAAAACAGCTCCACCGGCGCGGCCCAGATCACCGTGCGGTTGATCTTGAGGAAGCGCACCGGAAGCCGGACCAGCGGGGCGCCGGCAGCATCCACGCGCTGGTAGGACGGCAGATCGTCCGGCCAGCCGAGGCCGCTCTTTCGCGGCGTTTCCACGATCTTCTCGCCGGCCCATAGCGAGACTTCGGACGTGATGTCGCCAAGGTTGCGGTTGGCGGCCAGAATGCGGTCGCCCAGTAGCACGCGAAACTCGCCCAGGTGGCCGCTCTTGGGGTCCGGGTACACTGAGTAGATGGGCGCCAGGTTCCCTGCCGCGCCATTGACCGAGAGCACCGGCGCGCCGAACTTTTCCTCGACGTAGGACGACACGATACCTTGCGCGTCGCCGCTGATCTCTACGAACTTGCCGCCCAGCACGGTGCCGTGCATCGAGTAATTGGTGATCAGCGCGATGGGCGCCCCGGCGGCCGATTCCAGACGAATGAGTCCGATTTGGCGATCCACCGGCCCGTCCGGATTGAGGCCAAGCGAAACGCGGCCGTCGGCGTCGCGCGCGCGGCGGTTGATATTGGCCGCGGCGTAGCCCGTGCCGATTCCGATCCGAGCCGGCGCAAGCTTCTGCCGCGCTTCCTTGACGCCGTCAACCAGCCTGGCCACCACCGCTTCTGTGTATTCCGCGTCCACCGGATGCTCCGAGCGCCCTTTTAGAAGCACCTTGTAGATTCCCGGCGGGCCGACTTCCGGTGCGGAGTGCGTGTGCGTCACCGTCCACCAGACCTGGAGCGGAGAGATGCCCAGCTCCTTCTGGAGCCGGCCGGCGAGGTCTTCGTACACCGTCGGAGAGAAAATGCAGATGTCAGTGGAGATCAGATAGAACGGCGCGCGCCCGTCGTCCATGGCGACGATGCGGTGGTAAATCCGGTCATGCACTCCCGTGGACTGCCGCGCTCCGTAGCCGAGCAGCCACTTTGGTTCCTGCGGAGTAATGTCGACCTTGACGGCCGAAGCCCGAAACGCCGCCTGCCCGACGGAACTGAGCGCGAGGAGGCCGGTCAGAACCGTGCCGCGCAGGCCAGTGCTACGTAAAGTCAGAAGTCGCATTTCCTGAGCTTATCTTGAAGGACAGATGTCTGTCGCGGGCGCTATTGGATCGGTGTCAGCCGGAACGCCTTGCCGGCAGGAACAACACAAGCGCCGCTGACATGAACAACGAAACGCCGACAACTGCCAGACCACTGTGAATTCCCCCCGTTGTGCCGGCAACGGCGCCTATCACGGAGGGTCCGACGAACCCGCCGAGGTTCCCGACCGAGTTGATCAAGGCGATACCGGACGCCGCGGAGAATCCCGCCAGGAACTCGCTTGGAAGTGACCAGAACGGGCCCAGGAAGCTGTAGATTCCCATCGCCGCGAGTGACCAAAGCGCGATCGAGGCAGGCGTGGAATTCGCTGAACCAAGCAGCATCAGGGCTGTGCCGCCGGCCATCGCGGGAATTGCGGCGTGGTATCGCCGCTCCAGCCTGCGGTCGGAACTACGGGAAACGAGGACCATCGCCGCCAATCCGGCCAGGTGAGGAATCATCACCAGAATGCCCACGGTTGTGTTGGTGGGACGGCTGGGAAGCGATTTCACTGCCTGTGGCATCCAGACGCTCATTGTGTACATCCCGACCAAAAAAGTGAAAGAAACGCAGGCCAGGTGCCACACCCGGCGGTGTGCCAACGCTTGTAACGCCGAAATCGCATGCTGGCCGGTTTTCTCGTGCTCCTCCCGCGCCAGTTCCGCGGCAATCCAGCCTTTCTCTTCCGCGGTGAGGAACGTCGCCTCGGCCGGCCGGCTTGGCAGCAGGAAGTAAGTCAGAACGCCGCAGACGATCGCGGGGATCGCTTCAAGAATCAGGAGCCACCGCCAGCCGCTGATTGCCAGCCAGTGAACGCGATCGAGGATGAAACCGGAAACCGGCGCACCCAGGATGCTGGAAACGGGCAAGGCGGTCATGAACAGCGCGATCACCTGCGCTTGCTCGCGTTGCCGGAACCAATAAGTCAGATACAGTACGATGCCGGGAAAGAAACCTGCCTCGGCAACGCCAAGCAGAAACCGCAGAACATACAACTGCGGCGCGGTACGGACAGCGCCGGTCAACATCGCGACGATTCCCCAGCTGATTAGGATGCGGGCAATCCAAATGCGCGCGCCGATCCGGTGCAGGAGAAGATTGCTGGGGATTTCAAAGAAGAAATACCCCCAAAAGAAGATTCCTGCAAGCAGTCCGAACTGCGGGGGGGTGATGCCCAGCGCGGAGTTCATCGTCAGGGCCGCAAAGCCGATATTGATCCGGTCTAGGTAGGCAACAAAATATAAGAGCAGGAGGAAGGGAATGATGCGCGTTCGAAGCTTGCGGATCGTCCTAGTCTCGATATCGCCCGCAGCGCCCGCGCTTCCGGCAGCCAAAATCGCCATTATATTCGCGAAGCCATCGCGAGGCGGCCGGCATTTGTGTGGCGAACGGCATCAATGGCCGCCTGGTTACTAGTGACCACCGGGATCCCCAGTTTCGTTTGCAGCAGTTCGATCGCCCCGATAGCGCGCCAGTTTGTGCAGGACAGGAAAGCACAGTCCGGAGCACTTCCTGAGATGCGAGATTCCACAAAGCTTGCGATCTCCGCGGGTGTGACACTGCCGATTTCGAGATTCGAGCGGATACTCATCCCGGCGGCTCTAACGGGAGGGTATCCGGCTTCGGCGAGAGCGGATGCGACGCACTGGGTCAAGTCCTCCGTGTACGGCGTGAACACCGCAACCCTGGCTGGCCGGATGCCGCCCAACTGTGTCAGCACAGCCCGAAGTACGGTCACCGCTTTGGCTCCGGCCCCTTTCTCGATCCTCTCTCCGATTCCGTCGTCGTGCGATAGTGTCCCCAGTGCCCCCGCCGAGGTGCAACCGAACACCACAATATCCGGCTCTGTGGTACCGATGAGCGTGATGGCCCTTGGCAGTTCGTCTTCCAGCATCCGGACTTCTTCTTCGCGCGTCACGCTCTCAAGAAAAATCCGCGTCGTACTGATGGTGCACACGTGCCCGATTCGCCGATGGAAATCCGGCTCCATCACCGTGTTGGACGATGGCACGATGAGGCCGACACGTAGTGGGCGGTCCGGCAAGCTGGTTCCTCCACTCGGAGTGAGACGGCTAGATTATATACGCTCAGCGTAACTCACGCAAAAGCTCAGCACTCTCTGTCTCTGGGGGTAAATCCGCGCTCCCTAGCGCAGGAAAGTGTCACGCCAATTAGCAAACCGTATTTCCTGAATATATCTGACGGCCCCTGGCCCATTGTAGGCGTGCGATGCGAGTGTCAGAGGCATTCTTGCCCGCGCCACACCGCCGCGCTTAGGTCGGGATCGCTCCGTTCGCTCACGAAGTCCGAAGAGCCGACATCGGATCCACGCGCGACGCCCGCCGCGCCGGCACGTACCCCGCCATTACCGCCACGCCCAGGAGCACCAGTACGGCGCCGCCGAAGATCGCCGGATCGGCGGGCTCCATCTGAAACAGCAACGACGCCATCAGCCGCGCCAGGATAAGAGCTCCCGCCGCGCCGATGAAAATCCCGGCGCCCACCAGCGCCACCGTCCGCCCCATCACGTGGCGCTGCACCTGACCGGCCGACGCTCCCAGCGCCATCCGTATTCCGATCTCCGGCGTTCGCTGGTTCACCGTGTACGACACCACGCCGTAAATCCCGATCGACGCCAGAAGCAGGCCGGCGAGCGCAAACGCACCCAGCAGCATCATCAGGAACCGGCGCGGCGAGATCGCCCGGTCCACCAGTTCCCCCAATTCCTGGAATTCCACCGTCGGCAGCGTGGGCTCGATCGCGCGCAGCGCCGTCCGCAGACTGGGCGCCAGCGATTGCGGAGAAAGCCGTGTGTGCACCACCAACTCCACCGAGCCGCTGGGAACCTGGGTGATCGGCAAGTACATTTCCAGCCCGCCTTCCTGTTCCAGCGACTGATGGCGCACATTGCCCACGACTCCCACCACGCGCGATTCTCTTGTGATCTGCCCGATCGGGTTCTGGTTGGGCCACAGCGTCCGCGCCATCTTCTCGTTGACGATGATCACCTTCTCGCTCTCCGCCGTGTCCCGCGCCGTGAAATCGCGGCCCGCGGTCAGCGGGATGCGCATCGTCCGCAGATAACGCCAGTCGATCAGTCGCGGGTGGGCGAGCGGCAACTGGCCTCGCGGGTAGACCACCCCGCGCGCAGCCACTCCCCAGGTCCTGTCCCGGCTCAACGGCAGCGCGTCCGTGATCCCGGCCGATTCCACGCCCGGCACCGCTTCCACGCCTTGCACCAGGCGCTCGTAGAAAGCCACCCGCTGGGCCGGCGTCGTGTACTTCTGCCCCGTATCGATGCGCCACGCCGCGGCCCGTTCCGGCCGGAATCCCAGGTCGACTTCCAGCACTCGGGCGAAGCTGCGGATCAGCAGTCCCGCGCCCACCACCAGCACGAATGCCAGCGCCACCTCCGACACCACCAGCGAGCTCCGCGTCCAGGCCGCGCGCTTGCCCTCGCTCAACCCCCGCCCCGCATCCTTCAGCGATTCGAATTCCTTCTTGCCGGACGCTCCGAACGCCGGCGCCAGCCCGAACAATATTCCCGTCGCTACCGCCGCCAATCCCGTGAACAACAGCGCCGAGCCGTCCATGCGCACCGTGCGCAGTAGAGGGATGCTGACGCCGCGGATCTCCGTCAGATACCGGATCCCCAGGTACGCCAGGCAAATTCCCAGCGCCGCCCCCAGGAAAGACAGCACCAGGCTCTCCGTCAACGTCTGGCGGATCAGCCGCCAGCGGGAGGCCCCCAGCGCGGACCGCAGCGCCATTTCTTTCGTCCGCGACGCTGAGCGCGCCAGGATCAGGTTCGAGAGATTCGTGCACGCCACGAGCAGCACCGCGCCGACGGCGCACAGCAGCACCAGCAATCCCCGCCGGAATCGGCCCGTGAGGTGGTCCTGTAATGGCGTGACCCGCGCGCCGAAGGTCCACCACTCCGGATGGGCGCGCCGGATCTGCTCGTTCATCACATTGAATTCCGCCTGCGCCTGCTGCACGGTCTGGTTCGGTTTCAGGCGTCCGATGATGGCCAGCGTGTTTCCCCAACGGTCCGTCTCCGGGGAGATCGGGAAGGGAACCAGCATGTCCACCCGGGAGCCGGGTGTAAACACCGTGCTGAAATCGAACGAGGCCGGCAGCACGCCGACGATGACCGTCGACTTATCGTTCAAGGTGACAGACCGCCCGATCACCTGTGGATCAGACCCGAAGCGCCGCTCCCACAGCGCGTGCGTAAGAATCGCCGCCGGAGTGCCGTTCCACTTGCTCTCGTCGTCGGCGAACCCGCGGCCAAGCTCCGGCTGCACGCCAAGAAAGCTCAGCAAATCCTGCGAGACGCCCACACCCACCAGCCGCTCCGGCTCGCCCAGCCCGATCAGGTTGTAGGTGCCATAGTCGAAGAACGCGAAATACGCCGCCATGCTCTCCAGCGACTGTGTCGCCTTGCGCCATTCCACGTAGGTCGCCACGCGCGACGTCACCGACGAAAGGCCGCCCTCCTTGCCGTCGTTGGCGATCCACACCAGCCGCTCCGCCCCGGGAAACTGCAGGGGCCGGAACAGCAGCGCGTTCACCACGCTGAAAATAGCCGTGTTGGCGCCGATGCCCAATCCGATCATGAGCACCGCGGTGGCGAAGAATCCGGTGTCCCTGCGAAACGCCCGAAGGCTGTAGCGGATGTCCTGGCGGAAGCTGTCCCACTGCATGGTCAGTAGTAAATACTTCCCGCGGGACAAATGGTTACCACTGAATGATGCAGGGCGGTCCCCTCCACAAGGGACCGCCCGCGGCCTCTAACGTGTCTGGCCGCCTTGACTGGCCTGCTGGCTCTGCCCGCTGCCCGCCTGCTGCCGCTGGCCCGGGCTCGGGCTCGTGTGAGTCTGTTCGTGTTCGCGAAGCTCCTTCACGGAGTTCAACTGCTTCCCGCACTGGCCGCACTTCAAGGTTTGATCCGCCATGATTGTTCACCTCCTTTCCATGTTGGAGTTGGAGCAGATCCTGAGCGGACCCGCCGGTCAGTCCGCACCCGTCATCATGCGCGGCGCCGGTTTCTCGCTCTTGGCGTAATCCGCCTTGGCTTCCCCCGTAGAGGAAACGTCTTCGGCGCCGGTGCGGTCCAGAAGTTCCTTGGCACGCTTGACCCAATGCGCGTCGTCGCAATGGACCGACATCAGGATGCCGCCCTTGCGGATACGCCCTTCGTATCGCTTAGCTTCGTACTCCGGGACTCCCAGGCCGGCTAGCGCGCCAGTGACGCCGCCCAGCGCGCCTCCCGCTCCGGCTCCGGCCAGCGCCGCGACAATCGGGCCGGCGCCAAGAAACGGACCCAATCCGGGGATTGCGAGCGCCCCGACGCCAACCAGCCAGCCCAGGGCTCCGCCGAGGACCGCGCCGGAAGTTGCTCCGGCGGCGATGCCCTCCGGAGCCTTGGTCGACTTCTCCATTCCGATGTCCTTTGAGCCGCTGTTCCGGGGCAACAGCACCGAGATGTCCGCGTTGCGGAATCCGTTGGTCCGCAATTCATCCACAGCGCTCTCCAGCCGCGCGACATTCGGATAGATGCCGAAAACAACAATGTTTCGATCTGCCATGTGGGATTCTCCTTTGGTTTGGCGGCACACCTCGGGCGGTGCGGCGCGCCGCGCGGGTTTAAAGCAGGACTTCAAGGAAAGAAACCGGCGTCCTAAGCGAGCCCCTGGAAGGCAATCCGGCGTGAAACGAAGTTGTCGCCGGGATGAGGATGACGAATCCTGGTGGGCGCTGGGCCGGGCGGCACGATTCCGCTCGATTCCTCGAAGCCAAATGGAGGTGGAATGCGCTGCTGTCTGCGATTATCCCGGGGTCCGTGCAACGATGGGAGCTGTCATGCGATCAGCCTCGCCGGGCGCTATGGGCGGCCTCCCGATCGCGCGGCTTCTCGCGGAGTTCGCTGTCCTGGAGAGTGCGGCACCATTCGTCGACCTCCCTTTCGGCCTGCTCCCTGGCGATGCCGTAGCGCTCCTGCACTCTTCCGATGAACCGTTCGCGCTGGCCCGAAATTTCCGACCACTCGTTATCGGTAATCTTGCCCCAGCGCTCGCGGGCAGCACCTTTCAGTTGTTTCCATTTTCCTTCAAGCTGGTCCCAGTTCATTGGGTACGTGCTCCTTTCTGGATGGCAAGGTGCAAGCACTTCGCCATGATGGGGAACACAAGGCTTATGCCGCCGTCCCGCGAGGGCGTGCGCCAATGTGTGTAAAAAGGAACTGGTACCGTAAAAGAATTTCCCTGAGGCGCGTTTTCGCCCGAGTTTTCCCGCCGGACGATTTAAGATCACCTTCACTGAAGCCGGGCGCGTCATGCGCTGCACCTACGTTCCTTCGGCCAAGCGTGTGATCCACATGGCTTCCTCGAAGCGCTTGTAAATTTTTCTCGGGGCTCGTGGAAATCCGGTCGGGGCTTTTGGCCAGCTTGCGGACCATCGCGCACCAGGCGAGTAGCGCGATGAGTGCAATGGTTGACTTGAAGAGGAGTTGTTTTCGTATATCCAGCCTCAGTGTCTCGGCCGACGTTAATGAGGTCTGTACCAAAAGTTACGCACGGTCATTCTTGTTTTCATTCCGGCGGCGGCTGGGTCAGGCGCTCCACTGCGACACGGTCCGGGGAAGCGGCCTCCTCCTGCGCCGGGCGGCGGCGCGCGGGAATCGCCTACGCTAGTTGGGATGTGGCAAGCTGGATTAATCCGATTGGGGCTACTCGCCGTCGCCGTGGCCGCGTCCGCGGCGGACTGGCCTGAGTGGCGCGGCGCCGGCCGCCAGGGAATTTGGACGGAGACCGGGATCATCGAACGGATCCCGGCGGACGGCTTGCGCGTGAAATGGCGGGCTCCCGTTCAAGCTGGATACTCAGGTCCCGCGGTCGCTCAAGAACGCGTATTCCTGCTCGATCATGCTCGGACAACCGGCAGCCGGGTTACCGAGCAAGTGGTCTGTCTGGAGGAACGCACCGGCCGGCGTTTGTGGACACGCGCGTGGGAGGCCGATTACCGCGGCCTGGACTACGCGAACGGACCCCGTGCGACCCCTACCGTGGATGGAGATCGGGTCTACGTGCTGGGGGCGATGGGTTCCCTGCGATGCTTGCGCACGGCTGATGGCGGGGAACTCTGGTCGTCCGATTTCGTGCGGGATTTCGGCGCGGTGGCGCCCGGCTGGGGGATGTCCAACGCCCCCCTTGTGGCGGGCTCCAAGCTGATTGCGGTGGCCGGGGGCAAGGGCGCCGCGAAGGTGATCGCGTTCGACAAATACTCGGGCAAAGTGGTTTGGCGCGCGCTGTCCTCGGACGATTCCGAGCCCGGGTATTCGCAGCCCGTGCTGATTCACCACGGGCGGCCCCAGGTAGTGGTGTGGCACACCACGGCACTGGAATCGCTGGACCCGGAAACGGGCGCGCTTCTCTGGTCACAGCCGTTTCGCGTCACGATGAACACTCCGATCGCAACACCAGCCTGGAACGCACCCCATCTGCTTGTCTCCGGGTTCTTCGACGGCTCGCGGATGATGGAACTGGCGCCGTCCGGGCAGGCGCGTCTGCTGTGGGCCAGCCAGGCCGGCAACGAAATCAAGAGTGACAAACTGCATGCGCTGATGAGCCAGCCGGTGATCGAGGGCGACTACGTTTACGGGATCTGCAGCTATGGGCAACTGCGCTGTCTGCGCCGCGCGACGGGAGAGCGCGTCTGGGAAACCCAGGCTGTCACGGTCGAAAAGGCCCGGAACAGTTCCGCCTGGATGGTGCGACAGCGGGACAGGGTATTCATTCTGAACGATCGCGGCGAGCTTATTATCGCCAGGCTGGCGCCTGCCGGTTACTCGGAAGCCGGTCGCGTGAAGGTGATTCAACCGACGTCGCCACCGGGGGCGCGGCGCGAGCTCGGCGCGGTGATCTGGTCGCATCCCGCTTTCGCAAACCGGCACATCGTAGTGCGGAACGACCAGGAGGTAGTACGAATCTCACTCGACTCAAAGGAATATCGCTGAGCGCTCTGCCGGGTTCAAGAGTCGCGCCTCACCGGCTGCCCCCAAAACAATCCGGATCGGCTCCAATCATTCATTACGTCCTGCCCCTGGGTCCCGTACAATGACGGCCATGAGTCTGAACGGTAGAGTCGCAGTTGTGACTGGAGCCACCAAAGGCGTGGGCCGAGGCATCGGGCGAGAGCTCGCTCGACAGGGCGCGCGTGTGTTCGTCACAGGCCGTTCAGCGCCGGATGACGAGCGGATAGAGGAGCGGATCACGGGCATCCGCTGCGACCATAGACTCGACAGTCAGGTGGAAGCGGCGTTCAACCTGATCTCCCGCGAAGCCGGCGCGATCGACATCCTGGTGAACAACGTTTGGGGTGGCTACGACCGCATGGTCGAGAATGGCGTTTTCACTTGGTCCAAGCCATTCTGGGAACAGCCACTCTGGCGTTGGGACGAAATGTTCGGCGCCGGCGTTCGTGCGCATTACCAGGCAAGTCAGCTTGCCGCGCCGGCGATGATCACCCAGCGCAGGGGACTAGTCGTGAACATCTCGTTTTGGGCGGCCCAGAAGCACATCGGCAACGTCGCCTATGGCGTGTCGAAAGCCGCGACGGACAAGTTGACGGCCGACATGGCGGCCGAGCTGAAGCCGTATGGCGTCGCCGTTGTTTCGCTGTACCCCGGACTCGTGCGGACGGAAAAAGTCATGGAAGCGGCTCAGTGGCTCGATTTGACTAATTCCGAATCTCCCGAGTTCATCGGGCGCGCCGTCGCGGCCCTCGCGGCCGATCCGGATGTGCTCCGCCATACCGGGAAGGTATTGGTGGCCGCCGCCCTCGCGACGGAATACGGCTTCACGGACATTGACGGTAAAACTCCCCGCCCTCTGACAATCGCCGATGTCTGAGCGTGCATCTGTATAGCGGTGAGAATACCGGGCCGCGCGGTTCATTCTCACTGGCATGTGATGCTCCTTTCAAAGTCATTGTTCATCAGGTACCTGATTCCGAGCGCCGGGCCGGCGGGACGCTCTTCATAACCGGCGTGCTGACCGGGCTGTTCGAGGCCGTCCTCACTTCTGTGGCAATGCCGTTCCGGGCTATAAGAGGAGAGCGGTCCGGTGAAGCTGGTGTTCACCGGACGCCTGCCCAACGTGCCGGCAAGAGCCTGACCGCGGTCGTGGTCACTTACCCGCCGGGCGGAAAGACGGGCAGTCACCAACACGCCGGAAGCGTATTCGCTTACGTGCTGTCCGGCAAGATCCGCTCTGAGAACTCCGCCACCGGACCGGCGAGCCTCCGGGCAGCGAACATCTCGTCAGCGAGAATGCCAGGGCACAGGAACCGGCCCGCCTGCTGGCCATTGACGAGCTTCTCCAGGTGATCACGCTAAATTGCGGCAGAAAGCCCTGCGATAATGTGAGACATGCTCAAGTTGACCTGTGCGCTGGCCGCCGTTATCGCGATGTCACAGTCACCGGCGCGTGGCGAAGAGTACGCACTCGGACCGGATTCGCAGCGGCAGCCCGGCGTGCCGCAAGGCAGGGTCACGAAACACGAGTGGACCAGTAAGATCTATCCCGGCACCGTGCGCGACTATTGGATCTACGTACCGGCGCAATACAAGCCCGACAAGCCGGCCTGTACGATGGTGTTCCAGGACGGCGTTACGTTCGTCAATGAAGCCGGCGCTTTCAAGACCACCATTGTGTTCGACAACCTGATTCATAAGGGAGAGATGCCGGTGACGATCGGCGTCTTCATCAACCCCGGCGTGGTCCCCGGCGCCGGAGCGAACACCCAGTCGCGCTTCAACCGCAGTGCCGAATACGATGCCGTGGGCCCGCGCTTTCCGACGTTCCTGATCGAAGAGATCCTGCCTGAAGTCGCCAAAAGCTACAACCTCTCGAAGGATCCGAACGATCGCGCCATCTCCGGCTCCAGCTCGGGAGGCAACGCGTCGTTCAACGCCGCCTGGACCCGCCCGGACGTGTTCCATCGCGTGCTGAGCTTTATCGGGGGCTTCACCAACCTGCGAGGCGACCATATCTATCCGTCGCTGGTGAGAAAGATGGAAACCAAGCCGCTGCGGATCTTTCTACAGGACGGACTGCAGGACGTCAATGTTTATAGCAACTACGAGCTCGGCCTCGCGCTGCGGGACGCCAACTACGACTACAAGCTGGTGATCGGCACGGAAGGCCACAACAGCAAGCACGGCTCCGCGATCCTGCCCGACGCGCTGCGGTGGCTCTGGCGGGACTACCCAAAGCCCATCGCCAAGCCGGCCGGCGGGTCCCGGCATTACATCAGCAACAACATCGTGCTGGACTCCGATCCGGATTGGGAACTGGTCAGCCAGGGGCACAAGTTCACTGAAGGCCCGGCGGTGGACGCGATGGGGAACGTGTTCTTCAGCGACATTCCCAACAGCCGCATCCACAAGATCGCCGCCGATGGAAAGGTAAGCGTGTTCCGCGAGGATACGGGCGAGGCCAACGGCCTGATGTTCGGTCCCGACGGCCGTCTCTATGCCTGCCAGAACGGCCGCAAGCGGATCGTCGCGTATGACGCCGCCGGCAAGGAATCGGTGATCGTCGAGGACGTGAATTCCAACGATCTGGCGATCAACTCGCGCGGCGAAATCTATTTCACCGATCCGAAGAATAAAAGTGTCTGGTTTGTGGATGCCAAAGGCAATAAACGCGTGGCGCACGAGGGGATCCTGCTTCCCAACGGCGTCCGATTCTCGCCCGACCACGCGTTCCTGATGGTGGCCGATACGCTCAGCCGCTGGATCTGGTCGTTTTCGGTGCAGCCGGATGGCTCGCTCGCCAACGGTGTTCCGTTCCACCGGCTGGAGATTCCCGACGAAGTGGAAAATGGCCCGCTGCGCAGCGGCGCGGACGGGATGACGGTGGACGTCGACGGCTTCCTCTACGTGGCGACGAACCTCGGGATCCAGATTGCCGACCCGGCGGGCCGGACGGTCGGCATCCTCCACAAGCCGGGTTCCAGCAATCCTTCGAACGTGGTGTTCGGCGGCCCGGACCTTCAGACGCTCTACGTCACTTCCGGAGAGAAGGTCTTCCGGCGTCCCATCAAGAAGAAGGGCACCTTCCCATGGACGCCCGTGACGCCCCCGAAGCCGCGTCTGTGATTGGGCACCATTTTGTGCAGATAGGCATAGCTGTTGGCGCCGATCGTAAAGGCGGGTAGAGCCGAAAGGGTCGGAGAGGCAGTCGACAAGGCAGTGGAAGTGGCCCGAAGGCTTGACAGCCGGATGACCGCAAACGCGGCTGCCGAAGAGAGTGATTTCGAAGACGCCCTTAGCGCCGCATCCCAAGAGATGGGCTTTGACCAGGCATAACGCTCATCCCCGGCGCGGCGAGACCTGGACCGCGATGTTGGGAGCCGGTGTGCCTGCCTGGTTAAAGGGCCACTTCATCACGACGCTCAAGAAGTCGCTACTTGGTGAGTGTCGCGCGTGCGGCAGGTCAGCCTGGCGATTGAACGCGCCTTTGACCCGGACTCGCCGCCTCGCCGAGCGTAGTCTCGGTTGAGACTGGCCGAGCTCTGCGCTTCCCGTGGAAAACCTGTTCTACACTATTGCTGTGGCAACCTTGACTCTTGCCGCCGACGATCGCCGCGCGCGGGCAGGCACTGAGCCGCCTGCTTGGATTGTCGCTGCCGCCGGCTCGATCACCTGGAAACGCGGCGAACTCTTTAGAAATCCCCATCCCCTTCCGCGCCAAATTGCATTACCATCAGAAGATCTCGCCCGGCGGGCCAGGCCCGTCCGGTAAATCGGTAACAGGGAGGCAGGTTATGTTCCGTTATTCCGCAATATCGTTGCTGGCTGGGCTCGCACTGTTCGCGCAAACCAAGGGCGTTATCCAGGGCGATGTCACCGACGCCACCGGCTCGGGCGTGCCCAACGCGAAGGTGCAGGTTCGGGCCCTGGCGATTGGCCTGGAACGCGACACCATCAGCAACGAAAACGGCTCCTTCACCGTTCCCAATCTTCCCCGCGGCGACTATGAAGTATCGGTCGCGGCCACGGGCTTCAAGGCGCTCCTCAGAAGCGGCATCCGCCTCGACACGGACCAGGTCACTACGCTGAAGCTGCAACTCGAAGTCGGCCAGCTCAGCGACCGCGTCGAGGTCACGGCCGAAGCCCCGGTGGTCGAAACCTCCACTGGCGACGTCTCGCGCCTGGTGACCGGACAGCAGGTGCAGAACTACGCCCTGCCGGGACGCAATCCTTATTACATCCTGGGCATCGTCCCCGGAATTGTCTCGCGCTACGGCAACTTCACCACCGATTTCCGCGCCACCAGCTACTCCATGGGCGCGCTGATGATCAACGGCAATCGCAAGGACACCAACTTCGTCACGCTGGATGGCGTCAACAACGGCCGGGTCCGCGACGGCGTCCAGGTGAACAACATCGTCGGCGTGGACTTCATCGAGGAAGTGAAGGTCTACACCAGCCGCTACGCAGCGGAGTTCGGCCGCAGCACCGGAGGCGAGATCAACTTCGTCACCCGGCGCGGCACCCAGGACTTCCACCTCAGCGCCTACGAGTTCTTCATGAGCAACCAGTTCGCCGCGAACCGGTTCATCGTCAACGACAACCCGCGGCTGCGTTACCACAACTACGGCTACACGCTTTCCAGCCCGGTCTGGATCCCCAAGGCGTTCAATACGGAGCGCAACAAGCTGTTCGCGTTCTTCGGTTACGAAGCCCGGTATCTGGCCGGCACCAACTCGAAGACGTCGATTGTTCCCACGCCTCTGGAGCGCTCCGGCAACTTCAGCGCCAGCGCTACGAAGCCCGTCGATCCGTCCACGGGCGCGCCCTTCCCGAACGGCTTGATTCCCGCTTCCCGCATCGGCAACCTCGGCCAGGCCTTGCAGAAGATCTATCCCGATCCCAACTTCGGCGGCCCGGGCGGCAACTACCTGGCTACGCGCAGCCAGCCCACCGACAACGGCGATTACATCTTCCGGGTCGATTACAACATCAAGCCCAACTGGCAGCTCACCGTACGCGGCCTGCACGGCGACCAGAACTTCACCTCTCCCTTCGACAACACCGGCAACAACATTCCGCTGTTCCCAGTCTATCGCCACCGCCGGGGCAACAACTACGGCATCGCGCTCACCACCACGCTCAGCCCGCGCCTGGTGAATGAGCTGACCGTGGGCGAGAGCGACTACCGCGAAGACTTCAGCCTGCAAGGCAATGGCTACCTGCGCGAGACCTGGGGCATCACGTTCCCCGAACTCTACGCCGGCAACAACGGGAACCGCATTCCGGCCGTATCGTTCTCCAACATTACCGGCATCAGCGGTTCCGGCCAGCCCAGCTACGCGCGCACGCCGACGTACATCGTGCGCGACAGCCTCACCAAGATCCACGGCGCCCACAACCTGAAGTTCGGCTTCTACTGGGAGCAGATGTCGATGAATGAGCTGCAAGGCAACAACGACAACGGCAGCTTCAGCTTCGGCAACAGCTCCTCCAACCCGCGCAACACCGGCGTGCCGTGGGCCAACGGGCTGCTCGGCAACTTCGATTCCTACAGCGAAACCGGCGCGCCCGCGCAGACCATCTACAAGGCTTACGCGCGCGAGGTATTCGCGCAGGATAGCTGGCGTGTGAGCAAGCGCTTCACGCTGGAGTACGGCCTGCGCTACTCGCTGATCTCGCCGTGGTCGGCGAAGTGGAACAACCTGGTCTCCTTCATGCAGCCGTTCTGGGACCCGTCGAAAGCGCCGCAGGTGGCCGCCAACGGGTCGATCGTTCCGGGAACGGGCGATCCTTACAACGGCCTGGTGCTGCCGGGCGGCGGTTGGCCCGACGGCGCGGTGGGGCGCATCGCCGCGGCGAGCGACCCGGCCATCAAAGCGCTGTTCCGCGGCGTTCCGGACGGCTTCAATCCGCTCCGCAAGACCAACTTCCAGCCGCGCGTTGGCTTCGCCTGGGATCCGTTCGGCGACGGCAAGACCGCGGTGCGCGGCGGCGGCGGCATCTTCCAGGGCGTCACGGGCATCGCTTATTCGGCCTGGTATCTGGGCGGGCGCGCGCCACTGGTTCAGTCGGCGACGCTGTCGAACGGGCTCGCGGACAATCCCGGCAGCGGCGTCCCCAACACGACGCTGTTTCCGATCAACGCCAACGCTCTGCCGGTGGACTACAAGATCCCGACGGTGTACAGCTTCAGCCTTGGGATCCAGCGCCAGCTTCCTTTCAGCATGTTGCTGGACGTGAGCTACGTCGGCAACACCGGCCATCATCTGTCGTTCAGCCGGCCGCTCAACTTCCTGACGCCGGCCGAGACCGCCGCGCACCAGGGCGTGGACACGCGGCCGTTCCTGCCGTATCGCGGACTGGGCAGCATCAACCTGGTGGAGCCGTCGGCGACGTCGCAGTACAACTCGCTGCAGTTGCTGGTGAAGCGGCGCACGGCGAGTCTCTCGTACAGCCTGGCTTACACACTTGGCAAGAACACAGGCTACGGCATCGAAGGAATCGCCGGCGGCGTACAGGACCCGCTGAACATTCGCGCGGAGCGGTCGGAGCTGGAGGAGAGCCGCCGCCACAACATCGTCGCCACGCATACCTATGACGTGCCATGGTTCAAGGCGCAAAAGGGCCTGGCTGGGCGGGTGCTGGGCGGTTGGAGCCTGAACGGCGTGTGGACCTGGAATACCGGGCGGCTCTACGGGCCGAGCCTGACCGGCGCGCCGCGGCAGGTGGCGACGCGGCCGAATGTGGTCGGCGAGTGGTATCTGCCGGAGGATCAGCGGACGCCGTTCCGCTACTTCAATACGGCGGCGTTCGCGCGTCCGGCCGACTTCACTTACGGCAATGCGGGCAAGTGGATTCTGCGCGGGCCGGGCGCGTTCGATTTCAGCGCGTTCGCGTTGAAGCAGGTCCGCGTGGTGGAGCGGGGGACGCTGCAGTTCCGGCTGGAGGCGTTCAACGCTTTGAATCATCCTTATTGGACCGATCTCAATACGACGCTGGGGCAGGCGACGTTCGGGCAGGTCGGCGGGGTGAGTACGCAGCGGTACATCCAGCTTGGGGTCAAGTTTATTTATTGAGCGGGGAATGGGAAACACGGTGTCCCTATTTAAGGGCGGCGCGGAGGGCGGATTTCATGGAGGGCTCGCATTGCGGGAGGTCGGCCCAGGCGTAGTGATCGTCGTAGCCTTCGGCGACGGAGGCGGAGGTTGGGATATAGCCGGGGGCGCACTCGCTGAAGCCGAGCGTGACGACGAAGCGGTCGGGGCGCATTTCCTGGGCCCAGAGCTGATACTGGACGAAGCTTTCGGCGGGGAGCAACACCAGACTCGCTGGTCCGATTTCTATTGCGGGAACGTCGATGGGGTTCGGACGATCGAGCCAGCTTAAGCCGAGAGCTGCTTCGAAGCGAGTCCGCCAGGGCAGGGAAGCGTCGGCGATCTTGCGATGCTGTTCCTCGGGGAGAAAGCCGGGCGACTTTCGAGGCGGGAGCACCAGCTTGGCGCAGCGGAAGACCGGCGAGCTTAGCGGGCCGGTCTTCGTGTTGGCCCAGGCGTCGGTCATCGCGCGGTGGATGCGTCCGGCCAGCACCGGGCGGTTGGCGGCCGAGCCGTCGTTGTAGCGTCCGGCCATGGTGTCGCCGCTGGCGCCGGAGGCGTAGATCTGGAAGATGTCCGGCGTTTCTTTCTGACGGCGGGCCCGCGCCATGCCGACGAAATCGGCGGACACGTCACCTTTGCCGTAGTAGCTCATGGGGTGGGTGGAGTACACGCTCATCGCCGCGACCGGCGTGCGGCCGTCCCAGAAGCTGATGGTTTTCAGCCAGGGGTCGATCAGTCCTTCGGGCATGTTGCGGATGGCCGGGTCCCGCGTGGCGCTGGTGCGGGCGAAGGATACTATGCCGTCCGGCTGCACGAAGCGGCGGTTGGAGGCGACCTGCTCCACCTTGGCCTGGCCGGTTCCGAGGTGCGTCACGCGGCGGGCGCGCGGCAGGGCTTCGCGAACCGCGGCCGCGACATTATCTATCGCTCGTGTTTCGAAGGCCGGATCGCAGAGCTTTTCGGTCATATTCTGAGGGTCCAGCAGACGCTGCGCGCCGGCGTCGGTGTAGGGGGCGTCATGCTGGTGGACGCAGGTCAGCAGGACGCGCTCCGGCGCGGTCCCGGCGGCGGCGGCGAGGCGCGCGCGCCAGTTCTCGTAGGAACTGTTGCGGATCTCGCACCAGTCGATCACGGCGATGACCAGCGGTTGGCCTGCGCCCAGTAATGCCAGGCCGCGTGCTTCGAGCGGATCGACGATCGAGCGCGCGGGGCCGGTAAACAACGGCGATCTGAGGGGAGGTGTGACGTCTGCCTTGAAAGTCGCCAGCCGGAGCGTGGGCGCGGCGCCGGCCTGCGCCGCCGCCGAAGATGCCGCCCAACGGAGCCAGTCGCGGCGGTTCATGCTACGCTGCCTCCCCGGCCAGGCGCAGCATTTCCCGCATGGCACGATGCGACATCTTGAAATTCTCGGGTCCGTGGCCGTGGTGGGTCTCCAGGCCGAGGAGCCCTTGGTAGCCGTCCTTCAACAGAGCATCGAGAATCGCGGCCCAATCCAGGCGCTTAGTTCCGAACAGGCCTTCGGCCTTGATCTGCACGTTGACGATGCGGTCCTTGGGGAGCTTCGCGTAGCCGTCGGGGAAGACCTTCGGCTCCAGCTCGAAGGAGTTCTGCGGGTCCCAGTTGATGCCGATGGCCTTCGACGGAAGCACGGCCAGCAGGTCGCGGATCTCTTCACTGGTGGCGATGTTGGTGGCGAACTCGGTCTCGACGAGTAACCGGCAGCCCTCCTGCGCGGCCACGGCTCCCATCTCGCCCAGCAGGTCGGCCAGGCGGGGAAGCAGCGCGCGCTGATCCTTCACGCGCCAGAAGGTGAAAGTGCGCAGCTTGTCGGTTCCCAATGCGTGCGCGGCGGCGATGGCCTTCTTGAGGTTCTCCTTGCGGCCGCGGTACAGACCCTCCGAGGTCAGGCCGAGGCGCGCGTACATCTTGTCGTAGTAATCCTCGGTGATTATTGGCGTGGTGCCGGGCAGCGTGTACTTGAGCAGCGCGCTGTTGAGGAAGGAGACGCGGAGGCCGCTGTCCTTGAGCTTTTGCGCGATCGGCTTCAGCTCGGCGGGTGTCATGGTCTCCAGCATCAACTGCTTGCCGCTGGGCCCGATTGTGCGCAGCTCCACCCACGACAGGCGATGCTCCCGCGCGAAGGCGATCCACTCGTCCACCGTGACGCCGGTTTCGTCGGTGATCACGCTGAGGCGGTTGCGCCCGAGCTTGCCGGCGGCGTCCAGCTTGCGCGCGAGGGCTGCCACCAAGGTGGCGAGAACAGTGCGGCGGGTGATCTTCATCGTCGTGTCTTCTCCAATTGCCGGGCCAACGGCTCCGGAATCCGGATCACGGTGCCGTGCCGGTGGTCCGGCGGAAAGCTGATCTTCCCGCCGATGTCTTCCCAGTGCACCAGGTCCTTCGACTGCATGGCTTCGTAGTGCTGCGGCTTGCGGTAATGGTCGAAATATACGAACCAATCGCCGCCGATGCGGACGGCCGACGGGCCTTCCACCCAGCTTTTGGTGAAGGCTTCGGCGGAGGCGGTGTACGGGCCTTCGGGCTTGTCGGCGAAGGCCAGGTGCAGGTCCTTCTTCACGGGCTCCTGGCGCTCGTCCTTGTAAATCATGACGTACTTGCCGCCGTGTTCCAGGAGTGTCGAATCGATCACGCTGTGGCCCGGATCGAAGAAAAGGCGCGGCGACGAGAATTGGCGGAAATCGCGCGTGGTCATGGCGTAGATGCGGTGACTCATCTCGTGCTCGGTAGCGCCGAATTTGCCGGGGATCGTGGTGGCCCAGAAGATCAACCAGGACCGGTTGCGGCGGTCGTAGTACATCTCGGGGGCCCAGGCGTTACGCGCGGCGGGCTCGCCGGGGAGGATCGGGATCGGCTGCTGAGGGGACCATTCGATGAGGTCGCGCGAGCTGGCGTGGCCGATGCGGAGGCCGCTTTCGTCGCGCCGCCAGCCCCACGTCCAGAGCATGTGATAGACGCCGTTGGGGCCGAGGGCGATGCAGGGGTCGCGCATCAGCATGCCGGCGGGCTGGGGCTTGAGCCAGGGCTTGTTGTCGTTGAGCGGTGTCCAGCGGTAGCCGTCGCGGCTGAGGGCGAAGTAGACGCCGTCTTCGCCGTTGCCGCGGAAGGAGGTGAAGAGGTAGGCGTCGGAGGATTGGGCGGGTTGCGCGGCGAGGATGAGGGCTGGGAATGTATTGTCGAGGGTAGACAGGGTTCTTCGAGTTTGGCCTGGAATCGAGGAGGTCGAGACGAGTCTCGACCCAGCAGGCTGAGAGCCTGCGCCACGTCGGGCGATCTCCGGAGCAAGGAGGAGAACGATGAGGAGGAAGCGTCCAATAGCGGATATCATCGCCATACCGGGTTGGTGAATGCGCCGTTGGCGGCGACGTCCCAGACGGCGATGCGCGCCCACTTCCAGCCGGGGGCCTTCACTTTCCATTCCCACTCGCCGGCGCTGAAAGGGCGGGTCGTCTCGAGCGGGATGATCTCGCGGAAGGTCTGGTCGCCGTTTCCCCAGACGACCTCGGCCATCTTCAACGGGAAGGTGTGGCGCACCTTCGCGCGGGCCACGATCTGTCCGGGCGCGCCGGCTATCGAGGTCTCGGGCAGGAGGATCTCGCCGGTGGTGGTGAAGAAGTCGTTGCGGTCCACGGCTTCGAGCAACTGGCCGTAGTGGTCCCAGTCGGGGAGCTTGGACGCGCGCACGTAGTTGACGTTCATGTGCCCGTAGAGCTCGTGCGTCTCGTCGATCTGGAAGACGTCGACTTCGCCGAGGATCTTCTTCTTCAACCCCCAGTTGTTCATGTCGTCGAGCAGCTTTAGCGAGCGCTCGCCGAGCCTCGGCGTGGAGAGATCCGAGTTCATTGCCTTCCAGCCGCCGCCCCAATAGCGCGGGTCGCGGAAATGTTCGGTCTCTCGGATCTTGTCGGGGAAGCCCGTCGAGCCCTTGGTGCGCGGGTGTGTCTGGTACATGTAGCCGCCTTCGGCGCGCACCATTTTCAGAAGCTCGGCGGAGCCGGCGACGCGGTAGACGGGGCCGAACTTCGGATCTTCAGCCTGGAAGGGCGCGGCTTGCGGGCGGTTCATGAACCAGTAGACCGGCTTGGGGAAGATCAGCGCCCAGTGCCCACCAAGGTGGACGTTGGCCTCCTCGGACGGCATCAGCAGGAAGTCGGGGCCGGATTGCGCGCGGCAGGCTTTGAAAAAGGCGTCCAACTCGCGCAGCCGCAGCTCGGTCATGTCCTGCGGATGCCCGTCACCGTGGAAATCCATGATGACGGCGGCGTCGACGCCCATCGATTGAAGGACGGGCTTGAAGGGCGGTGTCCAGGCGAAACCCTTCTCCATCGCCTGCACGGTGTAGGCATAGTGCCAGTGCGTGGTCAGCGTCTTGTAGCCGTCGAGGGCGGGGAAGCGGTCGCGGTTGGTGAAGCGCAGGACTTCGTCGATCGCCTCGCGGGGAGGACGGGCGCTCAGCAGGTAGAAGACGGACATGCGCTGTTCCGTGCCGGGAGGCGCGTTTACCCAGGGGTAGTAGGGGGAGTTGTCGTCGGGCAACTGGCGCACGCCGAGAGAGATCGAGCCGCGCCAGGCTGTGTGCCAGAGGTAGCCCAAGTTTGTGGTGAAGTCGCGCGGGAAGAAGTACTGGTGCGGGGCGGGGAAGACGACTACCGAGCCGTTGGCCGTCTTCGCGGCGAGGGCGCGGTACCGGGCGGCGACTGGATTCCACTCCGGACCTTCCGGGCGCACGCTGCGGAACTGGCCCGAGGTGTCGTAATAGGAGACGGACGATTCGATGTTGCCGCCAGGACGGCGGTCGGCGTCCGACGCCATCCGCAGGCCGGTGTCGTAGTAGTAGGCGGTGTCGGGCTCGCTGGTTTTGGCTGAGGCGGTCTGCTGCACGAGCGTGCTGCCGGGATAGAAGGTGTAGGAGATGGAGCCGGTGAAGATGCCCATTTCGAGGCCGTCGAAGATCAGTTCGACGCGGTCGCCCTGGGAGATGGCGCGGGCGGCTTTGAGGCGGAATTCGCCGCGAAAGCTGCGCGTGCCGGCGGGGTGGCTGGGCGGAAAATCGAAGAACTGGTCCCAGCCGCCGCGACGCTTGCCAGTGTTGACGCGATAGATGGGCTGGGCGCGCTCGATGACCGGCTTGCCTTCCGGTCCGGCCGCGGTCAGCAGGGGCTTGGCCGGATCGAGCGAGAACTCGGCGCGCCAGGGACGGCCTTCGGCGTCCGGCCAGAGGACGGCGACGCTTTCGGCGGCGGCCTCGACGCGCACCGGTCCGGGCTGGACGCGGGAGGCGTCGAAGGGCACGGCGGCGGCGGACAGGGCGGCCGGCAGCAGCAGGAGGAGCAGTCGGGGCATGGCGGGATTATACACTTGCCGGGCCGGCGACGAAGGAATAGACCACCACGGGAATCTCTTTGTGGACGGCGTCGCGTTCATAGCGCATGCCGAGCTTTTCCATGACGTGACGCGAGGCGGTGTTAGCGGGCCTGGCGATGGCGATGACGCGGCGGGTTCCGGAGCGCACGACGGCGTCGGCGAGGGCGTGGCGGGCGGCTTCGGTGGCGAGGCCCTGGCCCCAGCGGTCGCGGGCCAGCCACCAGCCGATCTCGATCTCGCGGATGCCTTCGAGCGTCAGGGGTTGCAGGCCGCAGAAACCGACGAGCCGGCCGGAAGTTTTCTCGATCAGCTTCCAGAGGCAGAAACCGTGGTCCTCGAAATGGGTCACCTGGCGTCGGATGAAGGCGACAATCTGGTCGTCGTCCCAGGGGATGCCGCCGGTGATGTAACGCATCACTTCCGGGTCGGTCGCGATGGGCCGGAACTCCGTCCAATCGTCGACGTGCCAGGGGAGGAGCTTCAGGCGTTCGGTTTCCATGCCGTTTTCGAGGATAGCGCGAGGGCGGCGGCGAGCGCGAATTGGGTTTGTTTGGTCGCTTGGCCCCAAGCGATTCGTGGATGAGCGGCAGATCGGGTTTGTTTTTCCGATTCTGGGCGGTGTCCGCCGGATTCGGCATATTCGACAGGTTGGGTTTCTCCAAGCGCGCCAAGCCAAGGTGCGGCCTTGGACGTCGTCGTCCATTCCGTTTTGGGAATTGGCTTCGTTTGGCATAGGGGCACAGTGATTGAAAAAAGTGTCAAATGCGTCCAAAAGTGTCCACTTGTGTCAACCTGGCCGGGGCGTGCGAATTGGGTTCGATTGGCAGGAGACTCACATCTGTCAACGGGTGTCCGCTTGTGTTGAGTTCGGGTGGAGGATTCAGTGTGCATGCATGAGTGTCCGATAGTGGGATTGGGTTCGTTCGATAGTTGGCTTGAGCGGGGCGTGAAACACCTCTGAATCTGTTGAATTGGTTTATGTTTAGTGGTTTCGATCCGTTTGGGGCGAGACGAGGTCTCGACGCGCGGCGGCCTGAGAACCCGCGCCACGTCGTGAGGATCTTTGTTTTGATCGAAGAGATCATAAATGAAAAAGGTGTCAAATGTGTCTAATTGTGTCTAAAAGTGTCTAATCCGGTGGTTCCGAGAAATGCCAGATCATTTGAGCTTGCTGGCGAGCGTGCCTCCCCTGGTTTCAGTCTACGGACGGTGTCAATCCCCGCTCTTGAGGGGAGGGCTCAAGCTGCCAAAGCGCAACAGTCTCCCCAATTTTATTCGGGCTAATATTCGCAGGCTCCTTATGCGCTGGAGCAACTTCTTCGAACTGCGGCATGACGCTGACGCGTGGCTGTACCCAGGGTTCGCGCCGGACTTAGCGAATCAGCCTTACTTTGTGGTCGCGGATTTGGCGGGCTGAAGCCTGGCTAGGCTTTGCGACTCAGAAACACGCAGGCGGTCCCTTGCGATAAAATGCGCGTCGGCATGAACGCTCTTCGCAAGCACTTGACCCGGACGGCGGCTTTCGCGCTCGGCGGCATCTCAATGGTGCTGACGGGCCAAACTGCGCTCCCCACGGCACCTTACACCGCCCAACAAGCCGCCGCCGGGCGAGTCGCCTATCAGACGAACTGCGCCAACTGCCATTTGCCGGACCTGGCCGGCCGGCACGAAGCTCCGCCTCTGACCGGCGCCAACTTCCTCAACGCGTGGGGAGGGCGCACGGTGGCGGAACTGATCGAGTTCATGCAAAAGACGATGCCGCCGGGAAGCCGGGGTGAACTGGGCGCCGGCACCTACGTAAACCTGGCGGCGTTCCTTCTGGAAGCCAACGGCGCGCGCGCGGGGAGCGACCCGCTCAGCGCCGCGGCGAGCACGCGGATCGGCTCGGTGGCGTCGGGCGTGATGCCGGTTTCGCTGCGGCAGGGGTCCGGCCCGCAGCCACCTCCCATGCAGGCTCCGCCCGCACCGGCCGGGCCGCGAGGCATCACTGTCGCCGGCGAAGTTCGAAATTACGTCCCCGTCACCGACGCTATGCTGCGCAATCCCGATCCGGGGGACTGGCTCATGATCCGGCGGAATTATCAGGCTTGGAGCTATAGCCCGCTGTCCCAGATCACGGCGGCGAACGTGCGGGATCTGCGCCTGGAGTGGGTGTGGGCGATGAACGACGGAGGCGCCAACGAACCCACGCCGATCGTCCACAACGGGATTATCTATCTGGCGAACACCAGCAATACCGTACAGGCGCTCGACGGCCGCACGGGCGAGCTGATATGGGAGAACCGGGTGGGGCCGGAATCGACGCGCGCTTACGGCGCAACGCGCAGCCTGGGTATTTACGACAACAAGATATTCCTGGCGACGACGGACGCACGCCTCTACGCCCTGGACGCCCGCACCGGCAAATTGGCCTGGCAAAGCGTCATCGCCGACTCCAAAAAAGGCTACGGCAATACCAGCGGCCCGCTGGTGATCCACGGAAAAGTAGTGCAGGGACTGATGGGGTGCGACAAATATAAAGAAGACGGCTGCTTCATCAGCGCGCACGATGCCGGTACTGGGAAACCTCTGTGGAAGTTTCAGACGATCGCCCGGGAGGGCCAGCCGGGCGGCGATACGTGGGGCAAGCTTCCGAATCTGCTACGCGCGGGCGGCGATACGTGGATCACTGGGAGCTACGATCCCGAGCTCGACCTGACCTACTGGGGTGTGGCCCAGGCTAAGCCCTGGCTGCGCGCCAGCCGGGGCGCGAAGGTCAGCGACCGCGGCCTGTTCACCAGCTCCACGCTGGCGTTGAAGCCGGACACGGGCGAGCTGGCCTGGTATTTCCAGCACATACCGGGCGAATCGCTGGATCTGGACGAGGTGTTCGAACGGGTGCTGGTGGACATCGGATCGCAGAAAGTCGTGTTCTCCATTGGCAAAACGGGCATCCTATGGAAAGTGGATCGCGCGACGGGCAAATATGTGGACCACAAGGAGACCGTTTTTCAGAACGTATTCACGCGGATCGATCCGAAAACGGGCGAGCCTACCTACCGGGCCGACATTCTGGAACAGGAAACGGGACATTGGCTGCAGGCCTGCCCGAGCACGGAGGGCGGGCACAACTGGCAGGCCATGAGCTACCATCCGGGCACGGCGCAACTGATCATCCCGCTGAGCCAGAGTTGCATGGAGATTTCCGGTCGCAAGGTGGAGTTCAAGGAAGGCTCGGGCGGCGTGGCGGGCGACCGGCGCTTTTATGAGATGCCGGGGAGTAACGGCAACGTGGGCAAACTGGCTGCTTACGACGTGAGGACGCTGAAGGAGACCTGGTCGATCCAGCAGCGCGCGCCGTTTCTGACGGCGGTGCTGTCGACGGCGGGCGGGGTGGCGTTTGTGGGCGATCTGGACCGGTACTTTCGAGCGGTGGATGTCAAGACCGGGGCCGTGCTGTGGAAGACGCGGCTGGGGACTTCGGTGCAGGGGTTTCCGGTTTCGTTCCGCGCCGGCGGGCGGCAATACATCGCGGTGACGACGGGGCTGGGGGGCGGGAGCCCGCGGAACGTGCCGCTGGCTATCGCCCCGGATATTCATCATCCGCGGAATGGGAACGCGCTGTATGTGTTCTCGCTGCCGGAGGGGCGGTGAGCGCGGGTATGCCGGATGGACACACAGGCCGCGAACGCCTTTTTTCGGGCCGCAACAAATCTCACTGGCCAGGAATGGCCTGTCCGGGCACTGACGGTCTCGTCGAGTTTGGTCTGGTATCCGAACTGGTCGAGACGAGTCTCGACCCAGCAGGCTGAGAGCCTGCGCCACGTCGGGTTATCTACACGTAAGACCGAGCGGGATGAAGCCTGCCCTACCTGTACACCTTACCGGAGTTCCTCCATGGCTTCTTCGAGGGCTTCCCGGGATGGGCGCACGCGAGATTCGGGGAGCGTGGCCAGAGGCTCGTCGACCATTTGCAGCATATCGTGGAGCGTTGGTTTGTCCGTCGCTATGTAAAGCACCCCGGTCAGGACTTCTTCCTTGATGGATGCCTGGTCCAGAGCTTTCAACGCTTCGATTTTGCTGGTCGGATCGTAGCTGCGGTCCAGCTTCTTCAGGCGGAGAAGGGAACCGTCGTGCAGGCGCACTTCTTTCACCTCGCCCTCGGCGATTTCCACTTCGATGTCCTGGTAGTGCGGCACGTAGTCCAACTCGTGCAACGGCTCCTCGTGATCCTTCATGTAGGAGTAGCTCTTGGTGGAGCCTTCGTGGTCGTTGAACGTGGTGCAGGGCGAAATGACGTCGATCACCGACAGTCCTCGATGGCTGACGGCGGCCTTGAGGATGGTCGTGAGCTGCCGTTTGTCGCCGGAGAAAGTCCGAGCGACAAATGTCGCTCCCCATTCGAGCGCCAGGGCGCAGCAATCGAACGGGGGCAGGTCGTTGATGGTTCCGGTCTTGAGTTTGGAGCCCAAGTCGGCAGTGGCCGAGAACTGGCCCTTGGTAAGGCCGTAGACGCCGTTGTTTTCGATGACGTAAATCAGCGGTAGGTTGCGGCGCAGCATGTGCATGAACTGGCCGAGACCGATGGACGCCGTGTCGCCGTCGCCGGTGACGCCGACGCCAAGAATATGGCGGTTGGCCAGCGCCGCGCCGGTGGCGATGGCGGGCATGCGCCCGTGGACGGCGTTAAACCCGTGAGCCAGGCCTAAGAAATACGCGGGTGATTTCGACGAGCAGCCGATGCCGGAGAACTTCGAAACCATCCAGGGCTCCACGCCGAGCTCGAAGAAGACTTCCACGATGCGCTCGGAGACGGAGTTGTGCCCGCATCCGGCACAGAGCGTGGTGCGGCTTCCTTTGTAGCTCAAGACCTCCAGGCCAATGCGGTTGACCTTTTTGGGCGGGGGTGTGGCGGTCGTGCTCATAACGCCTCCTGTCTGATCACTTCGTCGGTGATCGTACGCGCGTCCAGCGGCAGGCCGCCGTAGTAGCGCACGCTGCGCAACCGGCTGATGTCTTCGGGAGCCATCTCCATGCGCATCAGCAGCACCAGTTGCGCGTCGCGGTTCTGATCCACGACGTAGACATGGTCATGCCGGCGGATGAAATCGATGAGGCCGGAGTTGAACGGATAGGCCCGCAGCCGCAGATAGCTGGTCTCGATGTTGTACTCGGACTTCAACTGCTCGCGACTTTCATCCACGGCCCAGTGTGAAGTGCCGCAGCAGATGTAGCCGATGCGGGCGCCGTCGTTGAGATCGACCACGGGAGGCGGCACAGCCTTGCG
>JACXTT010002012.1_pt1 | contig 32910 bp, 32 predicted proteins | sample 9270951 | NCBI WGS metagenome assembly JACXTT01 (sample SAMN15532306, study PRJNA645909) | rock metagenome | isolation source: weathered quartz diorite | place: Puerto Rico | collected 2017-06-21
AGGATCGGATACGAGACCTGTTTGATCGTCGCCTTGTCGAAGTCGAAGTAGACCGGCTCGAGCGTGATGATCTGCTCTTCCGTCACGACGGCCTTCGTCTCAGGCGGAGGCGGCGGCGGGGGAGGAGGCGGCGGCGGAGGCGGCGGAGGCGGCTTCGGCTGCCAGCTGTAGCCGAGCGTCGCCACCACGCGCCAATCGGGCCCGTTGATGCTGTCGGTGATGCGCCGCCCGCCGGCGACGCCTGCCTGGATGCCCGACGGGTGCCAGAAGCGCGGACCGACGAGGAACTCGACGGGCGTCGCGTATTCGTCTTCGAACGCGTGCTGCGCGGCGGTCGCGCCCCACGCCTCGCCGATCAGCTCGAGGCGCGACTTGTCCGCTCCGAGGATCGGCTGCTCGCCCATCAACAAAAAGCCTGTGCCGAGCCCGAACAGGATCTCGTCGCTCTCGTCGTTGCTGTCGGCGGGGTGACCGTTCACCTTGTAACCGCCGTTCAGTGCGACGCGGAAGCGGTTCATCACGTACTCGAAGACCAAGATGCCGCCGTAGTTCGTCTTCTGGTTCGAGGTGAGGTGCTCCTCGCTGCCGCTCGCGAACTCGACGAACGGGATCAGTGCGACACCGAGCCCGCCGGTGCCCGGGTCCTCGATCTGCAGCTTCGCGTCGAGCTTCACGTTGTCGATGTCCCAGCCGGTGTCGACGCCGGCAACGTCGCTGCCGATCTTGGAGATCGGCACGTCGACGCCGATCTCCAGCCAGTCGGTCGGCGAGTAGCTTGCGACCACGTCACCCTGGTGGATTTCATCGACGAGGCGGATGCGATTGCCCGTCCCGGCTGGGCACCGGAAGAGGGGATCCGCCACGGGGGCCGCGAGCGGAGCCGTGATCGGCCGCAGCGTGCACAGCAGCGGATCGGTGATCGGCGACAGCGGCCGGATGCCTTGTCCGAGCGGCACCGTGACCGGATCGGTCAGCACGTGCAGTCCGGCGAGCAAGCCCGGGAGCTGGCTCAGGTTCTGGTCGCTGCGGATGTTCAGCGTGTTCTTCGCGTAGCTGTACCAGGCGCCGACGTAGATGCGCCCCTTCGGCGACGTCTTAGAAGAGTAGATGGAGAAGTACCCTTGCGGATCGACGGCCGGCGTCCACTGCTGCGCGTCGAACGCCCATGCTTCGATCGGCACCACCGCAGCGAAGAGCGCGGCGATCAGCCAGCGTTTCCAACGTTTCATCGCTTCACCTCGTCTCGTAAATGCGACCTTGGGTTGTTTGCGCGGCGGGATCATCTGTCGGAAGAATGCGACAAGTCAATGAGCACGCGGGAAAAATTGCCGCTTGACGGGAGGGCGCAACCGAGTCTTCACGCCCGCCTAGATCCTTGACTGGCCGCCCACCCCCGCCTAAACAGCGCGCCACATAGCGGTTGGGTCGACGTGCCGGATCCGGTGGGGATCCGGGGCGCCGCAAGAGGGAAGCCGGTGCGAATCCGGCGCTGCCCCGCAACTGTGAGGGCGTACGGGTCGAGCACGCTGGACCACTGTCCCGCTCCGGGATGGGAAGGTCGCTCGATCCGGTTCGAGGCCCGAGCCAGGAGACCTGCCCAATCGATGCTGCTGGGAGTCCGGAGGACGAGCGATCGTCCGTCCGGGCCGTCGAGCCTTCCGAGGGGGAGGGTGGCAGATTCCTGGAATCCTGCCTGTTCGTTCGCATCCGGGCGCTTCGCCCGGCCCCCCGAGGTTTACGCTCCGCGGCGCTCCCGGCGCCTGACTCGAGGGGGTGAATCGTGAACGCAGTTCGAACCGCAATGGTGGCGACGCTCGTCTTCGCCGTCTGTGTGCCGATGCGCGGCCGTGCCGAGGAGCCGGTCGTCGCGGCCGACAAGACGGCATCGGAGCTGGCGATGGACACGCTGGTGGTCTCGCCGACGCGATCGGAGCAGCCGATCGCGCAGACGGCGCCGGCGATCACCGTGATCACGGGCGAGGATCTCGAGCGCAAGCAGGTGGTGACCGTGGCCGACGCTCTGCGCGAGGTGCCGGGCCTGCAGGTGAACGAGAACGGCTCCCGGGGATCCACGACGAACGTGCTGCTGCGCGGCGCGAACTCCGACCAGGTGCTCGTGCTCGTCGACGGCGTGCGCGTGAACAGCACCACGCTCGGTTCGTTCGACTTCGCCGGGCTGACGCCGGAGAACATCGAGCGCATCGAGGTCATGCGCGGCTTCGGCGGGACGCTGTACGGATCGGAGGCGATCGGAGGCGTGATCCAGATCTTCACGCGGAAGGGGCAGGGCGCACCGCGCGGCTCGGTGTCGGTGTCGGGCGGAAACGCCGGCACCGATCACGAGGTCGGCGAGATCTCCGGCCAAAGCGGCCTCTTCTCGTACTCGGGGAGCGCGTCGCACATCCACACGGACGGCTTCAAACCGAAGAACGACGACTACTCGAACACCGCCGTGTCGGCACGCGTCGATGCGCAGCTGCTTCCGGAGGGCATCGCGCGCGCCTCGTTCCGCCTGACCGACTCCGAGTTCGGCAACTTCTTCAGCAACAACTTCCTCGCCGCTCCGGATCCCAACGCGCGCCAGCAGGACCAGACCACGTTCGTCCGCGGCGAGTGGAATCACGCTCTGCTGCCCACGTTGCGCTACCGGCTCGGCTTCTCGTACGCGCGCGAGGACGAGCAGTTCGACGATCTCCCGGATGCCGCGGAGACTTCGACGCTGCATTCCGACATCACGTCGGAGATCTTTTCCGGCGACGCGCAGGCGAACGCGAGCTGGCTCGACGGCCTCGGCGAGAGCACGTTCGGGATCGAGGTCGAAGTGCAACGCGGCGACGTCGATTCGCGCTTCTCGGATCCGGCCTTCGGCGACTCGCCGTCGCGCTTCCGCGAAGACGTGAGGACCGTCGCCGGCTACACGCTGCACCAGCTCTTCTTCGACGAGAAGCGCCTGGTGCTGAGCGGCGGCGTGCGCGTCGACGACAACGAGCGCTTCGGCCGTGCCGTCAGCCCGTCCGGCGGCATCAGCTATCTGATCGCTGCCACTGGCACGCGCGTCCGCAGCACCTACACGAAGGGCTTCCACGCGCCCACACTGAACCAGCTCTTCTTCCCCGGATTCGGCAATCCGGATCTCGACGCCGAGCGGAGCTGGGAAGTGAACGTCGGTGCCGACCAGCCGCTGCTCTCGAACCGCGCATCCCTCTCCGTCGATTACTTCCACCGCAAGGTGCGGAACCTGATCGCGGCAGTGCCGGACGAGAACGGGCTCTTCCTCGCGCAGAACGTCGGCAAGGCGGAGATCGACGGTTTCGAGACGTCGCTCGGCATCGATCTCGTGGACGGCGTGCGGCTCGGCGGCGAGTACGCGTTCCTGGACGTGGACTCCGACACCGCTGCGCGCGTGCGGCGTCCGCGCCACGGCGGATCCGTCTCCCTCAGCGGCGCGCGCTCCGACCTGCTGCAGGACGGAGACCGGATCTCCGCCGACGTTCGCGTGCTGCTCGTCGGCGATCGCCTCGACTTCGATCCCACCGGGCAGGCCGGCGCGCTCACGAACAAGGCGTACCAGCGCGCCGACCTCGCCGCGGCCTATTCGTGGAAGCTGCCGAGCGAGTGGGTGACGCGCGCGAAGGTCTTCGCCCGCGTCGAAAACCTGTTCGACCGGCATTACCAGGAAGTCCTCGGGTTCGGCGCGCGGCCGCTGAACTTCATGGCCGGGGTCGGAGGAGAATTCTGATTCGAAGATTCGTCGCGTGGGGTTTCCTCGGCGTCGCGCTGCTCGCCGCCTCCGTCACGGGAGCGGCCGGCGCCGAGGCCTCGCGCATCGTCGCGCTCGCGCCGTCGATCACCGAGACCCTGTTCGCGGTGGGCGCGGGCGGCGCGATCGTCGGCGTCTCCGACCTCTCGGACTTCCCGCCCGAGGCGAAGAAGATCGATCGCGTCGGCTCGTACCTGAAGCCGAACGTCGAGGTGATCGTCGCGCACCGTCCGGACGTGGTGATTGCGGTGCCGAGCCCCGGCAACCGCGAGGCGGTCGAGGCCCTGGAGTCGCTCGGCGTGCACGTCGAGATCGTGGAGGAGGGGCCGACGCTGGGCGACGTGCTCGGCGCGATCGAGCGCATCGCCACGGTGGCGGGCAAGGCGGCCGAGGGCAAGGCGCTGCGCGAGCGGATCCGCGGCCAGATCGACGCCGTCCGGGCGCGCGTCGTGTCGCGTCCGCCGACGCCGGTGCTGATGATCGTCGGACAGAATCCGCTCGTCGCGGTCGGAGACGGCAACCTGCTGGACGAGCTGCTCACGCTCGCGGGCGGGAAGAACGTGGCCGTCGGGCTCGGCCGCTGGCCGCGGCTCTCCATCGAGTTCATGATACGCAGCGCGCCCGAGGTGATCATCGATTCCAGCATGGGAGACGAGTCGCGCGTGAACCTCTCCTTCTACGAGGGACTCGGCCTGGCGGCCGCGAAACGCGGACGCATCCATGCCGTGCGGATCGACGAGGTGCTGCGTCCGGGGCCGCGGATCGGCGAGGGTCTCGAGCGGATCGCCCGGCTCGTCCAACCGCAGGCGTTCGCGGGCTCGGGGCCGGGAGCCAAGCCTTGAGCGGTGCGCCCGCGGCTCGGCTGACCGCCGAGCGCGCGCGCCTGACGCTTCTCGTGCTCGCGGCCGTGCTCGGCGCGAGCGCGCTCGGTGCCGCGCTCGTCGGCGGCGTGCATCTCGACCTCGCGCGCGCCTTCGACTTCGCCCATCCGGAAGATCCCGACTTCGTGATTCTGTTCCGCTCGCGCATCCCGCGCGTGCTGCTCGGCATCGCCGTCGGCGGCGGGCTCGCCGCCGCGGGTGCGGCACTCCAGGCGCTGCTGCGGAACCCGCTCGCGAGCCCGGACGTGATCGGCATCTCGGGAGGCGGCTCCGTCGGCGCGATCCTGGTGCTCGCGACCGGCGTCTCCGGGCCCGCGTGGCTGCTCGTCCCGGGTGCGGCGTTCGTCTCCTCGCTGCTCACGCTCTCGATGATCTTGCGGTTGTCGACGGTGCGCGGGCGATTGAATCCCTACTCGCTGCTGCTCGTCGGAGTGATCGTCAACACGATCGCCGCCGCGATCATCATGCTCGTGACTTCGATGGTCGACTCGCTCCGCGCGCAGGGCGTGATGATCTGGCTGACCGGCAGTCTGTCGCAGCGGCCCTATCCGCTGGTCGCGCTCGCGCTGCTGTTCGCGGTCGCGCCGACGCTCGTGCTGTGGAGCCAGGCACGGAGCCTGAACCTGCTCGCGCTCGGCGAAGAGACCGCCACGCAGCTCGGCACCGACGTGGCGCGCGTGCGGCGCTCGAGCTTCGTTGCAGCGGCGTTCCTGGTCGGCGCCTCGGTGTCGGTGAGCGGCGTGATCGGCTTCGTCGGCTTGATCGTGCCGCATTGTCTGCGGCTCGCGATCGGATCGGACCAGCGCCTGCTGATCCCGGCTTCGTTCCTCGCCGGTGGGACGTTCCTCGTCTGGTCCGACGCGCTCGCGCGCGTGCTGCTGGCGCCGACCGAGATCCCGGTCGGCGTGCTGACCTCGCTCTGCGGCGGCCCGTTCTTCGTGTTCCTGCTCCGGCGTCAGGAAACGGGGCGCTCGCCGTGACGGCCGCACGCGTGCGGATCGATCGCGTGCGCTTCTCCTATCGCGAGCGCACGGTCTTGACCGACGTCTCGCTCGACATCGCGAGCGGCGAGCGCTTCGGAATCCTCGGCCCGACCGGCTCGGGAAAGTCGACGTTGATCCGCTTGATCTCGGGCGTGCTCCGTCCGACGCATGGGTCGATCGCGATCGACGGAGTGGACCTCTCGGGCATGCCGGTGCGCGACATCGCGCGTCGCGTCGCCGTCGTCCCGCAGGAGACCGCGCTCGACTTCCCGTTCTCCGTTCTCGAGGTGGTGTTGATGGGCCGGACGCCGCATCTGGGGGGCTTCGGGTTCGAGGGAGACCGCGATCTCGAAGCCGCGACGCGCGCGATGCAGCGCACCGGCGTCGCCTCGCTGGCGAGCCGCCCGTTCCACGAGCTCTCGGGCGGCGAGAAGCAGCGCGTGGTGATCGCGCGCGCGCTCGCCCAGGAGGCCGACGTGCTGCTGCTCGACGAGCCGACGACGTTCCTCGACATCCGGCACGTCGTCGAGATCTTCGAGCTCTTGACGGAGCTCGCCCGTGACCACGGCATCACGCTGATCGTCGTGCTGCACGACCTGAACCTCGCGGCGCTCTACCTGACGCGCCTCGCGTTCCTGAAGGCGGGGCGCGTGCACGCCTGCGGCGCTCCCGAAGACGTGCTCAGCTACGCGACGATCCGCGAGGTCTACGAGACCGACGTGTACGTCCACCGGAACGACCTGACGGGCAAGCTGAACGTGCTGCCGCTGCGTAGCCTGAAGGCGCCGTCGTGAAGACGCTGCTCGATGCCTTTCGCTTCCTGACCCGGCTGCCGGTCCCCGCGAGCGCCACGGCCCCCGGCTTCGGGGCGGGCGCGTTTCCGATCGTCGGTACCGTGCTCGGTCTCTTCGCGGTGCTCGCGGATGCGCTGCTCGCCCCGTTGCCGCCGGCGCTTCGCGCCGTCGCGATCGTGTCGCTCTGGGCCGGGCTCACCGGAGCGCTCCACTACGACGGCCTGGCGGACGTTCTCGATGCGTTCGGCCCGAGCGGCCGCGACGCGCGCCTGCGCGTGATGCGCGACCCGGCGCACGGGACGTTCGCGGTGCTCGGCATCGTCCTCGTGGTGGCCTGCGACGTCGCAACCCTAGTGTCGATCCCTGCCGCCGAGCGCGCCGCGGCGCTCGTCGTCGCGCCGACGCTCGGGCGGCTGGCGATGGTGCTGACGGCGTTCCAGGCGTCGAGCGCGCGCGAGGACGGTCTCGGCGCGGAGTTCGTGCGGCGGCTCGAGCCCGGGTCGCTGCTGGTGGCGAGCGTCGCCGCGCTGGTGGTGGCGTTGCTCGCGGGCGGCATTTCCGGCGTCATGGCCGTCGTCGTGTCGCTCCTGGTCTCGATCTCCGTGCGCGCGTCCGCCGCGCGGTCGTTCGGCGGCGTCACCGGCGACGTGCTCGGCGCGAGCGGCAAGCTCGCGGAGAGCGCGGTGCTGATCTTCTGGACGGTCGCGTGAGGGACGCCGATCGCTCGCTCGTGCTGGTGATCGGAGGTGCGCGTTCCGGGAAGAGCCGCTTCGCGCTCGAGCGCGCGGCGCGCGGGCCGGCGCCGCATCTCTTCGTCGCCACCGCCGAGGCCCGGGACGAGGAGATGCGCGTACGCATCGAGCACCACCGGTCCGAGCGCGGAGCGCGCTGGCAGACCGTCGAGGAACCGCTCCGGGTCTCGGAGATCGTGCGCGGCGCGGACCGTGGCACGATGCTCGTCGACTGCCTGACGCTCTGGATCGCGAACCTCATGGGCGATGCACCCGCGGCCGATCTGGATGCGGCGATCGACGACCTCGTGATGGCCGTCGCGGCGCGCCGCGCTTCGGTCGTGTTGGTCGCGAACGAGGTCGGGTTGGGGATCGTGCCGGACAACCCGCTCGCGCGCGCGTTTCGCGACTGGGCGGGCAAGGTCAACCAGAGGATCGCCGCCGCGGCGGACGAGGTCGACTTCCTCGTCGCGGGCATGCCGATGCGGCTGAAGTGAGGGCTCGATGACGATTGCAAGCTGGGGTTCACGGATTCTCGATCCCGACCGGGGCGTCGAGGAAGAAACCGCGCGCATTCTCGACGGCAAGACGAAGCCACTCGGAAGCCTCGGCCGACTCGAGACGATGGCGGCACGCTTGGCGGCGATCCACCGTCGCGTGGACTTCGAGACGCATCCGCGTGCGGTCGTGGTGATGGCCGCCGACCACGGCGTCGCGCGCCGCGGCGTCAGCGCGTACCCGCCGGAGGTCACTCCGCAGATGGTCATGAACTTCGCCCACGGCGGCGCGGCCATCAACGTGCTCGCGCGGCAGATGGACGCGCGCACGGTGATCGTCGACATGGGCGTCGCCGGTCGAAACGATTGGCCACCGAACGTGCTCCGCCGCGCCCTGGGCCCGGGCACGGACGATCTCGCCGCCGGGCCCGCGATGTCGAAGGAGACGGCGGAGCAGGCGATCGAGGTCGGCGCGGCGATCGCCGACGAGCTCGTCCACGACGGCTGCCGGCTCGTCGCGACGGGAGAGATGGGCATCGGCAACACGACCGCGGCGGCCGCGCTGACCGCGGTGTTCACGGGTCTGCCCGCGGCCGAGGTGACTGGGCGCGGGACGGGCCTCGACGACGCCGCGTTGGCGCGCAAGGTCGAGGTGATCGACGGAGCGCTCGCCCTCCACCGCGCCTCGAGCACGGAGCCGGTCGCCACGCTCGCGCGGCTCGGCGGGTTCGAGATCGCCGGCCTCGTCGGGGTGATCCTGGGCGCCGCCGCGGGCGGCATCCCCGTCGTCCTCGACGGGTTCATCGCGGGCGCCGCGGCGCTCGTCGCGGTGGCGATCGCACCCGCGGTTCGCGGCTACCTGTTCGCGGGCCATCGCTCGGCGGAAGCCGGCCATCGCCGCGCGCTCGAAGCGCTCGGTCTCGAACCGATCCTCGACCTCGGCCTTCGCCTCGGCGAGGGGACGGGCGCGGTGCTCGCGCTGCCGATCCTCGACGCGACGCCCCGCATCCTGCGCGAGATGGCGTCGTTCGAGTCTGCGGGCGTGAGCGGCAAGGTGAAATGAGAGTCTGTGAAACGATCTCCTCCCGTCGCTGGCGATCGGCCAGCGACGGTCCGGGGATCATTTCACAACTCTGAACCTCGGCCTGGAGAACTTTAGCGAGGCATGATGCGGACGGCGCGAAGCGACGTGCGCATCATGCCGACGGCCATCGGAGGAGCGCAGCCGCGAAGCGGCGAGCACCGAACGGGGCCTATGGCGTCAGCCTGAAAGCAACCACCGGCTATGGCTGCGGCGACAGCGAGGTTATGATCGGCGCGCCTCGCTCATGGACCTCGACCTCCGCCAGAGCCTCGACTATGCGGCTCCCGAGCTCTCGCTCGCGATCGCCGCGGTGGTCGTGGCGCTGCTCGGGCGCTTCCCGCGCCTCGAACAACGCGGGCTCGGCGAGCTCGCGCTGTTCGGCGCGTCCGTTTCCGTGCTGATGGCGGCGCGGCTCTCGGGTTGGGGGGAGGTTTGGGCGTTCGAGCGGTTGTTCGTCGTCGACGGTCTGGCGATCTTCTGCAAGATCGTGATCGGTTTCGCGGCCGTCGCGGCGTTGTGGATCTGGCTCGAGTCCGCACCCGGCTCGCGCGAGGGAGAGCTCGGTGCGCTCGTCCTGCTGGTCGCGCTGGCACTCGATCTGATGGCGTCGGCGGCGCACCTCGCGAGCCTGCTGATCTCCGTCGAGCTCGCGGGCTTCGCGGTCGATCGCCTGTGCCGGCCTGCCGCGCGCGGCGTCCCGTACACGGCGAGCCTGGCCGCCGCGGCCGCCGCCCTGGTGACGCTCGGCGCGGTCGCGTGGCTCTGGGGATTCGCCGGTGATCCCGATTACGAGCGGATCCGCGCGTCGCTGGTCACGTCCGGCTCGTCGCTGCCGCCGTTCGCGGTCGCGTGTGCGAGCTTGGTCGCGCTCTCCCCCGCACTGCGGGCGTTCGGTGCGACCTCGGCGCGTGCGGCGCACGTGCGCCTGCCGCTCGCGGCGCTGTTGTCGGTCGGGCTCGCGTGCGCCGGTCTCGGTGCCTGCGTCCGCTGGCTCCTCGCCACGCTGTCGAACCCCGGGGTCCAGGGACGCTGGATCGCGCCGTCGGGCGCGGATTGGAGCTTCTGGCTCGCCATGGCCGCGGCCATGGCGCTGTTGCTCGGTGGCCTGGCTGCGCTCCGCGAGCGCTCGCTGTCGCGCCTGCTCGCGGCGGGTGCCGTCGCGCAGCTCGGGCTCGCATTGCTCGGCGCGGCCGCCATGAGCGAAGGCGGTCTGCGGGCCACGCTCGGACAGGTCGCGGTGGCGTCGCTCGCGATGCTCGGGGCGTTCCATGCCGCGGCCCTCGTCCTCCGCGGCTCCGACCGCGACTCGCTCGACGCCTGTCACGGATTCCTCGGCGAGGCGAAAAGCGTCGCCGGGGTCACGTTCGCGATCTTCCTGCTCTCGCTCGCAGGCGTTCCTCCGCTCGCGGGCTTCTTCGCGCGGCTCGAGCTCGTGCGCTCGCTCGTCGCGGTCGGCAAGTCGGGGCTCGCCTGGATGGCGATCGCGGGCAGCGTGGTGATGATCGCCGCCTATGGCCGCGTGCTGCGGGCGCTCTACGCGCCGGGCGACCGGCCGATTCCCGGTCTCCGGTTCTACGACCTCGTGCTGTCGGGGCTGCTGGCGGTCGCGGTCGTCCTGCTCGGCGTGATCCCGGGCCCGCTCGTCGCGGTGCTCGCACGCTCGATCCACTTCCTGCCGCAGTGACGCGCGCCGAGAGGCGCTTCCCCGAGCCAGGGATCCAGTCTATCTCGTGGCGTCCGTCGGAGGGATCTCGATGAATCCGGAATCGTTGCTGGTCGGGGCGGTCGCCTACGATCCGAAGGTGGTCACGGTGTGGGAAGGAATTCGCGACGTGCTGCACGACGACGGCGTCGCGATGGATTTCGCGCTGTACTCGAATTACGAGCGGCTCGTGCACGAGCTGCTCGCCGGGCACGTCGACATCGCGTGGTCGACGCCGCTCGCCCACGTGCGCATCCAGAAGGCGACAGAGAACCGGTCGCTGTCGCTCGGCATGCGCGACAGCGACCGCGACTTCCACGCCAAGATCGTGGTGCGAAAGGACGCGGGGATCCGCGCGCTGCGCGATCTCGAGGGTCGGCGCCTCGCCGTCGGCAGCCGCGATTCCACGCAGGCGCGGATCCTGCCGCTCTATTTTCTGGGCGAGGCCGGCGTCGACGTGTCGCGTGTCGAGATCGTGGCGTTCGACTCGGACGTCGGGAAGCACGGAGACACCGGCCGAAGCGAGCTCGACGTGCTGCGCGCGCTGCACGAGGGCTCCGTCGCGGCGGGCGCGGTCGGCGATTACGTCTGGGTCATCGAGAGCGCCGCCGGCCGGATCGACGCCTCGCAGCTCGAGGTGCTGTGGACGACCCCGGGCTTCGACCATTGCATGTTCGATGCACTTCCGAGCCTCGATTCGCAGCGCGCCGACCGCTTCAAAACGGCGCTGCTCGCGATGCGCTGGGACGATCCGCGCCATCGCCGCATCCTCGAGCTCGAGGGCCTGAAGCAATGGATGCCGGCGCGCGAGCCCGGCTACGACAGCTTGCGGGCGGCGCTGGACGCGTCGAATGGATGGTGACCGCCGACCTCTCGTGGCGGCGGCCGCGATCGACGCGGGAAGCCTGCCGTTCGGGAGCGGACTGCTCGCCCTGGTGCGCCCGGCGCTCGCTCGCCTGCCTGCCGGCGGCGTGGTCGCCCTGATCTCGGGCTCCGCGGCGCTTCGCGAAGACCTGCCGCGCTGGTGCCGGATCGAGCACCACGATTATCTCGGCTGCGACCCGGCAGACGGCGCGCGGGATCGCCACTTGGTGGCGCGCGGACCGCTCGGGGGCGAAAGCGGCGCAGCGCTCGACGACGCGATGCCGGCGCTCGGCGATCCGCGGAGCGGATTCGCCCCGCGCGGCGCGCGGGTGGAGCCCGGCGCGCCCGCCTACCCGTTCACGCTGCTCGATCGCGAGCACGTCGCGCCCCCGGAGATCGCGGACCTCTACCGTCAAGCGGCCGGCGCTTCGTGGAGCGTCGAGCAGGACATTCCCTGGCAGCGGATCCCCCCGTTGCCGGACGCGCTCGAGCAGGCGGTCGGTCAGGTCATGGGCTTCCTCGCGCAGAACGAGCTCTCCGCGCTCTACGTGCCGGCGCGCTTCCTGCCGCGCGTGCATCCGGCGTACGCGGAGGTCGCGATGTTCCTCGCGACGCAGCTCGCCGACGAGGCGCGCCACGTCGACGCGTTCGTGCGCCGCGCGCGCAGAGCGGGCACGCTCGGCGTCGCCACCGTCACGACCGCGCACTCACTGTTGACGCTCCTCGAGGCCGCGGTGCGGCGCCGCGCGGCGACGCTCGCCGGGACCGGAGGCGTTCCGGCGCCCGTGCAGGACTTGGTGCTGCTGGCCGCGGGGTCGACCGATCCGGCCGCTCTCGAGCGCGGCGCCGACGCGTTCCGGACGCTCCTCGAGACCATGCACGAGGCGCGGATACGGCGCCTGCGGAGCGCCGGCTTCGCCGCCGATCAGGCGGCGCGGCTCTCCGAGCTGCATACTCCGAACTTCATGTGACGCGCTCCCCTCGGGCGAGCGCGGCGAGGAACTCGAGCACGGCGGTGCGATGAGCGCGGGCGCCGACCGCGTTCATGTGGTTCTTGCCCGCGAGCGTGACGAGCTTCGCGCCCGGGATCGCTCGCGCGAGCGGCGTCGCGTCGCCCGCGACTTCGTCCTGATCGCCCACCACGACGAGCGCCGGGAGCGCGAGCGTCGCGAGCTCCGCCTCGGTGACGAGGCGAAATGGCCGGCGCCAGCAGGCTGCGAGCGCCCTGCGATCTTGCCCCGTCTGCTCGGCGAACCTGCGATAGAAGAGGGCTGCCTTCGGCAACGCACCCGGGTCGTCGGCTTCCAGCGCCTCGGCGACGAGCTCGCGCTCGAAGGGATCGGAGCTGCCGAGGTCGCGGAAGTTCGATCCCATGCCGGAGAGAACCAAGCCGATCGTGCGCGCGCGCCGCGTGAGCGCGACTTCCAGCGCCGTGCGCGCGCCCATGGAGTATCCGAACACGACGCTACGCTCGACGCCGGCCGCGTCGAGCACGCTCGTCGCGTCCTCCACGAAGCGCTCGGGGGCATAAGCCGCCGGATCGTAGCGAGCCTCGCTGTCGCCATGGCCGCGCTGGTCGAAGGCGATGACGCGGTAGCCAGCCGCGACGAGCGCGTCGACCCATCCGGTATCGATCCAGTTCCGCGCCATCGTCGAGGCGAAACCGTGGATCAGCAGCACGGGAACGCCGGTGCCGCGCTCCGTCCAGCTCAGGGCAGTCCCATCTCGGCTCCGGGAAATCATCGGGAATGCCGCACGTTAAGGGGAGCCGAAGGCCGTTGTAAACACGCCCCGGCAGCGCTCCGTCGAACCCTGCAGAACGGGGAGGTTCCCCGCAGAGGAGGTTACGAAGGTGAAGAATCTCGGGAAATGGACGCTCGCCGGCACGATGCTGACGCTGGTCGCTGCCACCGCGGCGCACGCCGGTGACGTTCGGAACGATCGCCGCGAGATCCGCGCGGATCATCGCGAGCTCGCCACCGACCGTCGCGAGATCCGGAGCGACATCGCGAACCGCAACTGGGGCGAGCTCCGACAGGACCGTCGCGAGTATCGCCGCGACCTCGGCGAGCTGCGCGGCGACCGTCGCGATCTCCGCCAGGATGTCCGCGACCGCTACGGCAATGCGAGCCCGGCCGTGCGGCAGGACTGGCGCGAGCTCCACGCCGATCGGAACGAGATCTGGAACGACCGGCGCGAGCTCGCGCACGATCTGCGGACCGGCGACTACGCCGAGGCGCGGCGCGATCGCCGCGAGCTCCGCGACGACCGTGCGGACTATCGTAGCGACCGCCGCGACCTGTGGTTGGACGCCCGCTGACGGAAGTGAGCGGCACGGCCGTCGGTACGGGGGAGCCTCCGCGGAGGTTCCCCCGTGTGCATCGTGGCGAGAGAATGGAAAGATGACGACGCGTGGAGCCGAGCGATGAGGTCCTCTGTCGTCGCGTCGCGGAGCACGACGAGCGTGCCTTCGCGACGCTCGTCGAACGCCATCAGGATCGGGCGTATCGGCTCGCGTGGTCGATCCTCCGCGACGCGGAGGAAGCGAAGGACCTCTCCCAGGAGGCGTTCCTGCGGCTCTACGAGCGCGCCGATCGCTTCGACGGCCGCTCGAAGTTCTCGACCTGGTTTCATCGGCTGCTGGTCAACCTCTGTCTCGATCGGCGCCGTCAACGAAGCGGCTGGCTCACGCGTCTGTTCCGCAGAGGCGACGACGATGCACACGACGAGCTCGACGACATCCCCGCCGAAGGCGAGGATCTCGTGACGACGATCGCGAACCGCGAGGCGGCGGCGGCGCTCTGGAAGGCGGCCGAAGACTTGTCGCCGAACCAGCGCGCGGCGCTCTCGCTCCACGTCGAGGGCGATCTCTCGATGCGCGAGATCGCCGAGGCGCTCGGGTGCGCCGAGCCGACGGCGCGGGTACATCTGCACCGCGCGCTCACCGCTCTACGCAAATCCGTGAAGGCGCTCTGACATGGCGAACGAGCATCCGGAAGATCGGCTGGTCGCGTACGCACGCGAGGAGCTGTCGCCCGAGGAGCGAAGCCGCGTCGCCGCGCACCTCGAATCGTGCGCGGGCTGCCGTGCGGCGCTCGCCTCGCACGTGGCGATCACGGACGTGCTGCGCGCGAATCCCGAAGCGGCTCCCGAGCTCGACGGGGTGCGCTACCGTGCCGAGCTCCGCCGCAAGCTCGAGGCGCGTGCCGGCCGCCGTACGGCGTGGGCGTGGCCCAACTGGGCGCCGGTCGGCGCGACCGCGCTGGTCGCGACCGGTGCGCTCTTCTTGGTCGCGCGCGGGATGCCCGGAACGAGCCGTTTCGACGAAGAGCCGCCGACGTTCGACCAGATCGAGCTCGGCAGCCAGCTCGATCTGCTGCAGAACATCTCCGTCGTCGAGAACCTCGATCTCCTGGAAGACCTCGACGTCGTGCAAGGCCTCGACGACGACGACGCTCCGGTCGCCTCGTGATGCGCGCGCGAACGACGATGGTGGTGCTCGCTTCGCTCGTCTGGATCGCACGCCCGGACACGGCGTCCGCGCGGGACGTTCGCCGCGAGGTGCGCGACGATCCGCCTCCCGCGGAGATGTTGGTCGACCTCGACGTGCTTCGCGACGAGAGCTTCGGTCACGACACCGACGCCGAGGCCGCGCGCAGCCGCGAGATGCTCGACTGGCTCGACTCCGAGGGAACGGACGAGCGCGACGGGGCGGATGACGATCGGTCCGACGACCGGAGGCGACGATGAAGCTTCGCGTGGTGGCATTGTGGACGTGGCTCGGGCTTGCGGCGGTGGGTCCGTGGTTCGTGCCCGCGTACGCGGCGGACGCGCCGGCGGACGCCGACATCCAGGGGCTCGATCGCCTCGCCCCGGAGGACCGCGCCGCTGCGCGCCGCCAGCTCCAACGCTGGAACGAGATGAGCCCGGACGAGCGTGCACGCGTGCGCCGCAACTACGACCGCTGGCGCGCCATGTCGCCCGAGGAGCGGCGCTCCGCGCGCGAGAGCTTCCGCCGCTTCGGCACGCTCCCGCCGGACGAGCGGGCGCGCGTGCTTCACGACCTCGAGCGCTGGAACGAGCTTCCCGAGGATCGCCGCGAAGAGCTTCGCGGCGCCTACCGCCGCTTCCAGAACCTGCCGCCCGAGCGCCGGCAGCGGGTCCTCGAGCGCTTCCATCGCTTCCAGTCGCTGCCCCCGGAGAAGCGCGAGCGCGTGATCCGGAACTGGCGACGCTGGCAGAGCTTGCCGCCCGAGCAGCGGCGCGAGCTCCGCGAGCGCTGGCGGACGATGACGCCGGAGCAGCGACGCGACGCCCGCCAGCGCTGGCGGCGAGGCGAGGCGCCGTAGGTCGCGGAGCTCTCAGACGCGCCGGCGTTCGACTTCGGCGAGGAAGTCGGCGGGGCAAGGGCTCTCGATCGCCAGCGGTGCGCCGCCGATCGGGTGCGGCAGCTCGATCCACGACGCGTGCAGCATGAGCCGCGGAGCGGCGGGCAGCGCGGCGAGCCGGTCGACGCCGTACTTGGGATCGCCGAGGATCGGGTGGCCGATCGCCGCCATGTGGACGCGGAGCTGGTGCATGCGCCCGGTCTCGGGAGTGAGCTCGACGAGCGCGCTCGCGGGCAACGCGTCGACGACGCGGTACGCGGTGACGGCGTCCTTTCCCGCGACCGAGGTTTCCGTCCAGAGCGAGCCCTCGGAGAGAGCCAGGCGGACCTCGCCTTCGCGGGGGTCGGGCACGCCCGCGACCAGCGCGACGTAGCGCTTGCCGATCCTCCGCCGCGCGAAGTTCTGGTTCGCCGCGCGCGCCGCCGGCTGCGTCTTCGCGAAGAGCAGGACGCCGGAGGTCGCCACGTCGAGACGGTGGAGCGGCCAGAGCGGCACCTTCACGCCGGCGCGTCGCCGCAGCATCGTTTCGGCGATTTGCAGCGCGGTGCCGAGCTTTCGTGCGTACGTCGGATGGCTCGGCATGCCGCTCGGCTTGTCGATCGCGAGCAGCGCTTCGTCCTCGTGGAGGATCGTCAGTGCCTCCGGTCCGGGCTCCGCCGATCCCGCGAATCCTTGGAGGTGGCAGACGACCTCCTGGCCGGCGCGCACGGGCCGCGACTGCACCAACACGCGGTGCCGGTCGACGGAGACCGCGCCGGCCGCGATCAGCACGCGAGCGCGACGGCGCGAGAGCTCGGGGACGCGCTCGGCGAGGATCAGATCGAGACGCTTGCCGCCGTCCTCCGCGGGCACGACGAAGCGATGCGTGGCGACCGGCCGCGTTGTGTTTTGCGGATCCATCCGGGAGTATCCTCGGCCGTTATGCCAGAGTCCGCACGCGCCGTCGCAGGCGCCTGGTGAGCCGGTGGCCGGAACCCTGTTCGTCGTCGCGACGCCGATCGGCAACCTCGAAGACGTGAGCGAGCGCGCGCTGCGCACGCTCCGCGAGGTCGACCGCATCGCCGCCGAGGATACGCGGCGCACCGGCACGTTGCTGGCGCGCCATGCGATCGAGAAGCCGCTCGTCAGCTACCACGATGCCGTCGAGAAGCGGAAAGCGCCCGAGCTGGTCGAACGCCTGCTCGCCGGCGAGAGCCTGGCGCTGGTCTCCGATGCCGGTACCCCGCTGCTCTCGGACCCGGGCTATCGCCTCGTGCGCGCGGCGCTCGATGCCGGCGTTTCCGTCGTGCCGATCCCGGGCGCCGCGGCGGTCACGGCGCTGCTCTCCGTCAGCGGGCTCGCGACCGATCGCTTCGTGTTCGAGGGCTTTCTGCCGCAGCGTCCCGGGCGGCGGCGGAAGCGGCTCGAAGCGCTGCGTGCCGAGCCGCGCACCGTCGTGCTCTACGAGTCCCCGCACCACGTCGAGCGCACGCTCGCGGAGATCGAGGAGATCGTCGGCGACCGCGAGATCGTCGTCGGTCGCGAGCTCACCAAGGTGTTCGAGGAGATCCTGCGCGGCACGGTCTCGTCGGTCCGTCGTGCGGTGGCGGCGAAGCCGCCGCGCGGCGAGTACACGATCGCGCTCGCCGGCGCGGGCGGCGACGAAGCCGACGACTGACTCAGAGCTTCGTCGCGCGCGTCATCAGGAACCGTTGCCGGACGACGTTGTCGGCGAAGTATTCCGCGGCCAGCGCGTCGAGGCCGGCACGGAATTCGGCGAGCTTCGCGGGCTCGGAGGCGAGCGCCGTGACGAGACGGACGACCGGTGCGGCGGTCGTCTCGATCGAGCGACGGTAGTGCTCGGGGCTGAGCGCGGAGAACTGCACCTCGCCATACTCGGATCGGAGGTCGGTGACGGCCCCGCCGAGCCGCTCGCGCACGATCGTCGGATCGCCCCAGGCGGGCGGGGGCGCGACGCCCGGCGGCGCCTGCAGGTAGCGGCCGATCAGCGCGAACATGCGGCCGACGACGTGGTCCGGCGGCCAGGTCGAGAACGCGATCCGTCCACCCGGCTTCAGCACGCGGAGCATCTCCGCGATCGCGATCTCGGGACGGGGCGCGAACATGTGGCCGAACTGGCTCGCGACGACGTCGAACGTCGCGGACTCGTACGGCAGCGCTTCGACGTCGCCTTCGCGGAGATCGATCGTCACGCCCGCGGTCTCGGCGTTGCGGCCCGCGTGCTCCAACAGGACGGGGGAGAGGTCGAGGGCGCGGACCTCGGCGCCGATGCGGGCGGCCGTCACGGCCACGACCCCGGTGCCGGACGCGACGTCGAGCACCTTCTGGCCCGCGCGAATCTCGGCGAAGGAGACCAGCGCGGCGGCCGCGCGGGTGGTGTGCACCTCGAGCGGCGCGAACAGCGCCCAGCCTTCGCGCTGTGCGGCTTTGAACTGGGCCAGCGGATCGTTCGTCATGTGCGTCTCCTCGCGATCGTCAGGGACGCTACCAGAACGCGGCGCGACCGGCGACGTGGTTGCAAGCGGAAATCGCTACGCCTAGCCTGCCTCGGCGTGAAGCGCACGACCGGACGACTGCTGCCCTCTGCCGTGCTCGGGATCGCGCTGCTCGCCGCCGGGCGCGCGGCGGCCGACTCCGCTGCCGCGATGCCCTCCGCCGCGGTCGCCGAGGGCCTTCGCACCGCGGCCGAGAAGGGAGCCGCGGTGGACCAGCTCGCCTACGCGAAGCACCTCGACGAAGTCGCGCACAAGCCGGACGACGCCCGGATCTGGGCGCGGAAGGCGGCGGATCAAGGCCTCGCCGACGCCTGGCTCTGGCTCGGTCTGCACACGGCCGGTGACGGCGCAGTCGGCTTCTACGAGAAGGCCGCCGAGGGTGGGGCGAACCGAGCGTTCGACTACCTGCTCGACGACCTGCTTTTCCGAGCGGGAGACAAGGCCGACGTGGCCAAGGCGAAGCACTTCGCCGATCTCGCCCGGTCGCGCAACCTGTCGATCGGCGCCGCCGAGCTCACGACCATCGATCGTTGCGCGGAGGCCGGGAAGCCGAAGATCCCCGCCGCCGACGTTCCGAGCGAGGAGGAGCGGAAGGCGCTCGCCGCCGAAGACTGCGGCTCGCAGGAGGGCGTGAAGCGCGTGAAGTGCCTGCTCGGCGAGGAGCCGCGCGACGGCAACGCGCTCGCGGAGGTGTACGCGAACGGCTGGGGCGTGAAGCGGAGTCCGCGGCTCGCGATCGCGCTCCTCTGCCACGCGAGCCAGGTGCCGGCCGAGCTCGAGGGCATGGTCTCGATTCTGTACGACTCGCGCGACGACGCCGCGCTCGATCCGCCGTTCCGTTTCTGCGACCACATCACGAGCGGGATGAACCAGGGCGTCTGCGCGGCACAGGAGGAAGGGCGGAAGGCCGCGGAGCGGAGCTCCGAGCTCGAGCGCATCGTCGCCAAGTGGACGCCGAAGCAGCAGGAGGCCTACCGCTCGCTTCGCAAAGCCGCCGTCGCGTTCTTCGAGGAGCGCTCGTCGTCCGAGGTCGACCAGTCCGGAACCGGACACTCCGCGTTCACGATCGAGGAGGAGGGCACGCTCGAGGACGGATTCCTCGCCGCTCTGCGGCGCTTCGAGGCCCACGATCTCCCGCGCGACGCCGACCTCGCGGCGGCCGACCGCGCGCTGAACGCGATCTACGCGCAGCGGCGGAAGGGCGAAGGCCTGGACTCCTTCGGCACGATCAAGCCGGACGGGATTCGCAGCACGCAGCGTGCGTGGATCGCATACCGCGACGCCTGGACGAGGCTCGCCGAGGTGCGTTATCCGAACGCCCCGGCCGCCGCGGTGACCACGTGGTGCACGACCGAGCGTACGCGCCAGCTCGAAGCGCTGGCGGAATGAAGGAGCCCGAGATGATCACTCCGAAAGAAGCGGCCGGTCGGTTCCGTGCGGCGGTCGAGGCTCGCGACGCGGATGCTTTGATGGCGACGTTCGCGGAGCGCTCCGTGCTGCACAGCCCGATCACGTTCCAGCCGTTCGAAGGGAAGCCGGCGATCCGCCGTCTGCTCGCGATCATCCTCGAGGTGTTCGAGGACATGCGATACACCGACGTGCTCGTCGCGGACGACGGCACCACGGCGCTGGTCTTTCGCACGCGCGTCGCCGGACGCTCGATCGAAGGACTCGACCTGCTTCGTTTCGACGAGCACGGCGCGGTGTCCGACCTCACCGTGATGGTCCGTCCGCGTTCGGGGATGGAGGCCCTGCTCGAGCAGGTGGGGCCGAGACTCGCGGCTGCGATCGCTGCCGCCGAAGGCCGCTGAAGCGAGCCGGGGGGAAGAGCTCGCGCTCTTCCCCCCGCGGGATTTCGTCGTGCCGAGGACGAGAGGGACGATCCCCTCTCCCCCTCGGCGATCGCTCGCGGAGCGAGCGAGCTCGAAGACGCCGTCTAATCGGCGTTCGAAACCTTGATCTCGTTCACGACCTTCTTCACTCCGGAAACCTTCTCCGCCTCCTCCTCCGCCTGCTTCTTCGCGGTCTCGTTCGGCACCGTTCCGAACAGCGTGACGACGCCGTTGGTCGTGTCCACGTTGATGTCCATGCCCGGGGTCTTGCGGTCGGCGAGCAGCCGCAATTTCGTCGCCGAGGTGATGTAGGCGTCCTTCGCGGTGCCGCCGAGGCCGCGATCGCCGGCCTTCGCGGAAGAGTCGGCTTTGCCCTCCGAACCCGAGGCCGGCAGCATCGCGTCGCGGATCGCCTTGCTGTCCGGGCTCTGGATCGTGCTCGCCACCCGCTTCACGCCAGGGACCGTGCGCACGTCTTCGATCGCGCGCAGATGATTCGAGAGCGACGAGGCCTTGCCGTCGAGCACGACGGTGCCCTTGTTCACGGACTGCACCGCGATCCCCGTCTCGTCCTTCAGCGCCGCGTCCTCGCGGATCGCGGCCTTCGCGGCCGATGCGATGTCGGCGTCCGTCGCGGTCACGGCCTTCTCGTCCTTCGGCTTCACCACCTCGAGCAGGTTCCGCACCTTCTTCACGCCGCCGACCTTGCGCGCCGCATCTTCGGCGCTGCGCTTGTCGTTCGCGTTCGACACCGTGCCGTGAAGGGTGACGAGGCCGTCGACGGTGTCGACGTGGACGCTCGTCCCGCTGGTGCCGACCGCGCTCAGGATCGCGACCTTGGCCTTCGTCGTGAGCCAGGCATCCGGAGTGTCGGATGCGAACGCGGCGCCTGGAGAAGCCGCGGTGATCGCGAACATCGCCAAGCCGGCGATCGTGCATTTCAGATGAAGTGTCGTGTCCATGAGTCCTCCTTTGGAAGCGAACGGCGGGCGGAGCACGTTCCGGAGCGGCTCGCTCCGGAGTGCGGCGATTCGTATCCCGGGCCCGACCGCGGCCGGACCGTGGCGCCGTTTCCTGGGTCTAGGAATACGAAAACCGGCTCACGTGCGCGGTTGCTCGAGCGTGACCGCGGGCTGTCGCGCGCGGCATCGGTGATCTACAGTGCAGGGGTACGGATGAGCTACGAGACGATTCTCTACGAGACCCGCGGCCGCATCGCGACGATCACGCTGAACCGGCCGCAGAAGTTCAACGCGATCCGCCCGCCCATGCCCGAGGAGCTCGAGCACGCGGTGCACGCCGCGAACGCCGATCCCGAAGTGCGCGTGCTCGTGCTACGAGGCGCGGGGAAGGCGTTCTGCGCCGGGTTCGACTTCTCCGAGGGGCTCGAGCATTTCGCGGGCTGGGGAGGACAGGCCGCCGCGGAGCGCTGGGACCCAGGCAAGGACCTCTTGCTCTCGGCGGGGCCGTTTACGGCGCCGGTTCCGAAGTTCATGAGCCTCTGGCGGAGCCCGAAGCCGGTGATCGCTCAGGTGCACGGCTGGTGCGTGGGCGGCGCCTCGGAGCTCGCGCTCTGCGCGGACGTGGTGATCGTCGCGGACGACGCGCAGATCGGCACCCCGTACTCGCGCGTGTGGGGCTGCCACCTGACCGGCATGTGGATCTATCGCCTCGGCCTCACGCGCGCCAAGCACCACGCGCTCACCGGCGAGCCGCTGACGGGGAAGCAGGCCGCGGCGATCGGGCTCGTGAACGTCTCGGTTCCCGCGGCGAAGCTCGAGCGCGAGGTCGCGCGTTATGCGGCCAAGCTCGCGCGCATTCCGTCGTCTCAGCTCCACGCCATGAAGCTGGTCGTGAACCAGGCGTTCGAGAACATGGGGCTCGCCTCGACGCAGCTCCTCGGTCCGATTCTCGACGGATACATGCGCAACACCCCCGAGGGACAGGGGTTCGTGGAAACGGCACGCCGAGGCGGCGTCGCCGCGGCCGTGCGCGAGCGCGATGCTCCATTCGGCGACTACAGTCAGAAGCCGCGCGTACCGAAGCGAGCGCGGCGGAGAGGTCGATCACGATGATGCGCTGGATCCTGTTGATCGCCGCCGTGGCGGCGGTGTTCTGGCTCTACGAGAAGCATTCCGCGAACGGAGGGCCCCCGAAGTGGCAGCAGGCGGGTACCCCGTCCGCGACGTTGCCTCCGGGCGGACGCCTCGGCGGCGGACTGAATCCGTTCGTCACCGACGGTGATCCGGATGCCCCGCCGCAGCAGCCGCGCGGGAGATCCTCCTACGGCCCCCCTCTCTAGGGGATGCTAGGGTAGGATGGCGAAGCCGGAGAGGCCGCGCCGCGCGCGGCGCACGACCGCGACGTTTTCGACGATCGCCAGCGGCGGACCCTCGTGGCACCAGGCCACGAACGCATCGACCGCGCTCTCGTCGCCTTCGACGATCAACTCGACGGATCCGTCGTCGAGGTTCCGCGCCGTCCCGGCGAGTCTCAGTGCGCGTCCGCGCCGCACCGCGGACGCGCGATAGGCGACGCCCTGGACGCGTCCGCGCACGCGGATCTCGGCGCCGATCACGTCGATCCCGCGTGCAGCACGCCGCCCGCGCGGAGCGCCTCGATGCGCGCCTCGTCGTAGCCGAGCAGGCTCGCGAGTACCTCGGCGTTGTGCTCGCCGAGCCGCGGCGCGCGCAGCTCGGGGAGCTCGGGGCAGGACGAGAATTTGAGCGGGAAGCCCGGGATCGTGACCTCGCCGAGGATCGGGTCCTTCACCGTGCGAATCATCTCGCGGGCGGTGAAGTGCGGGTGCGTGACCGTGTCGGCGACCGACAGCACGGGAGCCGAGGGGACGCGGTGGCGCTCGAGCGCGCGGAGCGCTTCCTCGTCCGTCGGGAAGGACTGAAGCCAACCCTCGACGATGCCGGCCAGCTCGTTTCGGTTCTGGCCGCGAACCGCGGCGTTTGCGAAGCGCGGATCGTCGGTGAGCTCGGGTTGGCCGAGCGCCGCGGTCATGCTCGGCCACTGGCGATCGAGCACGAGGATCGCGATCCATCCTTGCGGTCCGCGATAGATCCCGTACGGCCCGGTCGCGTTGTGGCGCGAGCCGCCGCGTAGCGGAACGTAAGCGCCGTGGGTGTTCGCGTAGGCCTGAACGTTCAGCTCGTGCGCATGGTAGAGCGCGTCGACCATCGCGATGTCGATCGCCTGCCCGCGGCCGGTCCGCTCGCGGTGGTAGAGCGCGGCCGAGACCGCGCCGAAGGCGTGCACGCCGCTCGACACGTCGGCGATGCCCATGTGCACGAACATCGGCGGCCCGGCCGGGTCGCCGGTCATGTGGCTCAGGCCGGCGAACGCCTGCGCCATGAGATCGAAGCCCACCTTCTCGGCGAGCGGACCGCGCCGCCCGAACGCGGAGATCGACGCCATGATCAGCCCGGGATGATCCCTCGACAGCTCGGCGTACGTGAGGCCGCGCTTTTCGAGCACGCCGGGTCCGTAGTTCTCGACCACGACGTCCACCTTCGCGGCCAAGGTCTTCAGCAGCGCGATCGATTCGGGCTTCGCGAAGTCGACGCAGAGGCTCTTCTTCCCGCGGTTCTGCTGGATGAAGTAGATGCTCCGCCCGTTCACGATCACGGGCAGCAGCCGTGACGGATCGCCGCCCGGCGCCTGCTCGACCTTGACGATCGTGGCGCCGAGCTCGGCCATGAATCGCGTGACGGTCGGGCCTGCCAGGTACTGCGTGAAATCGAGGACGGTCACGCCCTCGAAGATGCGGGTCTCGCTCATGCGATCTCCCTCCCCGGCCGTGGCTACGGGTCGAGCAGCGCGAGGAACTCGGCCTCCGACAACACCGTGAGGCCGAGGGCGGCGGCCTTCTTGAGCTTCGAGCCGGCGTCCTCCCCTGCGACCACGTAGTCGACGTTCTTCGAGATGCTCGAGCCGATCGCGCCGCCGAGGCGCTCGACGCGCGCCTGTGCCTCATGCCGCGACAGCGCGGCGAGCCCGCCCGTGAACACGAAGCGCTTCCCCGAGAGCTTGCCGGTGCGCCGCTTCTCCCACGTCGGCCGGACGCCCGCCTCGAGCAGGCGGAGCACCTGATCGCGGTTCCGCGGCTCGGCGAAGAAGCTCGCGATCGCGCGGCCGACCTCCGGCCCGATGTCGCGGATCTCGAGCAGCTGCTCCTCGGTCGCGCCGATCACGTTCTCGACCGCGCCGAAGTGCTCGGCGAGCGCCTTCGCCGTGGCCTCGCCGACGTGCCGGATCGACAGTCCGTTCAGCAGCCGGTCGAGGGTCGTCGTCTTGCTCTGCTCGATGCGCTCGAGCAGGTTCGTCGCCGACTTCTCGCCCATGCGCTCGAGCCCGGCGAGCTGCTCGAGCGTCAGGTGATAGAGGCCGGCGAAGTCCTTCACGAGCCCGGTCTCGACGAGCTGATGCACCAGCTTGTCGCCGAGCCCGTCGATGTCGAGCGCGTGCTTGCCGGCGAAATGCTTGAGGCCGCCCTCGAGCTTCGTCGGGCAGGCGACGTTCATGCATCGGTAGTAGACCGCACCTTCTTCGCGCTCGACGTGGCCGCCGCAGCGCGGGCACGAGGACGGCATCTCGAATTTCCGCTCGGAGCCGTCGCGCTTCTCCGGGTACGACTGCAGCACGTACGGGATCACGTCGCCCGCGCGTTCGACGAGCACCTCGTCGCCGATCCGGATGTCCTTCCGCTCGACCTCGTCCATGTTGTGGAGCGAGGCGTTCGAGACGGTCACGCCGCCGATGTTCTTCGGCTCGAGCGACGCGATCGGCGTGACCACGCCGGTACGCCCGACGCTCGGCCAGATGTCGAGCACGCGCGTGGTCGCCTGGCGCGGCTTGAACTTCCAAGCGATCGCCCAGCGTGGCGAGCGGTCGCGCGCACCGAGCCTCCGCTGGAGCTCGAGCGAGTTCACCTTGACGACGACCCCGTCGATCTCGTGCTGGAGCGCCTCGCGCGCGGCCTCGGTCTCCTCGTAGTACCGGACGACCTCTTCGAGCGAGGCACAGACGCGGCTTCGTGGATGCGTGCGCAAGCCGAGCGTCTTGCAGAGCTCGAGGAATTCCCAGTGCGTGCGCACCTCGAGTCCGTCGAGCGAGGCGCTCGAATGGCAGAACATCTCGAGCGGCCGCGATGCCGTGATGCGCGAATCGAGCTGGCGGAGGCTCCCGCCGGTCGCGTTCCGCGCGTTCATGAACTCGGGCTCCTCGCGCTCGAGCTGCTGTGCGTTCACGCGCCGGAAGCCTTCCTTCGAGAGGATCACCTCGCCGCGGATCTCAAGGTGGTCGGGGATCGGATGGCGAGCGTCGCTCTGCAGTCGCAACGGCACGCTCCGGACCGTGCGCAGGTTCGCGCTCACGTCCTCGCCCGTGGTGCCGTCGCCGCGCGTGGATCCCTGAACGAACGCGCCGTCCTCGTAGACGACCTCGATGGCGATGCCGTCGAGCTTCTGTTCGACGACGTATTCGATCGGCTCTTCGTGGTTCAGGAACCGCCGAATCCGCGCCTCGAACTCGTCGACCTCCTCCCGGCTCATGGCGTTCTCGAGCGAGAGCATCGGCACGGTGTGGCGGACCTTGCGGAAGCCTTCGGCGGGTGGCGCACCGACGCGACGCGTGGGCGAAGTGGGGTCGATCAGCTCGGGGTGGGCGGCCTCGAGCTCCTGGAGTCGGCGCATCTTCGCGTCGTACTCCGCATCCGACAGCTCGGGCCGATCGAGCACGTAGTAGCGATGGTTCGCGCGCTCGAGCGCAGCACGCAGGGCCTCGACCTCGGAGGAGGCGCTGGAACGGGCGCGGGACACTCGCGTCACATCATCACGGACACGCGCCAAAACGAAGGCCGCTGATGGAAGAACGGATCCTTTTCTTCCTCAGCGGCCCTGGCGGCCCAAGAGAGCCGTCCATGTTGGCGCCCGTCCTGACCGGGTACCGACTTCGACGCTAGGCCCGGAATCGTGGTCCGTCAAGCCGAGAAGCAACGAAGCGACGATTCGCACGTTCGGCTCTCACAGGACGAGTGCGCCTCGACGATCGGAAAACGCACTGGATCGTACTGCAATTTTGTACCGTCGAATGTCCAAAGTCGTCGGATTCATGGGGAAATCCCCGAAATTGTGTCGCTCCGGAGCGGGATTTTTCTGGCTCGGGGATTGCTTCCGAATCGGGCGGCGAGGAAGCGCAGCGCGAGTATGGCCGTGCACGCCCCAGCAGATCTGATTCGACAGTCGGCATCCGACGTCCCGAGTGCCGACGCGAAGGAGTCGAACATTCTCGACGAGCAGCTGCTCGAGATGTCCCGCCGCGCGGGCATGGCGGAGGTCGCAACCGGTGTGCTCCACAACGTCGGCAACGCGCTGAACAGCGTGAACGTGTCGACGATCCTGCTCGCCGATCGGACGCGCCAGTCGAAGGTGAAGAACCTCGCGCGCGCCTGCGAGCTGCTGCGGGCTCACCAGGGCGATCTCGGGACGTACCTGTCGAGCGACCCCGCGGGACGGGAGCTCCCCGAGTACCTGATCGGGCTCGCCGAGTATCTCGTTCGCGAGCGTGAAGAGTCGCTGCACGAGCTCCAGTTGCTGCGCAGCCACATCGACCACATCAAGGAGATCATCGAGATGCAGCAGGACTACGCCCGACTGTCGGGCGTGGCCGAGGATCTCGAAGTCGCGAGCCTCGTCGAGGATGCGCTGCATCTGAATGCGGGAGCGCTCCGCCGCCACGAGATCCACGTGGTGCGGACGTTCCAGACCGTGCCGCGCGTGATGGTCGAGAAGCACCGTGTGCTGCAGATCCTCTCGAACCTGCTGAGCAACGCGAAGTACGCGATGGAGGATCGCGATCCGGCGGCGCGCCGCCTGGACCTGCGGATCGCGCTCAAGGATGCGCAGACCGTGGCGATCGAGGTCGAGGACAACGGCTGCGGCATTCCCGCCGAGAACCTCACGCGGATCTTCACGCACGGCTTCACCACCAAGCCCGACGGCCACGGCTTCGGGCTGCACAACGCATCGCTCGCCGCCCGTCACATCGGCGGGGCGCTGCACGTCGCCAGCGCGGGGCCCGGCACGGGAGCCCGGTTCACCCTGGAGGTTCCGGTGAAGCCGGCGAAGGCGAGGGAATGACGGATTTCCCGACCGACAAGAACCGGCGCATCCTGATCGTCGACGACACGCCGGCGATCCACGGAGATTTCCGGAAGATCTTGCTCGGCCGCGGCCCGAGCAACGATCGTCTCGACGTCACGGAAGCGAAGCTGTTCGGCTTCGCGCCCTCGCCGCTGAAGGACGAGGGATTCGAGATCGACTCCGCGTTCCAGGGCAAGGAGGCCCTCGCCCGAGTCGAGGTCGCGCTGGCGGAGGGGCGTCCCTACGGGCTCGCCTTCATCGACGTGCGCATGCCTCCGGGCTGGGACGGCGTCGAGACCGTTCGGCGGCTGTGGGCCGTCTGCCCCGAGCTGCAGGTCGTGCTCTGCACCGCCTATTCCGATTACGCGTGGGACGAGATCGTGGCCGAGCTCGGCAACACCGACAACCTCGTCGTCCTGCGCAAGCCGTTCGACAACGTCGAAGTGCTGCAGCTCGCACACGCGCTCACCAAGAAGTGGGTGCTGACGCGGCAAGCGAGCTTCAAGGTCGACTTCCTGAACCAGCGGGTCGAGGAGCGCACGCGCGAGCTCAGCGAATCGAACGAGCGCGTTCGCCAGGAAGTGAACGAACGCCGCGCGCGCGAGGAGGAGCTCCGCGAATCCGAGGATCGGTTCTCCGCCGCGTTCCACGCGTCACCGGTCGCGATCGAGGTGAGCACGCTCTCCGAGGGCCGCGTGGTCGACGTGAACGAGGCATTCTTGCGCATGATGGGATTCGACCGCGACGAGGTGGTCGGCCGCACCGAAGAGAGCCTCGGCATCTGGGCGGACGGGGAAGCGCGCCGCGCACTGCTGCTCCGCTTCTACGAGCCGGACACCGTGCGCGACGTGCAGTGCCGATTCCGCACCAAGGACGGGAAGATTCGCGACACGCTGGTCTCCGCCGAGCCGATCAACCTGAGCATCGGGCGCTGCATCCTGCTCACCCTGCACGACGTGACCGAGCGGGTGAGCTTGGAGGGCCAGCTCCGCCAGGCGCAGAAGATGGAGGCGATCGGCCAGCTCGCCGGCGGCGTTGCGCACGACTTCAACAACCTGCTGACGATCATCACCGGGCACACGCACGTGCAGCTAGCAGAGGGCGAGCTCGAACCGACGGTCGCCGAGTCGCTGCGCGAGATCTCGGAAGCCGCGCAGGCGGCGGCCCAGCTCACGCGGCAGCTGCTCGCGTTCGGACGCAAGCAGGTCCTGCAGCCGAAGGCCGTCGACTTGAACGCGCTGGTCGCGAACATGCTGCAGTTCCTCGAGCGCCTGGTCGAGGAGACGATCGAGGTCGACTGCGTCTACGAGCCGAACCTGCCGGCGATCCTGGCCGATTCGGGAATGGTCGAGCAGGTCGTCATGAACCTCGGAGTGAACGCCCGCGATGCCATGACGAACGGCGGGCGGCTCACGCTGAGTACGTTCTCCGAGTTCGTCGACGACGCGGCCCGACTCGCCGACCAGGAGGCCGCGGCGGGGCTCTACGTCGGCCTCGCGGTGAGCGACACCGGCTGCGGCATCGACGCCGCGACGCGCGAGCGCATGTTCGAGCCGTTCTTCACGACGAAGGAGGTCGGGCGCGGGACCGGTCTAGGCCTCTCGACCGTCTACGGGATCGTCAAGCAGCACCGTGGCTGGATCGAGGTCGAATCCGAAGTCGGACGCGGCAGCCGTTTCAAGGTGTTCTTGCCGGCCAGCGAAGAAGCGAAGACCGTGCTGGAAAAGGGCGGCGGACGCGCCCCGGAGATGCCGCGCGGCGCGGAGACCATCTTGCTGGTCGAGGACGAGAACGGTCTGCGGAGCCTCGTCGCGAAGGTCCTCGAGAACTCCGGGTACCGCGTGCTCCAGGCCTCCTCGGGCGTGGACGCCCTCGAGATCTGGAAGACGGCGAAAGAGAAGACCGACCTGCTGCTCACGGACGTGGTGATGCCGCACGGAGTCTCCGGCACCGATCTCGCCGAGCGGCTCTGCCGCGAGCAGCCGGCGCTCAAGGTGATCTACACGAGCGGATACCATCTCGCGAGCGAGCGCAACTCGCTGCCGCACGGCCTGACGCTGCTCCCGAAGCCCTACCACCCGAGCACGCTGGCGCGCGTCGTTCGGCGCTGCCTGGACGGAAAGTCGCTACCCGCGCTGGCGGGAGATCACGACGGCGACGACCCCGACGAGCCCGGCATCGGCGGCACGCAGACGCTGTCCACCGCGTGAGCGACGAAGAGGCTGCGATCCCATGACCCAACCCTTTCCGAGCCCGAATCCGAGCGCATCCCCGCGTGTGCTGGTGATCGACGACGACACTCGCGTGCTGTCCGCGTTCCGCGCGATCCTGCGGCATCTCCGGCGGGAGTGCGACTTGTTGCCTTCGTCGAAGGAGCTGGAGGCGCATCTGCGCTCCCACGACTACGCGAACGTCTTCGTCGACGTGCATCTCGGTCGCGGCGACGACGTGACCACGGTGCTCTCGACGATCGAGCGCGTCGCGCCGTCCTTGCTGCATCGCACCCGGCTCGCGACCGGCGACCCGATGGGCGAGCGGGCGAACCTGCTGCGGGCGCGATTCCGAGTCGGCCTCCTCGAGAAGCCGTTCGGAATCGATTCCGTGCGCGCCGCTCTCGAGGGAGCCTCGGAGGTCGCGTGATGGCGAGCAGTGCCGCCGACATCGACGACGAGACGAGCTCCGATCGGAGCTTCGGCGAGTACGTGCTCGTCGAGCGACTCGCGTCCGAAGACCTCCTGGAGTCCTACCGCGCGAAGCGGCCGGGGCAGGGAAGGGACGAGAAGTACGTCACCATCACCCGTCTCACCGCGGCCGCGGGGGCGCTCGACGGCGTCGAATCGCAGTTCGTGAACGAGGCGAAGACCGCGGCGCGGCTCGTCCATCCGAGCATCGTCCGCATCTACGATTTCGGCAAGGTGCGCGGACAGGCGTTCGTGGCGACCGAGCACGGCGTCGGCGAGCGTCTGCGCGTCTTGCTCGGACGCTGCGAGGAGCGGGGGCTCTTCTTTCCGCATGAGCTGGCCGCGACCATCGCCGCGCGCGTCGCCGCGGGGCTCGAGCACGCGCACACCAAGAGCGACGAGCGCGGCCGGCCGCTGCACATCGTGCACCTCGGCGTTTCCCCGAGGACGATCTGCGTGTCGGAGCAGGGAGAAGTGAAGCTCGTCGATTTCGGCATCGCGCGGCTGGCGGCCGAGCGCTGGGGCGGCGTACCCGACGAGGAGGGGTACGCCTCGCCCGAGCAGCTCGGGGGAGCTCCGGTGGATGCGCGGAGCGACGTGTTCGGCGCCGGGCTCGTGCTCTACGAGATCCTGACCGGCCGCCGCTACCTGCGGGTTCGTGCGCGGGGGGAGGACGGCAAGAGCTTTGATCCCTGGGAGTCCGCCCGTGTCGGCCTCCGCGACCCGGGTGCTCCTCGCGCCGCCGAGATCCCGAACGTGCTGCGCGAGGTCATCCGCCGAGCGCTGGCGCCGCGTCCTGCCGATCGGTTCGCGTCCGCGGCAGAGATGGTGCACGCGCTCGAGGAGCTCATCGGCGACGCGAGCGATCCGCGCCGCTCCGAGGACCTCGGCCGCTTCGTGCGCCTGCTCGGCGAGCCGTGGGAGGGCACGGGAAGCGCACCGCAAGGGCCGGGGGTCGAACCGCTTCCGAAGCCCTCGGTCGGCGAAGGCGGGGCCTCGGGCTTCGTCCGGACCGATCCTTCGCCGTCGATCGCGTCCGCGCCGCCGGCGCCCGCTTCTCCCGCCGCGGACGAACCCGTGCCGGCCACGGGCGCCGCCCACTCGGGGCCACCGGCCGCTCCCCAAGCGGGATTCACGCCGGTTCCGGGTGACCGCGCCGCGCTCGGCGGGATCGGGGGGTGCGTCGTGGCCACGGTCGCGCTCGCCTACGGGGTCGGACGAGCGCTCATCGGGTCGGCGGACGACGGGTTCGTCACTCCGCTCGCGGTTCCCGCCTCGAACTCCGCGGTGGTCGCGGTGTCGGCGAGGGTTCTGGACGGTGCCGAAGCGGAGCACGCTCACGTGCGAGCTCTGCTCGACGAGGCGCGGAGGCTTCGTCGCGAAGATCCGGCCGGAGCCGTGCAACGCCTGAACGCCGTCCTCGCGATCGATCCGGGCTCCGCCGAGGCGCACCACAATCTCGGCTACCTCGAGTTCCGGCAGCGCCGCTTCGAGCAGGCGATCGTCGAATACGAGGCCGCGGCCAAGCAGAAGCCGGTGTTCTTCCAAGAGATCTGCTTCAACCTCTCGCTGCTCTACGAGCACGTCGGCCGCAAGGGCGACGCGATCGAAGCGGTGCGGCGCGGGCTCGTCGAGTTCCCGAGCAGCGATCTCTTACGCGATCGCCTCCGCAAGCTGGAGCGCTGAGCGATGCGCCGCGGGATCTTCGTCGCGCTCGCGCTGCTCGCGACCGGCTGCGGTACCTTCGCCGTGCGGTCGAGCCCGGTCGTCTCGCAGCTGCGGTTCACCGATCCCGATCGCGAGTTCACGTTCGAGGTGCCGCGGACCTGGCGTCTCGAGACGGGGCCGCACGTGCCGGCCGAGGCGGCGGGATGGATCGCGCGCGGGCGATCGAGGAGCGGCGCCGTGATCGTCGCCGCAAGCGCCGTCCCGCCGAAGGACGGAGACTGCGCCGCCGGAGTGGAGGCATGGCTCCGCGGGCGCGGGGCGAAGATCGTCGAGCCGCAGGCGATCGCGTTCCAGGCGGGGGCGCGCTCGGCGGCCGGCCGGCGCGGTACGCTCGCGCTCGACCCGCGGGACGACATGGAGCGGAGCGTTTCCTACCTCTGCGAAGCGGGCCACGCCGTGATGCTGGAGGGCGCCGCGTCCGCGCGAGCGTCGGCGGACGAGAAGCGGGAGCTCGCCGCGATCTTCGGCTCGCTGGCGATCGTCGGCGAAGACGGCCTGCTCGGATCCGCGTGGACGGTTCCGCGGCCCGAGCCCCTCGTGCATCACGTCGAGAGCCGTGGTCAGACGCTGAAGGAAATCGCGGAATGGTACACGGGCCGTGGTGACAACTGGGCCCGCCTCACCGCCCCGGTGAATCCCGATCTTCGCGTCTGTTGCGCCGAGCTCCGCGTGGGCCGCGACGTGACCATCCCGTCCGACCTGGTGATTCGCCGTGACCCGCTGAAGGAGATCGCTTCGTCTCGTCGCGCTCACCGCACGCCGAGCTCGACGAAGAGCGCCTCCTCGGCGGAGGCGATGCCGGACGACGGCCCGCGGGAGGAGCCGCTCGATCTGATCGCGCCTCCCTGACGACGGCGATCGACGGTCGCTACGCGGACGGCGTGCCGAGCGTGGCGTCCGCGCGAGTCGACGGCACGGGGTTCTCGCCGCGCGCTCGATCCGCCTCGGCAGGTGCTTCGAGGCTCCGCAGACAGCGCGCGATCAGACGTCCGTAGCGCGCGACGCTCTCGTCGCGCGGATCGCCGCGATCGGCCGCAGCGTTCTCCGCGATCTGCTCCGCGAGGCGGCGGACGACGTCGCTCGCGCCGGGATCCTGCGCGGGCGTACGCCGCCGCGCCAGCGCCGCTTCCGCGGTCGCCAGGATTTCCCCCCCGGAGAACGGCTTCCGCAGCACGTCGAAGGCGCCGAGGCGCATGCACTCCCACGCCGCCCGATGCGGCGGCAGCGAGCTCACCACCACGACCTCGACCGCTCGGTCGGTCTCGCGAATGCGGCGAAGCGTCTCGAAGCCGTCCATTCCCGGCATGCAGAGATCGAGTGTGACGACCTCGAACGGGCT